>NNBV01001047.1_pt1:0-77500 | contig 79657 bp, 75 predicted proteins | sample 1173771 | NCBI WGS metagenome assembly NNBV01 (sample SAMN07173938, study PRJNA388173) | plant metagenome | isolation source: symbiotic tissue sample KVS11 | place: Norway: Troms, Kvaloya island | reverse complement strand
CAGGCCATCGAGGCCACCGGAGCCAGCCCCGTTTTCGTGCCGCCCTAGCGTCCCGACTTCAACCCAATCGAGAACGCCTTCGCAAAGCTCAAGGCGCTCTTGCGAAGAGCCGCCGAGCGAACCGTCGAAGGCCTCTGGCGAGCCATCGGGACAATCCTGGAAACGTCACGCCTCACGAATGCCAGAACTACTTCAGGGCTGTTGGTTACGAGCCGGAATAACGTGTAAATGCTCTAGAACGTCTGCCTCTCGGCGATTCCGTTTGGTGATCAGCGGCGAAGCCGGGCTCTGGCCGTTCCCGCCATTCGCAAGTTCAGCGCTTGGGAAGGCGTGGATTCGTCAATGGTCGCGCCGAGATGGTTTGGGACGAGTGGGCGGCACTTTCGAGATTGTTGAGGCCGCAGCCGAGCGCCTCCATGCGCGACCGGCCGATATCACTCAGTTCTCGCTCGCCGAGAGGCGCCGCGCAGTAGCCAGAACGCCGGCTGCCGCCCCGCGAATCTGGCCCCCCGGCGCAACGTCGCAATCGCGCGAATGATACGCGCTAGGAATGGACACTCTCCCTTCGGCCGCGTGAACTCTACCAAGCGAAGCGGTTCGAGAGTTGAATGCTGCAAGTACATGTTGTGATCGCTGGAGCCATTAGGCATTGTCGTACCTTCCGCGCGACTGCCGCATGACGACCCGCCGTCGGGGCGGCCCATCGCCTTGAGTTTCTGCACGGTTGCGGCCGGATGATCTGTGCGCCAGATCACACACGCTGCGGCGCATGCGCCTTCTCGGTCTGGTTCGGAGGCCTGCGATGAGCGATGCTCCTGATCGTGTCGTGAGTATTTTATCCGCGAACCCGTTCTTTGCAGGCTTCGAACGGGACGCCCTCGAGAAGATCGCGGCAGTCTGCAAGAACCGGCACCTGGCCCCGCGGGAAATCCTGTTCCTTAAGGGCGACCCGGGCGACGGGCTCTACGCCATTCGGCGCGGCCTGATCCGTATCGGAACGATGGATGACCTCGGTCAGCAGATGACGATGAATGTCCTTGGCAGTGGCGATGTCTTCGGTGAAATCACGCTGCTCGACGGCCAGTCCCGAACCGCTGATGCAGTGGCGATGGAGGACACGAACATGTTCTTTCTACCGCGACGCGAATTCCTAGGCCTGCTGGAGCGCGAGCCTCTGATCGCAGTGCAGCTGATCGGCCTCCTCTGCGCGCGGCTGCGCGATGTCATAGGCCGCCTGGAAGAAACGACATTTCTTCCTTCTGAAATTCGGCTGGCGCGACGCATTCTGGTGTTGGCCGCCGACTACGGCGCGGAAGTCCGCGCGTCGCAGGAGGAACTTGCATCCCTTGCCGGCGTGACCCGTGAAACGGTCAACCGACATCTCCAGTCCTGGAAGCGCAGCGGAGTGATCTCGCTGGCCCGCGGACGGCTCATGATCCACAATATCGACAGCCTGCGGCGCCTGGCGAAGGTCGATGCCGCCTGAGCGTCACACCCTGCCGGAACGACGCGCACACCGCCGCAGCACCTATCCGCCTTCGTTGGTCATCGCCGCGAACACCCGGACGGGTTCGTCAAACCCCTTCATGATCCGCGCATTCAATTCGACGAGGGACGCACGCCCGCTAACCGCGCTCGCGGCGACCAGGTCGACGAGGATTTCGGTATCGCCCGCACTCGTGCACAGGCGTGATGCGAGGTTCACGACGGCCCCGATCGCGGTGTATTCGAGCCGGCCCTCAGATCCGATACGCCCGACTGTCGCGGGACCCATCGCGAGCCCTATTCCAAAGCCAAGCCGGTGGTCGAGCATCCGGTGGGCCAGCAAGAGCGATTGCACGTTCTTCTGAATGTCGCGTGCCATGTTGATGGCGCGTAAAGCGGGATCTGGACAGGGCACAGGGGCGTTCAGCAGCACCATCATTCCGTCTCCCGAGAAATTCGTCAGGGTCGCCCCGTGCTCGATGACGACCCTGTCCAGTGCGTCGTAGTATTCGCTGAGGAGGCGCATGACGGTTTCGGGCTGGGCTCGCGCCGAGAAGCCGGTGAACCCCCGCAGATCGCCGAACACGACAACCACCTCGATGCGCCGGCCATCAAGCACGCTGTCGTCGCCGGATTGATCGACCAATTCGGCCACCTGTGGTGCGAGAAAGCGTTTGAGCCGTCCAATGCGCTCCGAGCGTTGCTGCGACACGGCCAAGTCACCGGCCATCTCATTGAATCGCGTCGCAAGCCGCTCGAACTCGTCACCGGTGGAAAGGTCGATCCGGTGGTCGAATTGCCCCGCCCCGATCCGCGCGACGCCGTCTTCGAGAAGGCGGATCGGTCCGATCATACGCTGAGTCAGCCAGTAGGCGAGCGCCGCCGCGAGACCCGCGCCACCAATGAGCGATGCCCCCGTTCGCCAAAGGGCGGCATAAATGGGTCCGAAGGCTTCAGTGACAGGTTGTTTGACCACGACACTCCAGTCGACACTGGGGATCTTCGCCATTGCCGCAAGGACCGTCTGTCCAGTTATATCCGGCCCAGCAATTGCCTGTCCGTTTCGCGCAGCAATACCCGCCCGCAGGGCCTGGAGCGGACCTGCTGTCGTTTGATCGGCTCGCAGAACAAGGCTGATATCGGGGTGAGCGACAAGGCGCCCTGGCTGATCGAGCACGAACGCCTCCCCGGTTCGCCCGACCCGGATCTCCGAGATCACGTCCCAGATCAGTTTGAGATTGACCTCTGCTACGACCACACCGACCGCTGTACGGTTGCCGGTTACCGCAATCGTCATGAAGGGTTCGGAGCCGGCATGGAAGGTGACTGGGCCGTACCAAGCGCTCCCTGGGCGGACGTTTGCTAGTGCCGGATCGACTAGGCCACGAGCACCACCCTCGATTCTGTTCAGACCGATGCGCGATACAAAAAGCCGCTCCCGCCCGGTGGCGTCGACGAAAGTAAGGCTGACGACAGCAGGGACCTGGCGCAAGAGGCGGAAGGCGTCGAGCTTGCGCCTTTCGTCGGCACTGTCCGACCATGGCAGTTGCACGGTCCATGCAAGGTGATCGCGAATCCCCTCCATGAAGTCCTGGATCTTTGCAGCCGCGGATCGGGCCTCCGCATCCAGCAGGTCGTTCAGCCTAGCCCTCTGGTCGCGATGACCAAACCAGGCTTCGCTCCCGCCCGCGATCAGAAGTGGCACGACGACGGCCGAAAACAGCGCGAGAAAATACTTCGCGAACAGCGAGCTTCTTGGGGCAGGTGGCGAATGGGTCACCGTATCAGCTCATACGCAGGCTCACTTGTAGGGTTATTCGATCACGACGTCGGCGCTGCTCAGCAACGAGGGCGGGACGGTGAGCCGAAATCTGTTGGCCGTTTTGAGATTGATGAACAGCTCCACCTTCGTCACACGCTGAACCGGCAGAGCGGACGGTTTCTCCCCGTTGATGATACGGCCGGCATAGATCCCTGTATGGCGGTGTGACTGCTGAAAGTCGCCACCATAGCTCATCAGACCACCGGCGATGGGAAAGTCGCGCGCTTGAGTGATCGTTGGCACGGCGTGGCGGAGCGCGAGCGCTGCAAGCCGCTGGCTGCGATATGCGAAATAGGGATCGGACGTGAAGACCAGCCCTCCCACCGACATCTGGGGCACAGCCGCGAACAATTCATCCAACTCCGCTTCGCTGCTGGCATTGAGCATCCGGAGGTCTAAACCGAGGATGCTCGCGGCAGCCTGGAGGTTCCGAGATTGGGCCCCAGAGGTGGGGCTGGTTGGATTGACGGCAACGGCAAAGGTCGTGGCTGCGGGGAACATCTCGCTCAGGAACTCCAGCCGCTTGTGCGAGACCTCCACGCTCAGGCTCGTGACGCCGGTGAGATTACCGCCTGGGCGGGACAGGCTGGCAACGAGGCCGAGGGCAATGGGGTCGCCACCCAACTCGAACACAATCGGGATCGTTGTCGTCGCTGATCTTGCGGCAAGTGCGACCTCTGCTCCGCCCGGTGCCACGATGACCGTGACCCGGCGGCCCGCAAGCTCCATCGCGAGCGCCGGCAACCGCCTATATTGTCCTTCCGCCCATAGAAAATCGATCGCGACATTGCGGCCTTGGGCGTATCCAATCTCCCTCAGTCCCTCGCGGAAGGCCGCGATGCGACTGGCATAAGGCTCCGGAGATTCGGAGCCGAGATAGCCGATGACTGGCATGGCCGCCTGCTGCGCGCGAGCCGCACCGGCCGTCGACGCCGCCGCAGCGCCTACGAGTGCGATCACATCGCGCCGCGTCATGTGGTTAGGCTGCCGAAAAGCGAAGTGCATGTAACGCAAGTCCGTCCCCCCGACCGACTTTTGCCACTGGAGCAGAGCGCTCGAGGCGTCCCGCCTACTCTGACATTGTAGCTGAGTGGCGATGCTTGCGAAACCTGCCAGTACAAGTCGCTTTGTTCAGGCGGGTCCGACGAGTGGCGGGGTTCCGACATGACGGCGAGGGTGAACGTCCGGGCGCTGACGCAACCCGACCAGCGAGATAATCTGGAATCGCGGACGAAATGCTGTGCGAACGATCGCGAACGCCCTGCCCCGGGCCGAAGTCGGGCAGGGCTGATCGGATCGATCTCAGCAGCGCGTGATAACAACCTCGAGATAGCTGCTCGGCGCCACCATCGTCGCGTCGCCCGATCGGTTAAATTGCTCGACCAGCGCGAGCAGATCCTGCTCCAGTGCCGGCTGAGCCTGGGGCGCGAGTGCCGCGAAAGCTTTGAGGGCGGGACCGTAGTAAGTCCTGAACACCTCGAGCCAGTGTCTCGGCGAGCGATAGCGGAAGACAAAATCCCGGCGCGTTGTCTGGATCGACGCCTCGGCCGAACCGAACAGCTCGGTCAAGCGCTCCTCGGTTCCCCAGAGTGCGGGCGACCGCAGGCCGGCAACCGGCGCGACATGCCTCCCGATCGTCTTGAAGACATGACCGATAAAGCCGTCCGGGGTCCAGTTGGCCAAGCCGATCTTGCCGCCCTGCCTGCAAACGCGCAGCAGTTCTGCCGCCGCACGCTCCTGATCAGGCGTGAACATCACCCCGAAGGTGGATATGACGGCGTCGAAGCGGCCGTCGGCGAAGGGCAATGCCTCGGCGTCGGCCTCGCGGAAGGTGATATCGAGGCGGTCGGCCGCGGCCCGCTCACGACCGCGATCGAGCAGAGTGCCGACATAGTCCGTGCTGGTGACGTCGCACCAGCGGCGAGCGGCTGCGAGACTGGCATTGCCGTTGCCGGCGGCGACATCGAGCACGGTCTGGCCCGCGCGAAGATCGAGGGCTTCGCATATGCGCTCGCCGACGATTTGGAGTGTGGTTCCGACGACGGCATAGTCACCCGACGACCAGGCGCCATGCTGGCGGAGCTTGATCGCGTCGTGGTCGACCTTCGGCGGAGCTTGGTCTTGAAGCATGATGGACATTGGACGTTTCTCCTTGCTGGGTTCGTGGCGATAGGCTCGGGCGAGCCGACGCACGCCACGACGCGTCGTGCTGCGTCGTGCCATGCGTCAGGTGGTCACGGCTTCGGATCGGGGCGCCGCACGACGTACTCGATCTCTGAACGAGAGATGCCGATATCCTTCAGCATTCTGTCGTCGAGGCTCGCCAGATCGATTGCCGCGCGGCGCATCCGAACGTCTTGGGCGATGCCCCGCAGCCAACCCGACAGCGCCTCGATCAGCCGCGTCGTCAGGGGACGCCGTGGCGGCTGCCGATGAGGGGGGACGAAAGGACCATGCACCTCATAAAGGTACTGCTCCCCGAAGATCTGCCCGACCGCCATGCGTCCGACCAGCCGATCGATCGCCGACTTGCGGCGAGGCCGCAGCGTGTCGGTCAGGTCGTTGATATCGTAGAGGAAATCGTTTTTCAGCGCATACATGGTGCCGCTCCATCGCTGTGTCCGCCGCCTCATTGGGCGGTGCTGCGGCGTTCTTGCGGCCAGAGCGGCATCGAGTCTGTGATACGCCGCACACAGCGGATTCGGAGTTGCGTCGACGCCAAAAAGGGGGTTGTCGAGAGGCGAGTGGACGCGCGTTCCCAGTTCGATAGCCCTCGTCGGAAGCGCTCCGGTCGAGGGCCTCGTTGCGCAGCTGTGGTCGATCAGAAGGCGTGCCGACGGCAGCGCCGAGGACGGCCCTGCAGGACCCGGGCGGTTGCGGCAATTGCCGCCTCGTTCAACTTGGTTTCTTCCAGCTTCGGCGGGTGATCATGCTGGCCAGAGCGTTTGGCGCCGTCGAAGCTGGCTACGCCTCCGCACGGCCGTGTCCCGGAAAGCGCGAGGGATACACAGTTTCGTTCTGTGACCTCCGTCACATACCCCGAGCCCGATTGCATGCTTTAGCGCCTGACGAAACACAGGAGCGCAACATGGGCCCCATGATCGAACAGAGACTCCAGCAATTCCATTCCAGGGCGGTTGAGCAGACGCGGCGTGCGGGACTGTCTGCCTATCTCTTGACGGAGGATGGGAGCGTGGTGCGCATTTGGCCCGATGGCAGAAGGCTATACATCCCGCCTGGCTCGACCTCCAGAACCTCCAGGGCCGGCCCGCCGAATGCGACCTGCACCGTGGGTCAGAGCCTCTGACGGGAGGCCGCGATGGGAGATCGGTTTGTGCCGAGCGAGCACCAACTGACCCGGATCCGGCCGCATGTCCGATTGTCGCATGCGGCGCCGGCAGCCGGGGTCGATGCAAGCCGAAGCCGCGCCAACCCGACACGCGGACGCTCGCTCAGGGTCCATTTGCGGGCGAAGAGCCTATGTCCAGTAGTGGCGCGACGCAGAACTGATGACGACTGCAAGCTGAAGACCTGCCCCGCACCTGATGTTCCAGTCAGCATCGCAGCTAACGAAATTGGATGGCGTTCAGCGCGCGCGCAACGCGCGTACGACATTTGCGCCCCGCCTGAGGGCTGACACAGCGGCGCCCAGCGCGATCAGCCAGAGCGCGCCGATGAGGACCTCGCCCTGGCTGCGCCAAAGGGGTTCCAGGAGGGATAGCAGAGCCGCTGCCGTGATCGTTGCCATGCGGTGCTGCTTGGCCATCGGGCCGGAGAAGTCGGCTGGCAGCCCACAGGCGCGACCAAGCTCGCGCGTATAGGCGGTCAGCACAGCAAGTGCGGCCGCTGCCCATCCCAGAGCCGGAGCGTCAGCTCCGTAGCCAGCCCCGACCAGAATGAGGATATCGGCGATGCGGTCGGGAAATTCGTTCCAGAATGGTCCGTCGGGCGCCTGCTTGCCACCCTCGATCGCAACCATGCCATCGAAGAGATTGCAGAGCAGCCTGAACTGACAGAACAGCGCCGCAGCCAGGAGCAGTGCGATGCGCGAACTGGAGTGAGCGCCGCCCGCGAGCCAGAAGCAGGCTCCGGCACAAGCCGCCATCACCATGCTCGCCATCGAAATCTGGTTCGGCGTGACGGCGGCAGTGCTCAGGCGGCGCGCGATGGAACGGGCCCATCCGGAATCACGGCTCGCGAGCGGGCGTCTGTTGTCATCCTGCGCCAAGGTTCAGACCTTCCTGCTCCGCCAGAGAGAGAGGTTGTAGAGCGCGGCATAGCTGGTCGCGACCGCCAGCGGGACAGCGATCGTCCTGAGTATCTCGGGCGTGCCGCCGATCGTGTGGGTGGTTGTCAGCAACCCGGCCGAGACGAGCCCGGCAATGAGCGGCGGCGCCAGAAGCGCCGTCAGGCCGGAGAAGCGTCTGGCCAGCGCCTCGATACCGCGTTTCAGGAGCAAGGTGATGGCCGCAGAGAGTGCGCCCTGGATCAACCCTGCCTGGAGGGGGGCCGGCATCGGATGGGTACGGTTGGCGAAGGCCCCCCAGCTCCCCATGGCGAGGAAGGCGAAGGCCACATGCACGACGCTGCTCGCCATCAGCTTCCGAAGCTGCAGGCTCATGTCGCCGACCAGCCGTACCGCACAAGGTGGAAGAAGATCGGCGCCGAGAACACCACGGAATCCAGCCGGTCAAGGAAGCCGCCATGACCCGCGATCAGGTGCCCCCAATCCTTGACGCCGCGGTCGCGTTTGATCGCTGACATGACGAGCCCGCCGAAGAAGCCCATCAGGACGATGACCAGCGAGAGGAACGCGGCCTGCAGCGGTGTGAACGGCGTCATCCAGGACAGTGCCGCACCGATGGCCGTGGCGCTGAGCGTTCCGCCGACAAAGCCCTCGACCGTCTTGGAAGGTGACAGCCGGGGCGCGATCTTGGTGCGGCCCAAAAGCTTGCCCCAGACATATTGCAGTACGTCGCTGATCTGCACGACGATGACGAGGAAGGCGATCAGGAGCACGTTGCGTCCCTCGAAGCCGGGGATATCCAGGGTCAGCAGCGCCGGCACATGCGAAGTGCAGAAGACGCAGATCATCAGGGCCCACTGCACCTCGGCGATGCGCACGAGATAATGGTCCGTGTCGCCACGCAACGCTGCGATGATCGGCATCAGCAGAAAGGCGTAGACCGGGATGAAGATCGAGTAGAGCCCATACCAGTCGATCCAGACCAGATAATACTGCACCGGCAGCACGACGAAGAAGCCGGCCGCCAGTGCCAAATGGTCGGCACGGCGCGTGTTGGTCAGCGTGATGAACTCGCGCAAGGCTGCGAACGAGCAGAAGGCGAAGAGCAGCGTCACGCCGGTCTTGCCGCCGATCAATGCCAGCCCCATCAGCACGACCATGATCCACCAGGCGCGGATTCGGTCGTTCAGGTTCTCAACCACGGCGTTTGAACCGTCGGGCGACAGCCTGCGCTGCAGCCCGTAGCCAATCGCCGAAGCCAGGACCAGGACGGCGAGCAGGCAGGTGAGAACCGCCACCAGGTCAGGATGCGGCATCGTCATGACGCGCTCGCCTTCGGCGACAGGGCAAGCAGCGCAGCTTCCGCCCGAGCAAGAAAATCCTGCTTCGCCTCCGTATCGGTGAGTCGGATGGCCGCGCCGAAGGTGACGGTGCAGATCAGCGGAATCGGCACAAACTCACCTTTCGGCATGACGCGGTTGAGATTGTCGATCCATACAGGCACGAGCACGACGTTCGGCCGGGTCCGGGCCAGATGAAACAGCCCGCTTTTGAATGGCAGAAGCGGCGCATCGGTGGTGTTGCGCGTGCCTTCGGGGAAGACGATGAGTGATGAGCCCGCATCCAGCGCTTCCGTCATCTGGCCGATCGGGTCGTTGGCCCGGCTGGCACGATCGCGATCGATCAAGACGGCCTTGAAGACATCGCAACCGATGAAGCGCCGGAGGCGGCTCTTCAGCCAGTAGTCGCTCCCGGCGACCGGTCGGGTCACAAATCGCATGCGACGCGGCAGCACCGTCCAGATCAGGACGAAATCGCCGTGGCTGGCGTGATTGGCGTAGTAAATCCGCTGCTCGTCGACTGGCGCGACCCCGTCCCACCGTCCACGGACCGCGGTCAGGAAGCGGGCGAACAACAGGATGAGAGTGCCAGCTAAGCTTATCCCCACTCCGCGCATCGCCATTCCCGACCACATCACCTTGAGGAAGTAGCGTTCAATTCGAGGGTTGTCGATATCGGAGACCTTGGGATCAACAATCGGGTCTGCATTTGGACCTGCAGTAGGTCTTTCCGAAATGTCCGCTTACGGGCGAGATGCCAGAGGCTGCTGTTGGCGCGTCGTGCCTGGGCAAAAGGGCACTGCCGATGCGCGCTGGGTGCTAACGCTTCATCGGCTCAGGCCGGGGCGGGAAGGCGCTGGGAAGAGCGGCGGACCACCAGTTCCACAGGCAATACTCGCTCTTGCTCGACGGCGTGGCCCGCGACCATGGCCATTAATGTCATTGCTGCGAGATTGCCGATCCGGCCCGTCGGGACGTGCACCGTCGTCAGACCCGGCGAAACATGCGCGGACATGTCGAGGCCGTCGATGCCGACGACACTAAGGTCCTCGGGCACGGCCATGCCCCGCTCATGCGCCTCTTCGAGGCAGCCGATGGCGAACAGGTCGATGCCCCCGATCAGGGCAGTGGGCGGGGTGTCGAGGTCCAGCAGCATGGCGCAGCCCGTCCTCCCCCCGGCGAGTGTAAGCGCCTGTTCGACGACCATCGAATCGGGCAGCGCCAGCCCGGCCTCCGCGAGGGCCGCCCTCGCACCGGCGAGCCGCGCCCTCTGGCGGTCGTTGAACTGCAGATGGCCGACGATCATGCCGATCCGGCGGTGGCCAAGGTTGATGAGATGCTCCGTTGCCAGGCGGCCGGCGAGTGCATTGTCGATGGTCACGGCGGTGAAGTGGCCGTCGCCGCACCAGGTCAGCACCACCGGCAGGCCGGAGCTGCGCAGCAGGGCCGTCGTCTCCGGCGCCCGTTCCGCCCCGACCAGCATCAGCCCGTCGACGCCGCGTCCCAGCAGGGCGCGTACGGCCTGCGTCTCGGCGGCGGGGCTGGCCTCGTGCGAGGCGACCAGCAGCAGATAACCCGATTGCGCCAGGGTCGCCTGCATCGCCTGGAGGGCACGGGCGAAAATGGCGCTGTCGAGCGTGGGCACGATCGCACCGATCGTCATGGACCGGCCGGAGGCGAGCGCACGCGCCGCGCCGTCAGGGAGATAGCCCAGGCGCTGGGCACTGGCCCTGACCCGGGCGAGCGTTTCTGGCGACAGAAGCTCGGGCTGGGCGATGGCGCGCGAGACCGTGGCAGCGGATACCCCCGCATCCCGGGCCACATCGCTCAGCTTGACGCGCGCTGCGCTCACCATCGTCTCCATGAAATTTCTTTCATGCGATCTAGTCCCATATCATCGGAAACGGCAAGCCAGTCGATCAAAATTGAGTCGTTGAGCAAGCGTATTGACATGAGCTCGATGTTCTGGAACGTTAATTGAAAGCGCTTTCATGAGAAGAGCGCAACGGGAAACGCCATGATCGGAAGACGGGGATGGGTCGGCCTGGGCTCGGTGGCGGCGGTGCTGTTGCTGTGGTTCGGCCTGACCACGGCGACGGGCTTCGTTTCGCCCGGGCGCTTCCCCGCGCCCGCCGACTTCTGGACTTCGCTGAACCAGATCGCCACACGGGGCTATGCCGGCGGCGGGCTTGCTGCCCACGCGTTTCAGAGCCTGAAACTCGTGGCGATGGGCTTTGTCGTCGCGATCGCCACCGGCGTGCCGCTCGGTCTCTGGATGGGCTGGGACCGCCGGGCCGAGGCCGCGATCAACCCGATCTTCCTGATCATCCGGCCGATCCCGCCTCTGGCCTGGATTCCGCTCGCGATCCTCTGGCTCGGCCTCGGCGACGGCGCCAAGATCATGGTGATCTGGTTTGCCGCCTTCGTGCCCTCGGTGATCAATTCCTTCGCCGGTGTCCGCAACATCGACCGGCCGATCATCGAGGCCGCGCAAATGCTGGGCACGCCGCGCTGGCGGATGGTCACGGAGGTCATCGCGCCGGCGGCCGCCCCGATGATCTTCACGGGCCTGCGCCTCTCCTTGCAGGCGGCCTGGACGACGCTGGTCGCGGCCGAACTCGTCGGCGCGCTCGCCGGCATCGGCTTCGTCCTCAACATGGCCCAGCAGGACATCTATCCCGGCATGATCCTGGTGGGGATGGTGACGGTCGGCGTGCTGGGCTGGGCGACAACCTATGCGCTCGGCCTGGCGGAGCGCCGCGCGCTCGCCTGGAACGTGGCGGGGAGGGACTGATGCAGCAGACCGCCCTGCGCCTGAGCGAGAAATGCGCCTGGGGCGCGCTGGGCCTCGTCGGCTTCATCGGGCTCTGGGCAGCGCTGTCGGCCTTCGGCATCGTGCCGCGCCAGTTCCTGCCCTCCCCGCTCGATGTCCTGACCCGCTTCGTCCACCTGCTGACCAACCCTTTCGCAGGTGCGACGCTGCCGCAGCATCTTGCCTCGAGCTTCCAGCGCTATGCCTATGGCGTACTGCTGGCGGCCTTCATCGGGGTGCCGCTCGGCCTGCTGATGGGCTGGTTCCGCTGGCTCGACGACGTCGTCACCCCGCTCTTCGACGGTTTGCGCTTCATCGCGCCGATCGCCTGGGTGCCCTTCGCCGCGCTGTGGTTCGGCGTCGGCATCGGCGGGCCGATCCTGATTATCTTCGCCGGCGCCTTCCCACCCTGCCTGATCAACGCCTATCGCGGCGCCCGCTTCGTCGAGCCGCGGCTGATCGAGGCGGCGCGCATGCTCGGCACCGGGCATCTGCGGATGATCCTGGAAATCCTGCTGCCGGCGGCGACGCCCTCGATCGTATCGGGCCTGCGCGTTTCGGCGGGGCTGGGCTGGCAGTCGCTGGTCGGGGCGGAGCTGATCGTGGCGGCGGCCGGGGTCGGATTCATGATGGTGCAGGCCCAGGCCAATGTCGCGACGCCGACCGTGATGGCCGGCATGGTCGCGATCGGCCTCGTCGGCATGGCGATCGACGTGATGCTGCGGCAGGGCGAAGCCTGGCTTCGCCGCCGCCGCGGCCTCCAGGCGTAAGGGAACGACGACGATGGGTTCGATCCGTTTCGACAAGGTCGACAAGGTCTTCGGTCCGGTGTCGGGCGGCGTGAAGGCGCTCGACGACATCAATCTGGAGATCGCAGACAAGGAGTTCGTCGCGATCGTCGGCCCCTCCGGCTGCGGCAAGACGACCTGTCTACGCATGGTCGCCGGCTTCGAGCCGCCCAGCGCCGGCATCGTCAGCGTCAACGGCAAGGCGGTGACGGAACCCGGCCCCGATCGTGCCGTGGTCTTCCAACAGTTCGCGCTGTTTCCGTGGAAAACAGTGCGCGAGAACATCGAACTCGGCCTGCGCAACAAGAACCTGCCGAGGGCTGAGCGCGACGGGCTGGTCGCCGGCGCGCTCAAGCTGATGAACCTCGAGAGCCATGCCGATGCCTTCCCGCATCAGCTCTCGGGCGGCATGCAGCAGCGCGTCGCCATTGCGCGGGCCTATGTCCTCGACCCCGAAGTGCTGCTGATGGACGAGCCCTTCGGCGCGCTCGACGCCCAGACCCGCGTTGTGATGCAGGAGGAGCTTGTGCGGCTGGCGCGGGTCAATCCCCGCACCGTGCTGTTCATCACCCATGCGGTGGAGGAGGCCGTCTATCTCGCCGACCGGGTCGCGATCATGACCCGCCGCCCAGGCCGCATCAAGGAAGTGCTCGACATCCGCTCGGTGCGACAAGCCGAGAACTGGGACCGCCATGAGCGGATCGAAGACGTGATGGATCTCGAATCCTTCGTCCATCTGCGCACCCAGATTTGGAAGTCGCTGCGCGAGGAGAAAGGCGCCCATGCGGTCTGATCTCGCCACCCTGCCGCGCCTTGCGCGCGACCTGACCGAGCCGGAGCCGATCCCCGAGGCGGGCATCGCGCGCGCTTGCGAACTGATGCGCTCGGGCCGGCTGTTCCGCTATGGCGAGATGGGCGCCGACCAGAACGACGTCGCTCTGCTGGAGGAGGAATTCGCAGCCTTCGTCGGCCGGCGCTATTGCGTGGCGGTCAACTCCGGCGGCGCAGCCTTGTGCCTGGCGCTGAAGGTGCTCGACCTGCAGCCGGGCGAGCCGGTGCTGGTCAATGGCTTCACGCTGGCGCCCGTGCCGGGCGCGATCCTGCATGCCGGCGGCCGGCCGGTGCTGGTCGAGGTCGGCCCGGATTACGTCATCGATTGCGAGGACCTTCGGGCCAAGGCCCGCGCCTCGGGCGCCCGCATTCTGCTGCTGTCGCATATGCGCGGGCACATCGCCGACATGGATGCGGTCACCGCCGCTTGCGACGAACTCGGCCTGCTCCTGGTCGAGGATTGCGCCCACGCACTTTGCGCCGCCTGGGACGGCCGCGCCATCGGAACCTTCGGGGCGGCGGCCGCCTTCAGCGCCCAGACCTACAAGCATCTCAACGCCGGCGAGGGCGGCTTCCTCGTGCTGGACGACGACGACCGCATCGCCCGGGCCATCCTGCATTCGGGCAGCTACATGCTGCACGCCCAGCATCGCAGCGCGCCACCGGCCGAGGTCATCGCCGCCTGGGAAGAACAGACGCCCAATTTCAGCATGCGGATGACGGCGCTCGCCGCCGCGCTGCTGCGGCCGCAACTGCACGACCTGCCGCGCCGCGCGGCGCGCTGGAACGCCATCCACGATAGCTTGGGCGCCGCCATCGCGCGCTCGCAGCATGTCCGGCTGCCACCGCGCTCGCCCAAGGAGCGCTATGGCGCGACCTCGGTCCAGTTCTCGCTGCTGGGCTTCGATGAGGCCGAGATCGCCGCCGTGCTCGACCGCTGCGCCGCCCGCGGCCTGCCGATCAAATGGTTCGGCGCCGGCCGGCAGCGTGGCTTCACCAGCGCGCCACGCCATTGGCGCTACGCCGGTGAGCAGGGCGCAATGGCGCAAACCCACGCCATCCTGGCCGGGCTTTGCGATATCCGCACCCCCCTCTCGCTGACCGATGAGGACTGCGACCTCGCCGCCGAAATCCTGCGCGAGGCCATCGAGACCGTCGTCTCCGCGCGGGCGGAGACAGGGAAAACCGGGCGAGCCGCAACGGGCTGAGACCGGGCTAACGACAACAGGGAGAGACGAAGATGAAACGCATCGCTGCCGGATTGGGTCTTGCCGCCGCGCTGACCTTTGCCACCCCTTCGCCGGGCCAGGCACAGACCGCCATTGGCGTCAGCTACCAGCCTTCGCTCTACTGGGCGCTGCCCTTCCACTACGCCACCGTCAAAGGCTGGTGGAAGGATGTCGGCCTCACGCCGAACTTCTCGACCTTCCCGGCCGGCGCGCCGCAGATCGCGGCCTCGGCGGCCAAATCCTGGGATGTCGGCGGCACCGGTTCGGTGCCTGCCGTGCTCGGCGCGGTGCGCTTCAACATCCTGACCATCGGCATCACCAATGACGAGTCGAAGACCAATGCCATGATGGTCCGCGGCGACAAGTTCGACGCGATCAAGGCCGATCCGAAGCTGCTGAAAGGCCAGAAGCTTCTGCTGACCACCAACTCCACGGTGGATTTCGCGGCGCGCAAATGCCTGACCAAATTCGGCCTGCAGCAGAGCGACATGCAGTTCGTCAATCTCGGCCAGGCCCAGATCATCACCGCGATCACCTCCAACAATGGCGATGTCGCGGGCGTCTGGGCGCCCAATACCTACACGCTCGAAGAGCGCGCCAACGCCAAATACCTTTGCTCGGGCGCCGATGCGAACGCGATCGTGCCCGGCGCGCTGATCGTGCGCGGCGATTTCGCCAAGGAACGGCCAGACGACGTGGCGAAGTTCCTCGCCGTCTTCCTGCGCGGCTGGTCCTGGGCCAAGGCCAACCCGGCCGAGGCGCGCACGCTGGCGCTCGAGTTCTACAAGCAGGGCGGGCTCGAGGTCACGCCCAAGGCCATGGACCAGGAGTTCGCACTGCGGCCGACCTTCGGCCTCGACGAGCAGCTCAAGCTGATGGCGCGAGCCTCGGGTGCCTCCACCGTCGATGGGTGGTTCTCGGAAATCGGCAAGTTCATCACCGAGGTCGGCACGATTCCCGCGAACCCCGACGCCAAGAGCTACGTCACCGACGACTTCCTGAAGCGGGTCGCTGCCGACCCCAAGCTCAAGGCCTTCGCGACCGAATTCGACAAGAAGTAACCGGGCTCACGATCAACTGACCGCTGCGGTGACGCCTCCTCGGCGTCACCGCCACCACCCCTTGCGCTCCGAAGCGGACCTAAAAGCCATGGCCATCACCCATCTCAAGACCGCGACCAAGACGCCGGAAACGGAAACCGACACCGCGCGCGCGGTCGTCACCGAGATGCTTGCCGCGATCGAGGCCGGGGGCGAGCAGGCGGTGAAGGACTATGCCGTTAAACTGGACAAATGGGACGGCCCGATCGTCCTCGACCAGGCCGCAATCGCCGAGCGCATCCGCGACGTGCCGCAGGGCGTCAGGGACGACATCAGCTTCGCCGCCGGGCAGGTGCGCCGTTTTGCCGAGGCGCAGCGCGCCTCCTGCCAGGATTTTTCGCTGGAGATCTCGCCTGGCCTGCATCTCGGGCAGAAGCTCGTGCCGGTGAACACGGCCGGCTGCTATGTGCCGACCGGCCGCTACGCCCATATCGCCTCGGCTTATATGTCAGTCGCCACTGCCAAGGCCGCCGGCGTCAAGACCGTCGTCGCCTGCTCGGCACCGTTCCGCGGTCAGGGCATCCACCCCCATGTGCTCTATGCGCTGACGGTGGCGGGCGCCGACATCGTCATGTGCCTCGGCGGCGTCCAGGCCGTCGCGGCCATGACCTTCGGCCTGTTCACCGGCAAGCCGGCCGACATCATCGTCGGCCCCGGCAACAAGTTCGTCGCCGAGGCCAAGCGCATGCTGTTCGGCAAGGTCGGTATCGACGTCTTCGCCGGCCCCTCCGAAGTCGCGGTAATCGCCGATGACAGCGCCGACCCGCTGATCGTCGCAACCGATCTCGTCGGCCAGGCCGAGCATGGCCATGAAAGCCCGGCCTGGCTGATCACCTCCTCGCGCCGCATCGCCGACGAGGTCGCGAGGCTGATGCCGGAGTTGATCGCGACACTACCGCCGACGGCGCGCGATGCCGCCGGCGCTGCCTGGCGCGACTATGGCGAGATCGTCCTCTGCGACACCCGCGAGGAGATGGTCGCGGTCTCCGACGCTTACGCCTGCGAGCATCTCGAGGTGCATTGCGGCGATCTCGACTGGTGGCACGCCCATCTCAGCAATTACGGCTCGCTTTTCCTCGGCGAGGAAACCAATGTCGCCTTCGGCGACAAGGTCTCGGGCCCCAACCACATCCTCCCGACCAAATTCGCCGCCCGCTATTCCGCGGGGCTGTCGGTCCACAAATTCCTGAAGCCCCTGACCTGGCAGCGCATGGACCGCGCCGCCTGCCAGCGCATCGCCCCCGTCTCGGCCCGGATCTCGCGGCTGGAGGGTATGGAGGCCCATGCCCGCACCAGCGACGCGCGCATGGCCAAATACGCGCCGGGCTCGAATGTCGATCTCGGCGCCCCGGTCGAGGTCTGAGCCATGTTCAGGCTGACCTCTCTCTTCGACCTCACCGGCAAGACCGCGCTGGTCACTGGCGGCAACAGCGGCATCGGGCTCGCCATGGCCCGCGCGCTGGGGCTGGCGGGCGCGCATCTCGTCATCGTCGCGAGACGGGAAGACGCGCTGCGCAAGGCGGCCGAGGGGCTGCGGGCGGAGAGCATCACGACCGACATCGTCGCCGCCGACCTCGCCTCGCCGGAGGCCGGCACCACACTGGCCGCGGCCTGCGAGCGGCTGGGGCGGACCATCGACATCCTCGTCAATGTCGCGGGGCTCAATCTGCGCCAGCCCTTCATGCAGGTTTCGGCCGAGGGCTTCGACCTGCACATGGCGGTGCATCTGCGCGCGCCTTTCCTGTTGACGCAGGCCTTTGCACCGGCGATGGCGCAGCGCGGCTATGGCCGTATCGTCAACATCGCCTCGCTGCAGAGCTACCGCGCTTTTCCCGACAGCGCGCCCTATGGCGCGGCGAAGGGCGGCGTCGTGCAGCTGACGCGGGCCATCGCCGAGGAATGGTCGCGCCATGGCGTCACCTGCAATGCGATCGCGCCGGGCTTCTTCCCGACGCCGCTGACGGCCGCCGTCTTCGCCGACCCCACGCGCGCGGCCAACAACGCGGCGCAGACCGCCATCGGCCGCAATGGCGAGCTCGACGATCTCGCCGGCGCCACCGTCTTCCTTGCGTCGCCGGCCTCGGCCTATGTCACCGGCCAGACGCTGGCGGTCGATGGCGGCTTCACCGCCAAATGAGGATGCGCGCGCCATGAAGGCCCTAGTCTATACCGGCCCTAACAGCCTCGTCTTCCGCGACGAATCTGATCCGGTCCCGCTGGCTGACGAAGTCCTGGTCCGGGTCGAGGCGGTCGGCATCTGCGGCTCCGACATGCACGCCTATCACGGCTTCGACGCCCGCCGCCCGCCGCCGCTGATCCTCGGCCATGAGGCGGCGGGGCGCATCGCGACGGGGCCCCGCGCTGGCGAGCGCATCACCATCAATCCGCTCGTGGTCGATCCGGCCTGCCCCTATGCGATCGAGGGCCGCTGGCATCTCTCGCCGACGCGGCAGATCATCTCGATGCCGCCGCGGCCCGGCGCCTTCGCCGAGCTGGTGCGGATTCCGCTGCGCAACCTGACGCCGATTTCCGATGCCATGCCGATCGCCCATGCAGCCCTAGCCGAGCCCGTGGCCGTCTCCTGGCATGCGGTGCGGACCGGCATGCAGCGGCTGCACCAGCCGCTCGCGGCCTGCCGTGTCGTGGTGCTCGGCGGCGGCGCCATCGGCCTGGCTGCGGGGCTGGTCGCGCGGCTGTTCGGAGCCCGCGACATCCGGATCGGGGACACCAACCCGCTGCGCATCGCCACCCTCGCGACAGAGGGTTTTTCCACCTACGCGCCCGGCCTCGACGAGCCCGACGCCAATGCGATCGACCTGGTCATCGACGCCGTCGGCGCCGATACGACCCGCGCGGCCGCCTGCCGCATGGTGCGCCCCGGCGGCGTGATCGTCCATGTCGGCTTGATACCCGGCGAGGCTGGCCTCGACGTTCGAAAAATCACACTGCAGGAAATCACGCTCGCCGGCGTCTATTGTTACACACCCGCCGACTTCGCCCAGACCGTGGACGCGCTCGCGATGGGCCGACTGGGACAGCTTGGCTGGATCGAGCAACGCGCGCTTGGCGAAGGCGCCGGTGCCTTCGCGGATATCGATGCCGGCCGCGTGAGCGCAGCTAAAATCGTTCTGAATGCCTGAAAACAAGCAAAAGGGAGGGATTCGGCTCGGCCGGATGTCCGTGGCGCCTGGCTCGGCTGATGAGCGCTGCCGGGCTCGTCGGCGCCAGCCGGCGCAGGAGCGTCACGACGACAAAGCGCGATCCCGTTCGCGACGCCGGAATGCGAGCTGCTCGACCGGAACCGCTTCGGCTCGCACAGCGAGGTGCGGATGGCCGTCTTCCACTTCATCGAAGGCGACTACAATCCGTCACGCCACCATTCGGCACTGCGATACCTCTCGCCCATCGCATACGAAAGGAAGCTTCATGAACGGACATGAACCGCTCAAGCCGCGAACAGTCCACGGAAGCGGGTCAACTCCAGGTCGCCCAGCCAGCTTCGCTAGCCCAAGCCCAAGCCCTCTTGGATGGCTGCTGACACGGCCTGACTTTTGGTGAGTTCAGTCGCCTGGTCGCGAATGCTATGGTCTGCCCGTGTGCGGCGATGACCTTGGCGAGGCCGCCGATGGCAGGCACCAGGCCGGGGAGATTCGAGATGACAGCATCGCGAGGCACCATCAGGGTTGGGATCGGCGGCTGGGTCTTCGAGCCCTGGCGCGGGGCTTTCTATCCGGATGGGCTGCCGCAGAAGCGCGAACTCGAATATGCCTCCGAGCGGCTCGGCTCGATCGAGATCAACGGCACCTATTACGGCTCGCAGAAGCCAGAGAGCTTCGCCCGCTGGCATGCGGAGACACCCGACGGCTTCGTCTTCGCACTCAAGGGCTCGCGCTACATCACCAATCGCCGCGTCCTGGCCGAGGCGGCGCCCTCGATCGAGAAGTTCTTCACCGGTGGCGTGACGGAACTGAAGGAGAAGCTCGGCCCGATCAACTGGCAGTTCATGCCAACGAAACAGTTTGATCCGGCGGATTTCGAGGCTTTCCTGAAGCTTCTGCCGAAGACGGTTGATGGTGTCGCGATCCGGCATGCGGTCGAGGTGCGGCACGACAGCTTCCGGACGCCCGATTTCATCGCGCTCTTGCGTGACTACGGTGTCGCGGTGATCACCTCGGCGGATTCCGACTACCCTGAGATCGCCGACGTGACCGCGCCCTTCGTCTATGCGCGCATCATGGGCACGCGCGAGGCTGAGCCGAACGGCTACTCGGACACGGATCTTGATCGTTGGGTTCAGCGCGCCGGGGTCTGGGCGAAGGGCGAGGTGCCAGACGGGCTTGAGACGTCAGGATCAGCGATCGCTGACACGGGTCCGCGCGACGTCTTTCTCTATGTCATCAGCGGCCACAAGGTGCGCAATCCGGCAGCGGCCATGGCTTTGACCCAGCGACTCGCGGCGCAGGGCTGAGCGCAGGACTCACCGCGTGGTCTCAGGCCATGTCCTGGCAGACATCGACCCATTCCGCCGAGGTCAGCGCGGCCATGCGCTGCGGCGAAATCCGGACAGCGCTCTGCGTCGAGCCGGCGGCGGGCACGACCTCGTCGAAGGCTTTGAGGGAGATGTCGCAATACACCTGAAGCGGCTGGCTGAGCCCGAAGGGGCACACCCCGCCGACGGGATGGCCGGTCAGGGTGACGACCTCGTCGGCTTCCAGCATGCGAGGCTTGCCGCCGAGCGCCGCCCTGGCCTTGCGATTGTCGAGCCTGGCATCGCCGCGCGCCACCACCAGCACGACGCGCTCGCCGACACGCAGCGAGAGCGTCTTGGCAATCCGCGCCGGTTCGACGCCATGGGCGGCGGCGGCCAGCGCCACTGTCGCGCTGCTCTCGGACGTCTCGATGATCGCGATGTCGGGGGCGTGTTGCGCGAAGAAGGCGCGGACGGAATCGAGGCTCATCGCGCTACCTGAACTTGATGAAGAGCAGCAGCGCGAACGCCGCCGGCAGGCCGAAGACGAGCGAGAAGAACGGCATCTCCTGCAACAGTGTGTAGCCGGCGCGGTTGACGCCGATCCAGAGATTGACCAGCGAAGCGACCAGCCAGAGCGGCAGGAACAGCTTCACGGCCAACCCCGTCGGATCGCCGCCGCCGAGCTTCAGCCTGCGCACCAGGAAATGCAGGGCCCCGAGCAGGGCAAAACCGGCAGCGATGAGCTTCACCGTGTGCATGCCCGCCCCCTTCAGTGCCTGAACTGCTTCAATGCCGGAAATGGCGATGGCCGGTGAAGACCATGGCAAGGCCGGCTTCGTCGGCGGCCTTGATGACCTCGTCGTCGCGCATCGAGCCGCCCGGCTGGATCACGGCGGTGGCGCCGGCCTCGGCTGCCGCGAGGAGGCCGTCGGCGAAGGGGAAGAAGGCGTCGGAGGCGACGACCGAGCCCTTGGCGAGGGTCTCGCTCAGGCCGGCGGCCTTGGCCGCCTCGCTCGCCTTCCAGGCGGCGATGCGCGAGGAATCGACACGGCTCATCTGGCCAGCGCCGATGCCGACGGTGGCGCCGTCCTTCACATAGACGATCGCGTTCGACTTGACGTGCTTGGCGACGCGGAAGGCGAAGCGCAGATCGGCGAGTTCGGCCTCGCTGGGCTGGCGCTTGGTCACGACCTTCAGCTCCATGTCGTCGACGACGGCGTTGTCGCGCGACTGGGCCAGAAACCCGCCCGACACGGTGCGCAGGCTCAGGCCGCCGGCGCGGGGATCCGACAGGCCCCCTGTCAGGAGCAGGCGCAGGTTCTTCTTGCCTGCGATCACCGCGATCGCCTCTTCGTCGGCATCGGGCGCGATGATCACTTCGGTGAGGATCTTGACGATCTCGCGCGCCGTGGGCCCATCCAGCGTGCGGTTGAAGGCGATGATGCCGCCAAAAGCCGAGACGGGGTCGCAGGCGAGCGCACGCGCATAGGCCTCAGCCAGATTGGATCCCGTGGCGACGCCGCAGGGATTGGCGTGCTTGATGATCGCGCAGGCCGCCGAGACGGCGGGATCGAACTCCGAAACGCATTCGAAGGCGGCGTCGGTGTCGTTGATGTTGTTGTAGGAAAGCTGCTTGCCCTGAAGCTGGCGCGCGGTCGAGACGCCGGGCCGATGCTCGGGCGTGCTGTAGAACGCGGCCCATTGATGCGGGTTCTCGCCATAGCGCATGCTCTGCACGAGCGTGCCGCCAAGCGCGCGATAGGCTGGCGCGGTGTCGCCGAGTTCATGGGCGAACCAGTTCGAGATCGCTGCGTCATAGGCCGCGGTGCGGGCATAGGCCTTCTGGGCGAGCTTACGGCGGAGCGTCAGCGTGGTCGCACCCTTATGAGCCTGGAGATCGCTCAGGACGGCGGCGTAGTCGGACGCATCCACGACCACGGCGACGTCGTTGTGGTTCTTGGCGGCGGCGCGGATCATCGCCGGCCCGCCGATGTCGATGTTCTCGATGCAGTCGTCATAGGGTTTGCCCGCCGCGACGGTGGCCTCGAAGGGGTAGAGATTGACGACGAGCAGGTCGATCGGGGCGATGCCATGGCCGATCATCGAAGCCTGATGCTCGGGATGCGAGCGGATCGCCAACAGCCCACCATGGACCTTGGGATGCAGCGTCTTGACGCGGCCGTCCATCATCTCCGGGAAGCCGGTGAGATCGGAGACGTCCGTGACCGGGAGGCCGGCTTCACTGAGGGCCTTGGCGGTGCCGCCGGTGGAGACCAGCGCGATGCCCAGCCGGTTCAGCGCACGCGCGAAATCGATCAGCCCGGCTTTGTCGGAAACGGAAAGGAGGGCGCGTTCGACGCGGCGAAGCTCTGTCGGCATCGGGGCAAATCCAGGAATTGTGAGACAGGAGGTGTGCGGGCAGGCGATCCGCGCGAGCTATCATGCTGCGGCGCGCAAAGCAAAGTTCACCGATGCTGACGGACCCCGCGCGGCCGGATTATCCGCGCTGGGACGGCTCGGGCGGTGTTTCGCTTTGGGATGACGCCGGCCTGAACCGCCCGGCCGCTGGTGCGGCCGCGCCGACGCGGTTGAAGCTCCAGGCAATGCGGGGTGTCGCGACCGCATCGTAGGGGATGCTGAGTTGTTCGGTGCGCCGCCGCCCGTCGGCGGCGGCGAGGAAGATGCTCTCCTCGATCGAAACCGTCAGGCCCGAGGCCTCGAAGGCCCAGACTTCGCCATTGGGCAGCGCCAGCATGGCGCCTTGCCCTTCGCGGATGAGGCTCGGCTTGACCGATGGGTGCAGGTGGAAGCGGGCGATGGCCGGCAGGCTTGCAGGCGTAAGCGTCAGCGCGATCTCGTCCTCGCCGGTCAGCGTGGCGCCATCGCGGGCGAGCAGGAGGCGGCGCGTATGGACGGCGCCAAGGCTGCGGCGATAGCCGTCATGGCTGCCGACCCATTCCTGGCCGTCGTTCGATTCCTGGCGGGCGACGCGCACGTCGGTCGGGCCGGCGACGACCCGCATCTCGCCCAGCACGAGACCGAAGGACGCGCTTGAGCGGTCGTCGAGCGTGACGGTGGAATGCGCCGCCGTGCTGCGCGCCGCAAGACGCAAGGGGGCCGAGCCGTAGCGGCTGGTGCCGCAATTGACGACGATGCGCTGGGCTCCGCTGGAGAACTCGAAGGCGAGGCATCCGGCATGCGCCTCGACGGAATGGGCCCCGCGCGGCGGCGCTCCGGCATCGATCACGGCGATGCTGCGCTCGCCCGACAGCCGGCTGTAGCCGGAATAGGCGGCGTGCTCGATCGGACGGGCGCGGGCGTCGTCATAGGCGGCGAGCGTTGCCATCAGGTCGGGCGGGGTCGTGCCCATGCCATTGAACAGCGCCAGCGCCCCGTCGCTATGCCGGAACAGCCGCAGATGCGGCATCATCCGCTCGATTCCCATCAGCACGCCGCGCGGCGGCTCGATTCCCCGCGCCATGAACGTCTCGCGCAGCGGCAGCAGGTCGAGCAGCAGTTCGATCAGAAGGCGCGGATTGCGGCTGAGATGGCCGCCATCGGGCAGGATCTGGTGGTCGAGTTCGTCGGAGAGCAGGAATTCCAGCCGTCGCCGCCGCCCATCCTGGCCATCGAGGCAGATCGCGGCGAAGGCGACGGCGATCAGGCAGTTAAGCCGCGCGCTGCCTTCGACGGCGCCGGCAAGCGCAAGGTTCAGCCGTTCGGCGAGCCGCGAGACATGCCGCACGAAGCGCTCGTAGAAGACGTGGTCGGCGCCTTCCAGCAGGAGCGGCGAATGCGACAGGAACGAGATCAGCCGCCGCGCCGCGACCGCCGGCCGGCGCGCGATCTCGCCGCGTTCGCGCTTCTTGCCGATGAAATCATCGACGAGCGCGCGGGCGTTGGCGCGGGCGATGGCGGTGTCGGCGGCGTGCATGTGGCGCAGCCAGCCGAAGCCGTGCAGGGCCTCGGCCCAGGCCTCGCTCGGCGGCTCGCTGTCGAAGGGCGATTCGCCATGGGTGCGCAGCGTGCGCCCTGCGAAGGCATAATAGCCGGCATAGATGTCGCTGGCCGTCGTCGGGTCGGAGGTCCGCAGGTCATGCGGCGCGAAGAGCAGGCGCGTCGCAGCCGCGCGGCCGAAGGGCCAGAGCCTGCGCGCGAAGCCGACGAACTGGCCACGGGTCCGCCGTGCCGCCCGTCCGATCGCGGCCTGCGCCAACCCCTTGCGCTCAGACCACCCGTTCAATGCCCCGATACGCCCCGTACCCATTACGCCTGGTGTTGTCCGACAACGCGAATCCCCGCATCGTCATAGCCTGATCAGACGGCTTGCGTAAAATCCGCTCCATCCCGAGAGGCGCGGCGTCTCGTTGCGGAGCTGGTGCGGCAGCGTGCGCAGGTCGCCCTTGCCGTCGATCGCCTCCGCAAGGCCACCGATCTCGGCTGGTTCGATCGGCTGGCGGGCGAAGTCGGCATGCGCGGCGAGAAAGGCCTCGATCTGGGCCTCGCCCTCCTGCGGCTCAAGCGAACAGGTGCAGTAGAGCAGCCTGCCGCCCGGCCGCGTCAGGCGCGCGGCAGCCTCGAGCAGGCGCGCCTGCAGGTCGACGAGCTTGTCGCGGTCTTCCGGGCTCTTGGTCCAGGCGACGTCGGGGTGACGCCGGATCGTGCCGGTGGCGCTGCAGGGCGCATCGAGCAGCACGGCATCGAAGGGCTCGGCCTCCCAGAGGGTGGCGTCCTTCGTGACGATCTCGGCTTCAAGGCCGAGCCGCTCCAGATTGGCTCTGAGGCGGCGCAGGCGCGGGCCCGAGCGATCGACGGCGGTGACCTGCGCGCCGAGAGCGGCAAGCTGGGCCGTCTTGCCGCCGGGCGCGGCGCAGAGATCGGCGATGCGCTCGCCCATTCTGGGCGCGAGCAGCCGCACCGGCAGGGCGGCGGCGGCGTCCTGCACCCACCAGGCGCCTTCATCGAATCCGGGCAGGGCCGTGATCGCCTGGCGTTCGCGTAAGCGGATTGACCCGGTCGGCAGGAGCAGGCCGTCGAGCTTCTCCGCCCAGCCCGCCGCATCGTCCTTGACGGAGATGTCGAGCGGGGGTTCGTCGCGATGGCTCAGGGCGATGGCGGCGGCGGTGTCCTCGCCATAGCGTTTCATCCAGCTCTCGGTGAGCCATTCCGGCGTGTCGAGGAAGGGGTCGACGGCTTCCGCCAGGATGGCCTCGCGCTCGCGGACGAGACGCCTCAGCAGCGCGTTGCCGAGCGACACATAGCGCGAAGAACGGGCGTCCTCGTGCAGATGCCGGATCGCGAGATCCACTGCGGCGTGATCGGGCACGTCGAGAAACAGGATCTGGGCGGCGGCCGCGACCATGATCGGCTCGAAGGGCCCTGAATTGCGCGGGCTGCCGCGCTCGAGCCTGGCATTGATCGCCTCCTGGATCGTGCCGAGGCGGCGAAACGCGGTGATCGCGATGGCGCGGGCGAGCGCGCTGTCGGCGGCATCGAGCCCGAAGGACGGCGCCAACCGCTCATGGGTGTCGTCGAGCGCGAGCTTGGCGCGCAGCACCTCGTCGATGACGGCAGCCGCCAGCTTGCGGGCCGGCAGGCCCGGAGCGGGGGCCGCGCCGCTCGCGCCATCGTCGTTCTGCTGCGCGGGGTTGCCGTCGTCGGGCTTGCCTGACTGTGCCACGCGATCAGCCCCAGGGACCGGGCTCGCGGCCCGCGCCGCCGCCGCTCCAGGGGCTCTGCGCGGCCTGGCTCGTGAAGCCGCCTGCGCTGCGGCCGAGGCCCATGGCCTGAGCCTGCGCCATCAGCGCGGCAATGCGATTGCCGGTGTCGGGGTGTGTCGAGAACAGGGAATCCATGCCGCCGCCAGTCAGGGGATTGATGATGAACATGTGCGCCGTAGCAGGCTTCGCCTCCGCCGTCTCGTTTGGCGTATGCGCAACGCCGCCGGCGATCTTGGCGAGCGCATCGGCCAGCCAGACCGGGTTGCCGCAGATTTCGCCGCCGAGCTTGTCGGCCTCGTATTCGCGCGAACGCGAGATCGCCATCTGGATGACCATGGCGGCAAGCGGGGCCAGGATCGAGAGCAGGATCTGGACGACGACGTTGGGCCGGTTCTCACGCGAGCCGAACATCATGCCGAACGTCACCAGCGAGGAGATCGCGCCCGCCATCGTGGCGGTGATCGTCATTGTCAGCGTGTCGTGGTTCTTGATGTGCGCGAGTTCATGCGCCATCACGCCCGCCAGCTCCTCATAGCTGAGCGTGCGCAGGATGCCGGTCGTCGCAGCCACAGCGGCGTTCTGCGGGTTGCGGCCGGTGGCGAAGGCGTTGGGCTGGTCCTCGTCGATCAGGTAGACGCGCGGCATCGGCATGTTCGCGCGCGCCGCGAGATCGTGCACCATGCCGTAAAGCTCCGGGGCGCTCTGCGCATCGACCTCGTGGGCGTTGTGGGCGGCCAGCGCCAGCCGGTCGGAGTTCCAGTAGCTGAAGAGATTGGTCACGACGGCGAAGCCCAGCGCCATCAGCATGCCGCCGCCGCCGCCGAGCAGATAGCCGACCGCACCGAACAGCGCGGTCAGGCCGGCCATCAGCATGCCGGTGCGGATATAGTTCATCGTCGCCCCCATCGTTCGCATCGACGGGAAACGCGGCGTCATGCCTCTCCCCGGATGCGGATTTGCGCCTTATGTGGTGAAGGCGGTGCCGATCCTGCAAGAGAGAGCGAGCCGATGAGCCAGCAGACCAAGGACAAGAACGGGACGGCGGAGTCCGCCGAGACGCCTGTCCGCAAGCTGTCCCCGGCCGCGGAGCGAGCTCTGGCCGAGGCCGAGGCGCGGCGCGCGGCGATCGATGCGAAGGCTGGCGGTCTGACCGGGGCCCGCGAGATCAACGGCCGCGGCGGGCTCGAGCCCGTCCGTTACGACGACTGGGAGGTCAAGGGGCTGGCCAGCGACTTCTGACACATCGACATGCGAGGAGCGCGCCGAGCGCCATTGCGCCGTCAGCCTGAGCGCTTTCACGGGCTGACGGAGCAATGGCGAGTGTGAACAGCCTTGTCGGGCTATTTGGCCCGCTTGGCGCCGACCAGTTCGTCCCATTTGCGGAAGGCCACGACCATCTTCTCCGGCTTCAGCGGCAGCTCGATGGGATTGTTGGCGATCAGCTCAGCATACTCCGGGCGGCCGAACTCGGCGATGACGTCCTGGCTGGCCTTGGGCGCGAGCGAGAGCGGCACGTTCTTCACCGCCGGGCCGGGATAGAGATAGCCCTCGTCATAGGCGTAGGCCTGCGCCTTGGGGGTGAGCACATAGGCCATCATGTCGAGGACGACGGCGAGCCGGTCGTTGGGAATGCCCTTGGGCACGCACATGAAGAAGGCGTCCGAGACCCAGTGGAAGCCCTTCAGCGTCTGGATCTTGGCTGATTTCGGCACGATGCCGAGCGCGCGCGGGTTGATGTCCCAGCCGGTGGTCGAGATGATGATGTCGCGCGAGCCCTCGCCGAACTCCTTCATCGTCGCGCCGGTGCCGGCAGGGTAATATTCGATGTGCTGTCCGAGTTCCTGGAGATAGGCCCAGGTCTTGTCCCAGCCACCGACCGGGTCCTGCGGGTCCTTGTCGCCGAGGATATAGGGCAGGCCCATCATGAAGGTGCGGCCGGGGCCGGAATTGGTTGGGCGGGCGTACATGAAGCGGTTGGGATTGGCCTTGGCCCAAGCGAGCAGCTCCTCGGCGGTGGTCGGCACCTGCTTGACGCGCTCGGGGGCATATTCCAGCAGCGGGCCGGAGGGGTAGTAGTTCACGACGACGCCGAAGCCGTCGCCCTGGACCTTGTGCAGGTTGAGCGCGGCCGGCTCGTAATTGGCCTCGATATTGGGGAACTTGTCGTTGAAATCGGGCAGGATCTTGAGCCAGAGCTTCTGCTCGAGGCCCGCCGCCAGGCCGTCGCTGCCAGTGAGGACGAGGTCGAGGTCGGCGCGGCCGGCCTCCTGCTGCGCCTTGATCTTGCTGGCGAGCTCGGGGGCCGGCGCCTTCACGAAGGCGATGCGCGAGACCAGCTTGGGATTGGCCGTGCGATAATCCTCGAAGGCCTTCTGCATCAGGGCCAGCGCGCCGCCGACATCGATGACGCTGATGATCACCGGCGCGGAGGGCAAGGGCGGCGAGGCGGCGAGCGCGCCGCCCGCTCCCGTCGCCATCGCGGTGAGGCCGCCCAGGACTGTGCGGCGATCGAGGTCTGTCGGTTTGCGGCTCATATGGTGATCTCCCCTTTTATGGTTCAAGCGTTGTTGGCTTCAGGTCGTGGCTCGCGTGTCCAGGCTGGCGGCGTGGCCGAAGCGGCGCTCGATGGCGCCGAGGCGGATGCGGGTGATGGCGAGGTCATCGGACCAGTCGATCTCGCCGCGGTCGAGCGTCATGCCGCGTGCGCGCAGGGCGGGCCGCAGCGCGGCGAGCGGATGATCGGAGGCCATAGCGACGGCCTCGCGCGGCGTCGCCAGCCCCCAGGCCACGAGATTGCGCACGGCCTCGTCAAGGCAAAGCGCCGAGCCCGCGAGGTTGGCCGCACCCGGCTGGCGCACAGAGCCGTCATCGCGCAGCTCCACCCTCATGCCGGCGAAGGGGTAGGCGCCCGGCCTGGAGGCTGCCGCCGAGACCGCGTCGGTAACGAGGATCGACCGCTCAAAGCCCTTGGCCCGCAGCAGCGAGCGCAGGGCCTTGGGATGAAGATGGATGCCGTCGGCGATGAAGCTCGCCCAGAGCCGGTCCTCGGCGAGCTGGGCGAAGATCGGGTTGACCAGCTTGTGGAGCTGCTGCGGCATGCCGTTGCCGAGATGGGTCGAGAGCGTCGCGCCCGCTTCGGCGGCGGCCGAGACCTCGTCGAAATCCGCCGCCGTGTGGCCGAGCGCGACGACGCGGCCGGCCTTGACCAGCGCCTCGACCAGCGCCTGCGCGCCCTCGATCTCGGGCGCCAGCGTCACCATCAGGATCGGCCGGGTCAGCCGGCTTTCGAGACGCTCGACGAGACCGGGATCGGCGGCTGTCATCGCGTCGGGCGGATGGCAGCCGGCATAGCCCATCGCGGGGTTCAGGAAGGGGCCTTCGAGATGGTAGCCCGGGCACATCAGCGGGCCGAGCCGGCTTGCCGCGATCGCCGCGTCCAGCGCCTTGAAGCGCTGGTCGAGTTCCGCCGGATGGGCGGTGATGATGGTCGGCAGGCAAAGTGTGACGCCGGTTGCCAGCATCGCCTCGAGCGCGTGGTCGATCTCAGCCGGCGTGAGCGAGCCGGCGTTGAAGTCGATGCCGGCGAAGCCGTTGACCTGGAGATCGATGAGGCCGGCCGTGCGCATGCTCAGCCCCTGCTCAGGCGCGTTTCAGCAGGGAAGCGGCCGGCGGATCGATGAAGAGCACGGTATTCTTGTGCGTCTGCAGGATCGAGGCCGGGTGCAGGTTGCTGACGGGACCCTCCAGTGCGTCTCGCGCGGCCTGCGCCTTGCGCTCGTCGGAGACGGACAGGACGATCAGCTCGCTCTTCAGAATCTGCCGGACGCTCATCGAGATGGCGCGCTGCGGCACGGCGTCCAGCGTCGGGAACCAGCCCTCGCCGAATTGCTGCCGGCGGCAGCCTTCGTCGAGCGAAACCACGATGTAGGGCTGCTCGGTGTCGAAATCGGCCGGCGGGTCGTTGAAGGCGACATGGCAGTTCTCGCCGATGCCGGCGAAGCAGACGTCGATGCGCTTGCCGGCGATCAGCGCGTTCAGGCGCTGCGTCTCGGCCTCCGGATCGCCCTCGCCATCGACGGGCACGAACTCCGGCGCGTCGCCGAGAGGGCTCATGAAACGCAGGCGCAGATAGCGCCGGAAGCTCGCCGGATGGTCTTCGGTGAGCCCGACATATTCGTCGAGATGGAAGGCCGTGACCTTCGACCAGTCGATGCCCTCGGCCAGGACGAGGTTCTGCAGCAGTTCGAACTGGCTCGCGCCGGTGGCGACGATGATGTTGGCATGGCCGAAGCGGCTTTGCGCCTCGCGGATCGCCTGGGCGCCCAGCGCGGCGGCTTTCGCGCCGAGCGTCGCCTTGTCGGGGACGATGCGGATATCGACCATGCGATTTTTGAACCTTTGCCTATGTGATTGTTTTTTATATCGTCTTGAGAGCTTATGGGCCTTGTTCGGAAAGGCAACAGCTATTTTTGAACCTTCGCGTTCCGAATAAATGGTTGGCAGATCGTGATCTTGACGACGCTCGACGACAGCAGCTTCCCGGTTGCGCATGATCGCGACTGCGCTCGTGTCTATCGGCAGGTCTTGGGAGGCCTGGCGCAGTCCCGCTCTGACATCGGCAAGCGGCTCGGGCTGCGCTCGACGACGACCTCGCGCGTGGTCGCCGATCTCGTCGAGCGCAGGCTGTTGCTGGAACGGATGGGCGCGACCGCGGGGCGCGGTCGGCCTGCGGCTGTCCTGCTCGCCAATACGCAGCGCATCGGCGCGTCCGTGATCCATGTCTCCAGCCAGTCGCTGTCGGGGGTTCTGGTCGATCTGTCGGGCCGTCTCGTCGCGGAGCGGACGATCACGATCGACGGCGAGGCCGGCAATGACGCGATCGCCGCAGTTATGTCCGACCTCGCCCGGCAGCTCCTTGCGGCGATGCCTGACGGCATGAGCCATGCCGGCACGGCCGTTTCGCTCTCGGGGCTGCTCGACCTGCCGCGCGGGCAATGGCTGATGGCCTCGCGCTGGCCGCGCATGCGCGGTCTCGACGTCGCGGCCGTGTTGGCGCCGATCGCGGGGCCGGTCGAGATCTGCCGCAATCTCGACGCCGAGCTGCGGGCGCGGGCCGTGAGCGAGCCGGAGCCGTTCTCCGGCAGCACGCTGCTGCTGCATTGGGGCTGGGGGATCGGCCTGTCCTTCGCCGTGGCGGGGCGCCCGTTCGCGCCGGCCGGCTCCTTCGGCGAGATCGGCCATTGGCGGCTGTCGGCGCTGGCGGGCCGGCGCTGCGGCTGCGGCAATACAGGATGCCTCGAGACCGGGGCGGCGCTGTGGTCGCTGCTGCCGGCGCTGCGCGCGCGCTGGCCCGATCTGGAGGAGGACGAGGCGCGCCTCGCCCGGCAACTGGCCGGTCGCGACCTGGTCGGCCTGCCGGAGATCGACCATGCCGCGCGGCTGCTGGCGCGCGCCCTGGCGAATGCCTGCCGCATCTTCTTTCCGACCCGCATCGCGGTCAGCGGCCCCTTCGTCGCCAATCCCGGCCTGTGGGCGCATTTCGACACGCTGCTGCGGGATGAGGGCACGATGGACGGTCTCGCCATGCCGCAGCTGGCAAATGTCCGCGCCAGCCGGCTCCACGAGATTCACGGGGCAGCGGCCCCGCTGCTCGGCCGCGCCACCGAAGCGTTGCTCCGGGAGCAGGCTTAGCTGTCCGCACGGCGTCGACGACGCGTCGGGCATGCCGCGAGCGAGGCTCGCGCCCTCGGCGGACGCACTGGCCTGCGGTTCCTTGGTGCACTAGTATGCCAGTCAAAGGCCCGCAGCGTGCAGCTCGCACGCTTGAAGAGGCCTCAACCCAGGGAGATGACATGACACATCCGACACGCCGCACCGTGGTCGCCGGCGCGGCCGGCCTTGCAGCACTCGGCGCCAGCCGAGCCCATGGCCAAGGCGTCCCCGCCGCGCCCGTCGCGCTGAACATCATCGACGTCGCCGGCAACCTGCAATTGACGCAGGCTTCGATCGAACGCTTCGCGAAGGAAAACCCGAAGATCATCTCGCGGCTGAATTTCTCGCGCGCGCCGTCGCCGGAGCTGCCGGCCAAGCTCAAGGCGCAGCAGGAAGCCAACCGCGTCGATATCGACCTCGTCCTGACCGGGCCCGGTGCGATGTCGGACGGCATCCAGCAGGGTCTGTGGATCGATGTCTGGAAGAGCCACGCTTCCAGCCTGCCCAAGGCCGAGGAGGTCTATCATGAGCAGGCGCTGATGATGCAGCGCAATTTCGGCCAGAACGAAGGCGTTGCGGTGGTCTACTCGCCGTCCGGCCCCCTGTTCGAATACATGCCCGATCGCCTGAAGACCGTGCCGAAGACGGCCGAGGAGTTCCTCGCCTATGTGAAGCAGAACAAGAACCGCTTCACCTATGCGCGGCCGGTCAATTCCGGCCCCGGCTGGACCTGGCTGCAGGGCCTGCCCTACATCCTCGGCGATGCCGATCCGAGCGACCCGATGAAGGGCTGGGACAAGAGCTGGGCCTATCTCAAGGAGCTCGGCTCAGGCATCGACTACTATCCCGGCGGCACCACGCCGACGATGAAGGAACTCGGCGAGGGCACGCGCGATGTGGTGGTCTCGACCTGCGGCTGGGACATCAACCCGCGTGCGCTCGGCATCGTGCCGAAGGAGGCCGAGGTCTTCGTTCTCGCCAACACGCACTGGATTCCCGACACCCAGTTCATGTGCATTCCCAAGGGCGTCCCTGCCGACAAGGTCAAGGCGCTGCTGGCGCTGATGTCCTTCATGCTCAAGCCCGAGGCGCAGGCGGCGACCTATGACAAGGGCTATTTCTATCCGGGCCCGGCGGTGAAAGGCGTGACGCTCGCCATGGCGCCGCAGGAAAGCCGCGACGTGCTCAAGGAATATGGCCGTCCGAAATATGATGACCTGATTACCCAGTTGCCGACGCGGCCGCCGCTGACGCCGGAGCGCCTCGTCGCCGCCTTCCGGCGCTGGGACCAGGAGATCGGCGTCGGCCACACGCCGAAGTAAAGGCGCCTCCAGATGCGGTTTGCTGCCATCGGCCTCGACCATCGCCATATCTTCCATATGGTCGCGGGCCTGCTGGAGGCCGGCGCCGATTGCGCCGGCTTCGATCCCCGAACCGGCGACGCGCGCGTGCTCGCCGGCTTCCGCGAGCGCTTCCCGCAGCTGCGCCCGGTCGAGGCGCAGCGCTTGCTCGACGATGCCTCGATCGACCTGATCGCCTGTGCGGGTATCCCCAGCGAGCGCGCGGCGCTCGCGATCAGGGCGATGCGGGCCGGAAAGGACGTCATGATCGACAAGCCGGGCGTGACCAGCTTTGACCAGCTTGCCGCGGTCGAGGCGGCGGTGGTGGAGACCGGCCGCATCTTCTCGATCTGCTTTTCCGAGCGCTTCATCGTGCCGGCGACCCTCATCGCCGGAAAGCTGATCGCCGATGGCGCGATCGGCCGCGTCGTCCAGACGATCGGGCTCGGGCCGCACCGCCTCAACCGGGCGATCCGGCCGGGCTGGTTCTTCGACGCGGCGGCCTATGGCGGCATCCTGACCGACATCGCCTCGCACCAGATCGACCAGTTCCTGCACTTCACCGGTTCGGACACGGCGGAGATCGTCTCCTCGGGCATCGGGCATTTCGGGGCGGAAGACCTGCCCGATTTCCAGGATTTCGGCGAGATCCTGCTGCGCAGCGACCGGGCCGGCGGCTATATCCGGGTCGACTGGTTCACCGCCGACGGGCTTTCGACCTGGGGCGACGGGCGGCTGACGATCCTGGGCACCGAGGGCACGATCGAGCTGCGCAAATATGTCGACATCGCCGGCCGGCCCGGCAGCGACCATGTCTTCGTGGTTGACAAGGCCGGTACGCGCCATATCGACGCCTCACGCGAGCCGCTGATCTATTTCCGCGACCTGATCGCGGATGTCGGGGCGCGCAGCGAGACGGCGATGGCGCAGGCCCATGTCTTCGCCGTGTGCCGGCTGGCGCTGGAGGCGCAGGCAAAGGCGGTGTGGCTGCCGGCGAAAGCCCATTCCAGAGGACATTCTGCATGACTCGCAAGCTCGGCATCGCCGTGATCGGGCTCGGGCCCGCCTCGCTGCCGCATTCGAAAAGCCTGCTCGATCTCGCCGACCGGGCCGAGGTGCGCTTTGCCGTCAGCCGCTCGGGCGAGCGGGCGCGGGCCTATGCCGGGCAGTTTCCGTTTCCGACGACGACCGATCTCGACGCCGTGCTCGCCGATCGATCAGTCGATGCGGTGATCGTGCTGACGCCGCCGAGCAGCCATCTCGACGTGTCCGCGCGGTGCCTCGAGGCCGGCAAGCATGTCCTCGTTGAAAAGCCGCTGGAGCTGACCAGCGCGCGCGGGCAGCAGCTGGTCGATACGGCGCGGCTCACCAGCCGGGTCTTCGGCGTTGTGCTGCAGCATCGCTTCCGTCCGGCGAGCCTGCGGCTGAAGGCGGCGCTCGATGCCGGCGAGCTCGGCAGCGTCGAGGCGGCGTTCCTGAGCGTGCCCTGGTGGCGGCCTCAGAGCTATTACGACGAGCCCGGACGCGGGACGCTGGCACGCGACGGCGGCGGCGTGCTGCTGACGCAGGCGATCCATTCGCTCGACCTGTTCCGCTCGCTGGTCGGCGTCTCCAGGGTGGTCGCGGCGCAGGCTCGCACGACGGCGCTGCATCGGATGGAGACGGAGGATTACGTCTCCGCGCTGCTGGAGACGGGCAATGGCGCACCGGCGACGCTGGTGACTACGACCGCCGCCTATCCGGGCTATCCCGAGCGGATCGAGATCACCGGAAGCAAAGGTTTCGCGGCCCTGATCGGTGGTCGGCTGCGCCTGGCGTTCCTTGACGGGCGCGAGGAGATCGTCGAGGCCGAAGGCTCGACCGGCAGCGGAGCCAACATCATGGATTTTCCCCATGACGCCCACCGCGCCGTCATTGCCGACTTCCTCGATGCGGTCGTGACGGGGCGCGACCCCGTCGTGACGGGTGAAGAGGCGCTGGCCTCGCAGCGCCTTGTGGACGCGATTCTGAAAGCTGCTCGTCCCAACGCTTGACTTGTATTGGATTTGTATCTTTTATGAGGCGTCCCCGGTTGAGGTCGCCCCTTGGTTCGCTATCAGGACATCGCCCACAGTCTCGAACTCGGCCTTGCGGCCGCTGGCGGCGATTTCCGTGCGATTCCCTCCGAACACGAGCTTTGCGAGCGCTACGGCGCCAGCCGGACCACGATCCGCGCGGCGCTGAAGCAGCTTCAGGATCTGGGCCTGGTCGAGCGCCGGCAGGGCAAGGGCACCTTCTACCGCCCGCGCCATATCGCCAAAAATCTTGGCAGCATCGTCGATTTCCACACCGAGGCGCGGATGGCGGGCCGCGTCCCGACGACGCGGGTGGTCTCGCTGTCTGTCCGGTCGGCCGCGCCGGATGAATTCGCGCTGTTTGGCGAGGTGACTGCCATGGGCGGCGTCGTCGATCTGACGCGCCTGCGCAGCCTCGATGACGAGCCCGCGGTGCTGCAGCGCTCGCGTCTCGGCCAGGCGGTGCTGGGCGATGCGACGGCGGGCCAGTTGGTGAACGCCTCGCTCTATCGCTACCTCGCGGAATGCCGCGGCATCCATGTCGCGACCGTCGAGGAGACGCTGGAGCCGGTTGCCGCAGGCGCCGAGGAGGCGGCCCATCTGCGGATCGCGGCCGGCACCGCCGTGTTTCGTTCACAGCGCGTGGCGCGCGACATCGCGGGCGCGGTGATCGAGGTCAGCGACAATTTGGTCCGTGGCGACATTTACCGCTTCTCGATTTATCGGCAGGTCGACCGGTCCGCCGACAGCCAACTCACGGGCGCGACCTCATGAGCGTCGTCCTCGCCTGCGATCTCGGCGGCACCAGTTTCCGGGCGGCTTTAATCGATGCGGCGGGGGTGACCCGGGCGCAGAGCATGATCCTCGGCCCGACCGCGATCGACCGCATGGGCTGGTCGGAGATCGACGCGACGGCGTGGTGGCGCATCCTGGTCGAGGCCGCCGGAAAACTGGCCGAGGCAGAACCCGAGCTGTTCCGCACGATCGAGGCGGTGGCGATCTGCGGCGTCACGCGCACGCAGGTTTTTCTCGGCCGTGACGGACGTCAGCTCCGCCCCGCCATGACCTGGAAGGACACGCGCTCGGAAGCCGCAGCCGTTCGGCTGCGCGACAAGCTATCGGAGGCTCACCCGGAAAGCGCGCGGATCAACGCCTTTCATCCGCTGGCGCGGCTCGCCTGGCTGCGCGAGGAGGAGGAGGCCTGCTTCCGCGCGCTGGCCTGTGTGCTGGAACCGAAGGATTACCTGAATGCGCGGCTCACCGGCCGGCAAGCCGGTGATCCGGTCTCGATGGCGCGGCTGCTGGCCGCGAAGGAGGTCGTCGAAGGTATCGACCCCTTCGCGGAGATCGGGCTGCCGGCTTCGATCCTGCCGCCGGTGCTGGAGCCCGCTGAGCCGGTCGGGCCGGTTCTGCCGGGCCTGCCGGCGCCGCTCGACGCGATCGCTGGCGTGCCGGTGTTCTGCTCGTCGAGCGATACCTGGGTCGCTGTCGCCGGACTCGGGGCGTTGCGGGCGGGCTATGCCTACAACATTTCCGGCACGACCGAGGTGCTCGGCGCGGTCGGCCTGGAGCCGGTCGAGGCGGAGGGCCTTCTGACCGTCGACTGGCGCGGCCTGTGGCAGATCGGCGGACCGAGCCAGAACGGCGCCGACACGGTGTCGTGGTTGCTCTCGCTACTCGGCCGGAATGCAAGTGAGCCCGGCTCGGTCGGCCGCGAGATCGGCGCCCTGCTCGCCGGCCGGCGTCATCCGCAGCCCTTGCTGTTCCTGCCCTATCTCCAGGGCGAGCGCGTGCCCTACTGGAACCCTTCCCTGCGCGGCGCCCTGATCGGGCTCAACCGCCAGCATGGCGCGACGGATCTGGCCTATGCGGTGCTGGAGGGCGTCGCCTTCCTGAACCGGGTCGTGCTGGAGCGGGCGGAGGCAGCGCTCGGCGGGGCCGTGGCCGAAATTCGCTTCGGTGGCGGCGCGGCGGCCAATCCGGTCTGGAGCCAGATCAAGGCGGATGTCTGCGGCCGGCCGGTCGTGGTCGGCGCTTCCGGGGAGCCCGGCCTGCTGGGCGCGGCCATCGTCGCCTGGACCGGGCTTCGACGCTTCGCCTCGCTGGCCGATGCGCAAGCGGCGCTGGTCGTGCCCGCCGCGCGGTTCGAGCCCGAGCCTGCGCGCAAGGCCGCCTATGACGCGCTGTTTGCGCTGTACCGGCGCAGCGAGGCGGCGCTGGCGCCGATCTCGGCCGAACTTTCCGCCCTGTCGCGCAGCGCGGGCCCCCTGCCGGGCATCCACGCCGCGCCGTCGATTTCCGCGAAGGACTGATCCTGCATGAAGACGCTCATCCAGACCGATTTCGGCCGCGACCATCTGCTCGTTGGCTGCGTTCATACGCTCGCCATGCCGGGAACCCCGCTCTACGATCGCAGCGGCGGCATGCGGAAGATCGTCAAACAGGCGCGCGAGGAGGCGAAGATCCTCGAGGAGGCCGGTTTCCACGCGCTGCTCTACACCAATGAATCCGACATGCCCTATGAAGCGAACATGCCGATCGAGGTCGTCGCGGCGATGACTGAGGTCATCGCGGAATGCCAGGCGCAGACCGATCTGCCGCATGGCGTGAACATGCTGATCGACCCGCCGGCTTCGATCGCGGTGGCGCATGCCACCGGCGGGCGCTTCGTGCGCGCCTTCCTGACCGGTGCGCTTGTCGGCGACATCGGCATGATGGCGCCGGATGGGGCGCGGGCGCTGCGCCTGCGGGCCGATCTCGGGGCGCAGAACATCCGCATCATCTGCAACGTCACGCCGGGCTTCTCGATCAATCTCGATACGCGTTCAGTCGAGCAGCAGGCTTCGGGCGCGGTCTTCATCGGGCTCGCCGACATCGTCTGCGTCGGCGGACCGGCTGCGGGCAAGGAGGCCGACATCTCGGTCATCGAGCGCGTTGCCAGGCAGGTGTCGGACACGCCCGTGGCGGTCGGCACCGGCGTGGCAGAGGAGAACATCGCGCGCCTTGCCGAGGTGGCGGAGGTCTTCATCGTCGGCACCTCGATCAAATACGACCGCCAGACGCTGAACCCCGTCGAGCCCGCCCGCGCCCAGCGGCTGGTGCGCGCCTATGAAAACCGCAGGGCGGCCTGAGCGATGGCGGGTCCGGTCACACTCGTCACGGGCGCTTCGGGCGGCATCGGCGGTGCGCTTGCCGCGATGCTGGCGGGGCAGGGGCATCGACTCGTGCTGTCGGGGCTCGACCAGGCCGGCCTCGATGCCGTCGCCGAGGCGGTGAGCGCGCGCGGTGCCGAGGTTGCGACGATGGCCGGCGACGTGCGCGACCGCGACCTGCCCACGGCTTGCGTCGATCTCGCGGTCCAGCGCTTCGGCCGGCTCGACAATCTCGTCACGGGCGCGGGGGCCTCGCGGCCGGTGCCAATGGTCGAGATGGATGATGATGAGTGGGACAAGCTCGTCGACATCAACCTCTCGGCGGTGTTTCGCATCTCCAAGGCGGCGTCACGCCAGATGATCGCGCAGGGGGAGGGCGGCGCGATCGTCCATATTTCCTCGATCGCTCATGCCAATGGCGGTGCCAATCTGGCCTATGGCTCGGCCAAGGGCGGGGTCGCGACCCTCACCTACGGCATGGCCCAACAGCTTGGGCGGCATGCGATCCGCGTGAATGCGGTTGCGCCCGGCATCATCGATACGCCAATGGTGCGTGGTGGCTTCGCGCAGCAGTTCGATGCGCTGGTCGAGGGCGCGGCGGTGCGAACGCCGCTGGGACGCTTGGGACAACCAGAGGATGTCGCCGCCGTGATCGCCTTCCTGCTCTCGGCCGGTGCGGCTTTTGTCACCGGCGCGCTGATTCCGATTACCGGCGGCATCGAGATCCTTTCGCCGATCTCGACGATCGCAAGGGGAGCCTGACGCGGATGGGCCGCATCGATCCGCGCATGGTGATCGGGCAATACGGCACGGCGATAGCGGGGCTGGCGCTGATCCTGTTCTTCCTGATCTTCGCGCCGAATTTCGCCAGCGCGACCAACATCATCAACGTGTTGAAGGATACGAGCTTCCTCGCCATCCTGGCGCTGGGCTTCGCTCTCGCCTTCACGGTCGCCGAGCTCGATCTCTCGATTGCGGAAATGGCGAGCCTCGCCGCCGTCGTCTGCGGCTGGATGGTGCATTCGCAGTATCCGCCGGCGGTGGCGGTCGGCGCCGCGCTCGCGGTCGGCGTCGTGCTCGGAAGCCTGAACGGCTTCGGCGTCACCGTGCTGCGCATACCCTCGCTGATCATGACGCTGGGCACGGCGGCCATCGCCAAGGGCCTCGCCTTCATGATCACCCAGGGCGTCGCCTTCACCGGGCGCTGGCCGGTCGGCTTCACCGGGCTGGCGCGTGGCTACACATTCGGCATCCCCAATCTTGTGCTCTGGATGACGGCTGCGACGCTGTTCGCCTGGGGCCTCGTCAAATGGACCCGCACCGGCGCGCATATGGTCGCGACAGGCGAGGCCGACGAGGCGGCGCGGCTGGCCGGCATCGCGACGGCCAGGATGAAGCGCATCGGCCTGCTGCTGGCCGGGGTCTTCGCCGGGCTGATGGCTGCGCTGCTGGCGGCCAATCTGTCCTCGGCTGCGCCGAACATGGCCGGCGACTATCTGCTCTATGCCATCGCCGCCGTGCTGCTGGGCATGACGATGTTCGAGCCCGGCAAGCCCAACATCCCCGGCACGGTCTTCGCGGCGCTGGTGCTCAAGGTGCTCGGCAACGGCTTGGTGCTGCTGGGCGCGCCCTATTACATTCAGGACATCGTTCTCGGCGTGATCATCATCGGCTCTGTGGCCTTCTCGGCCAGCGCGATGAAGACTGCGGCGTTCAAGGTCTGACGTTTGCGCTAACGATCAAAAACGAGGGGAGACATCATCATGTTCGGTTTGAGGAAAATGCTGGTCACGGCCGCTGCGCTGGTTGCGCTCGGCCAGTCGGCCCATGCCTTCGAGGTCGGCATCATCGGCTTCCAGTTCTCGTCGGAGACGCATGCGCGCGTCGCCAACGCGGCGGCCGCTGCCGCCAAGGCCAAGGGCTGGGGCGTGACGCTGCTGAACTCGGAGGGCGCGCTGCCCAAGCATGCCGAGCAGTTCGACGCGCTGATCGCCAAGAAGGTCGATGCCATCATCATCGCCATGGGCAAGCCGGTCGAGGCCGACGCCCAGTTCAAGGCGGCCAAGGACGCCAAGATCCCGGTCATCACCGTGCAGTCGGGCTCGAGCCCGCATGCGCTGTTCGACATCCAGACCAATGAGTACAAGGTCGGCGCGGATGCCGCGCTCTATCTGCTCGGCCAGCTCGGCTACCAGGGCAACATCGTCACCGCCCGCTTCGACCTCAACGTCGCCTCGCGCATCCGCGGCCGCATCCTCGACGCGGTGCTGGCCGAAAACCAGGCGGTGAAGGAGCTCGGCAAGTTCTCGATGGCGCGCACCCAGAGCTGGCGCGACGATGTCCGCTCCGGCATGCAGGCGCTGCTTTTGCAGAATCAGGGCAAGATCAACGGCATCTGGGCTTCCTTCGACGGGCAGGCCTACATCATCGACGATCTGCTGCAGGCTCAAGGCGTGAAGAAGGGCCAGATCCCACTGATCTCGGTCGATGGCGGCAAGGAGACCTATGCCCGTATCGCCGACCCGGCCTCGACCTTCCTCGCCACCGTCGCAATTCCCTTCGAGGAGATGGGCAAGCAGGCGGTCGACGCGATCCAGACTATCGTCGTCGAGAAGAAGCCGAAGGAAAGCGTCGCGAGCGGGCCGTATCTGTTCACGGAAGCCGTGCTGGTCGACAAGACGAATGTCGACAAATTCCTGAAGTGAGGCCAGCCAACCGCACCCGTCATCCCGGACAAGCGGCGAAGCCGCGCAGCTCCGGGATCCATCGGAGGCCAGTTCTTTGACGGATTTGGCTCCACGATGGATCCCGGCGCTCCGCTTCGCTGCTGCCGGGATGACGGCGCTTGTCCCAGCATGCTGAGCCCATAGATCGGTAAGTCCATGACCGACCCTACCCCCCTCCTCTCGCTGCGCGGCATCGGCAAGAGCTATGGCCCCGTCGTCGCGGTGCGCGAGGTCGACCTCGACATCTTCGCGGGCGAGGTCGTGGCGATCTGCGGCGACAACGGCGCCGGCAAGTCGAGCCTGATCAAGGTGATCTCCGGCGCCGAGGAGCCGACCGGCGGCACCATCAGCATGCGTGGCAAGCCGGTCTCATTCGGCTCGCCGCATGACGCGCTGGAGCATGGTGTCGCGACGATCTACCAGGATCTCGCGCTCGCGCCGCGGCTCTCCATCGCCCAGAACGTCTTCATGGGCTCGGAACTGACGAAGCCCGTGCTGCTGCCCTTCCTGCGCGTGCTCGACAAGAAGAAGATGATCGCGGAGTCGCAGCGCTACCTCTCGCAGCTTTCGGCGGCGGTGACGGACATGACCCGACCCGTCGAGCGGCTGTCGGGCGGCCAGCGCCAGGCGGTGGCGATCTCCCGGGCCCTGCGCTGGAACGCCGAGATCATCATCATGGACGAGCCGACGGCGGCGCTCGGCGTCAAGGAGACGGCGCTCGTCCTCGACCTGATCCGCAAGCTGAAGGCGGATGGGCGCACCGTGCTGCTGATCAGCCACAACATGCGCGACGTCGTCGCGCTGGCCGACCGTGTCGTGATCATGGGCGCAGGCCGCAAGTATATCGACCAGCCGATCGGCGATCTCACGGCGGACGACATCTCCCATCTGATCATGACCGGCAACGCCAGGGCGGCCTGAGCCGATGCGCGAAGCGATCATCGTCGACACCGATCCGGGGCAGGACGACGCGGTCGCGCTGCTGCTCGCCTTCGCGGCGCGCGACAGGCTCGACCTGCAGGCCATCACGACGGTCGCCGGCAACGTCCCGGTCGCGCAGACCACCGCCAACGCGCTGCGCATCCGTGATCTCGGCGGGGCCGATGCGGTTCCCGTGCATGCCGGTGCGAAAGGGCCGCTGGTCTTTCCACTGGAGACGGCGGAATTCGTTTGCGGGCCGGACGGGCTCGCGGGTGCTGGGTTGCCGCCGCCTGCGAGCGAGGCCGCGCCCGGCCATGCCGTCGAGGCGATCATCGCGATCTGCCGGGCCGCGCCCGATGACGGGATTACGCTCTGTGCTCTCGGGCCTCTGACCAATCTCGCGCTGGCCTTCCGGCTCGCTCCGGACATCCTGCCCAGGGTGAAGCGCATCGTGCTGATGGGCGGTGCGATCGGCTTGGGCAACATGACGCCGGCGGCCGAGTTCAACGTCCATGTCGACCCGCATGCGGCGGCGATCGTTTTCGGTTGCGGCCGGCCGATCGTGATGTTCGGCCTCGGCGTCACGCTTCAGGCGATCGTCGGCCATGAGCAGGTCGCGGCGATCGGCGCGCTGGGCACGGCGACGGGCCAGGCGATCCACGGCATGCTGACGCGGCCGCGCCCCGGTGGGCTCGGCACGGCTGGCCACCCGATGCACGACCCTTGCGTCATCGCCTTCCTGCTCTGGCCGGAGCTGTTTGCGGGGCGCGATTGCTTCGTCGAGATCGAGACCGGGGCCGGGCCCTTGCGGGGGCGCACAACGATCGACTGGAACGGACGGCTGAAGCAGGAGCCCAACGCTCATGTCATAGGCACCGTCGAGGCGCATGAGCTGTTCGAGCGGATGACGCAACGCCTCGCCACCCTTCCCTGACCGCGCTGCCTTGCGAGGATATGCCATGCCCCATTTCGTCGAGGAACTGCGCGAGGAGGCCAGCGCGGCCATCGCCGCGATGCGCGCGGCGGCGCTCGCTGCCCGCCATCTCCATGCCCGTGCCGAGCTGATGCGCCATATGCTGACGACGGCGCGCAAGGTTGCGGCCAAGCCCCAGGCACAAGCCGTCGAGACCGTCGTGCGCGAATGGATGGACGCCTGGAATCTCGACCGGCACGATTGGCCGCAGATCGCGCACGAAATGGAGGCCTTCACCGCCGCGTTCCACGACTACGCCAACGATCCCTCCGACACGCATGATGCGAGGCTGCGCGAGAGCTGCGCGACGCTCGACACGGCCCTGGCGAAGCAGGACACGTCGATCGCCGAGCAGATGGCCTTCCGCTCGCAATGCGCCCATCGCTGGTGGGAGCTGGTTGCGCCGACACCGGCCGATCTGGCCGGCGCCAAGCCGCGCCCCTCGATGCCGGACCTGCGCCGCGACGCGCCGTTCTGGGAGTCGGGCTGCGCCGAGTTCTGCCGGTAGGCCGCTCTATTCGGGCAGGAACGCCACCCGGTCCTCCTGATCCGTTACGGTCCGCGCTCGGTGGGGCGACGCGATGCGCGGGGGCAGGCCTCAGGACGCGGCATGGCCGGGTTCCGGTCTTGTGCCGTGCAGGCAGCGATGCGGCTTCACGTCGAGCAGCGGCGTGCCATCGAGGCAGTCGAGGCCGCGCACCAGCAGCGTGCCGTGCTCGACGCCGAGCAGCCGTACCCGCGACAGCGCGATCGGGTTGGGCCGGACCGGCGAACGTAGCGCAAAGGTCCCGAGCGGCTGGCCGCCGCGCGGCGTCTGCGTGACGAGATCGCGCCTGGCCTCATGCATCCAGTAGAGCAGGTCGAGCCAGGCGAAGCCGTCGATTCCGGCAAGCGCCGCGCGCCAGGGCTCGTCGATCTCGACGCGGCAGGCCGGGCCGTTCTCCGCATCGCCCTGACGCGGACACTGGTCGCGCGAGGCGAAGGGCGTACGCAGGCGGCCGATGAAGACGAGATGCGCGTCCCGCCGGTCGGGGAGGGGGGCGCTGGTTTCGCCCGGTCGCGTCGCCTGCCAGTCCATCGCGTTCTCCTGTTCGTCATTGGGGAGGATGAACATGGCGAGGCGTCCCGCCTTCGGCGAGGTCCGTCGCTGATGGTCAGCCTGCCTGAATGCGCTCAAACGTCGATGCGCCGGCGCCTGGGCTCAGGCGCCGGCCTGCGTTGCGTTCGAGAAGAAGAGCTGCTGCCCCTCGATCTTGTAGTCGGCGATCGCCTTCTGGCCCTCGGGGCCGACGAGCCAGTTTACGAAGGCCTGCCCGTCATTGATCTTCACATGCGGGTGCTTGGCGGGGTTCACAGCGATGACGCCGTACTGATTGAACAGGCGACGGTCGCCCTCCACCGCGATGGCGAGGTCGCCGCGGTTCTTGAAGGAGATCCAGGTGCCGCGATCGGCCAGCACATAGGCGCCCATGCCGCCGGCGGTGTTGAGCGCGGCGCCCATACCCTGGCCGATCTCGCGGTACCAGGCGCCCTTCTTGGCCTCGAGATCGACGCCCGCGACCTTCCAGAGCGCCAGTTCAGCCGAATGTGTGCCCGACTTGTCGCCGCGCGAGACGAAGGGCGTGCCCCTTTCGGCGATCTTGACCAGCGCTGCGGCGATATCCTTCGTGCCGCTGATGCCGGCCGGATCGCTCTTGGGGCCGATCAGCACGAAGTCGTTGTACATCACCGGCTTGCGCTCGAGCCCGAAGCCCTCGGCGACGAACTTATCTTCCTGCGCTTTCGCATGGACGAAGACGACGTCGGCGTCGCCGCGCCGGCCGGTGTCGAGCGCCTGGCCCGTGCCCTGCGAGACGACGCGAACCTCGATGCCGGTCTTCGCCTTGAACAGCGGCAGGATATGGCCGAACAGCCCGGAATCCTGGGTCGAGGTCGTCGAGGAGACCGTGATGAAGCGGGTCCCGGCTGCGGCCGGGGCGGAGGCGGCCGGCGGCGTGGCGGTCGTGGTCTGGGCCAGCGCGAGGCCGGTCATCGCGGCGGTGAAGCCGGTGGCGATCAGCAGGCGTCGGGTCATGCTCATGGTCGTCTCCTTGGGTTTCTTATGGGGGATGGCAGGGGTCACCAGATCAGCTCTCCGGCGAGGAAGGCGCGCGCCTCGGCGGAGGCCGGCCCGGCGAAGAAATGGGCCGCGGCGGCATCCTCGATCAGCCGGCCGCGATGCAGGAAGAGCACCCGGCCGGCGAGGCGCCGGGCCTGGCCGAGATCATGCGTCGACATGAGGATGGTGATGCCCTCCGCCACGAGCCCGGCGAGCAACTCCTCGATCTGACGGGTGGCCGCCGGGTCGAGCTGCGAGGTCGGTTCGTCCAGGAACAGCAACTCGGGCCGCAGTGCCCAGGCGCGGGCGATGGCGAGCCGTTGCTGCTCCCCGCCGGACAGGAGCCGCGCCGCTTGCGTCGCGCGGTCGGATAGGCCGAAGCGGGCCAGCGCCGCATGGGCGCGTTCCCGGCGCTCCGGGCCCGCCACACCGGCCGCTGCCAGCGCATGGGTGATATTGGCCTCGACCGAACGGCGCAGCATGATGGGCTTCTGGAACACCATCGCGTGGCGCTTGCCGCGGCCCTGCGCGCCGGCCGCCCAACCGATCCGGCCGGCATGGGGCGTCAGAAGCCCATGGCAAAGCCGCAGGGTCAGCGATTTGCCGGCGCCATTGGGACCAAGCACTGCGGTCAGCCCACCGGCGGGAACGGCGAAGCTGAGGTCCTCGATCAGCATGCGACCACCGCCGAGGAAAGACACGGCGTCGACGGACAGCGGCAGGATCGAGGCGACGTCACGCATGCGGCTCATCCCGCATAGCGCGCGCCGATACGGCTGGCGCCGAAGGCGACCGCGTTGATGGCGAGCGTCAGTGCGATCAGAACCAGCCCCAGCCCCAGCGCCAGGGGCAGATCGCCCTTGGAGGTCTCCAGCGTGATCGCCGTTGTCATGGTGCGGGTGTAGCCGGCGATGTTGCCGCCGACGATCAACACGGCGCCGACCTCGGCGCTGGCCCGGCCGAAACCCGCCAGAAGCGCGGTTGCCAAGGCAAAGCGGCCGTCGAAGAGCAGGGTCGGGATGGCCCTGACGCCCTCGAGCCCGACCGAGCGCAGATGGTCGCGATACTCGCCCCAGAGGTCCTCGACCGTCTGGCGCGTCAGCGCGATCACGATCGGCAAGACGAGGATGACCTGCGCCGCGATCATCGCGGTGGGGGTGAAGAGCAGGCCGAGCGGTCCCAGCGGTCCCGAGCGCGACAGTATCAGGAAGACGAACAGCCCGGCCACGACGGGCGGCAGCCCCATCAGCGCGTTCAGGCAGACGATGACAATGGGCCGGCCGGGAAAGCGGGAGAGCGCGAGCGCCGCCCCGAGCGGCAGGCCGACCAGCGCGGCGATCAAAACCGCCGTCAGGGTGACACGAAGCGACAGGCCGACGATCGCCAGGAAGGTCGGATCGAGTCCGACAACCAGCGCAAAAGCCTCCTTGAAGATCGCGCCGAAGTCCAAGGTCAGTCCGCTCCCGCTGCTCCATCGTGATGCAGAGCCTTGTCTTTTCTAGAGTTCAATGCGACCAAATGCCAATTCTGGAAATCTCGCAGACTGGTGCAAGATGGTGCAGGATCTGGTCTATCTCACCACGGAAGAAGCGGCCGGCTATCTGCGGCTGAAGGAGCGCAAGCTCTACGAACTCGTGGCCAACGGCGCCGTGCCCTGCACCAAGGTCAGCGGCAAATGGCTGTTCCCGCGTGCGGCGCTCGATCGCTGGCTGGAAGCGGGGTTGGCGCGCCCCGACGGCATGCAGGCGGTGAACCCGCCGCCGATCATCGGCGGCAGCCAGGATTCGCTGCTGGAAGTCGCGGTGCGCGATTCCGGCTGCGGGCTGGCGCTCCTGGCGGAAGGCTCACAGGCGGGGCTCGACCGGCTGGTGCGTGGCGAGGTCGCCATCGCCGCCATCCACCTCCATGCGACGCCCGATGACGACAAGGCCAATTCGGCGGCGATCGCGGCCGAGCCCGGGCTGTTCGACGCGGTGGTGATCGGCTTTGCGCGGCGCGAGCAGGGGCTCCTGGTGGTCCCTGGCAATCCGCTGGGGATCGCCGGGCTGGCTTCGGCGGTCGCGAAGCGCGTCCGCTTCGCACGACGACAGAAGGGGGCGGGCGCGCAGCTCCTGCTCAACAGCCTGATCGCGCGCGAGGCCGTGCCGGAGCAGGCGATGGTGCTGGCGGACGGCATCTGCGCGACCGGGCAGGATCTGGCGCTGGCGATCCGCACTGGCCGCGCCGATTGCGGCATCGCCGCGCGCGCCGTCGCCACCGCCTTCGGGCTCGATTTCCTGCCGCTGGTCTGGGAGCATGTCGATCTGGCGATGCGCCGACGGACCTATTTCGAGCCGGGAACACAGAGGCTGCTGGGCTGGATGCGCGGAAGCGCGATGATCGCGCGGGCGGGCGAACTCGGCGGCTACGATCTGTCTGGGAGCAATGCGGTCAGGCTGAACCGCTGACGACCTTGTCAGCTGGCACGCGATACGCTCGCGTCACGGAGCCGCCCCGCTCATCAGGTCAGGGCGCCGCGCGCCGCAACCGGCCAGAGCGCCTCGACATGGGCGTCCTGGGTGTGGAGGCCGCGCACGCAGACATACCAGTCGTGCAAGTTGACGGTCGGGTCGCAATGGCCCGGCACCAGCAGAAGCTTGTCGCCGCGATGGGGCAAGGCGATCGGATCGCCCGTCAGCACGCCATGTTCGTCGGAGGGCTTGGTGTAGACCATGCCTTCGCGTCGGAACGGCGTCGGCATCCCTGAATCGATCGCCGCAGCCTTGTGGCCGGCATCGACGACGGCACGGTCGGGCACCGGCTTGCTCATCACGCCGGTCAAGATGAAGAGTGCATGCTCGAAGGTGCGGAAGGGCGTGCCGTCGGCCTGGCGGTTGCGGGCATAGTCGGCGTCCATGAAAATGTAGGAGCCGGCCTGGATCTCGTTCCAGATGCCCGATTGGCTCTCGATCTCGAAGGTGCCGGTTCCCGCGCCGCTGACGACGCCGCAGGCGAGACCGGCCTGTGCCAGCCGTTCCACCGTATTGCGGGCGCCGAGGCCTGCGCGCTCGATCGCCTCGCGGCGCTCATCGATCGAGCGCATGTGCTGGGCCGTGCCGTGATAGGCTTGCAGACCGCCGAAACGCAGCGTGTTGCTGCGTGCGATTGCCTCGGCCAGCCGCACGGCGGTTTCGCCGGGCGCAACGCCGCAGCGTCGGCCGCCGACATCGATCTCGACGAGCACGTCGAGCACGACATCGTTGCGCGCCGCAGCCTCCGCCGCCTCGCGCACGCCATCGAGATGGTCGACGCAGAGGCTGATCTTCGCCTGGCGGGCGAGTCTGGCGAGCCGATCGAGCTTGACCGCGCCCGCGACCTGGTTGCTGACGAGTACGTCCATGACGCCACCCTCGACGAGGATCTCGGCCTCGGAGACCTTCTGGCAGCACTGGCCGACCGCGCCATGGGCGATCTGGCGCAGCGCGATCTCGGGGCTCTTATGGGTCTTGGAATGGGGCCGCAGCCTGACGCCGTGGCCCTGCGTGTAGGCGGCCATGGTGACGAGGTTGCGCTCGAACGCGTCGAGATCGAGGATCAGGGCCGGGGTGTCGATCTGGTCGAAACTCTGGCCGGCCTGGGCCGGCGGATGCAAGGGCATGGGCTGTCGCGCTTTCCTGAATCGGTTGCGTCCATGGGACGCCAGCTTCTTGTCTGGAGCAAGACCCGAGTGGGCGAGGGGTGACGCAGGAGTGGACGCTTCTCTCGTTCGCGCCCCTCGCCACCCGCCACCCGCCATGTTAGGTCGCGCGCCATGAAGATTGGCCGCGTCACCGACGACACCTTCGCGCTTCTCCTCCGCGTCTGGCGCGAGCAGGTCAAATCCTATCTGCCGCAGATGGCGATGATCATGGCCCTGGTGGTGGTGATCGCGGCGACGACCAGCTTCTACCCGTTGTTGATCAAGGCGGCTTTCGACGCCTTCGCCGATCCGCTGACGGCGGAATCCACGGGGTTCGTGCGCCGCATGGAGCGCCTCGTCTCAAAGTCGATCGGCTTCGAGATCGGCGTCGTCAATGCGGTCGCCGTCGTCGTCGTCATCGTCACGGCGGTGAAGGGTTTCTCGCTGCTGGCCCAGACGGTGATGACCAACAGCGTCGTCAGCCGGATCGAGGCCGACATGCAGACGGCACTCTACACGCATCTGATCCGCGCTGACCTGGCGCAGCTGCACCGCGAGAATCCGGCCTCGCTGACCCAGCGCTTCACCACAGACTTCACCTTCGTCAAGGAGGCGCTGACGCGGCTGATCAACATCGCGGTGCGCGACGTGCTCACCGCGATCGCGCTGGTTGGCGCGATGTTTTGGATCGATTGGCAGATGACGCTGGTCGTCGTGTTGATCGCCCCGATCGTCGCGCAGCCGATCGGCAAGATCGGACGCAAGCTGCGCCGCATGGCGACGTCCCAGCAGGAGCAGACCGGGCTGATGGCGAGCCTCGTCACCGAGAGCCTGCAGGGCGCCCGCGCCGCCAAGACCGACACGCTCGAGCCCTATCTCGAGCGGCGCGCGGCCGCGGCCTTCGAGAGCATCCGCGCCCTCAAGATGAAGGCCGCCAATGCGCGCGGCCGGCTCGATCCGCTGCTCGAGGTCGGCGGCGGCATGGCGGTGGCCGGCGTGCTGGCGGCGATCGGGGTGCGCATCACCTCGGGCGGCTCGACGGTGGGCGATTTCACCGGCTATGTCTCGGCGCTGCTGCTGGCGGCCCAGCCGATGCGCTCGCTCGGCAACCTCAACGCCATCGTCCAGGAGGCCGGCGCCTCGCTGAAGCGCTATTACGCGCTGCTCGACGAGCCGCCGCAGATCACCGAAAAGCCCGATGCACAAGCGCTCAAGATCGGCGCGGGCGAGGTCACCTTCCGGAACCTTCGCTTCCGCTATCGCGATGACGCGCGCGCGCTCGAAGGGATCGATCTCACGGCCGAAGGGGGCAGGACGACGGCCCTGGTCGGGCGGTCGGGCTCGGGCAAGTCGACGCTTCTCGCGCTGGTGCCGCGCCTCTACGATCCCATGGAAGGCCGAGTCGAGATCGACGGGCAGGATCTGCGCGACCTGACGCTCGCCTCCTTGCGCGCGCAGGTCGGCGTCGTCAGCCAGGACGTCGTGCTGTTCGACGATACGGTGCGCGCCAACATCGCCTTCGGGCGGCCGGGCGCCAGCGATGAGGAGATCGTCGCTGCCGCGAAGGGCGCTGCCGCCCATGATTTCATCATGGCGATGCCGGAGGGCTACGGTTCCTCCGTCGGCGAGCGCGGCCAGAAGCTGTCGGGCGGCGAGCGCCAGCGCATCGCCATCGCCCGCGCCATCCTCAAGGACGCGCCGATCCTGCTGCTCGACGAGGCGACGAGCGCGCTCGATGCCGAATCCGAGCGGCTGGTGCAACAGGCGCTCGGCCGGCTGATGAAGAACCGCACCACGCTGGTCATCGCCCACCGGCTCTCGACCGTGCGCGAGGCCGACCTCATCGTCGTTCTGGAAGAGGGCCGGATCGTCGAGACCGGCAGCCACGAGGCGCTCCTGGCGCGCGACGGCGCCTATGCGCGGCTGCACCGGCTGCAATTCATCGAGAAATGAGACGCCTGACGTCCCGGCTTGCCGGGGCATGAGGCGGCGAACGCCGCCCCGAGCTGATGCCCGGCGAAGATCCAGCCGAAGACCAGGTTGGATTGTCGCCGAAGCGGCCGGCCGCGATCTTCACCGTCGGCGGTACGGTCGCGATCCAGTCGAGGCCGTAGAACACGATGCCCGCGACGGGTGGCTGGCGAGAGCGCCTCCGGTGCCAGCCACCCGCCCTGTCATCAAACCCTCATGAGCCGCGCGGAGTCTCCGGCGATGGCTGATTCGATCCTCCGGCTCCATGCCGCCGTGCTGGTTGCGCGTTCGCGCGACCCGGCCCTGTCGCGGACGGCCCGGCTCGCGGGCGAGGGCCTGCCGAAAATGGCCAAGAAGCTGGCGGAGGAGGCCTTCGAGGTCGGGCTCGAGGCCGTCCAGGGCGACCGCCGCCGCACGATCCTCGAAAGCGCCGACCTGCTCTACAATCTCGTGGTGCTGTGGAGCGAGATCGGCATCGCGCCCGAGGATGTCTGGCGCGAGATGGATCGCCGCGAGCAACTCTATGGCATCGCCGAGAAACTACCGAAGATCGGGCGAAAATCCGCCAGACGGCTGACGCCAGAGCCATTGCCGCTGGTCGTCATCAAACGTTGAATTCTGCCGCCGGCAGGGTGCGGGGCTGCGGCTCGCATTGATGCGGCGTGCTGCAGGGCCCTGTCGCGCCGTCGGCAAAACTTTCGGAAGCCTGCGCGTTTCAGGGTTGCCAAGACGCGGGAGAGCGGCTATCTCCGCCGACATCGGGCCACACGCCATGCGCTGTGGGCCCCGGGCAGGCGCCCGTAGCTCAGCTGGATAGAGCATCAGACTACGAATCTGAGGGTCGGGCGTTCGAATCGCTCCGGGCGCGCCACTTCCGCCAAAAACTGTGAACGCCAGTTTGAGCGATCCACGACATCCGATGACCTGCCTTTTATCGCGTTTTCTTCGCGCGAGCCCATAACCACGTCACTTGAAATCGCTCGACCGCCAATCCGCCGGCGGAAAGCGCGGATCGCCATAGGGATAGTAGTCGGTCAGCGTGAGGTTCTCGTAGGGCAGCGCCTCGAGATGGACCGTGCCCATGAACGGCTGCGGCGGCTCGACCAGGAGGATCGTCGGCGCGAAGCCGCTATCGTCGAAGCCTCGCCGGAAATGGGCCCGCGACTTGATCGCGATCACATCGAATTCGTGAGGCTTGAAGCCAAGCTGCCAGAGTTCCGACGGCTCCACGATCTGGACGAGATTGGGGCTGAGAACCAGCACATTGCCGATGCCGAAGTTGACGCAGACCCACTCGCTGCTCGTGCCATGCGCCGTCGTGGCGCCGCTGATCGAGCGGACCGTGCCGGAGATGCGCACAGGCGCGCCCGCGGAGTCGTCGAACAGGCCGCCGATCTCCGCATCGAACGTATCGCCGGCCTTGGCGCCGGTCGCCAGGATCGAGCGAATGATCTCTGGCGAGGCGATGGTGGCGATCAGCGTGCGCTCGAGCTGTTGCGCGATGATCTCCTGCAGGAGCCAGGTCGCGTAGCCCGAGCGGTCGCTGTAGTCGGCAAGGAGCACCGGCGCCTTGCCGGCGCTCACGGCCTCGCGGGCCAGCGCAACCCCATCCTTCATCGGGTGGATCTTGACGGTGTCGAGCAGCGCTTCGCGCCGTCGCCAGATCCACTCGGCCATGTCGCGGATGACGCGGTCGGCGAGCTGCGGATCGTTGTTGGTCAGGACCTGCAGCCCCATGCCGGCATCGGGCACGTCCGACCAGGGAAAGCCGAAGAAGACATTGACGAAGACATCGGGCTCGCGCGCCTCCCAGATCAATGCCCTCTGGATCAGGTCGGACCAGGGCGAGGCGCCGGTCCACATCACCACCGTCGGCGCGATGATCGGAATGCGCAGCGTCCGGTGCACGGGCTTGAAGCTGCCGCGGATCGCCCTGACCAGCATGCGCGCCGCGCGTTCACCCTGCAGATGCATGTCGTAATGCGGGAAGTACTTCACGCAGAACGCCATGTCGGCCTGATCGAGGAAGGCCTCGTCCTCGTTGCCATGCGGATCGAAGGTGGCCGAAAGGAAGACGTCCCTGCCGACCACCTCGCGGACGCGCCGCGCGATATCGGCCTCGGGGCGCGGCACGCCGCGCACCGCCAGCGCTCCATGAAGCGCCAGGTAGACGCCGTCGAGCTTGGGTTGCGCCTTCAGCTCCGCGATCATGACGCCGAGGAAATGCTCGTAGGCATCCTGCGTGATCCAGCCCGATCCCGTGCCGGTCTTGGGCCAGAGCGGCGAGGTGATGCCGATCAGCTCGACATCCTCATATTCGCTGATGACCTGGACGAAGCCGCCCATGTAGCCCTTCGGGTCGGTCGCCAGCAGCGCCTCGCCGCTTGCTGGCGAGCCGGGATAGATGAAGTCCTCTCGCGTCGTGTCGTTAGGCAGGAAAGTGACGGTCTCATGGGCGAATTGAAGAACAGCGATACGCATGGGAAGCCGCATCATGCTGGCTTGACGTCGTAGAACTGAGCGAAGCCGTTGCGCAGGCCGGTGAGCCCGCGATAGGCGGTCTTCTCGTAATATGCGCCTAACGGAATATAGGGCACCTCGACGAAGAACTGCTTCTGGATCTCGGCGCAGATGGCCTTTTGGGCGGCGATGTCCTTGGCCGCGAACCACTCGAGGCGGAGCTCTTCCAGGCGCGGCGATTTCGGCCAGCCGAACCAGGCCTGATCGCCATTGCCGCGGATACCGAGCTGACTTGCCGGATCGAAGTTGTTGGTGCCGTTCAGATAGGTGAAGAAGATGTTCCAGCCGCCCTTGTCGTTGGGCTGCCGGCTCGAGCGGCGCTGAACGACGGTGCCCCAGTCGGTCGAGATCAGATCGACGTTCATGCCGCATTTCTGCAGCGCATCGGCCGCCACCATCGCCAGCGCATGCGTCGAGGGGTAATCGGTCGGATCGAGCAGGACCACGCGCTCGCCCTTGTAGCCGGCTGCCGCCAGCTCGCGCTTGACCTTCTCGAAATCGCGCTTGCCGACCAGGACATCGGTTCCGACCGTCGTCGCCAGCGGCGTGTCGGGACTGAACACGCCGACATGGTCCTTCCACATCGAGCGCTCGTCGCCGGCCACCGCGGTCATGTACTCGGTCTGGTCGATGGCGCCGAGCAGGGCCCGGCGGATGGCCGGGTTGTCGAAGGGGGGATGCAGGCAGTTGAAGCGCAGGCAGCCGATGCCGCCCGCCGGATCGAGGCCTTCGATCTTCAGGCCGGCCTTGGTCTTCAGAACCCCGAGCAGGTCCGGTGTCGGGTTTTGCCACCAATCCACTTCGCCATTGCTGAGCGCATTGGCCGCTGTCGACGGGTCGGGCATGATGCGCCATTCGACGCGGTCGAAATGGACGTGCTTGGGGCCCGCCGTGAAGGTGGCGGAGCCATTAGAGCGCGGAACGTAGCCGGCAAATTTTTCATAGACCGTCAAGGCGCCCGGCACGCGCTCATCGGCCTTGAAGCGGAACGGGCCGCTGCCGATCATCTCGGTGACCTGCTTGTTGGGATCGGTCACCGCGAAGCGCTCGGGCATGATGCATGGCATCGAGGTTCCAGTCTTGCCAAGCGCGGCGGGCAACAACGAGAAGGGCCGCTTCAGGCGGAACTTCACGACGCGGTCCGATTCAGCCGACAGCTCGTCCGTCGCATCCATCAGCGCGCGGCCGAACGCATCGCGGGCGGCGAAGCGTTTGATGCTGGGCACGACGTCCTGCGCCCGCACCGGTTCGCCATCGTGGAAGCGCAGGCCCTCGCGCAGCGTCAGCCGCCACAGCTTGCCGTCGTCCTCGACGGTGTGGCCCGCCACCATCTGCGGCTCGAAATTGTAGTCGGCTGTCTGCCCGTAAAGCGTATCGAAGACGAGATAGCCGTGATTGCGCGTCACGGTCGCTGTCGTCCAGACCGGATCGACGATCGCGACATCCGCCTCGGGAACGAATTTCAGCACCTTCGCGGGCTGCGCGATGCTGGGCTTTGCGAGCGCGGAGACGGTGGCGCCAGCGGCGACACCCAGAAATGTACGACGCTTCATGCCAGGAACCTTCCGTTCGAGCAGATGGAATGGTCGCGGATGGAGCGTCGCCGCGATGTCAATGGGTTGATCCTAGAGCGTCGGAAATGACGGGCGCAAGCGCGAGGGCGCTGGTGGCGTCCCGACCGCCGAGCATGGCTCGTGGGCCCTCGGCGTTTCGCGCCGTTCGGCTCCACTCCCGCCGCTCTGCCCGCCGCCGGTTTGGTGGACGCCGAGGTCCGATTGATAACCGCGCTGGAGGGAGCCGAGGCCCCGGCGCTGCTGCCGAACGTTCCGACCGTGGTCGAGGCCGGGGTCAAGGACGACGAGGCGACGATCTGGTGAAGCTGCTCACCTGCGATGAGAGCCTGGATGAGCGGAGGCGGGCAGGTTTCGTCTGAGCGCGTCGACGGGCTCCTCCTGAATCCTTGCCATCGGTCAGGCGTGTCGATCGCTCAGGAGATCGCGGCCGATGCGGTCGTCTGCTATGATGAGGTCGTCAGGGGGGATCGCAGCTTGGCCCGGGTCGATACGCGCAACAGCTCACGCTATTGGAAGGACGCCCATGTCCCGGGGCTGAGCTGTCTGGCGGCCGACTTCACCAGCCATGACTATGCGCCCCACAGCCACGATGCCCTTGTCGTCGCGGTGACGGAGGACGGCGGTTCGCAGTTCAAGAGCCGCGGTTCGACGGAGGAGGCCAGCGCCTCGGCGCTTTTGGTGTTCAACCCCGCCGAGCCCCATTCCGGGCGCATGGGCCGGAGTCGGCGCTGGCGCTATCGCGGCCTCTATCTGAGCCAGCCGGCCATCGATGCCGTCGGCCGTTCGCTGGGCATCGCGGCGACGCCCTATTTCACCGCCAACGTCTTCAGGGACGAGGCGCTGGTGGCGTCCTTCCTGTCGCTGAATCGGGCTCTCGACGAAGGCCGCGACCCGTTCGAGGAGCGCGAGCTCCTGGTGCACAGCTTCGGCACCCTGTTTCGTCGTCATGGCAGTGGTGGAGCGCGCATCCCGGCAGCGCCCCGCGACAGCGACCTTGCAGGCAGGGTGCAGGCGCTGATGACCGAACGCCATGCCGACGCGTTGACGCTCGACGGCATGGGCGCGACCGTGGGCCTGACGCCATTCCAGCTCATCGGGCTGTTCAAACGGGCGACAGGGCTCACGCCCCATGCCTATCTGACGCAGGTCCGGTTGAAGGCGGCGCTCGGCGAGCTGAAGGCCGGCTCGTCGATCGCCGAGGCGGCCCTGGCCGCCGGGTTCTGTGACCAGAGCGCGCTGAACCGGCATTTCAAACGCTGCTTCGGCATCACGCCTCTGCAATGGCAGCGCGCCGCACGCGGCTGAGGGAGACCGCAAACGGCCTCTCGCGCTTTTCGCAATTCCAGCCAATAGCGGCGGGCGCGACTCTGCCACTCTCTCCTGAACACCGGGCTGCAGGCCACCGCGACGCGGTGCCCTCGCGCTCGCGCGCTTCAGGATATGTTCGGCATGGGTCACCATTTCTGCCTCGACAACCCCGACACGCTGACGCTCTCGAGCACGGTCTTGGCCTCGGCGCCGGGCCGGTTGCTGCTGCGCGAGAGCCCGTTCTACCCCGGAGGCGGAGGGCAGTTGGCCGATCGCGGCCGCCTGCGCTGGGGGGATGGCGAGAGCGCGGTCATCGGCTTCGATGTGCGGGACGGCGAGCTCTGGCACCTGTTGGCGGATCCCGTCGCATTGCCAGGTGGGTTGGTCGAAGCCGCAGTCGATCCCGCCTTCCGGCAGCTCATGCGCGAGCTGCACACCGGCCTGCATATCGTCAACGCGCTTGTCTATCAGTCCTTCAATGGCGCGCTCGTGACCGGCGTCCAGATGAACGGGGACGGCACGGCTCGGATCGATTTCGATCTGCCCGAGGCCGATAATGATCGCCTCAAGGCGCTCGAGCCTGAGATCAACGACGTCATTGCCCAGGACCTCGTGGTGCGCGACGCTCTGGCGACGCAAGCGCAGGCCAGCGCGGAGCCAGGCCTGATCCGGTCGCGTTCGGTGGCACCGCCACCGACGCCTGATGGGCTGATCCGGGTCGTCGAGATCGTCGGGCTCGATCGTCAGGCCTGCGGCGGCACGCATCTGCCCTCGACCGGTGCCTCGCGCCCGCTGCGAATCCTCAAGATCGACAACAAGGGCCGTCACAACCGCCGCCTGCGTCTCGGCCTCGAAGGCCCGGCCCGCCAAGGTCTGTCATGAGGCCACTTCTCGAGGCGCTGTGGGCGCGGCCGGGGCTGCTGCTCTGGCTGCCTCCCCTGTTCTGGGCCGGCAACCTTGTGCTCGGCCGCGCGCTCGGCGCGACCTTTCCGCCGGTCTCGCTCGCCGTCGGGCGATGGCTGGTGGCGTTGTCCGTGCTCGCCCCGTTCGTTGCGCGACGGACTTATGAGCAACGGCACCTGTTGCGCCGGCATGCGATGCTGATCCTCGGCTGCGGTGCCTTCGGCATCGCCGGCTACAACGCGCTGGGCTACCTTGCCCTGCAAACCGTCCCGGCCGCGAGCGTCGCCTTCCTCAACTCGACCCTGCCGCTGATGGTGCCGCTGGCCGCCTTCGCGCTTGGCGTCGAGCGGGTCGCAGCCCGGACGCTCTGCGGCATCGCGCTCTCCTTCGTCGGCGTCGCCTGGATCGTGTCGCGTGGCGATATCGGCAGCCTCGAACAGCTTTCGCTCGGTGGCGGCGAGCTTCTCGTCCTCGTGGCGGTCGCCAACTACGCGCTCTACTCGGTTCTGCTGCGACGCAAGCCCGCAGAACTCGACCCGCTCGTCTTTCTTGCGGCGACGATGGCGGCGGGCCTCATCGTGCTGATGCCCTTCTGGGCCGTAGAGCTCTATCGCGGCGCGACGATCCCGCGCGACGCGGGCTCGCTCGCCGCCGTGCTCTACATCGGCATCTTCGCCTCGCTCGCGGCCTTCGTGCTCTGGAACCGCTGCGTCGCCACGCTCGGCGCGACCGTCACAGGCGCCTCGTTCCATCTCGTCGCGCTCTTCACCGCCGCTCTCGCTTTCCTGGTGCTGGCTGAGCCGGTGCGAGGGTTCCACCTGATCGGCATCGCGTTGATCCTGGCGGGCTTCGCGCTCGCGACGATCCGCCGAAGGGCGCCCGACAGGCCCGGCCTGACGGCCTCCCTGCCACGACCCTGATCCGTCTATCTCTGGAAGCTCCACGCCTGGCGTCCTGCGCGCGTTGCGGCTTGCCGGCTCGCGCAGCTATCCCGCCATGGCGCGCGGCAGCCACAGCACGATGTCCGGGTAGACCGTCAGCAGCAGCGTGAACAGGATCATGATCACGAGATAGGGGAAGGTGACCTTGGCGATGTAGCCCACCATCCCCGGCCGTGCCCGCCTCTCAAACGGCCGCGACCAGCTCGTCCTCGACATCGCGCGCGACCAGCGCCGGGTCGCGTCGGACGGAGTCGCCGATGCCCGCGCCGCCTGGGGTCAGCACGACCAGCCGGTCGCCGGCCGGAATCTCCTGGAAGCCCTTGCCCTTGAGCTTCTTGCCCGACTTCAGCCCGACATAGCCGGCGGCCCCGTCGCTGCCGCCGTCGCGGCCGCGCGGCGGGTGGTCGATCCGGTCGAAGGCGGCGAGGATCTCGAAGGGAGCATCGACACCGCTTTCGATCTCGATGATCTGGCCGTGTCCGCCGCGCGTGCGGCCGTTGCCGCCGCTGTCGGGGCGCAGTTCCTTCTTCCAGAAGATCAGCGGCGTCTGCGTCTCGGCGATCTCGACCGGCGTGCCCTTGACCCCGCTGGGATAAGCCGTCGCCGAAAGCCCGTCCTTGTCGAAGCGGGCGCCGGTGCCGCCATTGCTGGTCACCGCCATCGAGAACCCGTAATTGCCCTTTGCACCGGCATGGCTGCGCCCGCGCACGTTCAAATTCCACAGGCAGGAGGTGCCCTCCGCCGGCACTCGCTCGGGAATGACCTGGCGCAGGCAACCGAAGACGACGTCGGGCAGCATCTGGCCGATGACGTGGCGCGAGGACACGGCCGCGGGCTTGGGTGCGTTCAGGATCGAGCCGAGCGGCGCCGACACCGTCAGCGGCCCGAGCGAGCCGGCATTGTTGGGGATCTGGGCGGCGACGACGCAGCCGAGGCCGAACACCGTATAGGCGGTGGTGTAGGAGTGCGGGACGTTGATGCCGCGCCTTGCCTGGTCGGAGGTGCCGGTGAAATCGACATGGATGCCGTCATCCGAGACGGTCAGTTCGGCGGCGAGCGTGACGGGCTCGTCATAGCCGTCGACGATCATCTCGTTGCGCCAGGTTCCTTTGGGCAGCCTGGCGATTTCCGCCAGCACAGCCTCGCGCGAGCGATCGCAGATGTGGTCGGCGAGTTCGTCGAGCGTCTCGATGCCGAACTCGTCCATCATCTCGACGAGCCGTTTGGCGCCCATGTCGTTGCAGGCGGCAAGCGAATAGGTGTCCCCCTCGGTGTCGATCGGCTGGCGCGTGTTGGCACGGATGATCGCCATGACGTTCCGGTCGACCTCGCCGGCGTCGATCAGCTTCAGCATCGGCAGATAAAGCCCTTCCATGAAGACATCGGTGGCATCCGGCCCGAAGCCGATGCCGCCGATGTCCATCAGATGGCTGGTGCAGGAAAACAGCGCGACCGGCTTGCCGTTCCGGAAGGCAGGCGTCGTCACCACGAAGTCGTTGAGATGGCCCGTGCCCATCCAGGGATCGTTGGTGATGTAGGCGTCGCCTTCCTTCATCGTCTCGATCGGGAAATGGCGGATGAAATGCTTCACCGATTCCGCCATCGAGTTGACATGGCCCGGCGTGCCGGTGACGCCTTGCGCCAGCATCCGGCCGCCGAGGTCGAAGACGCCCGCCGAGATGTCGCCGCATTCGCGCACGATCGGCGAGAACGCGGTGCGCATCAGGATCTGGCCCTGCTCCTCGACGACGGCGATCAGGCGGTTCCACATGATCTGGAGGTCGATCAGGCTGATTGTGTCGGTCATCGGCTGTCTCCTCAGGCGGCTTTTTGCGTGGCGACCTTGCGGTCCATCACGATGCAGCCGATGGCGTCGATATGCGCGTCGAAGCTCATCGACACGAAGGTCGAGGTCTCGTCCTCGGCGATGATGGCCGGGCCGGCGATCCTCGCGCCCGGCAGCATCGTCTCGCGGCGGTAGAGCGGGATCATGATGCTGGTGCCGGCCCGGCCGTCATGGAAGCGCCTGCTGCCCGAGGCTTCCGGGGCGGCAGAGGCCTCGACCGGGCTGGCGACCTGCGGCTTAGCCGGCTTCGTCGTGACCAGGACCGACCAGCTCAAGACCTCGATGGCGGCGCCTGGAATGGGTCGTGCGAACAGGGCGGCGTAGTCGGCCTCGAAGGCAGCGCGTAGCGCCGGAGCGTCGTCGGCACTCAGCGCACCTTCCGGCAGTGTCACGGAAATCTCGTGGCCCTGCCCGACATAGCGCATGAAGCCGACGCGCCGGGCGAAAACGGGTTCGCCACGCGCGCCGGGTTCGACCAAGGCGCGGGCTTCCTGCTCCATCTGCGCCAACAGGTCCGAGACCAGCGCGCCGTCGAAGCCGTCGAGCCTGACATGGCGGCTGCGGACCACTTCATAGGACACCGGGGCGGCGAGGAAGCCGACCGCCGAGCCGACGCCGGCATTGGGCGGGACGATGACGCGCCCGACGCCGATCTTCTCGGCGACGCGCGCCGCATGCAGGGGCGCGGCCCCGCCGAACGCGATCAGCGTATGTTCGGCCACGACCGCGCCGCGCTCGACCGCATGCACGCGCGCCGCGCTCGCCATGTTCTCGCAGACCATCTCGTGGACGGCATAGGCGGCCGTCTCGGCATCGAGCCCGAGCGGCGCGCCGATATCGGCCAGGAGCGCCGTCTTCGACAGCTCCGCATCGAGCGGGATGGTGCCGCCGGCGAAGGTCGCGGGATCGATCATGCCCAGCACGACGTCGGCATCGGTCACGGCGGGGTGGAGGCCGCCGCGTCCGTAGCAGGCCGGGCCGGGCTCGGAGGAGGCGCTCTCGGGGCCGACGGTGATGCGCTTGAGCGCATCGATCCGGGCGATCGAGCCGCCGCCCGCGCCGATCTCGACCATCTCGATCACGGGGATGCGCACCGGGAGCCCTGAGCCCTTGAGGAAGCGCGCGGCGCGGTCGACCTCGAAGATGCGCGAGGATTGCGGCTCGAACTTCTCGATCAGGCAGATCTTGGCGGTGGTGCCACCCATGTCGAAGGAGAGCACTTTTCTCTCGCCGAGCTGCGCTGCCGTCAGCGCCGCGAAGATCGCACCGCCGGCGGGCCCGGATTCGACCAGGCGGACGGGGAAGCGCTGCGCCGTCTCGATCGAGGTCAGTCCGCCGCCCGAGGTCACCAGATAGATCGCGCCGCGGAACTGCTCGGATTGCAGCCGCTGCGCCATGCGCGCGAGATAGCCGGCCATCAGCGGCTGGACATAGGCGTTGGCGATCGCGGTCGAGGTGCGCTCGTATTCGCGGACCTCCGGGCAGACCTCGCTGGAGAGCGTGATGCCGAGCTCGGGCAGCGCGGCCTTCAGCAAAGCGCCGGTGCGCCGTTCGTGATCGGGATTGGCGTAGGAGTGCAGGAAGGCGACGGCGACGCTTTCGACACCGGCCGCCACGAGCCTTGGCACCAGTGCCTCGACCGCCGCCTCGTCCAGGGCCAGGCGCACCTTGCCCTGCACATCGACGCGTTCGGGCACGGTGAAACGCAGGGCGCGATCGACGAGCGGGCGCGGCTTCTCGATCTGGAGATCGTACTGGTCGTAACGGCTTTCCGTGCCGATCTCGACGACGTCGCGGAAGCCGTCGGTTGCGATCAGCGCGGTGCGGGCGCCGCGCCGCTCGATGATCGCATTCGTCGCCAGCGTCGTGCCGTGGACGAAGATGTCGATGTCGGACATGTGCAGCCCGGCATCCGCCAGGATGAGCCGCATGCCGTCGAGCACGCCCTCCTCGGGCCGCGATGGCGTGGTCAGGACCTTGCGGGTGATCCGGCCGGACGTCCTCTCCAGCACGACATCGGTAAAGGTGCCGCCGATATCGACCGCAAGCCTGACATGGCCTTGTTTCGTCACTGGACTCGTCTCCGCTGCGCCAAACGCATTGATCAGATCGAGAAGCAAGAAGCAGCGCAACCCGAATGCGGACAGCGCATGGCCGCCCAGCCCGATCGCCCGCGCCGTCCCCGAGGCTGAAGCCCGCGCGGTCTTGCCGGCACGGATGATGCTGGCCGCTGACGATCGTGCCGATACCTTCCGCGACAAGGCGATCGGCCGCCTGAACAACGCAGCGCGGCCGAATGCGAGCAGGACCGCACGCGCCGCGACGCCAGCTGAGACGCCTGCACGGAGATTGCCTGGAAATACACCCAGCCCTGATCCCGAGGAGCCGCGCAGCGGCGTCCCGTAGAACGAGAGCTGGGTTCTCAATCGGTCTCTCAGCCCCAGACCTCGCGGGCGGTTTCGACGATCAGCTCCAGCTTCCTCCACTGCTCGTCCTCGGCCAGCGCGTTGCCTTCCTCGGTCGAGGCGAAGCCGCATTGCGGCGAGAGGCAGAGCTGGTCGAGCGAGACATATTTCGAGGCCTCGTCGATGCGGCGCTTGAGATCGTCCTTGCTCTCCAGCACGCCGGTCTTGGAGGTGACGAGGCCGAGCACGACATGCTTGCCCTTGGGCAGGAAGCGCAGCGGCTCGAAGCCGCCGGAGCGGTCATTGTCCCATTCCATGAAATAGCCGTCGATCGGCATGGCGTTGAACAGCACATCGGCGATCGGCTCGTAGCCGCCGGAGGCGATGAAGGTCGAGCGGAAGTTGCCGCGGCAGAGATGCATGGTCACAGTGAGGTCCTTCGGCTTGTCCCTCAGCGCGGCGCTGACCATACCGGCATAGATTTCCGGCTGATGCTGCGGATCGTCGCCGCGCGCCCGCAGCATCTCGCGCTGCTCGGGATCGCAGAGATAGGCAAACGAGATGTCGTCGAGCTGGAGATAGCGGCAGCCGGCATCGTAGAAGGCGTGCACGGCCTTGTTGTAGGCGTTGCCGACATCGCCGTAGAACGCCTCCATCTCCGGATAGACGCCCATGTTGATCATCTTCCGGCCGCCTCGGTAGTGCAGCATGCTAGGACCGGGAATCGTCATCTTTGGCGTCGAGCCCGGCGCGACATGGTCGCGCAGGAATTTGAAATGCTCGATCATCGGATGGTTGCTGAAACCGATCTTGCCGGTGATGCGCAGCGACTTCGAGATGCCGACGCCGCCCTTGAAGTTCATGCCGGAATCGGCGGTGATCGCGTCGACGCCGTCGAGTTCCTCCATGAAGTCGAAATGCCAGTAGGCCCGGCGGAACTCGCCGTCGGTGATGCCCTGGAGGCCGATCGCCTCCTGCTTGCTGATCAGCTTGCGGATCTCAGCGTCCTCGATCGCCTTGAAGGCGTCGTCGTCCATCGTGCCTGCTGCATGCTTCTCGCGCGCCTCCTTCAGCGGGCCGGTGCGTAGCAGGCTGCCGACCATGTCGGCGCGGAAGGGGGGCGTGGTTCTGGTCATGATCGTGTCCTCGGGTCGTTGAGCGTGTTGGCCGGTCCCGCCGGCAGGGCTGGAGACGCTTGTCGCCGAGCCCGCGCGGGGCGTTCGGCGACGGAGAGATGGGCAGCCATGGCGGCCTCGTCCACGAGCAGGTCGATCGATGCTGCTGCATGGACGATGGCGCCACGGTCGAGGATGATCGCGCGATCGGTCATGGGGAGGATCTTGCGCGCCTTCTGCTCGACGAGGATCACCGTCAGCTTTTCCTTGCGGATCAGCGCGGCGATCGCGGCCAGCAATTCGTCGACGATGATCGGGGCGAGGCCCTCGAGTGGCTCGTCGAGCAGGAGCAGCCGGGGGTCCAGCATCAAGGCGCGCGCCACGGCGAGCATCTGCTGCTCGCCGCCCGAGAGCTGGTTGCCGAGATTGCGCCGCCGCTCGGCCAGGCGCGGGAACATCGCGTAGACGCGCTCGACCGTCCAGGCGCTGCCGCGCTTCACGGCTGTCAGGTTCTCCTCGACGCTCAGCGAGCGGAAGATGTTGCGCTCCTGCGGCACCCAGCCGATGCCGGCCGCAGCGCGGCGCTCCGGCGCCAGGCGGGTGATGTCCTGCCCGTCGAAGCGGATCGTGCCGGAGACGTGACGGGTCAGCCCCATGATGGAGTCGATCAGAGTGGTCTTGCCGGTTCCGTTGCGTCCGAGCAGGGCCAGGGCCTGGCCGGCTTCTAGGCGCAGCGAGAGCCCGTTGATGACCACGGCGTCGCGATAGCCGGACACCAGATTCTCGATCACCAGGAGGTCAGATTCGCGCGTCTCAGGCAGGTGGGTCTCAGACATGCGCGTCCTCCCCGAGATAGACCGCCTTGACCCTCGGGTCGGTCGAGATTTCCTCGACCGGGCCCTCGGCGAAGAGTGCGCCCTGCACCAGGACCGAGATGCGGTCGGCGAAGGCGAAGACCAGCTCCATGTCATGCTCGATGAGCAGGACGGTGACGTCCTCGGGCAGCGCCGCGACGCTGTCGAGCACGTCGTGGCGCTCGTCTTCCGGCACGCCGGCGGCGGGCTCGTCGAGCAGCAGCAGTTTCGGCTTGCAGGCCATGGCCAGCGCGATCTCGAGCAGGCGCTGCTTGCCATAGGGCATGGAGTTCGTACGCCGCGTCAGGAATGCGCCGAGCTGCATGTGGACGAGCAGCGCCTCGGCCTCGTCGATGACGGCGCTGTCGGCCCCGACTGGTGACCAGAAGCGGGCGCCGCTGCCCTGCCGCTCGGCGATAGCGAGGCTGATCGTCTCGATCGGCGTGAGCTCCGGGAAGAGCTGGTTGATCTGGTAGGTCCGCGCCATGCCCCGTCGCACGCGCCCCTGCTGGCTGACACGGGTGATGTCCTCGCCGTGAAGGCTGATCGTGCCCGATGTCGGCGGCAGCACGCCGGTCAGCAGGTTGATGAAGGTGGTCTTGCCCGCACCGTTGGGGCCGATCAGCGCATGGCGCGCGCCCTGCGCGACCGACAGAGAAATATCGCTGTTGGCCTTGAAGCCGCCGAAGCTCTTGCCGAGCCCCGACGTCTGGAGAGCGATGCTCATGGCCGGCGCCCTCCAAGCAACCGCAGCAGGGGCGCGAAGGGCCGCGCCAGCGTCGCCATCAGCCGCTCGCGCCCGATCAGCACGAGGATCACCAGGATGAACCCCATCCAGAAGATCCAGTAGGCCGGCGTCATCGCCGAGAGCGTGTCCTTCATCAGCTTGAAGGCGATCGCCCCGATCAGCCCGCCATAGAGATAGCCCGAGCCGCCGATCACCAGCACCAGCAGCGCATCGGCCGAGCGGGCGAAATCGAGCACCTCCAGCGAGACGAATTGCGTCGTCTGGGTCAGGAGCGCGCCGGCCATGCCGGCATAGACCGCGCCGAGCGTGTAGATCGCGATGATCCGCCGGTTCGGCGCGATCCCGATCGTCGCGGCGCGCAGGCGGTTGTCCTTGAGCGCCTTGACTGAGAGGCCGAAGGGCGAATGCATGATCCGTCGCGCGGCCAGGAAGAGCAGGAAGGTCACGGTCAGGCTGTAGACATAAGCCGTGGTGCCCGCGAAATCGAACTCGAAACGGCCCAGGATCGGTCCGACGGCGACGCCGAGCAGCCCGTCGGCCCCGCCGGTGATCCCGTCGAGCCGGTTGGCGATCTCATGAAAGACCAGGGCGACGCCGAGCGTCACCATGAGCCGGGTCAGATCCGTGCCGCGCAGGATCATGAAGCTGGCGAGGAAGCCGACGAAGCCTGCCGCCGCGCCAGAGATGAGCAGCCCTATCACCGGCTCGGAGATGCCGTGCTTGGCGAGCAGCCCCGCCGCATAGGCGCCGACTCCGAAGAAGGCGGCATGTCCCAGCGAGACGATGCCGGCATAGCCGAGGATCAGGTCAAGCGAGAGCGCGAACAGGCCGAGGATCGCGATCTCGTTCAGGAGCAGATGGCGGCTGGGGAGGAGCAGGATCAATCCGAAGGCGCCGATCCAGAACAGGAATTCCGGCCAGCGCCAGGCTGCTTTGGCCTTCAGGAAGGCGGCAGGGCCGACAACCGGGATGGCACTCTTCGGCGTGGGGGTCGGCTGCTGCATGGCTCAGCGCCCCCTCGCGAACAGGCCGTTGGGCCTGATCATCAGGACGGCGAGCATCATCGCATAGATGATGAAGGCGCCGAACTGCGGCACGAGATACTTGCCCATGACGTCGGCCACGCCCAGCAGCAGCGCCGCCAGGAAGGGGCCGGTCAGGCTCGACGTGCCGCCGACCGTGACCACGATCAGGAAGTAGAGCATGAACTTCAGCGGGAAGGTCGGGTCGAGGCCCACGATCTCGGCGCCGAGCGCGCCGCCCAGACCCGCGAGGCCGGAGCCGAACGCAAAGGCGATGGCGAAGACGCGTGTGACAGGGATGCCCATTCCCCGCGCCACCCGCCGATCGTCGACGGAGGCGCGCAACTGGCTGCCGAAGCGCGTCTTCGCCAGGATCCACTGCAAGCCCAGCGCCAGCAATCCGCAGATCACCACGATGAACAGGCGATAAACGCCGATGGCGACGCCGCCGAACGCGATACGCCCCTGCAGATAGGCGGGCAGCTGGATATTCTGTTGCGACGAGCCCATCAAATAGTCGGTCGCGGCGATCGCCATGAAGACGAGGCCGATCGAGAACAGCACCTGGTCGAGATGGCTGCGCTCGTACATGTGAACGTAGAGCGTGCGCTCGAAGAGCAGCCCGAGCGCGGCGCTGAACAGGAAGGCCAGCGGCAGACAGGCCAGGAACGGCACGTCGAAGCGCGTCATCAGGACGATCGTGGCGTAGCCGCCGGCCATGGCGAAGGCGCCATGGGCCAGGTTGACGAAGTTCATCAGCCCCAGCGTCACGGCAAGCCCGGCCGCCAGCACGAAGAGCAGCATGCCATAGGCGATCCCGTCGAACAGGATGGTCAGCAAGGGGATGGGCTCCGGGCGGGGTGATTTGCCCTGCATCCACCGTCCTTCCAGGCGCAGCGAAGCGGAGACCCGGAATCCATCGGAGAGCGCAACGGGCTACGATGGATTCCGGATCGGCGCGGCTTCGCCGCTTGTCCGGAATGACGGAGTTTTTCTGCTACCATGACCAGCAAGCGGCGCTGCGCTCTATTTCCCGGCCTTGGCCGGGTCCGCTACGGCCTCGAAGGTCGAGAACTCGACATTGTAGAGCTGGCCGTCGACCTTCTCGACCTTGCGGACATAGACGTTCTGGACGATGTCGCGCGTCTTCGGATCGATCGAGACAGGCCCGCGCGGGCTGACCCAGCTCATGCCCTTCATCGCCTCGACCAGGGCCGTGCCGTCGGTGGCGCCATTGGTCTTCTTCAGCGCCTCGTAGATCAGGTGCATGCCGTCCCAGCCGCCGACGGCCATGAAGTTGGGCCGGGTGTTGGCCGCCTTGCGGAAGGCTTCGACGAAGGCCTTGTTCTCGGGCGAGTTGTGGTTGGCCGAATAATGATGGGCGGTGATGGTGCCCAGCGCGACATCGCCCATGCTGTCGACGATGTCGTCATCGGTGACGTCGCCGGTGGCGATCAGGCGGATGCCGGACTTGTCCAGGCCGCGCTCGACGAACTGCTTCATGAACTGCGCGCCGACGCCCGACGGCACGAAGACGAACAGGGCATCGGGCTTGGCATCGGCGACGCGCTGCAGGAACGGCGAGAAATCCGGGTTGCGCAAGGGTATGCGGATGTCGCCGGTCACCTCTCCGCCGGCAGCCGTCAGCCGTTCCTTGAAGGCCTTCTCGGCGTCGATGCCGGGGCCATAATCCGAGACCAGCGTCATCGCCTTCTTCACACCGTTCTTGGCGGCCCAGTCCGCGATCCCGATCGTGACCTGCGGCAGGGTGAAGGAGGTGCGCACCACGAAGGGGGATTGCTCGGTGATCGAGGAGGTCGCTGCTGCCATGACGACCAGGGGCGTCTTGGCCTGTGTCGCCAGCGGGGCCGCGGCGAAGGCAAGCGGCGTCAAGCCGAAGCCGGCGAGGAACGAGACTTTGTCGTTGACCAGCAATTCCTGCGCGATCCGGCGGGTGATGTCGGGGGCGCCGGTGTCGTCCTTGATCACGAGCTCGATGGTCTTGCCCGCGACCGGCCCATGCTGCGCGACATAGAGCTTGGCGGCGGCCTCGATCTGCCGGCCTGTCGAGGCGAAAGGTCCGGTCATGGGCAGGACCAGCCCGACCTTCACGACCTGCTGGGCCTGTGCCTGGCCGGAGATGATGAGAGGGGCGAGCAGGAGCGTGGAGCCGGCCAGGGCCATGACCAGTCTGCGCGAGAATGCGAGCGTCGGTTTCGTCATCGATGAACCTCCCTTGAGCATGGCGCTGTTCGCGCTTCGTCTTCATTTTTACTGTGGTGCCAGCGACTCCGTCGCCTTGGCCAGCATCGCAGCATCAACGCTGACCGCAGTAAAGAGCGTTCCGGTCTCGCTGCGCGTATACCGCCCGGCTGTCCCGCGAAGTGTGCCCCCTCAATGACCCACCATGCGCAGGATGGTGTCGATCGCGTCGGCGCGACGCTGTTCGCGCGCCTCCGGGGCCGCCATGTCGTGCCCGAAGACCTGGCGTATGCTGGCCTTGTTCGAGACATTCCAGAAGCGCAGGGCGCTGATCGTCAGGTGGATGTCGATCGGGTCGAGACTCTCACGGAACAGCCCTGCGCCAAACCGCGCCGGTCGATCTCGGTGTCAAAGGATGGAGCATATCGTGGCTAGCGGGATCCGTTGTACTGTGGGAGCTTGGGCTTGCCGCCGAAAATCAAACTCTGCGGATCCCGTTCCACCCCCTGCAAACTGCGACCAAAGCCGCTCAGCAACCGCTGGCCGTCGCTCGTCACGGCTTTGATGCCGCGCAGACCGACGCCGGTGAAGCGGCTGATCTCAGCCGTGATCTCCGCCGTGCGCTTGTCCAGGTTGTCGGCGAGCACGCGGAGAGACTTCGCCACGTCGCTGACATCGTCGAAGGCGCTGCGGCCATCCTGCCCAGCGGCCTTGTTCAGGAATGTTTGTGCGCCGATCAAAACACCCTCGACCTGGTCGGCCGCCCGGTTGAGTTTTTCGGCCGTTGATGTGACGTCCTTCACGGCCTTGCTGAAGTCACGACTTCCAAGCGCTGCGGTGAACCTCTCGACATCGCCGATGACCAAAGCGACATTCTTTTGATCGACAGTGCGGAAGGTCTCGGTGAGGTCCTGGCTGAACGCGCCGAGCTTCTCCGTGACCGGAGCGATGAACTCTGCGACCGCGCCGATGCTCTGCATGAACGTGTCAACGCCGCTTGAGCTGTCGGCGAGCCCGGCTGTAAATTCTTCTGCGGTCCTGATCGTGTTGCCGATCGCACCCGCATTCTGCTTGACCAGGCTTTCGATGCCCCCAAGCGCTTCGTCCGTGCGCTTGGCGACGCTGCGCACCGTCTCGAAAATGTCTTCGGAGGGTTCCGCTGCTATCGTCGGCAGCGGCTGACCCGCCTGCGCAGTCAGAACAGCCGCATGGGGATCGCCACCCAGAAGCTGTACGGCGACGACACCCGCTAGGCCTTGCCCCTCGATGCGGGCGCGCGTATCGACCCGCAACGGCGTGGACTGGTCGATCTTGATCAATGCCGCGATCTGACGCGGATCGTCAGGCTGGAGGGCGATCTGCGTCACCTCGCCGACGCGCAGGCCATTGAAAAGCACGCTCGAGCCGCGCCCAAGGCCGGACACCTTGCTGTTGAAAACAATCCGGACATCGACCTTGTCGCCGGCGCTGCCGCTGTTGAACCAGTAAACAAACCCGAATAACGCGGCCACAGCCGCGAGCGTGAAAAGTCCGACCAGTGCGTGACTCGCTCGCGATTGCATTGCCGAACGGTTTCCAATTGCTCAGGTTCGAGGCGGTGCGCTCCGGCTCGCCGCCGACCTAGCTAGCACAGGCCGCAGGCGTTGGATCATCGCCAGTCAGGTTGAGTGACCCTGAAAAATGGCGTCCCGGAAGGGATTCGAACCCCTGACCTACGGTTTAGGAAACCGTTGCTCTATCCTGCTGAGCTACCGGGACGCACGCGAAACCGTGTAGCATAATCGCCATGCCGGTGAAGCCTCTTCTTGTGGTGGTGCTTGCGTTGCCGTTCCTCGCGGGGGCGGCTGCGGCCAGCGATCCCTGTTCCGAGCTGTCGCCCGACAGCCCGGTGGTGCGCCTGTCGGGGCTGGATGGCGCTGGCGATCCCGTGCTGGCCGATGGACGGCGGCTGCGTCTCGTCGGGCTCGCGCCGCGCCAGGACGATACCGAGGCGGCGCGGTTCTCGTCCGGGATCGAGCGCTGGCGCGCCCGCGACCTGGCGCTGGTCCTGCTCGGGGAGCCCGATCGCTGGGGCCGCCTGCCGGTGCGGCTCTATGGGGCTGCCGAAGCGGCCGGCGGCGCGCCGCGCGAGCTTGCCGCCGCTTTGCTAAGCGAGGGCGCGGCGCTGCCTCTGCCGGAGGCCAGGCCGGCCCGATGCGGCGGCGGCGAGCGCGTGGCACGGTCGAGCGCGCAGCGGAGGAAGGCGTCACCGCCGGCGCCCCCACCGACCGCGGCGCAGACTTCGGTCGCAGCGACGGGCGAGGCGGCCATCGATGGTCATGATATCGCCGCGCTCAAGCTGCAGGAGGGACGTCTCGTGCTGCTGGAGGGGCGGATCGCATCCATCGGCGAGCGCGCGCAACGGACCTATCTGAATTTTTCGCGCCGGCGCGGGGAGGCCGCGTCGATCGTGCTGTCAAAGAGACTGTGGCGCGAGATGCAGGATGCCGGCTGGACCGCGAGCGGGGTCAGCGGTAAACGCTTGCGGGCGCGTAGTGTCCTCTCGGGCCGGGACGGGCTTTTGCTCGACGTGACCTCGAAGCTTGCCCTGGAATTGGTCGACTGACGGAATGCTGGCGTTCTGGCGACACGGATTTTGGCTTCGTCCCGGGCCGATGGGTCGCAGGAAGCTGGCCGCGCTCGTGCTGCCAGCCCTTCTGCTCGCGGGCTGTTCCGGCGACCAAAGCGTGCTGCTGCCACCGCAGGCCCCGGCCGATGGCGAGATCGCGCCCCGCGTCAGCACGGTCCAGCGTGCCTCCGACAGCGAGCATCTGCGTCTGCTCCAGGCTTTTGGTGGCGAGTATCGCGCGCCCAAGGCGCGGGCTGCCCTCGACGAGGTGGTGCAGCGGCTCGCGAAGGCTGGCGAGGGCCAGATCGGCGCCTATGAGATCACCATCCTGAACTCACCGGCGGTCAATGCCTTCGCGCTGCCCAATGGCCGGCTCTATGTCACGCGCGGCCTGTTGGCGCTCGCCAACGACACCGCCGAGATCGCCTCGGTGCTGGCCCATGAGATCGCCCATGTCACGGCGCAGCACGCGGTCGAGCGGGCCGAGCGCGAACTGGAATCGGCCCTGGTCAGCCAGGTCGTCTCCCAGGTGCTGAAGGACCCGGCGCAGGGCGCGGCGGTGCAGGCCGGCTCGAAGCTGTCGCTGGCCAAGTTCTCGAGGCAGCAGGAACTCACCGCCGATCAGATCAGCGTGCGCAACATCTCGCGCGCCGGCTACGATCCTTATGGGGCCGGGCGCTTCCTTGCCGCGCTCGGGCGCAATACCGCCTTCCGCAGCAGCGGCCAGAACCAGAATCCCGACGACAAGCGCCTCGACATCCTGTCCAGCCATCCGCAAACGCCCGAGCGCATCGCCGCCGTCACCGCCGCTGCGCGCCAGATCGGGGCGCCGGGCATCGGCGAGCGCGACGCCGGGCGCTGGCTCTCGGCGATCGACGGCATCGCCTATGGCGACGATCCGCGCGACGGCGTCGTGCGCGGGCGGCGCTACCTGAACAGTGCGCTGCGCATCGGCTTCACCGCGCCCGATGGCTTCGGGCTGGAGGCGGCGCGCGACATGGTGATCGGCGTCAGCGCCAACGGCGCCCAGGCGCTGCGCTTCGATTCGGTGACGCTGAAAGCCGACCAGACGCTGCAATCCTATGTCGCGGCCGGCTGGATCGACGGGGTCGAGACGACGGGCATCGAGACGCTCGACCTCGCCGGCCAGCCGGCGGTGATCGCCATCGGCAAAGGCACCGACTGGACGTTTCGTCTGGCCGCCGTGCAGGTCGGCAACCGGGTCTACCGCTTCATCCTCGCGGCGCGCGGCGGCGGCGACCCGGAGCGACCGATGCGGGCGCTGCTCTCCAGTTTCCGCGTGCTGAGCGCGGAGGAGGCGCAGACGGTCAAGCCGATGCAGGTCAGGGCCGTGGTGGCCGCCGCGGGCGATACGCCTGCGACGATGGCGGCGCGGATGCCGGAGCAGGATCGGGCGCAGGACCTGTTCATGGTGCTGAACGGCATCGAGCGAGGCGGCGCGCTGACGCCGGGCCAGCGCTACAAGATCGTCGCGGAATAGCGCGCGACCGGCGGCAGCTTCACGAAGCCGCGATGAGGCGCGTGCAACCCGCCGGGCGCGATTGAAGCCGCTAGGATGCCCCCTGTTCTTGCCGGAAGCGAAGGGACGCACACTCGCTCTGCGGCATCCATGCAGGAGGTCATCATGGCGCTCGATCGCCGGATCGTCGAACTCTACGACGAATACACCCATAAGCCGCTCGACCGCCGCGTCTTCTTCAACCGCCTGATGGCGCTGGCCGGCTCGGCTGCGGCGGCGGAAGCCGCGCTCGCCCTGCTTGAGCCGAACTATGCCCATGCCCAGCAGATCGCGCCCGACGATGCGCGCATCGTGGCCGAGCGGCTGGACGTCAGCGTGGACGGCGTCCCGCTCAAGGGCTATCTCGTCGCGCCGAAGGCCGGGGGGCGGCGTGGCGGCGTGCTCGTCATTCATGAGAATCGCGGGCTCAACCCGCACACCGAGGACGTGACGCGGCGGATGGCGCTGGCCGGCTTCACGGCGCTGGGCCTCGATTTCCTGACACCGCTCGGCGGCACGCCCGCTGATGCCGACGCGGCTCGCGCGCTGTTCCCGCGACTCTCCGCGCAGGATGTCGTGCGACAGGGTCGGGCTGCGCTGAAACTCCTGGCCGCGCGTCCGGATGCGACGGGAAAGACCGGAGCGATCGGCTTCTGCTGGGGCGGCGGCGTGGTCAATGATCTCGCCGTGGCGGCGCCCGAACTGGCGGCGGGCGTGGTCTTCTACGGCCGCTCGCCGGATCTCGCCAAGGTGCCCCAGATCAAGGCGCGGCTGCTGGTCCAGCATGCGGCGCGCGACACGCGCCTCGTGCAGGCGCTGCCGGACTACGAGGCGGCTCTGAAGGCGGCAGGCATCCGCCATGAGGTCATCGTCTACCCGGATGTCGACCATGCCTTCCTGAACGACACCAGCGCGGAGCGTTACAACGCCGCCGCCGCCAAGCTGGCCTGGGAGCGCTCGGTCGCCTTCCTCGCGGCGGAGACCGGGGCGGCGTAGCGCATCGCCGGAGCTTGAAACGAAAGAACCCGGCGGTTGCCCGCCGGGTTCTTGTCTCGTGGGAACGGCGACGCCTCGATCAGGCGGCTTCTTCCTGGATGTCGTCGTTGTCGCCTTCGACCTCGCCCTCGGCCGCTTCCACGACCTCGCCCTTGCCAGGACGGCGCGGCGACTTGGCGAGCTGGCCCTCGATCTTCTTCAGGGCCTCGGTCTCGGTGATGTCGTCGACAACCGCGATCTCGCGGGTCATGCGGTCGACCGCCGCCTCATAGAGCTGGCGCTCGGAGTAGGACTGCTCGGGTTGGGCCTCGGAGCGGTAGAGGTCGCGAACCACCTCGGCGATGGCGACGAGATCGCCGGAGTTGATCTTGGCCTCGTATTCCTGGGCGCGGCGCGACCACATCGTACGCTTGACGCGGGCGCGGCCGGTCAGCGTGGTCAGGGCCTTGGTGACGCTCTCGGCATCGGCGAGCTTGCGCAGGCCGACGCTGGCCGCCTTGGCGGTGGGAACGCGCAGCGTCATCTTGTCCTTGGCGAAGCTGACGACGAAAAGTTCGAGCTTGAAGCCAGCGACTTCCTGCTCCTCGATCGCCGTGATCTGACCGACGCCATGGGACGGATAAACGACGAACTCGCCCGTCTTGAACCCCAAGCGCACAACAGCTTTCTTCACCATGGACATGCCGTTACGACTCCTGACCGGACCCGCTTGACGCGGGCTCGCAATTCTCAATCCCCGGCCGGATGACCGGGGACACTCTGCCTGACGCAGGGGGGCTCCCCCCGCCGCCTCACGCTCCCTCAGCCGATCGTCTCTTGTATGCCACCAGGCAAAGACATCGATTGCTCCGGCACGGGTGCCGGCGGCTCTCGTCATCCTTTTCTAGGGGGCGCCCCGATTGTGGAAAACCTCGCAGGGGCATGCGGAACGAATGCGACTGAGGCTATTATGTAGCATAAAAAACACGCCGAATCAAAGGTAAACGCGAACTCCGGACAAGCTTGCGCTCGGCAGCAGATGAATGGTTAACGCTGTTGGGTCGGTTCGACCGGCATTCCTGCCTGCTTCTCAGTCACCCTTGCCCGGGTTTGGCGAGAAATGCGCCTCGAGCTTTCCGGCGACGCCGTCGAAGGACTTGGCGTCGGCGGGCGCGTCCTTCTTCTGGCTGATATTGGGCCAGCTCGATGCATATTTGGCGTTGAGTTGCAGCCAGCTTTCCAGTCCCGGCTCGGTGTCGGGCTTGATCGCCTCGGCGGGGCATTCCGGCTCGCAGACGCCGCAATCGATGCATTCATCGGGATGAATGACGAGCATGTTCTCGCCTTCATAGAAGCAATCGACCGGGCAAACCTCGACGCAATCCATGTACTTGCACTTGATGCAGTTGTCGGTGACCACATAGGCCATGTCGCAGGTCCTTCCCGTCTGCCAGCGTGCCCCATAAACCCTTGGTGGGCTCAGGTTTCAAGGCCGTTGAGGCTGCTGCGGATAGCAGTTGCTTCTCTTCATCGGGCTCCGCGGAGAACAATGTCCCGCTGCCCCGGCCAGGCAATTCATTTGTATACAAACGATCGGCATTTTTAGCCGTCGCCATCGTCCTCCGCAAGCGGCGGATCGCCGCGCCCGGCCTCGTCCAGCCGCTCATAGAGCAGCCTCGCCTGCGCGAAGGGGCCGCGCCGCTCGCCCAGCGACAGCAGGCGCACCACGATGGTCGCATGCGGCAGGGCGAGCGTCAGGACGTCGCCAAGCTTCAAGCCTTGCGCCGGATTGTCGACCCGGCGACCTTCAAGCCGGACATGGCCGTCCTCCACCAGACGCAACGCGGCGGGGCGCGTCTTGGCGAAGCGCGCGAACCAGAGCCATTTATCGAGGCGCTGACGATCGTCCCGCATCTCCGGCCTTGTCGTCTTCTCAGCATGCCCCCGGCATCGGGATCTCGCCTCAGCTCTTGCGGCCTTCCAGCTGCGCCTTCAGGGCGGCGAGCTTGGCGAAGGGCGAATCCGGATCCGGCTCGCGCTCGGCCGGGCGTGGCCTCGGCGGCTGCTGGAAGCGTTCGCCGCCACGGTCATCGCGACGCGGACCGCCACCGCCGCCAGGGCGACCGTCGCGCTTGAAGTCGGGCCGCGGGCCGCGACCCTGCTCGGGACGGCCCTGGCCTTCGCCCTTGCCTTGGCCTTCGGGGCGCGGACCGCGCGGACCCGAACGGGGCCGGTCGTCACGCCTGGGTTCACGCTCGGGACGGGGCGTGGCCGGCGCGCCGCCTTCGGCTGCGGGCGCTGCCGCGACGGGAGCTTGAGTCTCGCCGTCACGACGCGGACCGCCTGGACGCGGGCCACGATTGGGCCTGTCGCCCCGGCGACCGCCGGGTTGCCGCTCGCCGGGCGCGCCTGCGCCCTCGCGCTGGCCGCGGTTGCCCTGCTCTGGCCTGCGTCCCCCCTGATGACGATGCGGGCGCCAAACCTCGATCAGCTCGGGCTCGGCGGGTGTGGCGGGGGCTTCACCGGCGACGGCGGCCGGCTCGGGGCTCTCCGTCTCGGCCGATGGCTCCGGCGAAGCCGGGGAAAGCGACGACATCAGGTCGGCCGGGACGGCTTCGCGCGCCGGCTCAGGCTCTGCCTGCACCGGCGCATCGGGCGTCTCCGATACGTGCGCATCGGTCGCGACGATTTCGTCGGCGGCGACGACTGGCTCGGCTGCCTGGTCGAGCGGCTCGGTGATCGCGGGCTCCGCGATGGTGTCTTCCGACTGTGCGTCGCCCGGCGCGGCCGCATCGGCGGCAGGCTCCTCGCTGCTGGCGGCCTCTGCCGTGGCAGGGTCCGCAGCGAGGGGTTCGGACGAGACAGGCTCCGCCGCGACGGGTTTGGCCGGAGGCACCGCCAGCGCGACCGTGATGGCGGGGCCAGGACGCTTGGTCGAGACATAGCCGAGCGAGCGCAGGATCGAGGCGAAGTCCTCGCCGGCGCAGCCGACGAGCGATGTCATCGCGCCGCTGACGACAAAGCCGTCCTGATCGGCCGCGCCGGTCGGCGGCATGCCTTGAGTCAGGCCAGGACGATAGGCGATCGCCGGGCGGATCAGGTCGGCCAGGCGCTCGAGGATGTCGACGCGCACGGCCCGCTCGCCGCAGACGCGATAGCCGGCGGCGCGGTAGAGGCCCTTGGGCACCAGCTTATCGACGGGGAAGGAGGTCCGGCCCGAGGCGGCGAGATGGGCGATGTCGTCGAGGCCCGAGAGCTCCGGGCCGCCATGCTTCAGCGCCCAGAGCTGGGCGGCGAGGGCGCGCGGCGCAGGCTTGAGCAGGGCCGGGACATAGAGGTGGAAGGCGCCGAAGCGGATGCCGAGCTGGCGCAGCGCGGCGCGGCCCTCCTGGTCGAGCGCCTTCATCTCCTCGCCGACCTTGGCGCGCTCCAGCACGCCGAGCGATTCGGCCACCTGGTAGGCGATGCCGCGCGCGATGCCGGTGAGCGTGGCCGCATCCTCCAGCAACTGCAACGCGCCGAGCAGGCGGGTGACGTGGTTCTTCAGCCAGAGCTGGAGCCGCGCCTCAACCTGCTCGCGGGCCTGACCGGCAAGATGCTCCTCGACCAGCAGGCGCAGGCGCGGCTCGATCGCCTTTTCACCGGCCGTCAGGCGTGCCACCGGCTCGCCGATCCAGCGCAGCAGCCCGTCATGCGACAGCACGAAGGCATCGTCGCCGGCGAGAACGACACGCGCGGCGCGCGCCTCGATCTCGGCGCCGAGCGCCTTCATCGCCGCCATATTCAAGGCTTTCGCCTCCGGCCCGCCGGCCTTCGGGTCCGCGGTGAAGCGGAATCCCTGCAGCATTCCGACGTGCTGGCCCTCGACGAGCACGTCGCCCGTCGCGGTGACCTCAGCCTCCAACATCGCATTCTCCCGCAAACGGCGCAGCAGCACGCTGGTGCGCCGGTCGACAAATCGGCTCGCAAGACGCTCGTGCAGAGCGTCCGAGAGCTTGTCCTCTACAAGACGCGCAACCCCCTGCCAATGCTCAGGATCGGGCAACCAGTCCGGACGGTTCGCCACGAAGGTCCAGGTGCGGACCTGCGAGATGCGCGCCGACAGCGTATCGATCTCGCCATCGGTGCGGTCCAGCGCCGAAAGCTGGCTGCGATACCAGTCGATATCGAGCCGGCCATGGCGCATCAGCCGCAGATAAAGCGTGGTCGCGAGGTCGGCATGCTGCTGGGGCGCGATCTTGCGATAATCGGGCAGGCCGCAGACCTCCCAGAGCCGTTCGACGGCCGGGCGACCCTGCGCCAGTGCCCGGATCTCGGGGTCCTTCGCCAGGATTTCGAGCGTGGTCATGTCTTCGGCGATCAGCGCGCGCGTCAGCCCCTGCTCGGTCGGCTGCAGGTTCAGGCTGTCGAGGAGCCGCTCGATCGAGTGGAAATCGAGATCGGTGTTGCGCCACTGCAGCTGCCGGACCGGTTCGAAGCGGTGGTTCTCGATCTGTCACTTATATACATCT
>NNBV01000709.1_pt1 | contig 80391 bp, 70 predicted proteins | sample 1173771 | NCBI WGS metagenome assembly NNBV01 (sample SAMN07173938, study PRJNA388173) | plant metagenome | isolation source: symbiotic tissue sample KVS11 | place: Norway: Troms, Kvaloya island | reverse complement strand
GGGTTGGGGTTGGGGTTGGGGTTGGGGTTGGGGTGGCATTCATAATGTGACGGATCGAATGTTACATCGACAATGTCACATCAATCAAACCTGGATCGTCGGCTTGTAGTCGGCCAGCAGCACTTCCTTCCACTTGCCGAACAGCGCCATCAACCCCACGGCCACTGCGCCCGACAGCAGCACCACGCCGCAGGCGTAGCCCCACCCGTCGTCGAAGGCGCCGAACATCACCGCGCGAAAGGCCTGCACCACCCAGCTGAAAGGCAGCCAGCTGTGCACGTCGCGAAAGAACCCCGCTGACAGCTCCACCGGCAGCACGCCGCCGCCGGCCGACAGTTGCAGCGTGAGCAGCAGCACCGTGAGGATGCGGCCGAAGTCGCCGAACACATGCAGGATGGCGAACAGCACCACCAGAAACACCAGCGAGGCCAGCACCATGGTGAGTGCCAGCGCCATCACCCGCGGCGCCTGCACCTGCAGCACGCCCAGCAGGGTGGCCAGCACCAGCGCCACCTGCAGCAGCACCACGAGCGCCGGCATGGTGATCTTGCCGAGCGTCTTGGCCAGCTTGGGGTAGTGCGTGTGGTCCGCCAGCACGATGCGGATGTTGAACAGGTAGCCCGCCATCACCGCGCCGATCCACAGCGCCACCGACACCATGTTGGGCACGAAGGCGCTGCCGTTGTTGGCCACCGGCGCCACCACTTCCACCTTGGGCTCGACCGAATCGGCCAAGCCGGACGCACTGCCCTGGATGCGCGTGATGGAGGCGGGCAGGGCGGCCTCGATGGTGCGCACGCCGGTCAGCAGGCGCTGCGCCCCTTGCGAAAGCTGCGCGCCGCCCTGCACGAACTCGTCGAGCTTGCGGTCTTCGGGCAGCTTGCCGGTCATGGTGCGGATGCCCGCAGACAACGCACCCATGCCGTCGGTGAGCTTGCCCACGCCGCCTTCGAGGGCCGAGGCGCCCGCCACCAGCTTCTGATTGCCGTCTTGCGCCTTGGTCATGGCGGCCTGAGCCTGGCCGAGGCCGCCGCGCAGCTTGTCGGACCCGGCCGCGAGTTCGCCCGCGCCCCGGGCGAGCCTGTCGCCCACGAAGAGGATGTCGGCCGACTCCTTCTGCATCTTCCGTGCGCCGTCGCCCAGTTGGCCGGCGCCCGTGCTCAATTGGTCGAGCCCGTCGCCGATCTGCGCGAGCCCGCTGCCCAGTTCGCGCTGGCCCGCGGTGAGCTGCTGCGCGCCGGACTTGAGTGCGCGCAGGTCCGCGTCGGCCGGCAGCTTCGACTGGATGGTGCGGATGCCGCCATTGACCTGCTTGAATCCGGTGCCCACTTGCTGAGCAGCCGCGCTGTACTGGATGGCGCCGTTGGCCAGCGCCTGGCTGCCATCACGCAGCTGCAGCAGCGCCTGCTTGAGCTGTTCGAGCCGCTGCTGCGAGCCTGAGGCGGCATTCAGCACCAGCTCCCAGCGCTGCTCGTTGAGCATCTCGTTGACCTGGTGGCCCAGTTCGCCCGCAAAGCGGCGGGCCAGCCCGGCCGAGCTGTAGTTGTTGCCCTCCGACGTGTAGACCACCAACTGGCCGGCGCCGCGGTGCGTGCCGGGCACGGCATTGGCGCTGAAGTCGGCCGGAATCAGCAGCGCGAAGGCCAGCGTGCCGCGCCGGACTTCGGCGCGCGCGGCCTCGGGGTCGGTCATGGTGCGAAAGCCGAAGGCTCGCTTTTCGAGCAGTGTGCGCGCGAGCTCATCGCCCACGTTCACCGAATGCGCCATGTAGGTGACGCCTTTGTCCTCGTTGACGATGGCGGCCGGCAGGTCGGCTGTGTGCCCCGCCGGGTCCCACACGCTGGTGAGGTAGATCAGCGCATAGATGGCAGGCACCACGCCCACCGCCACCACCGCGAGCAGGATGCGCGGAAAGCGCCGCACGATGGCCAGTTCGGCCCGCGCGATGGCCCAGGTGCCGGCGAACAGTGCATGGAGGTATCGCATGGCGCTAGTGTCTTCGAAGCGCCATGGCGATCCACCCTGGGACGCGCGTCAGGGCTTGACCTTGACCTCCACCCGGCGCGCCTCCGACGGCGGGCCGTCGGCCTGCGACTGCTCGGGCCTGGCCAGCTCGATCTTGTCGTCAGGCGCGCCGGCCGCCTTGAGCGCGTCGCTCACGGCCATGGCGCGCTGCTTGGCCAGCTCGGCATTCTTGGCCGCGTCGCCGCTGGCGTCGTGGTAGCCGCTCACCAGCACCGTGCTGCCGCTCTGCACCGCCTTGATGACGTCAGCCAGTGCCTCCTTGGCGTTGGGCGCAACCTCGGCGCTGGCGCTGGCGAAGTAGAACTTGACGACGCCGTTCTCGACCTTCACCGCAGCGGCTTCGACAGCCGAAGCGGCGCCCGCGGCCACCACGGCAGCGGGTGTGGAAGGAGCCATCGAAGCAGGGGCCATGGCCGCTGTCGGCGTCTCGATCTTCGCCGGCACCGCGGCCGCCGCGTCGCCGGCATGGAACTTCACCACCAGCGGCACGATGAGCAGCGCCACGATGTTGATGATCTTGATCAGCGGGTTCACGGCCGGGCCGGCGGTGTCCTTGTAGGGGTCGCCCACGGTGTCGCCGGTAACGGCCGCCTTGTGCGCCTCGGAGCCCTTGCCGCCGTGGTGGCCGTCTTCGATGTACTTCTTGGCGTTGTCCCATGCACCGCCGCCGGTGCACATGCTGATGGCCACGAAGAGCCCCGTGACGATGGTGCCCATCAGCAGCCCGCCCAGCGCCTTGGGCCCTAGCACCAGGCCCACCAGAATCGGCACCACCACCGGCAGCAGCGAGGGGATCATCATTTCCTTGATGGCCGCGCCGGTCAGCATGCTGACGGCCTTTCCGTACTCGGGCTTGCCGGTGCCTTCCATGATGCCGGGGATCTCGCGGAACTGGCGGCGCACTTCTTCCACCACCGCACCGGCGGCGCGGCCCACGGCCTCCATGGCCATGGCGCCGAAGAGGTAGGGAATCAGCCCGCCGATGAACAGGCCCACGATCACCATCGGGTCGCTCAGGTTGAAGCTGATGGCCAGGCCGAAGCTTTCCAGCTTGTGGGTGTAGTCGGCAAAGAGCACCAGCGAGGCGAGCCCGGCCGAGCCGATGGCGTAGCCCTTGGTCACCGCCTTGGTGGTGTTGCCCACGGCGTCGAGCGGGTCGGTCACGGCGCGCACGCTGGCGGGCAGGTCGCTCATTTCCGCAATGCCGCCGGCGTTGTCGGTGATGGGGCCGTAGGCGTCCAGCGCGACCACGATGCCGGCCATGCTCAGCATCGACGTGGCAGCCACCGCAATGCCGAAGAGGCCGGCCATCGAATACGACGCCAGGATGGCGATGCACACGAAGATCACCGGCCAGGCCGTGGAGCGCATCGACACGCCCAGGCCCGCGATGATGTTGGTGCCGTGGCCGGTGGTCGAGGCCTGCGCGATGTGCTGCACCGGCTTGTACTGGGTGCCGGTGTAGTACTCGGTGATCCACACCAGCGACGCGGTGAGCGCCAGGCCCACGAAGCAGGCGCCGAACAGCTTCAGCTGGCTGCCGCTGGGGGCAATGGCGTTGTCGGGAATCAACCAGCTCGTGACGAACCAGAACGCGATCAGCGACAGCACGCCCGCCACCGCCAGCCCCTTGTAGAGCGCCGGCATCACGTTGACCATGCCCGGTGAGGCCTTCACGAAGAAGCAGCCGATGATCGACGCAATGATCGACACGCCGCCCAGCGCCAGCGGGTACAGCACCGCGTTGGTCGGCGCGGTGGTGACCATGAGCGCGCCCAGCACCATGGTGGCGATGAGCGTCACTGCGTAGGTCTCGAACAGGTCGGCCGCCATGCCGGCGCAGTCGCCCACGTTGTCGCCGACGTTGTCGGCGATCACCGCCGGGTTGCGCGGATCGTCTTCGGGAATGCCGGCCTCGACCTTGCCCACCAGGTCGGCGCCCACGTCGGCGCCCTTGGTGAAGATGCCGCCCCCCAGCCGCGCGAAGATCGAGATCAGCGAGGAGCCGAAGGCAAAGCCGATCAGCGGGTTGAGCACCGCCGCCAGGCTCTGGCCCGCGGGTGGCGCGCCGCTGCCCACCAGAAACCAGTAGAAGACCGACACGCCCAGCAGACCCAGGCCCACCACCAGCATGCCGGTGATGGCGCCGCCGCGAAAGGCGACATCGAGTGCCGGGCCGATGCCGTGCGTGGCCGCCTGCGCGGTGCGCACATTGGCGCGCACCGACACGTTCATGCCGATGAAGCCGCACGCCCCCGACAGCACCGCGCCCACCACGAAGCCCACCGCGGTGGTCAGGTCGAGGAAGAGGGCGATGAGCACCGCGAGCACCACGCCCACGATGGCGATGGTGCTGTACTGCTTGGCGAGGTAGGCGGAGGCGCCGGCCTGGATGGCCGCCGCAATTTCCTGCATGCGGGCGTTGCCGGGGTCCTTCGCGAGGATCCAGCTTCGGGCCCAGAAGCCGTAGCCCACGGCCACGAGGCCGCAGACGATGGCCAGTATCAAGGGGGTGTTGCCAATCATGCTTTGCATCTCCATTCGTTCTTCAAGACTTGTGGAGACGGACACCATGGACCCTGCGTGCAACGCGTACGGGAGCATGATTTCCGCCGCGTTGCTTCCTCGAAGCTCGCTGCACCTGGGTGCGGAGCCGATTGGCCAACGGTTGCAATTTACAGGCAAAAACGAGCGCGTGTGCGACCGTGCGGTGACACGGAAAGTAAACTCCGGGTTTGTCCCCATCCGTCTCATACTTTTCAACTACTCGAAAAACGTCATGTCCTTCGACAAAGTCTCCCCCGGCAAGAACGTTCCCGACGCCTTCAATGTCGTGATCGAAATCCCGATGAACGCCGATCCGATCAAGTACGAAGTCGACAAGGAATCGGGCGCGATCTTCGTCGACCGTTTCATGACCACGGCCATGTACTACCCCGCCAACTACGGCTACGTGCCGCAGACCCTGTCGGGCGACGGCGACCCGGTCGATGTGCTGGTGATCGCGCCGTACCCGCTGCTGCCGGGCGTGGTGGTGCCGTGCCGCCCGCTGGGCATTCTGATGATGGAAGACGAAGCCGGCGTCGACGGCAAGGTGCTGGCCGTGCCCACCGACAAGGTGCTGCCGATCTACAGCCACTGGAAGTCGGTCGACGACGTGAACCCGATGCGCCTGAAGGCCATCAGCCACTTCTTCGAGCACTACAAGGACCTGGAAGCCGGCAAGTGGGTCAAGGTGCTGGGCTGGGAAGGCATCGAGTCGGCCAAGAAGGAAATCATGGACGGCATCGCCGCGTACCAGAAGTAAGTTGTCGCCGCCGCAAGGCGGCGTCCGGGGGCGCAATGCTCCCGGGCTGATCGCTTCAGCCCGATCGTTTCACGCTGACCGCTTCAGCCTGAACGTTTCAGCCCCGGCCCTTGTTGCTCGTGGCCTCCGAAGCCAGCCGCATCCACTCGCGATTGACCGATCGCGCGTGCGAGTTCCAGTGGCGTGCCGCCTGCTGGAGTTCGTCCCACTGGCGTTGCGCGCCAGCGGCATCCCCTTGTTCAGCCAGCCACGCGATGAAGCGGGCGCGGGTCTCGACCGTGTTGTATTGGCTCAATGCACTCTCGAAGGCATCGCGGGCCTCCTGCTGACGGCCGTCGGCGGCCAACGCGCGGGCGGTGAGCACGGCGACCTCGTCGCGGCGATAGTCGTCGCGCGTGGCGCGCAAGGACTGGAGCGCCTGCAGCGCGTCGCGGCCGGCAGCGGGGCCGCCCGCGGCCAGGAGCGCGCTCGCCAAGCCGAACTGCAGCTCGGGGTCGGAAGCGAGCGGGCCTTTCAGTGCGTCGCGGTAGTGGCCCACGGCGTCGGCGGCCTGGCCCCGGTCGAGCGCGGCCTTGGCAAGGCGCAGCTTGTTCTGCGCGGTGGGCGCGAGGTCGTAGGCATCGGCGGCAGCGCGGTACTCGCGTTCGGGGTCGATGAACCCGATGGCCACGCTGGCCACCTTGCCGGCGGTGCGCTGCATGCGCGAGGCGGGCAGGTACTCGGCCACGAAATACACGATGCTGCCGAGCAGCGGAAAGCTGAAAAGAATAATGAGCCAGTACATCTGCTTGCCATGACGCATGGCGTGCACGGCAAAGAACAGTGCAATGACGATGTGCAGCCCCAGTCCGACGATTGGCATCGGTTTCCCCTTGTGTTGTTGTGGATGTCGGGCGCGTTTATAGCAGCCCGGCATGGCGGGGTGGGGGCCGTGTGCAAGCAGTGATCAGGGGGTGATCAGGCGTCGATCTCGTGGCGATCGGTGGTCGTTCAGGCGGCCTTGAACGGGCTGCGTTCGCCCAGGTGGTCCATGTAGTTCTCGATGCCCGCGCCCTCGCGCTCCAGAAAGCGCTCCACCGCATCGGCGAACGACGGATGCGCCAGCCAGTGGGCACTGGTGGTCTTCACCGGCATCAATGCGCGCGCCATCTTGTGCTCGCCCTGGGCGCCGCCTTCGAAGCGGTATGCGCCATGTGCGATGCACCAGGCCAGCGGCTGGTAGTAGCAGGCCTCGAAATGCAGGCAATCGACACGCTCCAGCGCGCCCCAGTAGCGGCCGTAGGCCACCAGCGGCGCGTCGGGCTGGGTCGACAGCGCGATGAGGCTCGCGGCCATCGGCTTGCCGTCGCGCTCGGCCACGAACAGCAGCCAGGCCTCGGGCATGGTGTCGGCCATGCGCCGGAAGAAGTCGCGCGTGAGGTAGGGCGGGTTGCCGTGCTCGCGGTAGGTGCGCTCGTAGCAGCGGTAGAAGAAGTCCCAGTCGGCCTTGGCGATGTCGGTGCCGCGCGACCAGCGAAAGCTCACGCCCGCGTCGGCCACCTTGCGGCGCTCCTGGCGAATCTTCTTGCGCTTGTCGTGCGAGAGGCTGGCGAGGAAGGCGTCGAAGTCCGCATAGCTGGCTTCGACGCCGGGCCGCTCCAGGGCGGCGGGCGCGCCCTCCGCGGGCGGCGAGGGCAGGCCGGTGCCGAGTATGGGCGCCACGTTCGTCCAGTGGAACTGCACGGTGTTGCGCAGCATGAGGCCCGCTTCGGCGCAGGCGGCAATGTCAGCCTCGGCGCCGAACAGCAGGTGCAGCGACGACAGCTTTTCCTGCTGGCACAGCGCAATGAGGCCCTGCACCAGCAACGTGCGGCTTTGGGCGTCACGCGCCAGTAGCCGCGCGCCGGGCACCGGTGTGAACGGTACGGCGACCACGGCCTTCGGGTAATAGGCCAGACCATGCTGTTCGTAGGCATTGGCCCAGGCCCAGTCGAACACGTACTCGCCGTACGAATGGTCCTTGATGTAGAACGGGCATGCCGCATGCAACACGTCGCCTTGCCACAGCGTGACGAACTGGGCCGTCCATCCGCTCTCGGGGCTGGCGCTGCTGCTCTCGTGGAGCGCCGACAGGTATTCGTGGCGCATGAAAGGCGAGGGCTCGGCCTGGGCGGCGAGCAGCGCGTTCCAGGCTTGCGGGCTCACGTCCGACGGCGACGACAGAACCCGAATGACATAATCGTTCAAGCCTTTTTCTTCCTTCTGTATGACGCTCAAGCTCGCCATCGCGCAACTCAATTTTGTGGTGGGCGACCTCGTCGGCAACGCGAAAAAGATCGTCGACGCCGCGCGCCAGGCCCATGCACGGGGCGCGCGCCTGTTGTTGACACCCGAACTCTCGATTGCCGGCTATGCAGCGGAGGACCTGTTCCTCCGTCCCGCCTTCACCGAAGCCTGTGATGATGCCGTGAAAGGCATTGCCTCTGCGCTGGCCGACCTCAAAGACATGGTCGTGGTGGTGGGGCATCCCACGGGAGGCAGCCTGCGCAGCCGCTCGGTGGCGGTGCAACTGCGGCACAACGCGGCCAGCGTCATCAAGGAAGGCCGCATCCTCGACACCTACGCCAAGCGCGAGCTGCCCAACTACCAGGTGTTCGACGAGCGTCGCTATTTCACGCCGGGGCAGGGCACCTGCGTGTTCGAGGCCGGTGGCGTGTCGGTCGGCCTGCTGATTTGCGAAGACGCATGGTTCGACCAACCGGCCGAGCTGGCCCGCGCGGGCGGCGCCGAGCTGCTGGCGGTGATCAATGCATCGCCGTACCACGTGGGCAAGGAAGGCGAACGCGTCGCGCGCATGGCCGAGCGGGCGCGGGCCGTGGGCCTTCCGCTGGTCTACGCGCACCTGGTCGGCGGGCAGGACGAAGTGGTGTTCGACGGCGCCTCCTTCGCGCTGCAGGCCGACGGCGCCGTCGCGATGCAGGGCGAGAGCTTCCGGGAGAAACTGCTGTTCGTGCAGCTGGAGCGCCCGGCGCGGGCCATGGGCGCCGTCGGGGGTGTGGACGGGCTCGGTGTCGGTTTCATGGCCGACCCCGCCGCCATTGCGCCGCCGCGCGACGCCGAGGCTCAGCTCTGGGACGCCCTGGTGCTGGGCGTGCGCGACTACATCGGCAAGAACGGTTTTCCAGGTGCCATCCTGGGGCTTTCGGGTGGCATCGACTCCGCATTGGTGCTTGCCATCGCGGTCGATGCACTGGGCAAGGACAAGGTTCGCGCGGTGATGATGCCTTCGCCCTACACAGCGGACATCAGTTGGATCGACGCGCGCGACATGGTGGCCCGCCTTGGGGTGCGCTATGACGAAATTTCCATCAAGCACACCTTCGAGTCGTTCAAGGGTGCGCTGGCCGATGAATTCAAGGGCCTGCCCGAGGACACGGCCGAGGAAAACCTCCAGGCCCGCATCCGCGGCACGCTGCTGATGGCGCTGTCGAACAAGTTCGGCTCCATCGTGCTCACCACCGGCAACAAGAGCGAAATGGCCACCGGCTACTGCACGCTGTACGGCGACATGGCCGGCGGCTTCGCGGTGATCAAGGACCTGCTCAAGACCACGGTGTTCGCACTGGCGCGCTGGCGCAACGCGCACGACCCTTATGGCACGGGCACCGAGCCGATTCCCGAGCGGATCATCACGCGCCCGCCCAGCGCCGAGCTGCGGCCCGACCAGACCGACCAGGACAGCCTGCCGCCCTACGACATCCTGGACGCCATCCTGGCACGCTACATGCAGGACGACGAAGGCATCGACGAGATCATTGCCGCGGGCTACGACCGCGCGGTGGTCGAGCGGGTGGCGCGGCTCATCAGGGTCAACGAATACAAGCGGCGCCAGGCGCCGGTAGGCATCCGGGTCACCCATCGAAGCTTCGGCAAGGATTGGCGTTACCCTATCACCAGCAAATTCAACGAAACCGCCGGAGCGCAAAAACCATGAAGCAGATCACCGCCATCGTCAAACCCTTCAAGCTCGAGGACGTGCGCGAGGCCTTGGCCGAAGTGGGCGTCACCGGCCTGACCGTGACCGAGGTCAAGGGCTTCGGTCGGCAAAAAGGGCACACCGAGCTCTACCGCGGCGCCGAGTACGTGGTCGACTTCCTGCCCAAGATGAAGGTCGAAGTGGTGGTGAACGAGGCCGACGTGGAGCGCTGCATCGAGGCCATCGTCAGCTCCGCGCGCACCGGCAAGATCGGCGACGGCAAGATCTTCGTCACCAGCGTGGACCGCATCGTGCGCATCCGCACCGGTGAAGAGAACGAAAACGCGGTCTGAAACAAAAAAGCCCCCGGCAGGGGGGCTTTTTCAAGAGGCCGGCGTCAGAGGTTTGCAGACAGCCTGTCTTCGCGCGGATGCAGCGGCACCTCGGCGCGCAGTGCCGTCAGGAGCTCGGTCACTTCGGTGCCGGTGCGGATCAGCTCCATCTGCCATTCGCCCATGAACCCCTCGCGCACGCTGTGCGCCAGAAAGCCCAAGAGGCCGTCGTAGTAGCCGGCGGTGTTGAGGATGCCGGTGGGCTTGTCGTGATAGCCGAGCTGGCGCCAGGTCCAGATCTCGAACAGCTCCTCGAAGGTGCCGATGCCGCCCGGCAGGGCCACGAAGGCATCGGCGCGCTCGCCCATCATGGCCTTGCGCTCGTGCATGGTGTCGACCACATGCAGTTCGTCGCACAGCGGGTTGGCCAGTTCCTTGTCGACCAGCGCCTTGGGGATGATGCCGACCACGCGGCCGCCAGCCAGGCGGGTGGCCTCGGCCACCGTGCCCATCAGGCCGGTACGGCCGCCGCCGTAGACCAACTGGCCGCCATGCTGGCCGATCCACTGGCCGACCGCTTGTGCGGCCAGGGAAAACTCAGGGCGCTCGCCGGGGCGCGAGCCGCAATACACACAGATCGAAAATTCAGGATTCATCCTGCCATCATGCCGCAGCCGGCATGCCTTCTCATGACACGAAGCGTTGCCACAGCGCCGTCACCCAGATGCCCCCGCACAGCGTGAGCGACAGCAGCACGGCGGCGCTGCCCATGTCCTTCGCGCGCTTGGACAGGTCGTGCCACTCGGGCCCGATGCGGTCGATGGCGGCTTCCACTGCCGTGTTGAGCAGCTCCACGATCATCACCAGAAGGGCGCTGCCAGCGAGCAGTGCCACCTCGACCCAGCTGCGGCCGAGCCAGAAGGCGACCGGGATCATGACCATCGACAGGATGGCTTCCTGGCGGAACGCAGGCTCGCTCCAGCCGGCGCGCAGGCCCTGAAGCGAAATGAGCGTGGCGTGAAACACGCGCTCGAAACCCTTGCGCGCCTTCTGCGGGTTGACGGCGGGGTCCGGAAGATTGGGCAAGGCACTCATCGGCGACTCATCGGTTGGGAGGTGATGAGCCGCGTACCGGCCCAGGCGTCGTGCCAGAACTGGCGCTCGGGGTGAAAACGTGCAAGCAGGGCCCAGATGGCGACCCAGCCGAAAACCAACAAGGTCGATTCGCCGCCCGACAGCTTGAAGGGCGCGATGGCGGCCAGCGGCGGAAGGAACCAGATCCAACTCAGCAGATAGCGCGCCAGCGCCCGGCGCTGGGTGAGCGGCTGACCGTGGATGTCGACGATGCGGATGTTCCAGGTTTTCATGGCGAGGGTCTGGCCCTTGGCCCAGAACCAGACGAAGTACACGCCGAAAACAATGAAAAGAAAAGCCTGGAACAGGTGGCGGCGCGAATCCATGGCGTCGCGCATCTGGCCCAGCGTGCTGAACAGCCAGCCCGAAACAAAGACCACGGCGAACAGCAGCATGCCTTCATAGAGCCAGCAGGCCATCCGGCGCCAGAGGCTGGGAATGCCGGGGGCTGTGGAAACAGGAGGGGTGGTTGCAGGCGCGACGGGCGACAGAGGCTGATTCGACCCCGAAGCCTCGGGAGAGCTGGAAACCATCGAAACCTTGCGTCAGGGAGACGAGGAGGGCGCGTCGGCCGGTGCGGGCACCTGGGCCTCGGCCGGAACCGGCGGCGATGTCACGTTGGACGGCGCGGGCGCGGCGGGCATAACGGAAACCGCCGGCGTTGCCGTGCCCGACGATGCCCGCTCCAGGGGAGAGGCCGCCATGACGCCAGCGGGTGCGGACAGGGGCGCGGGCGGCGCCAGCAGGATGCGGGGTGTGTGCTGGCCAGCCGGTGTGACGGCCGGCACCGGCACGAGCTTCTGCGAGGACACCGGCCGCACGGGAATGGCCGCGCCGCGTGGCTTGGCGGGGGCGCGTTCGGCGAGCTTGCGCTTTTCTTCCTCGCTCAGGGCCAAGTACTGCTCCCATTTGGCCTTGCGCTCGTCGGCGGGAATGCGCTTGACCTCTGCGAAGTTCAGCCGGGCCTGGGTGCGCTGCTGGTTGCTCAGCGCGGCCCATTCGATCATGCGGCTGTGCAACGTGGTTTGGTCTTCCGCCGCCATGCTGAAGAAATTGCGCGACAGCGCCAGCCACTTTTTCTTTTGTCCGGCGTTCAGCGTGTTCCAGTGAACGCTCAGGGGCTTCAGCGCCTGCTGCTGTTCGGCAGTGAGTTCGTTCCAGAGCGGCTTGGTCGTCGAGACGGCTTTCGGGCTGCTGGCGGTCGAGCTGGTGGCCGTTGCCGCGCCGCCTGTCGACTTGGTCGGCGCATCGTTGCCGGGCTGGGCATTTGCCAGCGTCAGGCCGAAGGCGGCGACTGCAAGCGCACCTGCCCAAATGACCGCGCCCGCCGGGAGCGGGCGCGTCGGGCGGGCAATGTTCGCGCTGGAGGAGGAACGGCGTCGCATTCGGTCGGTGAAGGATTTCAGGCGGTGAAAGTTCAGTCGGAGGCGCTGTCGGCCTTCAGGAATTGGGCGAAACCGGGGTCGGTGTAGGCTGCGGGGGGCAGGTCGCCGGTCAGCAGCGCGGAATCCACCTCGGCCAACTCGCTGGCGCGGTCGTCGTCCTGCATCACGCTGATGGTGATGAGGCCGGCCACCAGCGCAATCAGGGGCACCACCGAACCGATGCGGGTCCACCAGCCGCCGCCCAGCGTCAGGGTGCGGCCCGACTGCACCGCCACGGGCGCGGTTCGAAGCTGCGGGGCCATCTTGCGAGCCGCCACGGCCTGGGCGCGCGCAACGCGCAGCCGCTCGCCGATGTCATGAGGCAACTCGCGGTTGCCGAGCGACAAGCGGGCACTCACGCGCTCGCCGAAACGGTCTTCGGCTGCTGCGGATGATGTGGTTGATACCTTCGTATTCATAGCGATATTCCCTTGGCCTTCAGCGCCTTGCTCAGAGCGTGAACGGCTCGCGAGCAATGGGTTTTGACGCTGCCTTCGGAGCAGCCCATTGCGGCAGCCGTCTCTGCGACGTCCATCTCCTCCCAGTAACGCATCAGGAAAGCCTCGCGTTGACGGCCCGGCAAAGCTGCGATCTGTTCCTCGATCTCGTGAAAAATCTGCGCGCGGCGGGTCGTGTCTTCGGCGCTCTCCGTTTCCCTAGAGTCGGTCGGGGAGACGAAGTTCTCCAGCAGGTCGAAATCTCCGTCGTCGTCGACGGAATCGAAGTCGCTGAGGTTGGAGAACAGGGCGCGGCGCGTCTTCTGCCGGCGGAACCAGTCGAGCGTGCAGTTCGACAGGATGCGCTGAAACAGCATCGGCAGCTCGTTGGGCGGCTTGTCGCCGTAGTGCTGCGCCAGCTTCATCATGCTGTCCTGCACGATATCGAGCGCCGCTTCTTCATCCCGCACGTGATAGACCGAGCGCTTGAAAGCGCGTCGTTCGACGCTTTTCAGGAAGTCGGAGAGTTCTTGTTCAGTGGCCAAGCGATAGGGGGCGCGTTCAGCGCGCCACGTGGGATGGGGGTCTAGCGATCGCGGGGTTTGTCGCCGCGAATTATGCCTTTGTGTCTTTACAGTCAAGCTGAAGCGAATCTGAACGGCGAGAAATGCCATAATCCGCGCTGCAAGTCAAAAGGCAAACGGGTCAAGGTCCGGCGGAACATCAGTCCGCTCATGGCCATGGCCTCAAGTCCTGGCGCGGCCTCACAAGGGTTGGCAAGGGGCACCCAAGGTATTTCGTTCCCGAAATAAACAAAGGTTGATCATGGAAATCTCCAAGGCGGAAATCGCTTCCGCAGCAGCCGCGTCTTCAGGCGCCGGCAATCCCACGCAAGAACTCATGGGCGCTGAAGTGCTGGTCAAGGCACTGCAGGCCGAAGGCGTGCAGTACGTCTGGGGCTACCCCGGTGGCGCGGTTCTGTACATCTACGACGCGTTCTACAAGCAAGACACCATTCAGCATGTGTTGGTGCGCCACGAACAGGCGGCCGTGCATGCGGCGGACGGCTACGCACGTGCGACCGGCGAAGTCGGCGTGGCGCTGGTCACGTCCGGCCCCGGCCTGACCAATGCGGTCACCGGCATCGCCACGGCGTACATGGACTCGATCCCGATGGTGATCATCTCGGGCCAGGTGCCAACCGCGGCCATCGGCCTGGACGCCTTCCAGGAGTGCGACACGGTCGGCATCACCCGCCCCATCGTCAAGCACAACTTTCTCGTCAAGGATCCCAAGGATCTGGCCATGACGATGAAGAAGGCCTTCCACATCGCACGCAGCGGCCGCCCGGGCCCCGTGGTGGTGGACGTGCCCAAGGACGTTTCCTTCAAGAAGACCCCTTACGCCGGCTATCCCGACAAGGTCGAGATGCGCTCTTACAACCCGGTGCGCAAGGGCCACGGCGGGCAAATCCGCAAGGCGCTGCAACTGCTGCTGGCCGCCAAGCGCCCGTACATCTACACCGGCGGCGGCGTGATCCTGGGCAACGCCACCAACGAACTGCGCACGCTGGTCGACATGCTGGGCTACCCGGTCACCAACACGCTGATGGGCCTGGGCTCCTATCCGGCGAGTGACCGCAAGTTCCTGGGCATGCTGGGCATGCACGGCACCATCGAAGCCAACAACGCGATGCAGAACTGCGACGTGCTGCTGGCCGTGGGCGCGCGCTTCGACGACCGCGTCATCGGCAACCCCAAGCACTTCGCGCAGAACGAACGCAAGATCATCCACGTCGACATCGACCCGTCGAGCATTTCCAAGCGCGTGAAGGTCGACATTCCGATCGTCGGCGACGTGAAGGACGTGCTCACCGAGCTCATCTCGATGATCCGCGAGAGCACCACCAAGCCCGACGCCGGCGCGCTGTCCGACTGGTGGAAGACCATCGAGGCCTGGCGCTCGCGCGACTGCCTCAAGTACGACCATGGCAACGGCGACGTCATCAAGCCGCAGTACGTGGTCGAGACGCTCTGGAACATGACCAAGGACGCCGACGCGTACATCACGTCGGACGTGGGCCAGCACCAGATGTGGGCCGCCCAGTACTACCGCTTCGACGAGCCGCGCCGCTGGATCAACTCGGGGGGCCTGGGCACCATGGGCGTGGGCATTCCGTACGCCATGGGTATCAAGCTCGCCAAGCCCGATTCGGAAGTGTTCACCATCACCGGCGAAGGCTCGGTGCAGATGTGCATCCAGGAACTCTCCACCTGCCTGCAATACAACACGCCGATCAAGATCTGCTCGCTCAACAACCGCTACCTGGGCATGGTGCGCCAGTGGCAGGAGATCGAATACTCCGGCCGCTACAGCCACAGCTACATGGATGCGCTGCCCAACTTCGTGAAGCTCGCCGAGGCCTACGGCCACGTCGGCATGCTGATCGAACGTCCACAAGACGTGGAGCCCGCGCTGCGCGAAGCACGCAAGCTCAAGGACCGCACGGTGTTCATGGACTTCCGCACCGACCCCACCGAGAACGTGTTCCCGATGGTGAAGGCAGGCATGGGCATCACCGAGATGCTGATGGGTTCCGAAGATCTCTGATCGTCGGGGCATTTCTTTCTCGCAACTTTCACTGACGAATCTATTGCCCGCCGAGCCCGCGCATTACCGTGCGCGGGGGAGGGCGGCGAAAAGAGGAGTCACGCAAACATGAAACACATCATTGCAGTGCTGCTGGAAAACGAGCCAGGTGCTCTTTCCCGCGTGGTGGGCCTTTTCTCGGCCCGCGGCTACAACATCGAGTCGCTGACGGTGGCGCCCACGGAAGACCCGAGTCTTTCGCGCATGACCATCGTCACGAACGGTTCGGACGATGTGATCGAACAGATCACCAAGCACCTGAACCGACTGATCGAAGTGGTGAAGGTCGTCGACCTGACCGAAGGCGCCTACACCGAGCGCGAGCTCATGATGGTGAAGGTGCGCGCGGTCGGCAAGGAGCGCGAGGAAATGATGCGCATGGCGGAGATTTTCCGCGGCCGCATCATCGACGTGACCGACAAGAGCTACACCATCGAATTGACTGGCGACCACGGCAAGAACGACGCTTTTCTGGAAGCGATCGAGCGTAGCGCTATCCTCGAGACTGTCCGCACCGGTGCCAGCGGCATCGGGCGCGGCGAGCGCATCCTGCGCGTGTAGGGGGTGCAGATCCCCTCAGTTCCAACGTCAATCAATACATGAGGAGAAGGTGAATGCAAGACTTGCTGGGATTCGACAAGATGGTGACGCCGATCATCATCCGGATACTGTATTTCCTCGGATTGCTGGGTGTGCTGGTAATGACCGTCGTGTCATTGTTCCAGGGCCGAATTCTTCCAGCCATTGCGATTCTGGTATTTGGCGCGATCATGGTTCGCGTCTATAGCGAATTGTTGATTCTGCTGTTCCGCATTCACGACAACCTCGTGTCCATCAATCAGCAAATGAAGGACCGGAATTCTTCCGGCCAACTGTGAGTGAACGCACCCGCGCGCAGCGGGTGCATCGAGACTAAATAGGAAAGACGCATCATGAAGGTTTACTACGACAAGGACGCTGACCTCAGCCTCATCAAGGGCAAGACGGTCGCAATCATCGGTTATGGGTCGCAAGGTCATGCCCACGCGCAGAACCTGAACGACAGCGGCGTCAAGGTCGTGGTCGGCCTGCGCAAGGGTGGCGCTTCGTGGGACAAGGTCGGCAAGGCCGGCCTGCAGGTCGCCGAAGTGGCGGACGCCGTGAAGTCGGCCGACGTGGTCATGATCCTGCTGCCCGACGAGCAGATCGCCAACGTCTACAAGAACGACGTGGCACCGCACATCAAGGAAGGCGCTTCGCTCGTCTTCGCGCACGGCTTCAACGTGCACTACGGCTTCGTGCAACCGCGCGCTGATCTGGACGTGTGGATGGTCGCCCCCAAGGCCCCGGGCCACACCGTGCGCAGCACGTACACCCAAGGTGGCGGCGTGCCCCACCTCGTGGCCGTGCACCAGGACAAGACCGGCAAGGCGCGTGACCTCGCGCTGAGCTACGCCACTGCCAACGGCGGCGGCAAGGCCGGCATCATCGAGACCAACTTCCGCGAAGAAACCGAGACCGACCTGTTCGGCGAACAAGCGGTTCTGTGCGGCGGCACGGTCGAACTGATCAAGGCTGGTTTCGAAACGCTGGTGGAAGCCGGCTACGCGCCCGAAATGGCGTACTTCGAATGCCTGCACGAGCTCAAGCTCATCGTCGACCTGATCTATGAAGGCGGCATCGCCAACATGAACTACTCGATCTCGAACAACGCCGAATACGGCGAGTACGTCACGGGCCCGCGCATCGTGACCGACGAGACCAAGAAGGCCATGAAGCAGGTGTTGAAGGACATCCAGACCGGCGAATACGCCAAGAGCTTCGTGCTCGAAGCCGCTGCCGGTCAGCCGACGCTCATCAGCCGCCGTCGCCTGAACTCGGAGCATCAGATCGAAGTCGTCGGCGAAAAGCTGCGCGCGATGATGCCCTGGATCAAGAAGAACAAGCTGGTAGACCAGACCCGCAACTGATCTTCGCGCCGGAATGCGAGAGGTGCTGCGGCACCTTTTCCCAAGGGCCACCCGTTGCGGTGGCCCTTTTGTTTGCAGGGGCCGTCGAGGTCCCTGAACTACACTGCAAGCCATGCGAACCACAGACCTTGATGCTATCGAATGGATAGCTGACCGCGCAGTGCCCACGAGGGACGGAGGCAATTTCAATGCATGACGATACGGTTCCCGACCAGGTACAACCGCGCAAGCGCCGCAAGGGCATCTACATCCTGCCGAACCTGTTCACGCTCGCAGCGTTGTTCGGCGGTTTCTATTCGGTCGTGATGGCCATGAACGCGCGCTTCGACCTCGCGGCGCTCGGCGTGTTCGCGGCGATGATTCTCGACAGCCTCGACGGGCGCGTGGCCCGCATGACCAACACGCAGAGCGCGTTCGGCGAGCAGATGGATTCGCTGTCCGACATGGTGTCTTTTGGCGCCGCGCCGGCGCTCATTGCGTACGAGTGGTCGCTCAAGGGCCTGGGCCGCTGGGGCTGGATTGCAGCCTTTGTCTATTGCGCGTGCGCGGCACTGCGGTTGGCGCGCTTCAACGTGAACACCAGCGTGGTCGACAAGCGCTGGTTTCAGGGGTTGCCTTCGCCCGCGGCTGCGGCACTGGTGGCAGGCTTCATCTGGCTCGTGGACGAATGGGGCAAGCGCGGCGGCGAGGTGCTCTACCTCTCGTGGACGCAGATCACCTGGGTCACCTTTGCCTTCACACTGTATGCGGGCCTCACGATGGTGACGAACGCGCCGTTCTACAGCTTCAAGGACATCCAGATGAAGAAGAGCGTGCCCTTTGCGGCCATCGTGCTCATCGCGCTGGGCATTGCGGTGATCAACATCCATCCGCCTACCGTGCTGTTCAGCCTGTTCGTCATCTACGGCCTGAGCGGCTATGTCGTCTACGGATGGCGCAAGGCCAAGGGCCAGCCGGCGAGCGTGATCAGCACGTCGACCGAAGAGCCCGACGAGCGGGGGCTGCACAACTGACCCGGCGGGCCTTCACAGGCCCGGGAAGGCTGTGCTACATTCGCAACCCTCATGACCCAGATTTCGCTGCTGACCCTACTAGCCCTCCCTCACGGGCGGAGACGGTAGCGCACGCGCTAATCCCTCACCACGGCCCGTTCGCACCAGCAACGGGCCGTTTGTTTTTGGGGTTGCTGGTTGATTGCCAACCATCACAGAGAATCGACATGCTCAAGCAACCTCAAAGCAAATACCGCGCATTCGCCCCGATCGGCCTCAAGGACCGCACCTGGCCCGATGCCGTGCTGACCAAGGCGCCCATCTGGCTGTCGACCGACCTGCGTGATGGCAACCAAGCGCTGGTGGAGCCCATGGACATCGCACGCAAGATGCGCATGTTCGAAACCCTCGTGGCCATCGGCTTCAAGGAAATCGAAGTCGGTTTCCCCTCGGCCTCGCAGGTCGAATTCGACTTCGTGCGCAAGCTCATCGAGGAAGACCGCATTCCCGACGACGTGACGATCCAAGTGCTGACGCAGGCGCGCGACCACCTCATCGCACGCACCTTCGAAGCGCTTCAAGGCGTGCCGCGCGCCATCGTGCACCTCTACAACGCCGTGGCGCCGGTCATGCGCCGCGTGGTGCTCGGCATGGACGAGGACCAGATCGTCGAACTCGCCAGCAGCCATGCGCGCATGTTCAACGACTTCGCCGCCAAGCAGCCGAACACGCGGTGGACCTTCCAGTACTCGCCCGAAATGTTTTCGGGTACCGACGTTGTGTTCTCCAAGCGCGTGGTCGATGCGGTGACCGACGTGTGGGCGCCGACGCCGCAGCGCAAGTGCATCGTCAACCTGCCGACCACCGTCGAGCATTCCACGCCGAACATCTTCGCGGACATGATCGAGTGGATGCACCGCAACCTCGCACGGCGCGATTCGATCGTGCTGTGCGTGCACCCGCACAACGACCGCGGCACCGGCACCGCAGCCGGTGAACTGGCCCTGATGGCGGGTGCCGAGCGCATCGAAGGCTGCCTGTTCGGCAACGGCGAACGCACCGGCAACCTCGACCTTGTGAACGTGGCGCTCAACCTCTACACGCAGGGCGTGTCGCCCGAGCTCGACTTCTCGAACATCGACGAGATCCGCGCCACGGTCGAGCATTGCAACCAGCTTCCCGTGCATCCGCGCCACCCGTACGTGGGCGACCTGGTCTACACCTCGTTCTCGGGCTCGCACCAGGATGCGATCAAGAAGGCCTTTGCCGCGCGCAAGGAAGGCGACATCTGGGACATGCCCTACCTCCCCATCGACCCGAAGGACGTGGGCCGCAGCTACGAAGCCGTGATTCGCGTGAACAGCCAATCGGGCAAGGGCGGCATGGCGTATCTGCTCGAGAGCGAATACGGCATCGAAATGCCGCGCCGCCTGCAGATGGAATTCATGCAGACCGTGCAAGGCGTGATGGACGTCGCAGGCAAGGAACTCACCGCCGCCGACCTGTGGCAACTGTTCGTGCGCGAATACGGCATCGAGACTGCGCAGTCGCTGCAGCACCGCGTGATCGAAGAAGAAGGCGAGGGCGCCGATGCTGCCGTGGTGCTGCGCGGCGATCTGCCCTGGGACGGTGAAGTGCGCGCCATCGAAGGCCGCGGCAACGGCCCCATCGACGCTTTCACGCAAGCCCTGAGCAAGGCCACCGGCCACACGGTGCGCGTGATGGACTACCACCAGCACGCCATTGGCGCGGGCGCCGATGCGAAGGCTGTGGCCTACCTGGAACTGCGCGTGGACGAAAGCCAGACGCTGTTCGGCGTGGGCATCGATGCCAACGTGATCACGGCGTCGCTGAAGGCGATTGTCTCGGGCGTGCAGCGTGCACGGGGCCGTGGCGCGCACAGCGCACAATCGGTGGTTGAAGTCGCCTGAGGCTCCTTGGGCGCTCGATACTGCCGCACGAGCCCGCGCCCGGTGCGCAAGGTGGCAACGAACAAAGGATATCCACGATGACCGATCAACTCATTATTTTCGACACCACCTTGCGCGATGGCGAGCAATCGCCCGGCGCCTCCATGACGCGCGACGAGAAGATGCGCATCGCCAAGCTGCTGGAGAAGCTGAAGGTCGACGTCATCGAAGCCGGCTTCCCCGCCAGCTCGAACGGCGACTTCGAGGCTGTGAAGGCCATTGCGAACGCCATCAAGGACGCGACCGTGTGCGGCCTTTCCCGTGCCAACGACCGGGACATCGCACGCGCCGCCGAGGCCCTGAAGGGCGCGGCCCGTGGACGCATCCACACCTTCATTGCGACGTCGCCGCTGCACATGGAGAAGAAGCTGCGCATGACGCCCGACGAGGTGCACGAGCAAGCCCGACTGGCCGTGCGCTTTGCGCGCAACCAGTTGGGCGACGTGGAGTTCAGCCCCGAGGACGGCTACCGCAGCGACCCCGACTTTCTGTGCCGCGTGCTCGAGACCGTCATCAACGAAGGCGCCACCACCATCAACGTGCCCGACACCGTGGGCTACGCCGTTCCCGAGCTCTACGGCAACTTCATCAAGATGCTGCGCGAGCGCATTCCCAACAGCGACAAGGCGATCTGGTCGGTGCATTGCCACAACGACCTGGGCATGGCCGTGGCCAACTCGCTGGCTGGCGTGAAGATCGGCGGCGCGCGCCAGGTGGAGTGCACCATCAACGGCCTGGGCGAACGCGCGGGCAACTGTTCGCTCGAGGAAGTCGTCATGGCGGTGAAGACCCGCAAGGACTACTTCGGGCTCCAGGTCAACATCGACACGCAGCACATCGTGGCCGCGAGCCGCATGGTGAGCCAGACGACCGGCTTCGTCGTGCAGCCGAACAAGGCGGTGGTGGGTGCCAATGCCTTCGCGCATGCCTCCGGCATTCACCAGGACGGCGTGCTCAAGGCGCGCGACACCTACGAAATCATGCGCGCCGAAGACGTGGGCTGGGCCGCCAACAAGATCGTGCTGGGCAAGCTCAGCGGGCGCAATGCCTTCAAGCAGCGCCTGCAGGAGCTTGGCGTGACGATGGCGAGCGAGGGCGACATCAACGCCGCCTTCCTGCGTTTCAAGGAACTGGCCGACCGCAAGTCCGAAATTTTTGACGAAGACATCCTTGCGCTCGTCAGCGCGGAAGAGGTGTCGAACGTTGGTGAGCAGTTTGCTTTCGTCTCCCTCTCCCAGCACAGCGAAACCGGCGAGCGCCCGCAGGCCAGGATCGTGTTCACCGTGCATGGCGCTGAAGTCACCGGCGAATCGGACGGCAATGGCCCGGTTGATGCTTCCCTGAAGGCCATCGAGTCGCACGTCAAGAGCGGTGCCGAGATGGTTCTTTACTCTGTAAACGCCATCAGCGGCTCGACGGAAAGCCAAGGGGAAGTTACAGTCCGGTTACAAAATGCAGGGCGGGTGGTGAACGGTGTGGGTGCAGACCCCGACATCGTGGTCGCTTCGGCGAAGGCTTATTTGAGTGCGCTCAACAAGTTACAGAGCCAAGCTGAGAAAGTTGCGGCACAAGGTTAGGTTTTCAGGCACTCCTTGCTATTCGATTGAAGAAGAGGATGCAAGTAACTGATATTGCGTGCCTTTTTTGATTTCGATACACTGCGGTTCTCGTTTGTCGCCGCTGGAGATTTATTAATGCCTGAAGCCCGTCTCCGCCGAGTTTCCAGCCAGCGGTTTCTACCCGCGTTCCGATTCCTCGCCGTCGCGCTGTGCGCCACGGCGTTTTTGCTGCCTGGCGCCCAGGCCGCGAAGAAAGAAAAGCCCACCGCCGCCAAGACCTCCGTCGCCAAGAAGGCGAAGGGCGGTGCGCCGGTGGAAGCCAAGCGCACTGCGTCGTCCAAGACAGCGCGCGCCGGCCGGGCTGAAAAGCCTGAAAAAGCCGAGAAGGTCGTGCGCGGTGGCCGCAACGTCGTGGCCACGCTGTCCAGGAAAAACGGCAAGACCGTGGTGGCCGTGCAGCGCCGCTCGGTGGTGCGCGTCGAAGCCCCGCCCCGCCAGTCCTTCGGCCAGATGGCCGGTCTGCATGGCACGGAAGACGTGCTCGATCTGAAGTCGAGCGTTGCCCTGGTCATCGACCAGGACACGCATGAAGTGCTGTTCAGCAAGAACGACCACGCCGTGCTGCCGATCGCATCGCTCACCAAGCTCATGACCGGCCTGCTCATCAGCGAGGCGCACCTGCCCAATGAAGAGCTGATCACCATCACGCAGGACGACGTCGACACCGAAAAGCGCAGCAGCTCGCGTCTCACGGTCGGCACCACGCTGTCGCGCGGCGAACTGTTGCACCTGGCGCTGATGTCGAGTGAAAACCGCGCGGCTCACGCCCTGGGCCGCACCTACCCGGGTGGCCTGTCGACCTTCGTGAGCATCATGAACGCCAAGGCGAAGATGCTCGGCATGAAGGACACGCGCTACGTGGAGCCCACCGGCCTGTCGAGCCGCAACCAGTCGAGCGCGCAAGACCTGGCGCTGCTGGTCAACGCTGCCTATGCCGACGCCACGGTGCGTTCGCTGTCCACGTCGCCTGAATACCAGGTGGAAGTCGGCAACCGCATGCTGCAGTTCAACACCACCAACCGTCTCGTGAAGAGCCCGGACTGGGAAATCGGTGTGCAGAAGACCGGCTACATCTCCGAAGCCGGTCAGTGCCTTGTGCTGCAGGCCCGCGTGGCCGGCCGCAAGCTGATCATGGTGTTCCTGGATTCGGCCGGCAAGTTCAGCCGCATCGCCGACGCCGAGCGCGTTCGCCGCTGGGTCGAGGCCACGCATGCCGCCGGTTCGCCGGCAGCCTCGCGCAACATCGCGGCGTACCAGGCCGGCTGATTCGGAGTCGACAGACTTCCAACGAAAAACAGGCCCTTCTCAGGGCCTGTTTGCTTTTTGGCGCAGGGCGCGCGGGCGACTGTGGCTCAGGTGCCGGTGGCAGATGCGCCTGATGCACCCGATGCACTAGCGCCAGATGCAGGCGTCGCCGCCATGCCATCCTTGAACCCCAGCGCGCCCGAGATTTCGTTGGCCGTGGCCTGCAGCTTGGGCAGCCAGCCTTCGTCCAGGCGGTCGGCGGGCGCGGAGATCGACAGGCCCGCCACCAGCTTGCCCTGATCGTCGTAGATGCCGGCCGCCATGCAGCGCACACCCAGCTCGAGCTCTTCGTTGTCGCGGGCAATGCCGTACTGGCGCGCCTTGGACAGCTCGCGCTCCAGCGCGGGCAATTGCGTGATGCTGTTGCGCGTATGGCCGGCCAGCCCGGTGCGCGTGGCATAGCTGCGCACCCGTTGCGGGTCATCCGCCGCCAGGAACAGCTTGCCGGTCGAGGTCAGGTGCAGGGCGGCGCGGCCGCCGATGGCACGCACCACCTGCATGCCCGAGCGCTCGCTGTAGGAGCGCTCGATGTACACGATTTCGTCACCCTGGCGCATGCTGAGGTTGACCGGTTGCTGGGTGAGCTTGTGCAGCTCGCGCATCGGGCCGAGGGCGGCGTCGCGCACGTTGAGCCGACCTTTCACCAGGTTGCCCAGCTCCAGCAGGCGCATGCCCAGCCGGTAGCTGCCGGCCTCGGGCCGGTCGACGAAGCGCCCGACCGCCAGGTCATTCAGGATGCGGTGCGTGGTCGAAGGATGGAGCCCGGTTTTTTCGCTGATCTCCTTCAGCGAAATGGCCTCTTCGCGCGATGCCAGCACATCGATGAGCGAGAACATGCGCTCGATCACCTGGATCACGGGAACGGCGGGAACGTCGGATTGGTTTTTTCTCATGGCGCTTTGCGGTGAAGACCGGGCGCCATTTTATCTTGTGAAATCAGTTGGTGCTTGCCACTGCCCGTCGACCAGCACTTCGTGCGGGGAGAAGCGCGCCTTGTAGTTCATCTTCGGGCTGTGCTCGATCCAGTAGCCGAGGTAGACGTGCGGCAGCCCGAGCTTGCGCGCCTGCTCGATCTGCCACATCACGCTGTAGGTGCCGTAGGCGGTGGATGTCGCCCCCGCGCTCGAGCTTTCGTCCGGCTGCGCGGCGCGGGCATCGGGTTCGTAGAAGGTGTAGACGGCCGAGATGCCGTCGTTCAGCACGTCGAGGATCGACACCATCTTCAGCGCGCCCGCGCTGCCGTCGGGCAGTGTTTCGCGGAACTCGACCAGCCGTGAATTCACGCGGCTCTGCAGCAGGAACTGCGTGTACTGGTCGATGCTGTCGTGGTCCATGCCGCCGCCTGCGTGGCGGCCGTTCTGGTAGCGCAGATAGAGCTGGTAGTGCTCGGGCATGAAGCACAGCTTCAGCACGCGCGCCTGCAGTTCGGAATGCTGCTTCACGGCGCGGCGCTGGCTGCGGGTGGGACGAAAGCCGTTGACCAGCACCCGCAGCGGAATGCACGCACGGCAGCCGTCGCAGTAGGGCCGGTAGGTGAACATGCCGCTGCGCCGGAAGCCGCTGAGCACCAGGTCGGAGTACGCGTCGTTGTGAATCAGGTGGCTGGGCGTGGCCACCTGCGAGCGGGCCTGGCGATCCGGCAGGTAACTGCAGGGATAGGGCGCCGTCGCATAGAACTGCAGGGTGTGAAGCGGTAGGTCCTTGAGGTGCGTCACGTCGTCACATCGGGAGAGGAAGGAGGTCGCGCGGAAAGGAGGCCGAGCCAGTATACGGGGTCGAATCGCCACCGCGGGCCCTCCTGTTGTCGCGCCGAAGCCACGTGCGCGACGAAGCGATTGCGCGTCATTTCGCGGGCGCCGAGGCTGGCCAGGTGCGCCGTGTTCTGCTGGCAGTCGATCATTTGCACGCCGTATTCTCGGCACAGCGACACCAGCGCGGCCAGCGCGATCTTGGATGCGTCCGGCTGGCGCGTGAACATCGACTCGCCGAACACCGCACGTCCCAGCGCCACGCAATACAGGCCGCCGGCCAGCTTGCCGTCGATCCAGGTCTCCACACTGTGGGCGTGACCCGCCAGATGCAAATTCGTATAGGCCCGAACCATGTCCGGCACGATCCACGTGCCCGACTGGCCCACGCGCGGCGAACGCGAACAGGCGCTGATGACGGCCTCGAAGTCGTGGTCGATGCGCACCTCGCAGCCCGGTGTTTGCGCAAATCGAAACAGCGTCTTGCGCAGTGACCGGTGCAGCTTGAAGTCGGCCACCTGCAGCACCATGCGCGGGTCCGGGCTCCACCACAGGATGGGCTGGTCTTCACTGAACCAGGGAAACACGCAGTGGCTGTAGGCCTGCATCAAAGTATCGACGTCGAGGGAGCCGCCTGCCGCAAGGAGGCCGGGCACGGGGTCTGTCGCTCCCCAGGCCGAGGCGGGGTCGGGCAGGGGATCTCCGGGTTCGAGCCAGGGCAGTTGTCGCATGAGCGTAGGTATACACGGCTTCTCCGATAACCGAATCCGGCGCCGCGGAATTGGCGTATGCCCCGTGTCTGTCCGACAGACGCGGCCGCGCGGCAATGCCACGATGCTTGCCACGCCGTACGACACCCCCCTACGACACCCCCCACAAGACCCGTCGAAAACCATATAGTGCTCAGCTTCCATTCGCACTACCACAGCGGATCCGGCAGGCACAGCTGCTTTGCGCGGGGATCAGCACAAGAGGACCACGTTGACTACTGAACCCAATCCCCTCCGCTTCGGCAGCGGCCAAGCGGTGCGCCGCCTCGAAGACGCCAGCCTGTTGTCCGGCGCCGGCAACTACACCGACGACGTCACGCTGCCGAACCAGGCGCATCTTGTTTTCCTTCGCTCCTCGTACCCCCATGCACGTATCGTCTCGATAGACACCAGCGCTGCCGCGGCCATGCCGGGCGTGCTGCGCGTGATCACCGGCGCCGACATGGCCCGGGCCGGCGTCAAGCCCATGCCCGGTGCTGCGGGCTTCAAGCGCGCCGACGGCAGCGACAGCGCCAGCCCGCCGCGCCTGGCCATGGCGCACGAGCGCGCACGCTTCGTCGGCGAGGCGGTGGCCGCGGTGGTGGCCGACACCGTGCAGCAGGCGCGCGACGCGGTCGAAGCCATCGTGGTCGACTACGAAGACCTGCCCATGGTGGTCGACCTTGCCAGCGCCACGGCCGAAAGCGCTCCCTTGCTGTGCGACGAAGCTACCGGCAACATCGCCGCCGAAATGCGCCACGGCAGCAGCGCCGACGCCACGGCCGCCTTTGCCGAGGCCGCCCACGTGGTGGCCCTGGACGTGAACAACCAGCGCGTGGTGGCGCTGACCATCGAGCCACGCTCCGTGCTTGCCGCGCGCGACGCCGAAACCGGCCGCCTCACGATCCGCATGAGCACGCAGATGCCCTCGGGCGTTCGCGATTCCGTGTGCGCGGCCATCGGCCTGCCCAAGGACAAGGTGCGCGTGATGGTGGGCGACGTGGGCGGCGGCTTCGGCATGAAGACCGGCGCCTACCCCGAGGACATTGCGGTCGCCTACGCCGCGCTGCAGGTCGAGCGCCCGGTCAAGTGGGTGGCCGACCGCAGCGAGGAGTTTCTTTCGAGCGCGCACGGCCGCGACATCGAGGCGCGCGCCGAGATGGCGCTCGACGCCAACGGCAAGATCCTTGCGCTGCGCATCAAGACGCTCGCCAACGTGGGCGCCTACGCCACCGGCACCGGCGTGGCCATTCAGCTGCTCATCGGCCCCTGGGTGCAGACCAGCGTCTACGACATCCAGACCATCGACTTCCATTTCAAGGCGGTGCTCACCAACACCGCGCCCACCGGCGCCTACCGCGGCGCGGGCCGTCCCGAGGCCATCTTCACCATCGAGCGGCTGATGGACGAGGCGGCGCGCCAGACCGGCATCGACCGCATCCTGCTGCGCCGGCGCAACTTCATCCGCCCCGAGCAGATGCCGTACAAGAACCCGATGGCGCAGACCTACGACACCGGCAATTTCGAGTCGGTGATGGACCAGGCGCTGACGCTGGCCGACTGGCAAGGCTTCGAGGACCGCGCGGCCGAGTCGGCGCGCAACGGCAAGCACCGCGGCCTGGGCATCGCCACCTTCCTGGAGTGGACCGGCGGCAACGTGTTCGAGGAACGCGTCACGGTCTCGGTACAGGCCGACGGCGTGATCGAGGTGTTCTCGGCCGTCAACGCGATGGGGCAGGGCATTTCGACCTCGCTCGCTCAGTTGGCGGTCGATGCCTTCGGCGTGCCCATCGAGAAGGTGCGCGTGGTGCTGGGCGACACCGACCGCGGCGACGGCTTCGGCAGCGCCGGTTCGCGCTCGCTGTTCACCGGCGGCTCGGCCGTGCGGGTCGGCGCGGAGCGCACCATCGACAAGGCGCGCGAACTTGCCGCGCAGGAGTTCGAAGCTTCCGTCGACGACATCATCTACAGCCGCGGCGTCTTCAACGTGGCCGGCACCGACCTCGAGCTCGACCTGTTCACGCTGGCCGGCAAGCAGCCTGATCGCGAAATCTTCGTCGACTCGACCAGCGCCGTGGCCGGCCCCACCTGGCCCAACGGCTGCCACATCTGCGAGGTCGAGGTCGACCCGCCGACCGGCGAAATCAGCGTGGTGGCGTACAGCTCGGTGAACGACGTGGGCCGCGTGATCAACCCGATGATCGTGCGCGGCCAGCTCGAAGGCGGCGCCGTTCAAGGCATCGGCCAGGCGCTGTACGAGCAGGTGGTGTACGACAACGAAACCGGCCAGCCCGTCACCGGCAGCCTGATGGACTACGCCGCGCCGCGCGCCGATATCGTCGACACCATGTTCCACATGGAAATGGACGAATCGACGCCCTGCAAGAACAACCCGCTGGGCGTGAAGGGCGTGGGCGAGTTGGGCACCATCGGCGCCACGCCGGCCATCGTCAACGCGGTGGCCGATGCCTTTGCGCGCAACGGCCTGGCCACGCGCGCGCCGCGCCTGCACATGCCGCTGAGCCCCGCGCGCGTGTGGCAGGCCATGCAGACGGTCGATTGAGGCCGTGCCTCGGGGTGCCGCTCCAGAGGCGAAAGCCATGCGCGCCACCACCGAGCTGCAGACCGGGCCCCTGCGCGTCGTCAGCTACCGCAGCGACGCCGGGCCGACGCCAAGCCCTTTGCCGAGCTGCACGAGGGCCGCTCGATCTCCTTCGTGCGCCTTTCACTTCGTTCGCGTTTTCTCGCAGGTGCTGGGCGTCACGCCGCACCAGTACCTCGTGCGTTCGCGCGCGAGCTCCAGGCGGGTGTGGACGACGCGCATCGGCGCCTGGCCTGTACCGTGACCGGCGGGCAGGCCAGGCATCACCATTCCCCGGACCATGTGTTCGAGCACGGCGCGGGCCGCGCGCGCTTCGTCTGGATCACCGACGTGCTGCCCGGCGCGATGGCGGCCTATATCGAGCCCATGATGGAGCAGGGCGGCGCGGCCACGAAGGCTGCGCTTGATCGGCCAGCAGGCGGGCAAGCGAACAGGCAAGTGCCCGCCACCGCCCCGCCCGCCGCCTAGAAGTCTTCCAGCGGCAGCCCGACGTAGTTCTCCGCCAGCGAGGTGGAGGCCGCGTGCGAATGCACCAGGTAGTCGAGCTCGGCCTCCTGGATCTTCTGGCCGAAGGCGCCGGTTTCCGGAAAGCGGTGCATCAGCGAGGTGAACCACCACGAGAAGCGCTCGGCCTTCCACACGCGGCGAAGGCACAGATCGGAATAGCGGTTCAGCGCGGAGGCCGACTTTTCCGCATAGAAAATTTCGAAGGCGCGCGAGAGATACCCCACGTCGGCCGTTGCCAGGTTCAGCCCCTTGGCGCCGGTGGGCGGCACGATGTGCGCGGCGTCCCCCGCCAGGAACAGCGCGCCGAAGCGCATCGGCTCGGCCACGAAGCTGCGCAGCGGCGCAATGCTCTTCTCGATGGCGGGGCCGGTCACCAGCTGCTCGCGGGCCTCGGGGTCCAGGCGCGCGCGCAGTTCGTTCCAGAAGGCCTCGTCGCTCCAGTTCTCCACCCGCTCTTCGGTGGGCACCTGCACGTAGTAGCGGCTGCGCGTGGCGCTGCGCATGCTGCACAGGGCAAAGCCGCGCTCGGTGTTGGCGTAGATCAGTTCGTGCGACACCGGCGGCACGTCGGCCAGCACGCCGAGCCAGCCGAAGGGGTAGACCTTTTCGTAGGTCTGAATGGCGTCGGCCGGCACGCTGGCGCGGCTCACGCCGTGGTAGCCGTCGCAGCCGGCGATGAGGTCGCATTCGAGCTCGTGTGTCTGGCCGTCTTTTTCGTAGCGCACGCGCGGCTTGGCCGAGTCGAAGTCGTGCAGGCTCACGTTGGCGGCGTTGTAGATGGTGGTGAGCCCCTCGGCCGTGCGCGCTTCCATCAGGTCGCGCGTCACTTCGGTCTGGCCGTACACCGTGACCTGCTTGCCGCCCGTGAGGCTGTGCAGGTCGATGCGGTGGCGCGCGCCCTTGAACAGCAGCTCGATGCCTTCGTGCGGCAGGCCTTCGGCCTTGGCGCGGGCATCGACACCGGCACGCGCCAGCAGGTCCATCGTGACCTGCTCGAGCACGCCGGCGCGGATGCGGGCCAGCACATAGTCGCCGCTCTGGCGTTCGACGATGACGTTGTCGATGCCGGCCTTGTGCAGGAGCTGCCCGAGCAGAAGTCCGGCGGGGCCGGCGCCGATGATCGCGACCTGTGTGCGCATGTTCGTGTCTCCGAGATGATGAGGTGCAGCGTAGGGCGAGCGGGCATTTGCAGGGGCGCCTTCGCGCAGGCTCTGTGCGATCATGCGAACGCGTGCGCGATGATCGCGCAACACTTCGATTCCGCCGCAACCTACCGACCAGCCACCGCCGCATGACCATTGCCAAAGCCGACTTCATCGAGGGCATTGCCAAGGGCATGGCGGTGCTCGAGAGCTTCGACACCGAACGCCAGCGCCTCAACGCTACGCTGGCCGCCGAGCGGGCCGGTCTCACGCGCGCGGCCGCCCGGCGGCACTTGCTGACGCTGGCGCACCTGGGTTACCTGGAGACCGACGGCAGCTATTTCTGGATGGCGCCGAAGGTGCTGCGTTTCTCGGGCAGCTACCTGGCATCGTCGCGGTTGCCGCGTGCGTTGCAGCCCACGCTGAACCGGTTGGCGGCGCAAACGGGGGAGTCGTTTTCGGCCGTGGTGCTCGACGGCGAAGAGGTGGTGATCATTGCGCGCAGCGGCAGCTACGGCACGCCGACGCGCGTGCTGGCGTACGGGCTGCACCTGGGCGCGCGGTTGCCGGCCCACGCCACGTCCACCGGCCGCGTGTTGCTGGCCGCGATGCCGCCCACCCAGTTCACGCAGTGGCTCAAGGGCCGGCACCTGGCACGCCTCACGCCCCAGACGGTGACGCAGGCACGTGGCCTGCGTCAGCAGGTGGCCCGTGCACGCAAGGACGACCATTGCTTTGCCAGCGAGGAGCATGAACTTGGCGTGCAGGCGCTGGCTGTGCCGTTGCGCGACATGCAAGGTCACACGGTGGCTGCGTTGAACGTGGTGCTGTCTGGTACCCGCTATCAGGAAGACGCGTTGCAGCGCGACATGTTGCCCTTGCTGTTCGAGGCTGCGCGCGAAGTGCGTTCGCTGCTTTGAAATGACGCGCTGTTTTTTGGAGGTTCGGGTTGGGGTCGTTCGGGGCGACGCTCACGCCGACGGCGTGCTTCTTTTCTCGAATGTCCCCCGGCCTGCGGCCTCCTCCTTTATTTCGCGAAAAGAAGCCCACCATCGGCGTGAGCGTTTTTCAGAGCCGGGGTTGATCGCGCCATCACTCAGAGCGTGCCCAGGAGCACCCGACGGCCTGTGCACGCGCCCCGAAAGAGACCCCGCTGAACTTTAGCCACAGCAAACCCCTCGAATCCCGGCAAACGGACACACAACCATGCGACTCCTCCTGCTAGAAGACGACGTGATGATCGGCGAAGCCGTGCTCGACCTGCTGCGCGCGGAACAGTACGCGGTCGACTGGGTGAAAGACGGCGAGGCCGCCGAATCGGCCCTTCGTACACAGCAATATGACCTGGTCATGCTCGACCTGGGCGTGCCCCGGCGCGACGGCCTCGAAGTGCTGCGCAACCTGCGTGCCCGCAAACAACGCATGCCCGTGCTCATCGCCACCGCGCGCGACTCCGTGCAGCAACGCATCGAAGGCCTCGACGCCGGTGCCGACGACTACGTGCTCAAACCCTACGACCTCGACGAACTGCTGGCCCGCATCCGCGCCTTGCTGCGCCGCGCGGCAGGGCGTGCGGAGCCGGTGTACGAACACATGGGCGTGAGCATCAACCCGGCCACCAGAGAGGTGACTGTGGCCGGCCAGCCCGTGGTGCTCTCGGCGCGCGAATGGGCCGTGCTGGAGCCCCTGCTCGCACGGCCCGGCATGGTGCTGTCGCGCGCCCAGCTGGAAGAAAAACTCTACAGCTGGAAAGACGAGATCAGCAGCAACGCGGTAGAGGTGTACGTGCACGGCCTGCGCAAGAAGCTGGGCGCCGAACTCATCCGCAACGTGCGCGGCGTCGGCTACATGGTGCCCAAACTATGACGCGCAGCCTGACGGGCTCGCTGCGCGCACGCCTGCTGGTGTTCCTGCTCGCGGCCATCGTGCTGGCCGCGGGCGCGCAGGCGCTGGTGGCGTACCGCACCGTGCTTGCCGAGGCCGACGACATCTTCGACTACCACATGCAGCAGATGGCGCTGTCGCTGCGCGCGGGCCTGCCGCCCAGCGCGGCGGTCGGTGGCATCGGCAGCGGCGAGCAGAACTTCGACTTCGTGGTGCAGGTGTGGACCGCCGACGGCGTGCGCATCTTCGAGTCGGCGGAAGAGGCCGCGCTGCCGCAGCTCGCGGTGCTGGGCTTTGCCGATGTGCAAGCGCGCGGCACCACCTACCGCGTGTTCTCGATGCAGACGCGCGGGCTGGTGATTCAGGTGGCGCAGGACATGGCGGCGCGCCGCCACATGGCCGGCACGCTGGCCCTGCGCACAATCGCGCCCGTGGCGCTGATGGCGCCTCTGCTGATGCTGGTCGTGTGGTGGGTGGTGAGCCGTTCGCTCGCACCGGTGGCACGCGTGCGCAAGCAGGTGGCCTCGCGGCAGGCGGACGATCTTTCTCCGGTCAACGAAGAAGGCCTGCCCGAAGAGGTGCGCCCGCTGGTGCAGGAGCTCAACCTGCTGTTCGACCGCGTGCGCCATGCCTTCGACGCGCAGAAGCACTTCGTGGCCGATGCCGCGCACGAACTGCGCTCTCCGCTGGCCGCGCTCAAGCTGCAGGTGCAGGGCCTGCAGCGCGCACCCGACGGCGCCTCGCGCGACCTGGCCGTGAGCCGGCTCGTGGCGGGCATCGACCGCGCCACGCGGTTGGTCGAGCAGATGCTCGCGCTGGCGCGCCACGAGGCCAGCATGGCGGCGGGCGCCAAGCCCGAGGCGGTCGACCTGTCGGAGGTGGCGCGCCTCGCGGTGTCCGATGCGGTGGCCGCGGCGCAGGCGCGCGGCATCGACATCGGCATTGCGCATGCGGATGCCGCCGTGGTCAGCGGCCAGCCGGAGGCCCTGCGCATGCTGCTGCGCAACCTGCTGGAGAACGCGGTCAAGTACACGCCCATGGAGGGGCGCGTCGACATCGGCATCGTGCAGCAGCAGGAGGCGGTCGAACTCACGGTGGACGACAGCGGCCCGGGCCTGCCGCCGGCGGAGCGCGAGCGCGTGCTCGACCGCTTCTACCGCTCGGGCGAAACGCAGGCGCCCGGCAGCGGGCTGGGGCTGGCCATCGTCAAGTCGATTGCCGAGCTGCACGGTGCCAGCGTGACGCTCGACGCCTCGCCGAGCCTGGGCGGTCTGCGGGTGGTGGTGCGCTTTCCGGTGCAGGCCTGAGCGCCTTGAACGAGGGCGCTGGTTTAAGCGGTGCTTAAGCCAGCGCGGCGACATTCCTTTCATCGTGTTTGCGTCCATACGCCTTGAAAGGAACCGACAAATGAACTCCCGTCTGACTTCGCCCCGCGCCCTGGTGATTGCCCTGGCGAGCGCGGGTGTGATCGGTGCCGTTGGTGCCGGTGCCTACACCAGTGCCCGCGCCGTGGGCGCCCCCACCAACGCCGCCGTCACCGCACCCGCGGCCATGGTCACGCTGCCCGACTTCTCCACCATCACCACGCGCGACGGCCCCGCGGTGGTGAACATCAGCGTCACCGGCACCATGAAGGCGTCGGACGACGAGGCCGCCGCGGAGATTCAGGGCGTGGACCCCGAAGACCCGATGTTCCAGTTCTTCCGCCGCTTCCAGGGCCAGATGAACCCGCGCGGCAAGCAGCAACAGCAGGAGCGCGACGTGCCGGTGCGCGCGCAGGGCTCGGGCTTCATCGTGGACGCCAACGGCATCATCATCACCAACGCCCACGTGGTGAAGGACGCCAAGGAAGTAACCGTCAAGCTGACCGACCGGCGCGAATACCGCGCGAAGGTGCTCGGCGCCGACGCCAAGACCGACATCGCGGTGCTGAAGATCGACGCCAAGAACCTGCCCACGCTGGCCCTGGGCAACACCAAGGAGCTGAAGGTGGGTGAATGGGTGCTGGCCATCGGCTCGCCCTTCGGCTTCGAGAACACCGTGACGGCCGGCGTGGTGAGCGCCAAGGGCCGCTCGCTGCCCGACGACAGCTACGTGCCGTTCATTCAGACCGACGTGGCGGTGAACCCCGGCAACTCGGGCGGGCCGCTGCTCAACACGCGCGGTGAGGTGGTGGGCATCAACTCGCAGATCTACAGCCGCAGCGGCGGCTACCAGGGCCTGTCGTTCGCCATTCCGATCGACGTGGCGATCCAGGTGAAGGATCAGATCGTTGCCACCGGCAAGGCCACGCACGGCCGGCTGGGCGTGTCGGTGCAAGAGGTGAACCAGGCCTTTGCCGAGTCGTTCAAGCTCGACAAGCCCGAAGGCGCGCTGGTCTCCAACATCGAGAAGGGCGGCCCCGGCGACAAGGCCGGCCTGAAGGCGGGCGACGTGATCCGCAAGGTCGACGGCCAGGCGATCGTGTCTTCGGGCGACCTGCCCGCAGTGATCGGCCAGCAGGCACCGGGCAAGAAGGTCACGCTGGAGGTATGGCGCCAGGGCGAACGCCAGGAGCTGCAGGCCAAGCTGGGCGATGCGAGCGACAAGCCGGCGCAGGTCGCCAAGGCCGACGCCGCGGCCGGACAGGGCAAGCTGGGCCTGGCGCTGCGCCCCTTGCAGCCGCAGGAAAAGCGCGAAGCCTCGGTGGAGACCGGCCTGCTCATCGAAGATGCCGCGGGGCCGTCGGCGCAGGCTGGCGTGCAGGCCGGCGACGTGCTGCTGGCCATCAACGGCACGCCGGCGCAAAGCGTGGAGCAGGTGCGCGAGGTGGTGGCGAAGGCGACCAACAAGTCGGTGGCACTGCTCATCCAGCGCGGCGAAGACAAGATTTTCGTGCCCGTTCGCATCGGCTAAGGCTCGCCCCCAGGCTTCGCGCACTTCGTGTCGCTTCTCCTTCCCCCTACCGGGGGCAACACCTGAGGCCCGGCCAAGCCGGTTCCTCGGTGTTCCTTGAACAGTCCGCGGGCCATCGCCACTCGACATGACGTCATCAGCAAAGAGCCTCTCGGCGCACATCCTGCCCACGTCGGCCACCATGATCGGCGTGTGCATGACGGTGATGTCGATCGGCCACCTGGGTCCGCGCGACGACATGCGCCTGCTGATCGACCGTTTGCTGGCCGTCGACGCGCTGGTCTTCCTGGCCAGCGCGTTGCTGTCTTTCATCTCGATGCGCACGCGCGCCTCCGGTGCGCGGCTGGAGGCCTGGGGCGAGATGGTTTTCATCGCCGGGCTCGCGCTGCTGGCGCTGGGTGCCGTCACGCTGGCCTTCGCGCTGCGCTGACGCCGTCAGGGCAGGGTGCAGGGCCAGTCCAGGCGCACGCGCGTGCCGCCGTCGGTGTCGTGCGCGGTCTCGATCAGCAGCAGCGCGCCGATGGACTGCGCGCGCGCACGCATGTTCGTGATGCCGTGCCCCGCTGGCCGCCCACCCGCAGGGGCTGCGGCAAGCCCGCGCCCGTTGTCCGTGAGCACGATGCGCACCAGCGGCGGCGTGGCCTCGCCATGCCAGCCGGCCTGCATCACGATGCGTGTGGCGCCCGCATGCTTCAGCACATTGGTGAAGGCCTCCAGCAGGATGCGTTGCAGCTGCAGCGCGGCCTGCGCCGCGAAGGGCGCGAGTGTGGGAATGACGGCCACGTCCCACACCAGTTCGATGCCGGCGGCGTCCAGGCGAGGCTGCAGGCGGTAGCGCAGCGTGGCCAGCACGGTGGGCAGGTCGTCGTGCGTGGGCTGCAGCGAGTCGACCGCCATGCGCATCTCGTCGAGCGCGAGCTTCACATGCTCCTCGACCACTCGGCGGTCGGGCGTGGGCTGGGTCACCACGTTGAGCAGGCCCACCAGCTGCGAGCCGACGCCGTCGTGAATCTCCCGCATGATGCGCTGGCGCTCCAGCAGCACGGCCTGCTGCTGCTGTTGCTGGCGCAGGGTGTCGAAGGCGCCGCGCAACTGATCTTCGCGCTCCGCGACACGCGCCGCGAGGTTGGCGTTGAGCGCGCTGTAGTCGGCCACGGTGCGGCTGTAGCGCTCGACCACCAGGCCCGCCAGGATCATCACGAAGAAGAACATCGCATGCGCGGTGAGCGTGTAGTGGGCGCCGCCGAACAGGCCCATGCGCACCAGCAGCAGGTCGTGCGCGCCGGCCAGAATGGCCCCGGTGCCCGCCGCCAGCAACACCGCCGCAATGCGCCGGCGCTCCACCAGCGCGCCGTACACCACGTAGGGCAGGCAGACGATGCTCGTCGCCTGAAGCACCACCAGCCCGGCGGTCCACAGCATGGGCAACGCGAAGGCGAAGGAGGCGCAGGCCAGCGCGACCGACAGCGCCAGCGCCGCATAGATAGAGCGCACCAGCCACGGCGGGTTGCGCTCCAGCACCAGCAGCACGAAGCGCGCAATCAGCCCGATGTGGCAGGCATAGCAGACTGCCACCACCGCGCCCCACAGGGGCCAGGGAATCGGCATGTCGGGCCACACACGGTCCAGGTTGCGCGCCACGCCGGAGAGCGCCGCCAGCGCAAAGCAGCCGTACAGCGCATCGCGCTGGCGCAACCAGAGGCCGCCGGCCAGCCCGCCCATCAGCACCAGGCTCACGGCATAGACGATGGCCGAGGTGTTGCGCCAGTTCTGCTGCGAGCGGTAGCGCGGCGCCAGCGCGGCCTCGGTGCCGTACTGGATGCTGGCCAGCCCCGCGCCGCGCTGGCGCTGCACGGTGGTGCGCACCACCAGCGACTGGGCGGGCCCCTCGCGCTGCAGCGCGGCCGGCAAGGGCACCAGCAGGTTGCTCTTCGATGCGTCGTGGGCCGGGTCGCCCAGCGTGCCGTAGCTGGCCACCGGCGCGCTGTTGAATGCGATGGCCACCTGGTTGCCCACGCCCGACATCAACAGCGCCGCGGGTGCCTGGCCGGGCACGGCGGCGGTGGGCAGATCGATGCGGTAGGTGGCCTTGCCGCCCAGGCCGGGAAACTCGTGGTCCCAGCGGAACGGCAGCGACACGCGGCGCGTTTGCGCGGGGCGGCCGTCGGGTTCGAGCACGGCCTCGGCGGTGGTGATGTCCAGTGCATCGGCGGGTGGCGCGGCGGTTGCCAGTTGCGGCGCGCATGCGCTCCACGCCAGCAACAGCCCAGCCGTCCACAGCGCCGCGCGCATCAGCCTGCGGGCGCGCGCGGCAATCACGCTAGGGAAGCCAGCCGAGGTTGCGTGCCTCGAACACGGCTTCCGACTTGTTGTGCACATCCAGCTTGGCGTAGATGTTGCGGATGTGCGTTTGCACGGTGGACGCCGACACGCCCATCTGCGTGCCGACCTCCACATAGGTGAACCCGCGGGAGACCAGGTCGAGCACCTCGAACTCGCGCGGCGACAGCCGCTCGTGCGCCAGCGCAGGCTTGGCCGCGAGGGCGGTGGCGGTGCTTGTTGCCAGGTGGGCCGCATCGGCTTGGGCCACGGCACCTGTGTTGGCCTGCCAGCGGCGCAGCAGCTTGCGCGCGATGACCGGCGACATCGGCGAGCCGCCGGCGCGCAGGTGGCGGATGTGGGTGGCCAGGTCGGCCTCGGTGCCGTCCTTCAGCAGGTAGCCGCTGGCGCCCGCCTCGAAGGCCTGAACCATGTTGGCCTCGTCGCCGAAGATCGACAGCACCATCACCGCGCACGCCGGTTGCATGAGGCGGCACCGGTTGATCACCTGCAGGCCGGGGCGGTCGGGCAGGCCGAGGTCGACCAGCAATACGTCGACCGGGTTGTCGACCAGCCAGGCCAGAATTTCTCCGGCATTGGAGGCGCTGTAGGCCAGGCTCAGGGAAGGGTCGGCGTCGACCACGCGCGCGATGCGTTCGCGCATGCCGGTGTCGTCTTCGACCAGGGCGACCCGTGTGTCCACGGTCATGCGTGCGCCGGTGCGAAAGAGCTGCATGCCTGCATGCAGAGGGTGGGGGCGAGGCGCATGGCGAAAGGGTTCCTCAAGGGCGGTGGCGGGGCCCCTGAGGGTAGGCGCGGGCCCCCGCGCTGCCCATCCTATATACGGGGGAGGCGGTCCACGGCTTTCGGTGGCTTGCGCGAACAGGCGGTGGCTTGCGCCTGCCGATCGACCGTTTTTCCGCGGCCGCTTCCCCCCGCCGCTCCCCCCGCTGGCACGCCGCAAGGGCGCGCCTGTTTACTTGCGCCGGCGCTTGGTCGCGGCGGCGGGCGCCGAGGTCTGCGACGGCGCGGCGCCGCCGTCCACGCCCAGGCGGCCACCGCCACCCAGGCCCTGGCCGCGCACGGTCTGCGCCTTGTAGCTGCGCAGCGAGCGAACCATCTGGTTGAACGCATCCATGAACGCCGCGGCAATCACCTTGCCCTGCGGCGTGCGCGTGTAGCCGCCCACCCCACCGGCGCCCGAAAGACCGCCCAGGCCGGCGAAGCCCGCGAAGTCGGTCTTGGAGGCGCTGCCTTCGGAGGCCGCCACCTGCACGCCGGAGCGGTTGTCGATCAGGGTCAGCAGCGCGCTGGCTTCCTTGGTCTGCATGCTGGCGCCGAGCTGCGCAATGGCACGGCCGCGTCCGCCACCCACCAGGCCACCGAGCGCGCCGCCCAGGCCGCCCGCGTCGCTGTTGCTGAACACGATTTCGGGCGACAGGCCGTAGTCGGACGCCACCATCTGGCCGCGGCCGAAGTTGCTGCCGCCGCGCATTTCGCCCGACTGCTGTATCGCGCGCTCACGCGTCATGGCGTTCATGCCGGCCGCGCCGCGCTCCACCACCACGAAGCAGTTCGATTGCTGCACCAGCAGGCGCAGCAGGTTGGCCGTGGGTGGCAGCTTGTATTCGCCGGTGAGCACGGTGTACCAACCGGCGCTCTGGTTCTCGATCAGCGAGACGGTGCCCAGCGGCGAATCGCAACGCTCGAGCTGGGTGCTTTCGCCGGAGGTGGCGGCGCCGGCGGCGCTGCCGGTGGCCACGGTCTTGGCGGCCGGAGCGCCCATTTGCATGTCCATGGTCTGGCAGCCCGAAAGGGCCAGCAGACCGGCGAGTGCGCTTGCGAGAGAAAGTTTGGAGAAAGCCATGTCCTGATCTGTCAAGTGAGAAGAATGCGGCGCCCGAGGCGGGCGTCACTTGTCAAGACCGAAGATGGAATTGCCATGGCCCGTACGGCCTCCCGATTCGACGCGCCGCCGGCGACCGCGCGACGATACGACCCGAGCGTTGGGCACACCAGTGTCGAAAGTCATGTGCGCACGGGCCTGTCGCTTGCTGCGCACCGCAGGGGCAGCAAGCGACCGGGGTCCGAAAACGGGGACGCGTGGGTGATGGCAACCCGGGTCCTCGATCGCTCCGTCCGCAAGGTAGAACAGGCGGACTGTTCGAGGGGGCGGTGAATGGAGCGGCGCGATTATTACTCAGGAAACGTTTTTAAACGTTTGGCTGACAGTTGGTGTGACTCGCATGCACGCCGCACGCCGCACGCCGTACGCCGTGGCACACCAATGCCTGGTGCAGTTGTCAGGCCGTGTAGTCGCCGCCGGCCTCCGGCTGGAACAGTACCGCCAGCACGCGCGCCTCGCCCTGCGCGCCATTCGGCATGTTCCAGCGGGCCACCGTGCCGCTCTTCACACCGAGCAGGCCAGTGCCGATGGGCGACAGCACCGAGACAAAGCCTGCCCCCGGCTGCGCGTCGCCGGGGTAGCACAGGGTGATCTTCTGGCGCTGCTGCGTGGCCGGGTCTTCGACCTCGACCTGCGAGTTCATGGTGACCACGTCCGCGGGCACTTCGCGCGAAGGCAGCACTTCGGCCGCATCGAGCAACTCGGCCAGCGCGGCGGGAGGCTGGTGAGCGGTCAGTTTTTCGAGCCGCACGACGTCGAGTTCGGTGAGCGTGCGCTCTCCGTGAATGGTTGCAAGCATGAAGCACTCCAATTGAATGCGTCGCCGTTATTCATGAGGAATCGCATGAGCAAAGAAACGGCGTCGCGACCGCGCGGCGGGTGCCCGGCGGTCAATGGTTCGCGCATCAATAAGAAAGGTAGCGGACCGCCGGGCTCAGAAAAGTGCGCAAGTGCGTCGCAAGACCCGCGTGGTCGCCTTCGCGGCTGCGCCCGCGTTGCGGCCGGCCGCTGCCAGGGGCAGGGCTGCGCATGCGGCAGTGCGTTGTCGAAAGGTTAACCACGTTGACATTCGCGGGAGTGTAGGTGCGTGGGGTGGTGCCATCAAGCAAAGGCCTCACGTGCCTTGCCGATAAGCGCGATGCCGCCCCGCACAATTGCGGCATGCGTGTTTTTCTTTTGTACGTGGCGACGGCTGTCGCGGAAATCATCGGTTGCTATCTGCCCTACCTGTGGCTCAAGCAGGACCGTTCGGCCTGGCTGCTGTTGCCCGCGGCCGTGAGCCTGGCGGCGTTTGCGTGGCTGCTGACCTTGCACGACGCGGCGGCGGGGCGTGTGTATGCGGCGTACGGCGGCGTGTACATCGGCGTGGCGATCGGGTGGCTCTGGGCTGTGGACGGCATCCGCCCGACAACGTGGGACGTGGTCGGCGTGGCGGTGTGCTTCGTCGGCATGGGGCTCATCGCGTTCCAGCCGCGGTAAGTGCTGCGAGCAGGTTGTGCGAGAACGTTGCGCGAAGGGCGCCACAAACGGAAATGCCTCGCTACCTTGAGAGTAGCGAGGCATTCAGGAACCACCGAAGTGGTGTGTTTTGGCTCCTCGACCTGGGCTCGAACCAGGGACCTACGGATTAACAGTCCGGCGCTCTACCAACTGAGCTATCGAGGAACAAGCCTTAAATTATATGCAATGGAATTGTCGATTTTTGAATCGACGCTTCATTTTTTTGAACGTGTGCAACACAGTTGCAATGCGACGCCACAAATGAAAATGCCCCGCTACCTTGTGAGTAGCGGAGCATCCAGTGGCCTTGCGGCTGTTTGTGGCTCCTCGACCTGGGCTCGAACCAGGGACCTACGGATTAACAGTCCGGCGCTCTACCAACTGAGCTATCGAGGAACAAGCCTTAGATTATAGCGCGATTTTTGGGGTGTTCTCAAACACGCGCCACAGCCTCGCTCAATTCGTGAGTCGCACCACGCTCACAGCGCCACGCTCACACCCAGTCGCAGCGTGCGCGGCGCACCCGGAAACAGGTAGATGTGGCCGAACTGATACGGCGACTCCTTCCAGTAGCGGCGATCGAACAGGTTGTCCACCGCCAGCGTCCACGTCGTGTTCACGCCGCGCAGTTTGGTGTGGTAGCGCAGCACCGCATCCAAGCGCGTCCACGAGGGCAGCGTGACCGAGCCGTCGGGCAGCACATTGCGCCGGCCTTCGTACGACAGCTGTCCGGCCAGCTCCAGACCCGGCACAGCTGCCACGCGATACGCCGCCTGCGCGCGCAGCACCTGCTTGGGCACATTGGTGGGCGACTGGCCGTTGGTGCTCGGCTCGACGATGCTGCCGCGGCGCTTGGCATCGATCAGCGTCACGCTGCCGCCCAGGCGCCACGGGCCTTCGTTCCATTGCGCGCCGGCCTCCAGGCCGCGGTGCACCGCACTGCCGTCATAGCGTGCGTCGCACGGCGCAATGCCCAGTCGGTTGCACGCATCCAGGTTGGTCATGGGCCGCGAGATGTCGAACCATGCCAGCTGCCAGTTGAAGGCATTGCTGCCGCCCTTGATGCCCAGCTCCCACTGGCGCGAGTTCAGCGCGGGCAACGCCTCGCCTGCGTTGCTGTACTGCGAACTCTTGTTGGGCACCACCTGCGACTCCACGCCCTTGCCCCAGCTCGCATACGCCAGCAGCCCGGGCTGAATGGCGTAGCTCGCCGCCACCCACGGCGTGGTCACGCCCTGCTTGTAGCCCGTGGGCCGCGAGCCGTCGGTGCGGATGCTGTCGCGGTCCAGCCGCGTGTGGCGCACGCCCACCCAGGTCGTGAAGCGGTCGCTCCAGCGGATGGCGTCCTGCACCGAAAGCTCGGTCGAGCGTTCGTCGCGGTTGGTGTTGACGTCGGTGAGCGCCGGGTCGGCCGGCAGCACCGCGGTCGCCCAGATGTTGCCCGTGCCGACGTAGTTGTAGGCCTGGTCCTGGAAGCGGTTGCGCACGCGGCTCTGCAGCAGCCCGAAGCCCAGCTCGTGCTTCACGCTGCCCGTCGTCACATTGCCCTTCAGGTTCAGGCTGCCCGCCGTCTGCGTGCGCCGCTCGTTCTCGCTGCGAAAGTCGTACACGTCGAAGGTGCCGTCCGAGCAGTAGCGGTCGTAGTTGCCTTCGGCACCGCAACCGAAGGCGTAGGCCAGCCGGTCGTCGCTCTTCAGGCGCTGCTGGCCGATCTGCGCGCTCCAGCGCCAGTCGGCGTTCAGCGCCTGGCTGAAGCGCAGCGTGCCGGTGAACGCCTTGAACACCGACGGCTGCGACCACGGCTGGTTGTTCAGGTTGATGCGCGGATCGACCGGCGCCGGCAGCACGTTGCCCAGCAGGCTGTAGCCGTTCTGGCTGGGCTGCGTCTTGCGGCTTTGCTCCAGCTCCAGCTCGAGCACCGAGTCGCGCGTGATGCGCCAGTCCGCCGCCAGCGAGAACAGGTTGCGGTTGCCGTCGAGGTTGTGCGTCAGCGGTTTGAGGTTTTCGCTCGCCACGTTGATGCGGTAGCCAAACTCGCGGTTCTCGCCGAAGCGCCCGCCCAGGTCGATCGCGCCCAGCAGGCTGCCACGGCTCGTGGTCTCGATACGCACCGTGCGCAGGTCCTGCTCGGTGGGGCGCTTCACGACGTAGTTGACCAAACCGCCCGGCGCGCTGGTGCCGGCCTGGATGCCGCTGGTGCCGCGCAAGATTTCCACGCGCTCCTTGTTGTCCAGCGGAATCGAGGTTTCGGCGCTGATTGGCAAGCCCTCGCGCCGGTAGTTGAAGCGGTTGTCGAGCACGAAGCCGCGCACCGTCAGGTAGTCCCAGTAGCCGGCGGAGTTGTAGGCGTCCGTCACGGACGAATCGAACTGCGTCAGGTCGGCAAGGCGGCGGGCACCGCTGGCGCGCAACTGCTGGCTGTCGATGACCGTGGCGGAAATCGGCAGCTCGCGCAGCGGCACGTCGCCGAAGCCGCTGATGTCGGCCTGCGGCGCGGCGGCGCCTTCATTGACCGTGATTTCGGGCAATGAAGCCTGCTGTGCATGCGCGCCGCACGCGACAGCGAGAAGGGCGAGCGCCATCGCGCGGGAGATCGGCGAGAGAGGCCACGAGGACGAAAAAGACAAGGGGGAAAAGTGAGCTTGGTTCATTGTGTTCAGTTGCTGGCGGCAGCAGCCATGGCCGCCATCCATTGCGCGGCCGTGGCCTCGGGGTCTTCGGCCGCGACCAGCGCGCGCACCACGGCGACCGAGCCGACGCCGGTGGCCAGCACCTCGGGCAGGCGCACCGCGTCGATGCCGCCGATGCCCACTTGCGGGTAGCCGCGCAGCAGGCGCGCGTAGGCGCCGAGCCGGGCCACGCCCTGCGGTGCGGTCGCCATGCGCTTGAGCGTGGTCGGGTACACCGCGCCCATCGCGATGTAGCTCGGGCTGACCTGGTCGGCGCGCGCCATCTCGGCATAGCCGTGGGTGCTGACGCCCAGCCGCAGGCCGCAGGCGCGCAGTTGCGCCAGTTCGTCGGCCGTGAGCGCGTCAAGGTCTTCCTGGCCCAGGTGAATGCCGTAGGCGCCGGCCGCAATGGCAACCCGCCAGTGGTCGTTGATGAAGAGCAGCGCGCCGGTGCCTTGCACCGCGTCGACGGCGGCCTGCACCTCGCGCTCGACTGCCGCGGCGTCGTCGGACTTGAAGCGCAACTGCACCGTCGGCACGCCGGCGCGCGCCATGCGGCCGACCCATTGCGCGTCGGGCAGCACCGCGTACAGCCCCAGGCGTTCAGGGCAGGGCGGAAAGGCGTCTTCGCGCGCGGTGGGCGGAAAGGGCCGCAGGCCGAAATCTGCGGGTGCGTCGGGCCACAGCGCGGCGTCGAAATGGCTCAGGCGTTGCGTCTGTGCGCACCAGGCCAGCGCCAGGCATTCGGCGTCGATCTCGATGAAGCCGAGCGCGGAGCAGGCCCGCTTGGCGCCGCGGTACACCGGGTCGTCCGACGAGAACCTGGGCGCGCTGATGGGCGCCGAAGTAATGGCGCCAAAGCGCAGCCCGTGGGCCGCGACGATGGCCTGCGCGATGGAGCCGGCGTCGTGTGCATCGCCAGCGGCGAGCGTGTCGTGTGCGTTGCTCATGGTGCGTGGTGCCAGAAGGGCGTGCCCAGCACCGGCGTGCTGGCCTGCGCCGCGTCTTGCGCGGCCATGGCGCCGGCACGGCAAGCCGTGCGGCCGGCCTGCACCGCGTCGGCGAAGGCACCGGCCATCGCGACCGGGTCTTGCGCCAGCGCCACTGCCGTGTTGAGGAGCACGCCGTCGTAGCCCCACTCCATCACCTGGCAGGCATGCGATGGCAGCCCCAGGCCCGCGTCGACCAGCATCGGCACCTTGAGCCGGTCGCGCAGCACCTGCAATGCATAGGGGTTGACCGGGCCGCGGCCGGTGCCGATGGGTGCGGCCCAGGGCATGACGGCCTGGCAGCCGATGTCGACCAGCCGCTGGCACAGCACCAGGTCTTCGGTGCAATACGGCAGCACCTTGAAGCCGTCGCGAATCAGCTGCGAGGCGGCGTCGACCAGGTTTAGCGTGTCGGGCTGCAGCGTGTAGTCGTCGCCGATCAGTTCCAGCTTGATCCACGGCGTGTCGAACAGCTCGCGCGCCATCTGCGCGGTGGCGACCACCTCCTGCACGCTGTGGCAGCCGGCGGTGTTGGGCAGCACCGGCACGTTCAGCTTGCGCAATAGTTCCCAGAAGCCGTTGCCTAGGTCGCTGTTGCCGGAGCCCTGGCTCGCGGTCTGGCGGCGCAGCGAGGCGGTGAGCATCGCGGGCTTGGCGCGCTTCACCGCGGCTTCGAGCAGGTCGGGAGAGGCGTAGCGCGCGGTGCCGAGCAGCAGGCGGCTTTGGAAGGTTTCGCCGTAGAGCACCAGCGGGTCATTCGGCACCAGCGGGTCGTTCGGGGTCATGTGTTGTGTCTCCATCGTTCAGCCGCCCGTGACGGGGCGAATCACTTCGATGCGGTCGTTGCTTTGCAGCACGCGCGCGGCATAGGCCGAGCGCGGCACGAACTCGCGGTTCACCGCCACCGCAAACGGCGGCACGGCGTTCAGCACAGCCAGTGCGTCGGTGAGCGTGGCGCGCTCGGGCAGCGCAAAGGGCTTGTCGTTGATCAGAATGTTCATCGTCATGTGTCGGCGGTGTCCAGGCCGAAGCCGCGCGCCAGGGCGGAGTGGCCGGTGGCGAGCAGCTCCATCGCCACGTCGAGCATGGCCGGCGCGATCATGAAACCGTGGCGGTACAGGCCGTTGATCTGCAGCACGCGCGGCTGCGGTCGGCGAATGGCGGGCAGGTTGTCGGGCAAGGTCGGCCTGCATTGCGTGGCGATCTCCACGATCCGCGCCTCTGCAAAACCGCTGTGCACTGCGTAGGCGGCGCTCAACAGCTCGAGCGTGGAGCGCACGCTGGCGGGCGACATGTCGTCCGACTCGATCTCAGTCGCGCCGATCACGAACAGGTGGTCGGGCTTGGGCGCGATGTAGAGCGGGTAGCGCGGATGCACGAGGCGGGTGGGGCGCTGCAGGCTCACCTCAGGCGCATGCACGCGGATCACCTCGCCGCGCACGCCGCGCAGCGCGTTCCATTGGGGCTTGGCGCCGAGGCCGCGGCAGTCGATCACCCAGTCGGGCTGGCCGGAGGTGCCCGGCGCGAAATCGGCAGGGGCGCGTGGCGATTGCCAGTGCAGCGTGACGTTGGCGTGGGCCTGCAGCGTGGCATGCAGCGACGCGAGCAGCGCGCGGTTGTCGAGCTGGCCTTCGCCCGGCAGGAAAAGGCCTTGCGCAAAGCGCTGGCCCAGCGAAGGCTCCAGCGTGGCGATGGCCTGGCCGTCGAGCGATTGCATCGGGGCGAGTTCGGGCACCTGCGTGCCGGTGGACGCCAACACGCGCGCCAGCCGATGCGCTTCGGCCGCGTCTTGCCGGTGCCACAGCACCAGCGTGCCTTCGCGCTGGAAAAACACGGGCTGCGCCAGCGGCGCTAGCAGTGCGGGCCAGCGCGACAAGGCGTGGTGGCCCATGCGAACGACCGACATCGGTGCCACGGCGGATTCGGCCAGGGGCGCGAGCATGGCGGCGGCCACGCGGGCGGCCGCGCCTTCGGCTTCGGGGCTGCCTGCTTCGAAGAGATCGACCTTGCAGCCCGTCTGCGCAAGGCTCAGCCCCATCAGCCGGCCCATGAGGCCCGCGCCGAGGACGGCTGCAGATTGAAAAGGCACGCTCATGGTCTTGCTCCTTCCCCCTTTGGGGGAAGGCTGGGATGGGGGCAGGCAGAGCGCCTAACGCGAGCGCCGCGCGCCCCCATCCCGGCCCTCCCCCGGCAGGGGAGGGCGCAAGACAAAGACAGTCGCCGATAATTTTCGACATGACCCCCGCACCTTCCTCTGCGCCGCAAGCGCCCACCCAGCGCTACGCACGCGTGCTCTCCATCGCCGGCTCCGACAGCGGCGGCGGCGCCGGCATCCAGGCCGACCTGAAGACCTTCGCCGCCCTCGGCTGCTACGGCATGACGGCCATCACCGCGCTCACCGCGCAGAACACGCGGGGCGTCTCCGGCATCCATGGCGTGCCGCCCGCGTTCCTCAAGGCACAGATCCAGGCCGTGGTCGAAGACATCGGCGTCGACGCCGTCAAGCTCGGCATGCTGCACGCCCCCGAGGTGGTCGAGGTGGTGGCCTGGGCCATCGACCACTACCAGCTGAAGAACGTGGTGCTCGACCCGGTGATGGTCGCCACCAGCGGCGACCGGCTCATTGCCGCCGAGACGGTGCAGGTGCTGGTGCGCGAGCTGTTTCCGCGCGCGGTGGTCGTCACGCCCAACCTGGACGAGGCGGCCTTGCTGATCGGCCATGCCATCGACGGCATCGAGGCGCTCGACGGCGCGGCCGACGAGCTGCTCGCGCTCGGCGCGAAGGGCGTGCTGCTCAAGGGCGGGCATCTGCCCGGCGACGATGTGGTCGACGTGCTGCTGCAGGCAAACGGCCAGCGCACGCGGCTGGCGTCTCGTCGCATCGCCAGCCGCAACCTGCACGGCACCGGCTGCACGCTGTCGTCCGCCATTGCCGCGCACCTGGCGCTGGGCGCCACGCTGGCCGAGGCGGTCGAGCGCGCGCGTGCGTATATCCTGGGTGCCATGGCGGCCGGGGCCGATGTGCTGGTGGGTGGCGGTCATGGCCCGCTCAACCACGGTTTTGCGCCAGTGCCGACGCACCGCCTGCCGTTGTAGCCGCGCGCCTGGGGCGGCTGAGCCAGGCGAGCAGGAAGGTTGCAGCCAGCGTCGGCAGGGCAGAGCCGAACTGCGGTGCCCACCGGGCGAGCGCGTGGTAGGCCGCGATGCCCGCGACCCAGATCAGCGCGGCCACCACGTCGACCTTGCGCGCACCCGCCAGCGACACCGCCTGCCCGCTGCCCAGTCGCCCGATGATCACGCCGTACAGCGGCACGAACACAGAGCTCAACATCAGCAGGAACGGCTCCAGCGTGTGCATGGGCAGCACCAGCGCCAGCGCGATGCACAGCGCGGCCAGCAGCAGGCCCCAGCGCTTCACGCTCCAGCGCGGCAGCAGGCTGTGGGTGGAGACCGAGCCCGAGTACACGTCGCCGTAAGCGTTGTCGAGCTCGTCGATCAGGATCAGGCCCAGCGCCACCAGCCCGCCTTGCGCCAGCAGCAGCGCCATCACCAGCGTGGTGCCGGGCTCGGCCACGCTCACCACCATCACGCCCAGTGCGTAGCACCACATGTTGGCCAGCGCATAGCCGATCCATGTGCCACTGAAGGCGCTGCCAAGGCCGCCCTCGCCACGCTTGCCGTGCCGCGCGTAGTCGGCCACCAGCGGCAGCCACGACACGGGCATGGCAATCACCAGATCGAGCGCGCTGAACAGCCCCATGCTGCCGTCGCCCGGCCGGGCCCAGAAGGCGTCCAGGCCCTTGGCCTGCAGGCGGGTTGCAAACTGCCAACTGAGCCACAGCAGCGACAGCACCACCAGCGGCAGGCCGAAGCGGCTCACGAAGCGGCGCACCAGCGTCACCATGGAGCCCGCGAGCAGCGCCAGCAGCACCGCGCCCCACAGCAGCGTGGTCAGCACGCCGCCCCATGCGGTGCCCAGCGAGGGGCCGAACGCCGACTGCCCGATGGCCTGCGTGCCTTCGCGCATGACGACCAGCTCGAAGGTGGTCCAGCCCACCAGCTGCACGATGTTCAGCAGCACCGGCAGCCGCGCGAAAGCGCTGCCGTAGGTCGCGTGCATCAGGCCGGCGCTGGCCAAGCCGCTTTCGCAGCCCAGCCGGGCGGTCCACGCCAGCAGGCCCGCGCCCAGGCAGGAACCCAGCACGATGGCAATGGCCGCGTCGCGCGTGCCCACGGCCGGCACCAGGTAGGCGCCGATCTGCATCACCAGCAGGCCCACGCCCAGGCTGAACCAGAGCGAGGCGTGGTCGTGCCAGCCGAACACGCGCTGCGACGCGGGCAGCGGTGTCAGCGCCTCGTTGTTGTCTTCATGTGCCATCCGTTTTGCTCCCGTGCAAAAGGTTTGGCAGGTGGGCGGGGCCCGGGTGGCACGGCCGTCACGCGAGAGAACGTGAGCAAGCGTGAGAGGCCACCGGACCAGCTTCCCTGCGCGAGGATTACCTCAATCAGGTTCAAAGGGACTTTCTCAGCCGAACCGCAAGCAGCCCAGCACCCCTAGCAAGTGCACCGTGGTGGTCCACGGCGCAGGGCGGAGTTTATCCGCTGCAGGACGGCCACAGCAGCAGACTTGCCATTCCGGAGGTAAACCCTCCCAAGCACATTCAAAGCCGGCGGCATCTTCGCGCGGCATGGCCGCGCTGGCGTTGCACGCCGAGATGAACGAGCTCAATGCCAGGAGGCGGGCCGAAGGCAAGCGCGAATTTCGCATGCGCATGCTGATCTCGCAGGCCACCTTCGAGGGGCTGGGCGGGCGGCTGGCCACCCATCGCATCTAGGAGTTGGCGGAACTGCGCGGCAGGCAGACGCGCATGGTGCTGTACGAACTGCTAGAGGTCGAGCACCAGCCTGGGTGAACGGGCCCGCGAGCAGCAGGGCAGGAACTGGTCGTTGGCCGCCTGCTCGGCGGGCGTGAGGTAGAGGTCGTTGTGCGCGATATCGCCCGCCAGCACCCGGGTGAGGCAGGTGCCGCAAACGCCTTGCGCGCACGACACCGGAATGTCGATGCCTTCCGCCGCGAGAGCGTCGACCACGCTGACCGACTCAGCGACACGAATGACGCGGCCGCAGCTGCGCAGTTCGACCTCGAAGCTGCCTTGTCCATCGGCCGGCGCCACGGCGCCGGCGAAGTATTCGACATGCACCCGCGCATCCGGCCATTGAAGTGCATGCGCGGTTGCGCGCACCGCATCGATAAAGCCCTTGGGCCCGCACACGTACAGATGTTTTCCAGGGGCCGGTGCGCCGATGGTCGCGGCCAGGTCGATGCGTTGCGGCACCGCTTCGTCGTCGTGATGGAAGAACACCTTGCGCGCGAACGCGCCGCCTTCGAGCCGCCGCCGGTAGGGCGCGCGCGCGGCCGTGCGGCTGCAGCAATGCAGCGAGAAGTCGGCCTGCAGCGCGTGCAGGCGCTGCGCCATCGACAGCAGCGGCGTCACGCCGATGCCGCCTGCCAGCAGCAGGCTGTGCGTGGCGCTTTCGTCCAGGGGAAAGTAATTGCGCGGCGGGCTGATCCGCAGCACCTCGCCTTCATGCACCGCGTCGTGCAGGGCCTGCGAGCCGCCGCGCGACGCCGGGTCGCGCAGCACGCCGATCTCGTAGTGGTCCGCCTGTGGCGATGCGTTGCACAGCGAGTACTGGCGCACCAGCCCGCCGGGGAGCGCCACGTCGATGTGCGCGCCTGCGGTGAAGGCCGGCAGGCGCGCACCGTCGGCTGCCACCAAACGAAAGCCGGCCACGCCCTCGGCCTCCACCGTCTTGCGCGCCACCCGCACGGTGAGCACCGTGCTCATTCGCTCACGAGAAAGTTGCCGGCCTCGAACTGCACGGGCGGCGCTTCAGGGTCGAAGCTCACGCCGGCCGGGTCGCGGCCTTCGCGCAGCGCGTCGAGCTGGCGCTGCAGCAGCCGGCGCAGCATGACGATGCCGCGGTCCGACGTGGCCAGATGCTCTTCCGAATGCGACGTGATGGCGCCCTGGCTCACCTGCGCTTCGTAGTCGCCCGGAAAGCTGCGGTGTTCGGCCTCGCTCAGTTCTTCCCACAGCTTGCCGTTCAACCGCGAGCGCACGCGCGCCAGGTCACCCGGTGTCTTCACGCGGCCCACGGTGTAGATGCGAAAGCTGTGGTCGTCGATCGGCAGCACCCAGCCGATGGATTCCACGCGCCCGTAGGCGGCCACTCGCGGGTTGGGCACCACGCGCAACGTGGGCAGCACGGGGCCCGCCACGCGCCGGAAGATGCCGCCGCCTTCCAGCTTGCGGACCGAGGTGATTTTCACGCCGGTGTCGGTGCTCTCGAAGCTCACGTCCGGCATCTGGCCCATCAGCGCGACGAACTGCGTGCCGCTGAAGCTGCCGTGCAGCACGGGCACGTGGAACGGGTCGGCCACGTTTTCGTAGTGCTGCAGCCAGTTGCACGGGATGACCTGCGGGCCGCCGCCGCCAATGCTGTTGCCGTCGGCCTCCAGGGTTTCGCCTTCGTCCATCTGCTCCAGGCATTCGTAGCGCGGCAACACCGGCTTTTTTTCGGCGGGGCCCATGTACGCCCAGATCAGGCCGTACTGCTCCTGCACCGGATACCAGGGCTGGCGCACCCGGGCGCGGCTGCGCGCGCCGCCGTCGGGTTCGCAGGGCTGGTCGACGCACTGACCCTGCACATCGAACATCCAGCCGTGGTAGCAGCAGCGGATGCCTTCTTCTTCCACGCGGCCGTAGTAGAGCGACGCGCCGCGGTGCGCGCAGCGCCAGTGCACCAGGCCCGCACGACCTCTCTTGTCGCGAAACAGGATCAGGTCTTCGCCCAGCACGCGCACCTGGCGCGGCGTGTCGCCAGCGTCAGCGGCCAGGCCGATGGGGTGCCAGTAGCGGCGCAGCAGTTCGCCCATCGGCGTGCCGGCGCCCACCTCGGTCAGCTCGGGCTTGTGGCTCGGCGGCTTGCGGCCGTAGGCAGTTCCGGTGTCGAACGCGACGGGCTGCCACTCGCCCGTGGTCGCGGCTGTGGGAAGTGGGGAGGATGGGGAGGGCGGTGCGATGGCGCTCATTCGGGTGTCACTCCTGCGGCCTTGATCAGGTCCGCGACGCGGGGAAAGTCGGCCTTGTAGCTGGCCCGGAATTCGGCAGGCGTGCTGCCCAGGGGTTCGAACCCGAAGCCGGCCAGGCGCTCCTGCACGTCGGGCAGCCTGGTGATCTCGCGCAGTGCGCTCGACCATTCGTCGAGCACGGGCTGCGGCGTTCTTGCGGGCGCGTACACGCCGATCCAGCTGTCGAGGTCGAAACCCTGAAAGCCCTGCTCGGTGAAGGTCGGCACGTTGGGCATCGAGCGCACGCGCTGCCGCCCGGTGATGCCCAGCACCTTGATGCGGCCCGACTGCGCCAGCGCGCGCGCCGTGGCCGGGTTGGCCCAGGCCACGCCCAGTGCCTCGCCGAACATGTCGTTGTGCGCGGCGGCCTCGGCCTTGTAGGGCACGTGGACCAGATCGATGCCGGCTTGGCGGGCCAGCAGTTCGCCGAACAGGTGTGCGTTGGAGCCGTTGCCCCAGGTGCCGTAGGAGACGCCCGGGTGGGCCTTGGCATAGGCCACGAACTCGCGCACGTTCGAGAACGGCGCGGAGGCGCGCGCAATCAGCATCGGTCCGCCGGTGGCCAGTTGCGACAGCGGCTCGAAGTCCTTCACCGGGTCGTAGGGCAGCTTGGGCTGCAGCACCACGTTGTTGATGTGCGTGAGCGGCAGCGTGAGCAGCACGGTGTAGCCGTCGGGCGCGGCCTTGGCCACCGCGTCCGCGGCGATGGTGCCGCTGGCGCCGGGCCGGGCCTCGACGATCACGGGCTGGTTCCAGCGCGTCTTGAGCTTCTCCGCGTAGATGCGCGCGATGACGTCCATCGGCCCGCCGGGCGAGCCGAAGGGAACGATGCGCACCACGCGGCTGGGAAAGTGCGGGGTCTGCGCGAAGGCCGGCACCGCGGCAATCGCGGCAAGGCCGGCGCCGAGCGTGCCGAGCATGCGGCGCCGCGTGGCGCCTGCGTGCGGCGAGGGTCTGAACCGATTCATCGTGTCTCCAGTCGTGTTGTACTTGTGCGCTCGACGATACGGACCGCCCGCCTCCTGGGCAATTCGAAGCTTTGGATATGAGATATGGCCCCACGTGATATCCGCAGCCTCGACGTCGGCATGCTGCGGACCTTCGATGCCTTGATGCGTGAGCGCAGCGTGTCGCGCGCGGCCACCCGTTTGTTCCTGAGCCAGCCGGCGGTGAGCGCGTCGCTCAATCGCTTGCGCGACACCTTCGACGATCCGCTGTTCACCCGCACCGCGCACGGCGTGGAGCCCACGGCGCGCGCACAGGCGCTGGCCGGTCAGGTGGAGCGTGTGCTGGCCGACCTGTCCGCGATGCTGGAGCCCGGCGAGGGCTTCGATGCGGCGGCGTCGCAGCGCATCTTTCGCATCTCGGGCGGCGACTATGCGAGCCACCTGCTGCTGCCCACGCTGGCCAACGAGCTGGTGGCGTGCGGCTCGCGCGTGCGCATCTACTGGGAGACCAGCTCGTTCCTTACGTTGACGGAGCGCCTGCGCAAGGGTGACTTCGACATCGCCGTGCTGCCGCGCCTGCAGCCACCGAGCGACTGCGAGTCGGCGCTGCTGTACGAAGACCGCTACGTGGTCGCGGTGCGCAGCGGCCATCCGACGCTGGGCAAAGAGGCGACGCTGGAGGCCTTTTGCGCATCACCGCATGTGTTCCTGGGGTACGGCAGCTCTGCGCTGGACGACCTCATCGACCAGGTGCTGGCGCGGCTGGGCCACACCCGCACCATGAGCGTGGCCATGACCAGCTTCGGCCAGATCGTCGACCTGCTGGCGCAGACCGATCACGTCGCGGTGATGCCGCTGCGCGTGGCCGACCGCTTTCGCCATCTGCTCGCGGTGCACCCGCTGCCTTTCGAGCTGCAGGGCTACCGCTCGGTCGTGTGCTGGAACCGGCGCTCCAACTCCGATGCGGGCGTGCTGTGGCTGAAGGACGCGCTGTTGCGCATCGGGCGCAACGCTCCGGCAAACGACGCCCTGACTGGCTGATCGATCAACCGCGATGCCGGGGCGCTTTCAACGCGCCATCCATGCCAACCCAGAGAACCATTGCCATGACGACAACCACCGCCATCGACCAGGCCCTTGCCCGCGCACACCAGCGGTTCGCCGACAGCAACCCGGCCAGCCGCCGCCAGTTCGACGCGCAGGCGCGCTACATGCCTGGCGCCAACAGCCGCTCGGTGCTGTACTACGCGCCGTTCCCGCTGACCATCGCCCGCGGCGAGGGCGCCGTGCTGTGGGACGCCGACGGCCACCGCTATGCAGACTTCATCGCCGAGTACACGGCCGGCGTGTACGGCCACTCGGCGCCGGAGATCCGCGAGGCCGTGCTCGAGGCGATGCAAGACGGCATCAACCTCACCGGCCACAACCTGCTCGAAGGCCGGCTGGCCCAGCTCATCTGCGAGCGCTTTTCGCAGATCGAGCAACTGCGTTTCACCAACTCGGGCACCGAGGCCAACCTGATGGCGCTCACCGCGGCGCTGCATTTCACGGGGCGCCGCAAGATCGTGGTGTTCTCGGGCGGCTACCACGGCGGCGTGCTGGGCTTCGGCGCCAAGCCGCTGCCGACGACCGTGCCGTTCGACTTTCTGGTGCTGCCCTACAACGACGCGCAAACGGCGCGCGAGCAGATCGAAAAGCACGGCCCGCAGATTGCAGCCGTGCTGGCCGAGCCGATGCAGGGCGCGAGCGGTTGCATTCCGGGCCGGCTCGATTTTCTGCAGGCGCTGCGCGAGTCGGCCACGCAGGTCGGCGCCTTGCTGGTGTTCGACGACGTGATGACCTCGCGCCTGGCGCCGCACGGCCTGGCCAACGCGCTGGGCATTCGCGCGGACCTCACCACGCTGGGCAAGTACATCGGCGGGGGCATGTCTTTCGGCGCGTTCGGCGGGCGTGCCGACGTGATGGCGCAGTTCGATCCGCGCACCGGCGCGCTGTCGCACTCGGGCACTTTCAACAACAACGTGATGACGATGGCGGCCGGTTATGCGGGGCTCACGAAGCTGTTTCCGCCCGAGGCCGCGGGCGCCCTGTCGGCGCGTGGGGAGGCTATGCGCGCGCGTCTCGGTGCGCTTTGCGCGCGGGAAGGTGTTGCGCTGCAGTTCACCGGCCTGGGCTCGTTGATGAACGCGCATTTCGTCAAGGGCGAGGTGCTGCGGTCCGAAGACCTGGCGGGCGTCGACGGGCGGCTGCGGCAGTTGCTGTTCTTCCATCTGCTGGCGCAGGGCATCTATGCCTCGCCGCGGGGCTTTGTGGTGCTGTCGCTGCCGGTGGCGGACGCGGACATCGACCGCTTCGTTGCCGCCATTGGCAGCTTCATCGGCGCGCACCGGGCTTTGCTGCCCGGCACCGACTGACCAGCGCCAGCTAACCGGCGCGGGACACGCCCAGCAGTTCGTGCAGCCGCGTGCTGGTGGTCGTGTACTGCAGGTGCACGGCCTTGCCGGGGAACACGATGGCCGTGGCGCCCCAGGCGGCCAGCGTGGCCTCGTGGAAGCCGCAGACGATGAGCTTCTTCTTGCCCGGGTAGGTGTTGATGTCGCCCACCGCGAACACGCCGCGCTCGCGGGTCTGGTAGGTCTCGGTGTTCACCGGCACCTGCTTGCGCTCCAGTTCCAGGCCCCAGTCTGCAATGGGTCCCAGGCGCGGCGAGATGCCCAGGCACGCGACCAGCGCGTCCAGCGGCAGGTCGACTGTGGTGGTGTCGGGCGTGGTGATCTGAAGTTGCTTGCCGTCGAAGGCGCTGGGCTGGCCGACCTTGAAGGCCAGCTTGCCCTCGGCCACCAGGGCACGCATGGCGGCAACATGAGCCTCGCTGGCCTGAAAGCCGTCGCGGCGGTGCACCAGCGTGACCTGCTTCGCGATGGCCGTGAGCGCAATGGCGGTTTCCAGCGCGATGTCGTCGCCGCCGTTGACCACCACCGTCTGCGCCGCAAAGCGGTCCAGCGAATCGGGGTGATAGAAGAGCGACGTGCCTTCGAAGCGGGCCATGTCGTCCAGCACGATGCGCTTGGGCACGAAGGCCCCGACACCGGCGGCAATGAACACGGTCTTGGCCAAGAAGGCCTTGCCGGCCGATGTGGTCAGCAGCAGCCGGTCGTCGGCCTGGCGTGCGAGCGTGGCGACCTGTTCGCCGAAATGAAACTGCGGCTTGAACGGCGCCACCTGCTGCAGCAGCGACTGCGCCAGCTCGCGCCCGCTGGTCATGGGCGTGCCGGGAATGTCGTAGATCGGCTTGTCGCCGTACAGCGCCACGCACTGGCCGCCCGCGGCGGGCAGTGCATCGACGATGTGGCAGGAAATTTCGAGCAGGCCCAGCTGAAAGGCCTGGAACAGCCCCACGGGGCCGGCACCGACGATGAGCGCGTCGGTTTCTACAGGCGCCGTGGCGGCGCTCAGCGGATCAACTCCCCGATCTTGTCGGTCTTGTCTTTCCATTCTTCGGCTTCGGGCAGGGCGGGCTTGCGCTTGGTGATGCTCTTCCAGCCATCGGCCAGGGCCAGCTCGGCATTGATCTTGATGAAAGCGATCTGGTTGGCCGGCAGGTCTTCTTCGGCGTAGATGGCGTTGACCGGGCATTCGGGAATGCAGACTGCGCAGTCGATGCACTCGTCCGGGTCGATCACCAGCATGTTGGGACCTTCGCGGAAGCAGTCGACGGGGCAAACGTCCACGCAGTCGGTGTATTTGCAACGGATGCAGGCTTCGGAGACGACGTGGGTCATTTGTTTTTTAACGTCAATGTGAGGTCGGGAAAACCCGAGATTTTAGGCCTTTGCGGCGGCAGGCTGCACGAGCACCGCGGCAGCGGTCTTGTGCGACGCCGTATCGACCAGCACCAGCGAGCCCAGCGCACGCGATTGGGTGAAGGGCAGCACCGCCAGCGGCTGCTGCAGCGCCAGCACCACGTCGCCGATGGAATTGGCTTCAAGCTGCGTCGCCGGCTCCGATTCGAGCGTGGTGATGTTCACCCGGTCGATGATGCGCGCCACCTTGGCCTTGACCCAGCGGTGGCCCTGCAGCGCCCAGTACACGCGGCCCGCGACCAGCGGCTCGTCGTCCAGCCAGGCCACGGTGGCGGTAATTTCGCGCACCGGTTCGAAGGCTTCGGGCGCCAGCAGCCAGTCGCCGCGGGACACATCGACCTCGCGGTCGAGCACGATGCCCGCACTGTGGCCCGCATGCACGGCCTGCGGATGGCGCGTGTGGTTCAGCACCTGGGCGACGGTGGCGGTCTGGTTGCTCGGCAGCACCGTCACGCGCTGGCCCGGCTCCACATGGCCCGAGGCCACGCGGCCCCAGAACACGCGACGGCCTTGCGAGGTGTCGGCGGAGCCTGAGAACTTTTCGACCCACTGCACCGGAAAGGCGAAGGGCACGGCCTCGTCCTGCGCCGTGACCGGCAGCTCTTCGAGCAGTTCGAGCAGGCTGGGGCCTTCGTAGCCGACCCAGTCGGCATGGCGCGTGGCCACGTTCCAGCCCTTCAGGGCAGAGATCGGCACGATGGCCGCCACCTGCACGCCGGCCGCTTCGGCAAAGGCGTTCAGCGCGGTGGAGATGCGTTCGAAGGCCAGACCCGCGTCTGCAATTGCGTCGAGCTTGTTCACCGCGAACACGATCGACTGCACGCGCAGCAGGTGGCACAGCAGGGTGTGGCGGCGGGTTTGCGGCAGCAGTTCGCGCCGGACCACGGTGCCGTCTTCCACTTCGGCGGCCCAGGCCAGCTTGGTGGCGTCGACCAGCACCACGGCGGCGTCGGCGGCCGAGGCGGCGGTGACCATGTTGCGCGTGTACTGCTCATGGCCAGGCGCGTCGCCGATGATGAACTTGCGCTTGGCGGTCGAGAAGTAGCGGTAGGCCACGTCGATGGTGATGCCCTGCTCGCGCTCGGCCGAGAGGCCGTCGGTCAGCAGGGCCAGATCGGTTTCGCCGCCGCGCTGCACGCCGGCCAGCTGGTCTTGCAGCACGGTCTTGCTGTCCACCAGCAGGCGGCCGATGAGCGTGCTCTTGCCGTCGTCTACCGAGCCGCAGGTGATGAAGCGCAGGGCGGTGCCGGTGTCGTGATCGCCACCACCCGTTCGGGCTGAGCTTGTCGAAGCTGCGCGCGCCACTTCGACAGGCTCGGTGCGAACGGAAACTGGGGTTGTGTTGCTCATCAGAAGTAACCGTCTTTCTTGCGTTTTTCCATCGAAGCTTCGGAGGTCATGTCGTCCATGCGCGTGGCGCCGCGCTCGCTGACGTCGACCGTGAGCGTTTCCAGCACCACGTCGGCGGCGTCGGCCGCCAGGCTTTCCACCGGGCAGGTGGTGGTGATGTCGCCCACGGTGCGAAAGCGCACGTCGCGCACCTGCACGGTTTCGCCGTCGCGCGGCGGCGTTAGTGCGGTCACCGGCACCAGCAGGCCGCGGCGCTCGACCACTTCACGCTTGTGCGTGTAGTAGATCGACGGCAGGCCGACGTGCTCGCGCTCGATGTACTGCCACACGTCCAGCTCGGTCCAGTTCGAGATGGGGAACACCCGAAAGTGCTCGCCCGGTGCCAGGCGCGTGTTGAACAGCGTCCACAGCTCGGGCCGCTGGTCCTTCGGTTGCCATTGGCCAAAGCTGTCGCGGTGCGAAAAAATGCGCTCCTTGGCGCGCGCCTTTTCTTCGTCGCGGCGGGCGCCGCCGATGAGCGCGTCGAAGCGGAATTCTTCGATCGCCTCCAGCAACGTGACCGACTGGTGCGCGTTGCGCGACTCGCCCGGGTGGGCCAGGCGCACGGTGCCGCGCGCCATCGAGTCTTCCACGCTGCGCACGATCAGCTCGGCGCCCAGCTCCTTGGCGCGCTGGTCGCGGTAGGCCGTCACTTCAGGGAAGTTGTGTCCGGTGTCGATCATCAGCAGCGGGTAGGGGATGCGGCCCGCGCCGAAGGCCTTCTCCGCGCACTTCAGCAGCACCAGCGAGTCCTTGCCGCCCGAGAACAGCAGGGTGGGGCGCTCGAAGGCGGCCGCTACTTCGCGCAGGATGAAGATGGTTTCTTCTTCCAGCGCGTCGAGGTGCGTGTTGGACAGGCGCGTGGGAGCGTGCGCGGACGGCAGCAGCAGGTCGGTTTCGGTACGGGCGTTCATCGGTGAGGGTGCTGTGTGCGGTGAATCGGGGAGGCTGGGGCGTTCAGTGCGCAATGTGCAGGCCGCACTCGCGGTTGTCTTCGCCCTTGGTCGGGTCCACGTAGTCGAAGTTGTTGGGCAGGCCGTGCGCTGCGCAGTAGTCGTACAGGTCCTTGGACGACCAGTGCAGCAGCGGCGCGACCTTGATCAGGCCGTCGGGGTTGACGCTGACCGGGTCCATCTGCGCGCGCACCGCCGTGTCGGTGGCGCGCAGCGCGGTGAACCACACCTTGGGTGCTGTTTCGCGCAGCGCGCGGGCAAAGGGCTCGAGCTTCACTTCTTCGGTGAAGGCGGCATGGCGCGGGTCGTCCAGCGCCGGGGTCGGGCCTTCGACCGCTTCGCGGTGCGCGCGCGAGCGGCGCGGCAGGTAGATGTGCAGGTCCAGGCCCAGCAGCTTGGTCACTTCGTCGGCAAAGCGGTAGGTGGCTTCGGTGTTGTAGCCGTTGTCCATCCAGACCACGGGAACATCGGGCCTGGCACGCGTCACCATGTGCAGGATCACCGCCTCGAACGGGCGAAAGTTGGTGGTGATGATCGAAGGCTGGCCCAGGCCGGTCGCCCAGTCCACCAGGCCCTGGGCGTCGCGGCCGAGCTCGGTGTTGATGCGTGCGAAGTCGATGTCCGTGGCGATGCTCATGTCAAGAATTTCCAAGCAGGTTCAGTTGCCGTCCACGAAGTGCGGCGCGGTCTTCACCGCATCGCCTTGGTAGAAGCTGGCGAAGCGGTCGAACTGGCGCTGCGCGTCGGAGGCGTCCACGCCTTCCTTCAGCACGGCGCTGGAGAAGCCGGTGCGTTCCATCTGCACCAGCTGGTCGATCAGCACGTCGCCGGTGGCGCGAATGTCGCCGGTGAAGCCCAGGCGGCGGCGCAGCAAGAAGGCCTGGCTGTACGCGCGGCCGTCGGTGAACTTCGGAAAGTTCAGGTCGATGCGTTCGATGTCCGCCAGGCACACCTCGATGGCGAGCGGGTCGGCGTCGTTGGCCAGTTGCAGCACCTTCGGGTCGCCGTCGTCGATGTGGTCTTCGGCCGCCAGAATGTTGAGCGTCCTGTTCATGCTGCTTCCTCCACCTTGAACCGCGCACCGTTGGCCGCGGCCTTGAACGGGTCGGGCCCCACACGGCGCAGCGTGTCGATGAAGGTCTCGCCCGACACGCGGGTGTCGCGGTAGGTGGTGAGCACCGCCTCGATCACGCCCGGCACTTCGGCCGCCGAGAACGAGGGGCCCACGGCCTTGCCGGCCACCGGCGCGCCGCTGAGCGTGGAACCATCGGAGCCGCCCAGCGACACCTGGTACCACTCCTTGCCGTCCTTGTCGACGCCCAGAATGCCGATGTGGCCGCTGTGGTGGTGGCCGCAGGAGTTGATGCAGCCGCTGATGTGCAGGTCGATCTCGCCCAGGTCGTCGAGCTCGTCCAAGTCCTGGTAGCGCTCGGTGATGGCCTCGGCAATGGGAATGGAGCGCGCATTGGCCAGCGAGCAGAAGTCGCCGCCGGGGCAGGCGATCATGTCTGTCAGCAGGTGCACGTTGGCGCTGGCCAGGCCGGCGGCGCGGGCGGCAAGCCACAGCGCGTGCAGATCTTCGGCGTGCACCCAGGGCAGCACCACGTTCTGGTCGTGCGTGACGCGGGCTTCGCCGGCGGAGAAGCGGTCGGCCAGCTGGGCCAGGGTGTCGAGCTGGTCGGCGGAGGCGTCGCCGGGGGCCTGCTTCAGGCGCTTGAACGACAACGTGACGGCGCGCAGCGCGGGGTTCTTGTGCGGCGCCACGTTGCGGCCCAGCCAGCGCGCGAACTGCACGTCGTCGGCGGCATGGGCGCGCAGCGCGGCGTCGGTCGCCTCTGCGCTTTGCAGCACGCGGGTGGCCAGCGTCGGCGGCACGAAGGAGGCGGCCACGCGGTCGAACTCTTCCTGCGTGATGGTGTGCGGCGCGCCGTCGTGCTCCAGGATCTGCTTGTATTCGGCGTCCACGTCGTCCACGTAGCGCTGGCCTTCGGCCTTCACCAGGATCTTGATGCGCGCCTTGTAGATGTTGTCGCGGCGGCCGTAGCGGTTGTAGACCCGGATCACCGCTTCGAGGTAATTCATGATCTGCTGCCACGGCAAGAATTCGCGCAGCACCGTGCCCACGATGGGCGTGCGGCCCATGCCGCCACCCACCTGAACGCGAAAGCCGATGTCGCCGGCCTCGTTCTTCACGATGTGCAGGCCCACGTCATGCCAGCCGGTGGCGGCGCGGTCTTCGGTGGCGCCGGTGATCGCAATCTTGAACTTGCGCGGCAAGAACGCGAACTCAGGGTGCAGCGTGCTCCACTGGCGCATGATTTCCGCGTAAGGGCGCGGATCGGCGATTTCGTCGATGGCGATGCCGGCGCGCTCGTCGCTGGTGATGTTGCGGATGCAGTTGCCGCTGGTCTGAATGCCGTGCATGTCGACCGAGGCCAGCAGGTCCATCACGTCGGCCGACTTGGACAGCGGAATCCAGTTGTACTGGACGTTCTGGCGCGTCGAGAAGTGGGCGTAGTGGGTGGGCAGCTTCAGGCTGCCGAGCTTGCCCTGGGTTTCGATGGCCTTCTTGTAGACCTCGGCCTCCGGCTCGTCGTATTCGCGGGCGATGCGGGCCAGCACGCGCAGCTGGCGGCTGGAGAGCTCGCCGTAGGGCACGGCCACGCGCAGCATGGGTGCATAGCGCTGAACGTACCAGCCGTTCTGCAGCCGCAGCGGGCGGAACTCCTCCTCGTGCAGGCGGCCCTTTTGCCAGCGCTCGAGCTGGTCGCGGAATTGGGCGGCCCGTTGTTGAACGAACTGTCGATCGAATTCTGTGTATTGGTACATCGTGCGTATGTGTCTTGAAGTGCAGTGCGTCCATCGCCCCAGCAAGAAGCCGAGATTCTGAAAGCGCGCCTTATGGAAACAAACTATTTTTTGGTTCGCGCTTTATGCGGATTAGCTTATTCACCAGCATCCATGCGGGTTGCGGGACGGTTGAATGCTTATTCCGGATAAGGCGAGCGGGCCGCGAACGGGGTTGCGGAGGGGCGAATTCTAGGAACAGAACGAAAACCGCGTGGGCGGCGCACCCGCCCGCACCCGTGGCCTAAAGTTTTCACCCGAACTGCCGATAACCAGCCAAGGAGAGCGGCCACCCCGGCCGTTTCTTTCAGATTCGATGGTGCCGCCCGGGTCCCTGGCGGCACTCTTGCCCCGTCCATCCCCCTTGAGTCCCGGAGTCCGATCATGTTCTTGAGCAACGTCTCAATTGGCAAGCGCCTTGCCATCGTGCTGGGTGCCATCCTGGCGCTTTTCCTTGCCACCAGCGTGGCCGCGGTGCTGAAACTGCAGCAGTTGAGCCAGGAGATCGACACCATGATCCAGGACAACGTGAAGACCGAGCGCGCCGGCTCCGACTGGCTGCGCCACACCACCTCGGGCGTGCAGCGCGCCGCGGCCATCGCCAAGAGCAGCGACGCCAGCCTGATCGAGTACTTCGCGCCCGCCACGGCCAAGTCCATCAAGGACACCAACGAGCTGCAGAAATTCATCGAAGGCAAGCTCACCAGGCCCGAAGAAAAGGCCCTGCTGGAAAAGGTGGGCGGCCTGCGCAAGGCCTACCTGGCCTCGCGTGAAGAGGTGAGCAAGCTCAAGCTCACGGGCGACCTGGCCGGTGCCAATCGCGCCTTCGACCAGCAGTTTCAGCCCACCTCGGTCGCCTACCTGGCCGGCGTGCAGCAGGTGGTGGACACCCAGCGCGAGCAGCTCGACGCCGCCGCGGGCCGCGCCATGGACCTGCAATCTCAGACCCGCATGCTGCTGATGGTGTGCTCGGCCGTGAGCCTGGTGGCCGGCGCGCTGCTGGCCTGGCTGCTGGCGCGCAGCATCACCGGCCCGCTGCGCAGCGCGGAAGGCATCGCGCAGTCGATCGCCGACATGGACCTCACCGGCGCGCCCCAGCACGCCTACGCCAAGGACGAAACCGGCAACCTGCTGCGTGCGCTCGACCTGATGCGCGCCGCCCTGCAGGGCTCGCTGTCGCAGGTGCACGGCGTGGTGATGAACGTGTCCACCGCCAGCACGCAGATTGCCACCGGCAACCACGACCTGTCTTCCCGCACCGAAGAGCAGGCCAGCTCGCTGGAGCAGACGGCCGCCTCCATCGAGGAACTGACCTCCACCGTGAAGCAGAACGCCGACAACGCGCGCCAGGCCAACCAGCTGGCCACCTCGGCCTCCGAAGTGGCCGTGCGCGGCGGCAGCGTGGTGTTCCAGGTGGTGGAGACCATGGGCTCGATCAATGCGTCGTCCAAGAAGATCGTGGACATCATCAGCGTGATCGACGGCATTGCGTTTCAAACGAACATCCTGGCGCTGAACGCGGCGGTGGAAGCGGCGCGCGCCGGCGACCAGGGCCGCGGCTTCGCGGTGGTGGCGTCCGAAGTGCGCAGCCTGGCCCAGCGCTCGGCCGCGGCGGCCAAGGAAATCAAGACCCTCATCGGCGATTCGGTCGAGAAGGTGGAGGAGGGCAGCCGCCAGGTGGCGGACGCCGGGCGCACCATGGACGAGATCGTGGGCAGCGTGAAGCGGGTGACCGACATCATGGGCGAGATCAGTGCCGCCAGCCAGGAGCAGACCTCGGGCATCGAGCAGATCAACCAGGCCATCACGCTGATGGACCAGGCCACGCAGCAGAACGCCGCGCTGGTCGAAGAAGCCTCGGCCGCCGCGCAATCGCTTCAGGAGCAGGCGGGCAGCCTGTCGGAGATCGTGGGCCAGTTCAAGCTGGAGCCGGGGCAAGGCCACAGCGGCAGTGCGCCGCTGCAGGCGTCGCGCGCGTTCTCGGCGAATGCACCGCGCGGCATCGGCATGCGCGAGGTCGCGTTCCAGTAAGGAGCGACGTCAGGCCACGGTGGTGATTGAAGCGGAAGCGGAAGCGGTATCGCCTCAGCGCAGCATCGACGACATTGCCGAGCAGCAGTTCAGCATGCGCACCGCCGCTTCCACCGTGTCGGCGGTGAAGCGAAAGCTGACGCCGTCGAGCCGCTCGAAGGCCGGCCACTGGCAGAACAGGTCGGCCAGCGCGGGCGACTGGGCGCGCAGCGTGACCGTTTGCACGCCCTCGAAGATCAGCGGCCTGGCGTTTGCACGCGCGGCCAGCGCTTCTTCCACGCCGGCACGGATGGCGCGGCGCGACTGCTCGGGCGACAGCGAAATGCCGCTGCCGAAGCCCGTGGCCTTCTTGGTCTCCACGAAGGTGGCGTGCGGAAACAGCGGGCGGTTCTCGGCGATGAACACGTCGTCGCCGCTGCCCATGACCACGGGCGCGCCGTATTCACCGGCCAGCGCGCCGTAGAGCCCGGCTTCGCCCAGCTCCTGCCCGTTCAGCGAAATGCTGGCAAAGGCAAAGCTGTTGATGGTGTGCGCCAGAATGCCGCGGCCCTGCGCGCGCGAGTGGTAGCCCACCATGCAGACCGCGTCCATGCCTTCTTCCACGCCGGCCACCATGCTCAGGTAGCGCGGCTTGCCCTGCACCACGCGGGCGCGCGGGTCGAGCACGTCGGGCGGCATGTTGCGAAAGCCGCCGTGCGAGTCGTTCACCAGCACCTCGGTGGCGCCCGCGTCGAAGGCGCCGGCAATGGCCGCGTTGGCCTCCTGCGTCATCAGCAGGCGGGCGCGCTCGAACTCGGGGTTGCCGGGGCGCACCTGCTCGGGGTGGTAGACGCCGGCAACGCCTTCGATGTCGGTGGAGATCAGGACTTTCATGGGCGGTGCGGTAAGAAGAGTCAGGTCAAAGGGCAGAGGGAGGCAGCAGCTCGCGCAGTGCGGCGCGGTGGTTGCCGTCGCGCCCGGTCACGGGCGTGGCGCGCCACAGGGCATGCAGGATGGCTTGTTCGGTGCTGTCGGCCGCGGCCTGGAAGAGGCCGTCGAGCAGGCCGTCGTGCAGCAGGGCCACGGCCGGCATCGGCCGCTCGGTGCTGTCGGGCACGGTGCAGGCGGTGGAAAAGGCCAGCACGATGTCGCCGCTGCCATGCCCGAAGACCGAGCCCGTGCGCGCCAGCCCGGCCCCCGCGCGCAGCGCCAGGCGGCGCAGCTGGCGGGCGTCGAGCGGGGCGTCGGTGGCCACCACGATGATGATCGAGCCCTTTTCGGGTTCGTCGGCTTCGTTGGCTTCGGCCAGTGCGTCGCGCGCGGGCCGGCTGCGCACGGCGCGCAGCGCGGCAAGCCGTTCGCCCACCGCATGGCCCGCCAGCAGCAACTGGGGCTGGCGCCCGTAGTTCGCGAGCACCAGCGTGCCCACCGTGTGGCAGCCGCCTTGGCAGTTGCCGCGTGCCGACACGCGCCTTGACGCACTGCCGATGCCGCCCTTCAACTGAAAGCTCGACATGCCGCGACCCGCACCCACCGAGCCCTGCGCAAAGTCGGCGCTGGCGCTCTGCAGCGCCTGCAGGTAGTCGGCCTCGCTCACGGCCAGCCGCTGAATGTCGTTGAGGTAGCCGTCGTTGCACTCGAACACCAGCGGGTTCACCGTGGGCAGCGCGCGGCCGGTCTCGGGGTTGTTCGCGATGCAATGGCGGATCTGCGCGGTGGCCACCGTGCCGACAGAGAAGGTGTTGGTCAGCGCAATCGGCGTTTCCAGCACGCCAAGCTCTTCGAGCTGCACCAGCCCCACGCTCTTGCCGAAGCCGTTGAGCACCACCGCGGCGGCGGGCACCTTGTCGCGGAACGGGTCGCCCGCATGCGGGCGGATCACCGTCACGCCGGTCTGCACGCCGCCCTCGCTCAGCGTCTGGTGGCCCACGGTGACGCCGGCCACGTCGGTGATGGCGTTGCGCGCGCCCTGAAGCAGGTTGCCGATGAACGGAAGCGCGGCGTGCTGCGTGCTGGAAGACATGGGAACGACGATTTACTGGCGGTCGATCTTGGGATCGAGCGCGTCGCGCAGCGCATCGCCCAGCAGGTTGAAGGCAAGCACGGTGAAGAAGATGGCCAGGCTGGGGAACAGCGCCACGTGCGGCGAGGTCACCATGTCGGCGCGCGCTTCGCTCAGCATCGCGCCCCATTCGGGCGTGGGCGCCTGCGCACCCATGCCCAGGAACGACAGGCTGGCCGCCGTGATGATCGAGGTGCCCACGCGCATCGAGAAATACACCACGATCGACGAGATGGTGCCCGGCAGGATGTGCCGCACGATGATGGTCCAGTCCGACGCGCCGATGCTGCGCTCCGCCTCGATGTAGGTCTGCTGCTTCAGCACCAGCGTGTTGCCGCGCACCAGGCGCGCGAAGGCCGGCACGCTGAACACCGACACCGCCACCACCACGTTGGTCATGCTGCTGCCCAGAATGGCCACCACGCCCAGCGCCAGCAGAATGCCGGGGAAGGCGAACAGCACATCGGAGATGCGCATCACGATGCGGTCCCACCAGCCTTCGTAGTAGCCCGCCAGCAGGCCGAAGGCCGTGCCGATGAAGCCGCCCACCAGCACCGACAAGAAGCCCGCCATCAGCGAGATGCGCGCACCCGCCAGGATGCGGCTGAAGATGTCGCGCCCCAGCGGGTCCACGCCCATCCAGTGGGTGGCCGACGGACCGCTGTTGAGCATGTCGTAGTCGAAGAAATTCTCGGGGTCGAAGGGCACGATCCACGGCGAGAACACCGCGATGAACACCAGCAGCACCACGAAGGCCGCGGCCACCAGGCCCACGGGCTGCTTCTTGAAGCGGCGCCAGCATTCGCCCCAGGGCGTGCGGATCTTGCCCGCGCTCTGCAGCGTGGCAACCGGGGAGGTCGGAAGAATAGTGTCGGCAGGCGCGCCGGAAGCTTGCGTCATGTCGGCGTGCTCACTTGTAGCGAATGGTGGGGTTGATGTAGCCATAGAGCACATCGACCACCAGGTTGATCAGGATGAACTCGAGCGAGAACAGCAGCACCAGCGTCTGAATGACTGGGTAGTCGCGCATCTGCACCGCATCGACCAGGAGGCGTCCGAGGCCCGGCCAGTTGAATACCGCCTCCACCAGAATGGAGCCGCCCAGCAAGAAGCCGAACTGCAGGCCCATCATGGTGACCACCGGAATCAGCGCATTGCGCAGCGTGTGCTTGAACACCACGCCGGACTCGTGCACGCCCTTGGCGCGCGCGGTGCGCACGAAGTCTTCCTGGATCACTTCCACGAACGAGGCCCGCGTGAAGCGCGCCATCACGGCGGCCACGGCCGCGCCCAGCGTGATGGAGGGCAGGATGTAGTGCTTCCAGGTGCTGGCGCCCACCGTGGGCAGCCAGCCGAGTTGCACGGAGAAGATCTGCATCAGCAGCATGCCGAGTGCAAATGCGGGAAATGAGATGCCCGAAACAGCGAGCGTCATGCCCAGCCGGTCGGGCCATTTGTTGCGGTACACGGCCGAAACAATGCCGATGCCCATGCCGAAGATCACCGCCCACACCATGCTGGTGATGGTGAGCATCACGGTGGGGAAGAAGCGCTCGCCAATCTCCACCGACACCGGGCGCCGCGTGCGAATGGAGGTGCCGAAGTCGCCCTGCACCATGTGCGTGAAGAAGCTCACGAACTGCTGCGGCAGCGGCTTGTCGAGCCCAAGCTCCGTGCGCACCATGGCCACGGTCTGCTCGTCGGCGTCCTGGCCGGCGGCAAGGCGCGCCGGGTCGCCGGGAAGCATGTGGACGAACATGAACACCAGCACCGCCACGATGAGCAGCGTGGGGATCAGGCCCAACAGTCGTTTGAGGAAGTAATTCAGCATGGGAGGCAGGCAATCAATGCCCTCTTCAAGGGACCACCGCGGAACCGGCTTTGCCGGGCCGCAGGTGTTGCCCCCGGTGAGGGGGTTGGCGTAGCGACACGAAGTGCGCCAAGCCTGGGGGAGAACTTAGTTGGACACCGCGATGGCGTCGATGTTGATGTTGCCGTCGGGCATCACGAACACACCCGACAGGCGCTTGGCGTGCGCCGACAGGTTCTGCTCGGTCACCATCGGCACGCGCGGCAGGTCCTTGCGGATCTGTTCCTGCGCGGTCTTGTACAGCGCGGCCTTTTCGCCTTCGTCGATCGTCACCAGCGCCTTGGCCAGTGCGTTGTCGACCACGTCGCTCTTGTAGAACGACATGTTGTTCAGCTTGGGTGCCCAGGCTTCCGATGCGAACAGCGGGCGCAGGCCCCAGTCGGCTTCACCGGTCGACGACGACCAGCCCGTGTAGTACATGCGCACCTTGGCCGTCTTCGGATCGGGCCATGCATCGACCTGCTCGGTGCGCTGGCCCACTTCGAGCGCCTGCACCTGCAGCTTGATGCCCACTTGCGCGAGCTGCTGCTGCACGAACTGAATGGTCTTCTGGCTGGTCGTGTTGTTGTAGGCGCTCCACAGCACCGACTCGAAGCCGTTGGGGTAGCCGGCTTCGGTCAGCAGCTCCTTGGCCTTCTTCACGTCGTAGGGGATGGGGGCCATCTTCTCGGCGTACTTCACGCCCTGGGGCAGCACGCCCTGCGCCGGAAAGGCATAGCCGCCGAACGCGACCTTGGCCAGTGCTTCCTTGTTGATGGCGTAGCCGATGGCTTCGCGCACCTTCGGGTTGTCATACGGCTTTTGCAGCATGTTGAAGGCCAGGAAGCGCGTGATGATCGACGGCGTGGCCACCACTTCGAGCTTGTCGCTCTTCTTCAGCAGGTCGGCCTGCTCGTAGGGAATGGGGAACGCGAAGTCGGCTTCGCCGGTCTGCAGCATGGCCGCGCGCGTGTTGTTCTCCAGCACCGGCTTCCACTGCACGGTGTCGACCTTGGGGTAGCCCTTCTTCCAGTAGCCGTCGAATTTCTTGGCCTTGACCGAGTCGGTCTGCTTCCACTCGACGAATTCGAACGGGCCGGTGCCCACGGGGTGGAACGCGATGTCCTTGTTGCCCCACTTCTTCAGCGCGGTGGGCGAAATCATGGCGGCCGAGGCGTGGGCCAGCGAGTTGATGAAGGGGCCGAAGGGCTCCTTCAGCGTGATGCGCACGGTGGTGGCGTTCACCGCCTCGACCTTGCTCACGCGGTTGAACTGGTTGTAGCGCAGCAGCTTGTTGTCCTGGTTCAGCACGCGGTCGAGCACGAACTTCACGGCCTCTGCGTTGAAGTCGGTGCCGTCGTGAAACTTCACGCCGGTGCGCAGCTTGATGGTGTAGACCAGGCCGTCCTTGGACACGTCGTAGCTCTCGGCGAGCACGTTCTGCACCTTCAGGTCCTTGTCGAACTGAAACAGGCCTTCATAGAAGGTCTTGGTCACGGCCGTGGTGATGGTGGTGTTGGTGTTGTACGGGTCCAGCGTTTCCGGCTGGTAGCCGATCGACAGCACCACGTCTTTGGCGGCCAGGGCGGTGCCCGAAGCGGCCAGCGCGGCCAGGCCCAGCAGTGCGGATGCCCATCGCAGGGAGGAAGAAGATTGCGTCATGGAAGAACTCCAGTCGGTTCGTGGAAAAAAAGCAGGGGGGCCTGCCGGTTGAAGAAATCAGGGTCCGAAAAATGGGCTCAGAACGCGCCGCCGATGCTGTGCCGCGCCACGAAGTGGCCCGGTGCCACCTGCACCAGCGGCGGCACCACGGGCTCGTCGCCCACCGCGCGAATGGGGCTGGGAATTTCGCCTTCGAGCAGCGCGCGCGGCTTGTGGCGGCGCGACGGGTCGGCCACCGGCACCGCGGCCATCAGCTTGCGGGTGTAGGCGTGCTGCGGTGCCTCGAACACTGCGCGGCGCGGGCCGATCTCCACGATCTGGCCCAGGTACATCACCGCCACGCGGTGGCTGATGCGCTCGACCACGGCCATGTCGTGCGAGATGAACAAGAAGGCCACGCCCAGCTCGCGCTGCAGGTCGAGCATGAGGTTGACGATCTGCGCCTGAATGGACACGTCCAGCGCCGACACCGATTCGTCCGCCACCACCACCTTCGGGTTGAGCGCCAGTGCGCGCGCAATGGCAATGCGCTGGCGCTGGCCGCCCGAAAATTCGTGCGGGTAGCGCTGCGCCACCTCGGGCGGCAGGCCCACCTTCTGCAGCAGCCAGTCGACCCGCTGCTGTGCCTCGGCGCCCTTGGCGATGTTGTGGATGAGCAGCGGCTCCATGATGGAGAAGCCCACCGTCACGCGCGGGTCGAGCGAGGCGAACGGGTCCTGAAAAATGAACTGGATGTTGCGTCGCAGCGCCTGCAGCTCGCGCGTGGGCAGCTCGCGAATGTTCTGCCCGCCGAACTCGATGGCGCCGCTCTGGCTTTCGACCAGGCGCAGCAGCGAGCGGCCCGTGGTCGACTTGCCGCAACCCGACTCGCCCACCAGCGCCAGCGTTTCGCCGGGGTACAGGTCGAAGCTGATCTTTTCCACCGCATGCACGCGGCGCTTCACGCGACCGAAGATGCCGCTGCGCACGTCGAAGCGCGTCACCAGGTCGCGCACGCGCAGGATCGGGCCGGCGTCTTCGCGCACCGTGGTGTCTTGCGGCGTGGCCTCGGCCACCGGGGTTGCATCGGCCGCGCCTTCGGTGCGCAGCAGCTCGAACTTGGCGGGCAGGTCGGTGCCCTGCATGGCGCCCAGCTTGGGCACCGCGGACAGCAGGGCGCGGGTGTAGGGGTGCTGCGGCGCGGCAAACACGGCGTCCGACGTGCCGGCCTCCACCTTGTCGCCGCGGTACATCACCAGCACGCGGTCGGCAATTTCGGCCACCACGCCCATGTCGTGCGTGATGAACAGCACGCCCATGTGCATCTCTTTCTGCAGCTCGCGAATGAGCTGGAGAATTTGCGCCTGAATGGTCACGTCCAGCGCGGTGGTGGGCTCGTCGGCAATCAGCAGTTGCGGCTTGCAGGACAGCGCCATCGCGATCATCACGCGCTGGCGCATGCCGCCCGACAGCTGGTGCGGAAAGCGGTCGAGCACGTTGCGCGCTTCAGGAATGCGCACCAGCTCCAGCATGCGAAGCGCCTCGGCGCGCGCGGCCGAATTGCTCTTGCCCTGGTGGATGCGAATGGCCTCGGCAATCTGGTCGCCGGCGGTGAACACCGGGTTGAGCGAGGTCATCGGCTCCTGAAAAATCATGGCGATGTCCGCGCCGCGAATGCCGCGCATCGTCTGGTCGCGTGCCTGGGCCAGGTCGAGCACCTCGCCGTTGCGGCGCCTGAACACCATGCGCCCGTCGAGGATGCGGCCGCCGCCGTGCTCCACCAGGCGCATCAGCGCGAGCGAAGTCACCGACTTGCCCGAACCCGATTCGCCGACCACCGCGAGCGTTTCGCCGTGGTTGATGTGGAAGGACAGTTTCTTGACGGCGTCGACCGTGCGCTCGGAGGTCGAGAAACGAACCGTGAGGTCGTCGACCGCGAGAACGCGGCCTTCCGGCAGGGCAAGGGCGGGGGCAGGGGTGGACATGGGCGTGCGGAAAAAAAGGGGGCGGGGGCGCTGCGACGAAAGGGGTGGCGTCAGGCGAAGATGGCCGTCTGCGGCGTCTCGGTGCCGCGCGCGTGGGCGCGGTACATGCCTTCGGTGTTGAAGGCCAGGCTCAGGTTGCCGTGGCGGTCGACGGCAATCAGCCCGCCGGTGCCGCCCAGGGCCGGCAGCGACTGCTGCACCACCGCGTGCGTGGCGGCCTGCAGCGTGGCACCGCCGTAGGCCATGCGCGCGCACACGTCGTAGGCGGCGGCCACGCGAATGAACATCTCGCCGCTGCCGGTGCACGACACGGCCGCCGTGCGGTCGTCGGCATAGGTGCCGGCGCCGATGAGCGGCGAGTCGCCGATGCGCCCGACGCGCTTGTTGGTCATGCCGCCGGTGGAGGTGGCGGCGGCCAGGTGGCCGTGCATGTCGAGCGCCACGGCGCCGACCGTGCCCATCTTCTTGTCTTCGTCGAGCGGGGAGGACGCTGCAGCCGTCATCGATGCGCCTTCGTGGTCCGTCACCACGCGGCCGGTGTCGCGCACGCGGTACAGCTGCTGGCGGCGGGCCTCGGTGGAGAAGAAAGAGGGCTCGACCATCTCCAGCCCGTGTTCGCGCGCAAAGGCCTCGGCGCCCGCGCCGGCCAGCAGCACATGGGCGCCGTCGTCGAGCACGGCGCGCGCGGCGCGCACCGGGCGGCGCACATGGCACACGCCGGCAATGGCGCCGGCGGCCAGCGTGGCGCCGTCCATCACGGCGGCATCTAGCTCATGGGTTTCGTCGTGCGTGAACACCGCGCCGTGGCCGGCGTTGAAGAGCGGGCATTCTTCGAGCAGCTCGACGGCGAGGCAGGTGGCGTCGAGCGCGCTGGCGCCCTCCAGCAGCAGGGCCTGCGCGGCGGCCACGATGCGGCTCAGCGCGTCGTGGTAGGCCTGCGCCTGCGCGGGGCTGGTGGTGGCGGCGCTGATGGTGCCGGCGCCGCCGTGGATGGCGATCACGGGCACATGGCGCGTGGCGGCCGGAGCCTGCGGCTGGGGTTGGGTCTGAATCTGGGTCATCGGGAGGCCTTCTTCTTTTTCTTGCCGTCGCTGTTCGGGGCGGCGGCATCGGTCGTGTTGCGCAAGCTCGCATGGGGCGCATGGGTGTCGGGAGCGAGCGCGTTGATGCGCGGCAGGCCGTTGGCACCGTGCAGCCAGGGCTGCAGCACCTGCAGGCTGCGGCGGGCGGACTGCACCGGGTTGGGCGCGCGCAGCGACACCGCGCTGGTCAGCGCCTCGATGAGCGCCAGCACGCTGGTCTCGCAGTTGGGGCGGTAGCTGGTTTCGGTCTGGCAGTACAGCGCCACGTCGGCCAGCGGTGCCAGCGGGGAGGTGGGCCGGTCGGTGAGGGCGAGCACGCCGCAGCCCTGGTCGCGCGCGATCTGCGCCAGCGCCACGGTGTCGATCAGGTAGCGCGGAAAGGTCAGCCCGATGAACAGGTCTTGCGGGCCTGCGTGCATCAGCGTGCGGGCCGCGTAGGTGACGCCGCTCACGCCCGGCAGCAGCCGCACGTCCTTGCAACTGCCGTCCAGCCCGTGCTGCAGCAGGCCCGCAAGCCAGCCGCTGGCGCCGAAGCCCGCGATGTAGACGGAGCGCGCCTTGCCGATGCGCTCGACCGCGGCCTCGCAGGCGGCGTAGTCCAGCGTCTGGCGTGTGCTTTCGATGTTGCGGCGGCTCTCGTCGAGCGCGATGGAGAACACCTCGGCCACCGTGGTCGGGCGTTCCAGGTTGCCGAGCAGGCGCTCCACCGGCGCCACCAGCGGCTCGAAGCCGCGCACCAGCTCCGCGCGGAAGGTGGCGTAGCCGTCGAAGCCCAGCGCGCGCGCAAATCGATTGGCCGTGGCCACCGACACGCCCACCGCGGCGGCAAGCTCGTCGATGGGCAGCGTGGCCACCTGGAGGCGGTGCTGCAGCACGTAGTCGGCCACCTGGCGGTGTGACCGCGTCAGCCGTGGCAACGCCTGCGCAATGCGCTGGGCCACGGTGGTGCCTGGGGTGTCGACGGTGGTGCTCATGAGGGGTGCGGTGTGCCCGAAAGTGTGCGTTTTCTGAAAATCAGTTTACAAATATAAGTCAAACAAGAAAATTTTCTGTCATTTTTGATCGGGTTTGCAAGGAATGGGCCAGGGAGTAAGGGAATTCCCTTGGGGCGGTTGGCGGCGCTCGGACGCTTCGACTCGTTGCTGACCGAGGTCATGCGGCTGTACGGCTTTGCTTGGCAAGCAAGTTTCAGTCGGCGCTAGCGATACACTCCGCGCCGCACGTAAAAAACGTGCCCGGGATTGGCGTCCTGAAACACCTCTGTGACATCACACCTCTTGGAGGCCTTCATGGCTATGTCTTCTTGCGCGTCCGCGCAATCTCCCGCTTCTTTCGATATCGACTCGCTGGCGCTTCAGGCTTGCGATGACGCCAACAATCTCAACGAGGTTCTGCATGCCTACGCATGCCTCGAAAAGCTCATCGAGCCCGCCGAGTTGGGCGACACCGAACAAGTCAACCCGAGCCGCACCGAGTTGGCTGCCTTGGTCGGCATGGTGAATCTGGAGATGAGCCGCCGGCTCGCTGTGATCGAAACAACGCTTGAATCGATGCGCGCCGAACTCGACGCGCGAACTGCAGCAGACGCTCCAGCCAACTGACGGCCCGGCCGGCCGCACCACGCCGACGAAGAGAACGCATGCGCGAGCCGGCGGGTCGTTGCACTCACGCAGCAATGCCTCCGGCGCGCGCGGTGATCGACCAGCACGCGGCCACAAGCCGCACCTCGTCGCCGTGCACGAAGAGTTCGAACGCGGCGCGCACGGTGTCGATGACTCGTGCGCGGGTGTGTTCGTCGGCCTGCTGGAGTGCCGCGCCAACGGGCCCCATGCGGCTCAGGTAGCCGAGCAGATCCTTTTCGGGGAGGGTGCAGGGCACGTCGATTGGCTCGATGGCGATGTGTTGCCAGCCGCTCCGTTGCAACAGCGACTGGACGTGCGCGCGGTCGGCAAACGCGAACTGCCCTGGCGCGCCCGGTTTGCGTGACGGCAGATTCGGCAGCAGCGGCGCCGCGGCGCGCTCGGCGGTGGTCATGAACGGGTTCTCCGCACCGCTGCGCCACGCGATGAAGCACAGCGACGCGTCGCGCGCGGCGGCGCGGTGCAGATGGGCAAACGCGCGCACCGGGTCGTCGAAGAACATCACGCCGAAGCGCGAGATCAGCAGATCGAAGCTGCTTGGCACGAAGGCATGCGTTTGCGCATCGGCGCAAACGAAGGTGGCCGGCATGCCTTGTTGCGCGGCCCGCATGCGCGCGGTGGCGATCATGGGTTGCGAGATGTCGATGCCGCTGCAATGGCCTGCTGCACCGAGCAGCTTCGCCACCGCAAGCGTGGTGCCGCCCGTGCCGCAACCCACGTCGAGCACGCGGCGCGGGGACGCTGCCGCACTGGCCGTGCACGCTGCATCGACCAGCAGGTCTTCGAACGGTTGAAAGAGTCGGTCGAGCAACGCCTGCGCATCGACCCACGCGTGGCCGGCTGAACCGTTCCAGAGCCTCGCCTGTTCGTCGCCCGTGGGCTGGGTGGTTTCCATGATGTCGTTTCCTTTGGCTTGCCTTCACGAGGCGGAAACCGCACTATGCGAGCTCAAGTCGACTTGAGGTCAAGGGGGAGTTCATGCGCACGATGCATCTGGACATCAGCGAGGTGGCGCAACGCTCGGGCCTGCCGGCGTCGGCGCTGCGGTATTACGAAGAAAAGGGGCTGATCGCCTCGAGCGGGCGGCGCGGGCTGCGCCGCCTGTTCGACGCGGGCGTGCTCGAGCGGCTGGCGCTCATTGCGCTGGGCCGCACCGCGGGTTTCTCGCTGGACGAGATCGCGCGCATGTTCGGCACCGACGGCCAGCCGCGCATCGACCGGCTCATGCTCACGGCCAAGGCCGACGAACTCGACCGCACCATCCGCAACCTGAGCGTGATGCGCGACGGCCTGCGGCATGCCGCCGTGTGTTCCGCGCCTAGCCACATGGCATGCCCCAAATTCCGGCGCATCCTGCGCGCGGCAGGGGCGGGGACTGCCAAGGCGCGAGAGAAAAGCGAAAAATCCGAGAAGGTCGAAAGCCCCTCACGCGGCAAACGCAGCCGCGCGTCCGGCCCGGCTTGACGCCAGCGCTCATCGCCACTTCCACCCGATGCCCGCGTTGATGCCCCACTCCTTGCCCGTGGTCGTCACGCCCGCGCCCCAGGACATCTGACCGTCGTCGGACAGCTGCTTGAAAGTCAGCGCCAGCGCGGTGTAGCCCTTGTAGCTGCCCAGGCCGACGCCCACGGTCTTCTCGCCGGGGTACAGCGTGGGCAGGTAGGTGCCCGCCATCGCAAACGCCATCGCGGTGCCCGAATAGGCAATGCGGGCCACGTCCCCCACCTGGCTCGCGACCTGGTTCGCGACCTGGTTCAGTTGGGCCACGTTGACCGCGTCGGCCGGCAGAATGCCCGGCGCCAGGTTGCCGATGCGCGTGCCGTTGGGGGCATTGCCGTTGCCCAGGTTGAGCTGGTTGTAGTTCACCGTGCCGTCCGGGTTGGTGGCGTACTGCACGCTGGCCGCGGCCACCGCGCCGGTGGTGGCCCGCAACTGGGCCACGTTGGTCGCGTCGCTGTCGGCGGTGCCGGCGGCCACGCCGGTGATCTGGCGGAACTGGCCGCTGGCCGCATCGCCCACCGACACGGCCGCCTGCGTGCCGGTGGTCGCCCTGATCGCCGCGGCCTGCTGCGCCGTGGCGCTGCTCGGCACGAAGCCGGCGGCGCCCGCCGGGGTGGAGGCCACCGCGCCCGCACCCAGCGCCACGCCGCCGCTTTGCGTGACCACCGCGCCAAAGCCGATGGCGGTGCCCTGCGAAATGTTCGGTGCCTTGCTCAGCGCAGTGCCCCCGGCGTCCGCCCCGTCGCCGAACGCGGCGCCGCCGCCGCCCGCACGCGCGTTCGCACCGATGGCCTGCGAGCCCGTGGCCAGCGCGCCGCTGCCGATGGCGATCGCGTTCGCGCCCGTGGCCTGTGCGCCCATGCCCACCGCCACCGCGCCGTCGGCCGTGGCCTTCGCGCCATTGCCCGCCGCAAATGCGTTCGCACCGCTGGCGGTCGACTGCGGGCCGATGGCGACCGAATCCGGTCCCGCCGCCGAGGCGTCGGTCTCGGTCGAATTGGTGCGGAAGTATTTCGTGCCGCCGTTGTTGATGTTGTTGATGGTCGTGCTCAGCGTGCCGACGTTGCTCACGGCCGTGCCGACGCTGGTCGACAGGCTGTCGATGGAGCCGACGCTGCTGGACAGACTCGCAAGGTTGCTGTTCGTCGTGCTCAGGCCGGTGGACAGACTGCCGACGTTGGTGTTCGTCGTGCTCAGCCCGGTGGAGAGGCTGGAGATGCCGCTGGTCGCGGTACTCAGGCCGGACGACGTCGAGGTCGACAGGCTGCCGATGCTGCTGGTGGCCGTGCTCAAGCCGGTCGAGAGGCTGCCGACGCTGCTGGTGGTGGTGCTGATGCCGGTGGAAAGGCTGCTGACGTTGCTGTTGGTGGTGCTCAGGCCGGTGGAGAGGCTGCCGACATTGCTGTTGGTGGTGCTGAGGCCGGTGGAGAGGCTGCCGACATTGCTGTTGGTGGTGCTCAGGCCGGTGGAAAGGCTGCCGACATTGCTGTTGGTGGTGCTGAGGCCGGTGGACAAGATGCTGACATTGCTGTTGGTGGTGCTGAGGCCAGTGGACAGGATGCCGACATTGCTGTTGGTGGTGCTGAGGCCGGTGGAGAGGATGCCGACATTGCTGTTGGTGGTGCTGAGGCCGGTGGACAGGATGCCGACATTGCTGTTGGTGGTGCTGAGGCCGGTGGACAGGATGCTGACGTTGCTGTTGGTCGTGCTGAGGCCGGTGGACAAGATACCGACATTGCTGTTGGTGGTGCTGAGGCCGGTAGACAGGCTGCCGACGTTGCTCTCTGTCGTGCTCAGGCCGGTGGAAAGACTGTCGACGTTGCTGTTGGTGGTGCTCAGGCCCGTGGATGTCGAGGTCGACAAGCTGTCGATGTTGCTCGTGGCCGTACTCAGACCCGTCGAGCTTGAGGTAGACAGGCTGCTCACGCTGCTGTTGGTCGTGCTCAGGCCGGTAGAGAGGCTTCCTACATTGCTGTTGGTGGTGCTCAACCCCGTCGACAGGCTGCCGATGCCGCTGGTCGCCGTACTGAGGCCGGACGATGTCGAGGTCGACAGGCTGCCGACATTGCTGTCGGTGGTGCTCAGTCCGGTGGAGAGACTGGAGATGCCGCTGTTCGCGGTACTCAAGCCGGTAGAGAGACTCCCTACGTTGCTGTTCGTCGTGCTCAGGCCGGTGGACAGGCTGCCGATGCCGCTGGTCGCCGTACTGAGGCCGGACGATGTTGAAGTCGACAGGCTGCCGACGTTGCTGTCGGTGGTGCTGAGCCCCGTCGACAAACTGCCGATGCCGCTCGTCGCAGTGCTCAGACCGGAAGACGTTGAAGTCGAGAGGCTGCCTACGTTGCTGTTCGTCGTGCTCAGCCCGGTGGACAGGCTGCCGACAGTGCTATTGGTGGTGCTCAACCCCGTCGACAAGCTGCCGATGCCGCTCGTCGCGGTGCTCAGACCGGAAGACGTTGAAGTCGACAAGCTGTCGATGTTGCTCGTGGCTGTGCTCAGGCCCGTCGAGCTCGATGTAGACAGACTGCTCACGTTGCTGTTCGTCGTGCTCAGGCCGGTGGASAGGCTGCCGACATTGCTGTTGGTCGTGCTGAGCCCCGTCGACAAGCTGCCGATGCCACTGGTCGCCGTACTGAGGCCGGACGACGTCGAGGTCGACAGACTGCCGACGTTGCTGTCGGTGGTGCTCAGCCCTGTCGACAGGCTGCTGATGCCGCTGGTCGCGGTACTGAGGCCGGAGGATGTCGAAGTCGACAGGCTGCCGACGTTGCTGTCAGTGGTGCTCAGCCCCGTCGACAGGCTGCTGATGCCGCTGGTCGCGGTACTGAGGCCGGAGGATGTCGAAGTCGACAGGCTGCCGACGTTGCTGTCAGTGGTGCTCAGCCCCGTCGACAAACTGCTGATGCCGCTGGTCGCCGTACTGAGGCCGGAGGATGTTGAAGTCGAAAGACTGCCGACGTTGCTGTCGGTGGTGCTGAGCCCCGTCGACAAACTGCCGATGCCGCTCGTCGCGGTGCTCAGGCCCGTCGAGCTCGATGTAGACAGACTGCTCACGTTGCTGTTCGTCGTGCTCAGGCCTGTGGAGAGGCTGCCGACATTGCTGTCGGTCGTGCTGAGCCCCGTCGACAAGCTGCCGATGCCACTGGTCGCCGTACTGAGGCCGGACGATGTTGAAGTCGACAGACTGCCGACGTTGCTGTCGGTGGTGCTCAGCCCGGTGGAGAGACTGGAGATGCCGCTGTTCGCCGTACTGAGGCCGGAGGATGTTGAAGTCGACAGGCTGCCGACGTTGCTGTCAGTGGTGCTGAGCCCCGTCGACAAGCTGCCGATGCCGCTGGTCGCCGTACTGAGGCCGGAGGATGTTGAAGTCGACAGACTGCCGACGTTGCTGTCGGTGGTGCTCAGTCCCGTCGACAAGCTGCTGATGCCGCTTGTCGCAGTGCTCAGACCGGACGACGTTGAAGTGGACAGGCTGCCCACATTGCTGTTGGTTGTGCTCAACCCCGTCGATGTCGAGGTCGACAAGCTGTCGATGTTGCTCGTCGCCGTACTCAGACCCGTCGAGCTCGATGTAGACAGGCTGCTCACGCTGCTGTTCGTCGTGCTCAGCCCGGATGACGTTGAAGTCGACAAGCTGTCGATGCTGCTCGTGGCGGTGCTCAAGCCAGTCGAAAGACTGCCGACATTGCTGTTGGTTGTGCTCAACCCCGTCGACAAGCTGCCGATGCCGCTTGTCGCAGTGCTCAGGCCGGACGACGTCGAGGTCGAAAGACTGCCCACAGTGCTGTTGGTGGTACTCAGGCCCGTGGACAGACTGCCTACATTGCTGTTCGTCGTGCTCAGTCCCGTTGATGTCGAGGTCGACAAGCTATCGATGTTGCTCGTCGCCGTACTCAGACCCGTCGAGCTCGATGTAGACAGGCTGCTCACACTGCTGTTCGTCGTGCTCAGCCCAGTCGACAAGCTGCCGATGCTGCTCGTGGCAGTGCTCAAGCCGGTCGACAGGCTGCCGACATTACTGTTGGTGGTGCTCAGGCTCGTCGACAAGCTGCCGATGCCGCTGGTTGCGGTGCTCAGGCCGGATGACGTTGAAGTCGACAGGCTGCCTACGTTGCTGTTCGTCGTGCTAAGTCCCGTCGATGTCGAGGTCGACAGGCTGGCGATGTTGCTCGTCGCCGTACTCAACCCCGTCGACGTCGAGGTCGACAAGCTCGTCACATTGCTCGACACCGTGCTGATCGTCGTCGACAGGCTCGCGCCGCTGGTGCTCAGCTGTGCCACGCTCACCGCGTCCTGGGGTGCCGAGCCGTCGGCCACGTTGGTGATGCGGCGCAGTGCCCCCGGCGCACCCACCGACACTTCCGACGCCGGCGCGGCCGTGCCTGTCAGAAAGCCCGTGCCCGTGGGTGCCGCCGCGCCGGTGACCGAGCCCGACCCGATGGCCACGCTGTTCGCGTACGCCGCATTGGCATTGGCGCCGATGGCGATGGTGTTGGCCGCCAGCGCCGCCGCCGTGTCGCCCAGCGCCACCGCGCTGCCGCCCACCGCCTGCGACTTGTTGCCCAATGCCACCGCACCGTCGCCGGTCGCGACGTTGTCCGCCCCGACGGCCACCGCGCCGGTGCCGGTGGCCGTGTTGGGGTCGCCGATGGCCACTGCGCCGTTGCCGACCGCTGTCTGTTTGCGCCCGATGGCAACGGCACCGCCTGCCGCAGTACCGCCGTTGGCCGTGGTGCCGTCGGAACCGATGGCCACATTGCGCCCCGTCGCGCCGCTGACCACGCCGTCCCCCTGTGCAATGCCGAAGACTCCGTTCACGGTCGCACCGCGGCCGACGGCAATGCCGGAGGTGGCCGCAGTGACCACGCTGGACTGGCCCCCAATCGAGATGGAGTCGGGCGCGGCAGCCGCCGCCCCGCTGGTGGCATTGCCGCCGAGCGCCGTGGCGCCGCTGCCGCTCGCCTTGGCGGCCGGGCCGACGGCCGAGGCGTAACCCCCTGAGGCCACTGCGGTCCACCCGACGGCAACGTCACGAATCGGTGTCGTGGAGCCGGCCGAGCCGGCCGCGGCGCTCCAGCCCAGCGCAACGTCATCCTGGTTGTAGGCCCGGGAGGACGAGCCCACCGCAGTGCTTCCGGCCCCGCGAGATTCGGCAGCGGTACCGACAGCCACGCTGTTCGATTTGCTGGCAATCGCGCCGTAGCCGATAGCGGCCGATGTCCCCCCCGCGGCATTGCTGAGCGCGCCGAATGCAATGGCGCCGGCGCCGGTCGCTCTTGTACTGTCGCCAAAAGCAATCGAAGGGGTCGCGCCGCTGGCATCGCCGACAGCAAGCGCATTTCTACCCAAGGCGATGTCACTGGAGAAGGCGGCGTTGGCTGAACTGCCCAGGGCAATGGACCGCGCGCCGTTGGCCTGCGAGCTGGCGCCCACAGCCAGGGCTCCCAGCCCTGCCTCTTCTACACATCTCCGAGCCCACG
>NNBV01000934.1_pt1 | contig 81378 bp, 73 predicted proteins | sample 1173771 | NCBI WGS metagenome assembly NNBV01 (sample SAMN07173938, study PRJNA388173) | plant metagenome | isolation source: symbiotic tissue sample KVS11 | place: Norway: Troms, Kvaloya island | reverse complement strand
GGGCTGTACTGCGCCGGCGCGCTGGCGTTGCTCGGGCTGGCACCCGCGCCCTGGAACGCGAAGCCACCCTGGCGGCTGGCGCCCGAGGCTTGCGAACGCGCCTTGATCATGCGCCACACCACCACACCGGCCAGCACCAGCAGACCGATCAGCAGGATGTTGCCGAAGCCGGCACCCATGCCCAGCGAATGCGCCAGCCATGCGAGACCCAGGCCGGCGGCCAGGCCACCGAGCATGGCGCCCCACGGACGCTTGGGTGCAGCAGCCGCCGCGGGCGTTGCGGGCTTCGCAGCCGCGTTGGTCGCGTTCTGCTGCGCCGGCGCGGCGGGCGGCGTGGCCTGGCGTTGCGTCACGTTGGACGACTGGCGCCCCACCGACTTGCCGCCACCCATGCGAGCCGCCTCGGCCTGGACACTGCCCAGTACCAACGCAGCCGCCAAAAACAAAGTACCCAAACTCTTCATATCGTCTCCTCTCGAGCGAAAGATTCGCCTCATCAACATTTGATTCCAACATGGAGGGCAGCAATGCCACCCGTCATGTTGTGATAGTCCACATGTCCGAAACCGCCCTCTTTCATGAGGGTCTTGAGCTCCTCTTGCGAGGGGTGCATCCGGATGGATTCGGCCAGGTAGCGGTAGCTTGCGTCGTCGCCGGCCACGAGCTTGCCCAGGCGCGGCAGCACGTTGAAGGAGTACCAGTCGTAAGCCTTGGCCAGCGGCTTGGCAACCTTCGAGAACTCGAGCACGAGCAGCTTGCCGCCCGGCTTGATCACGCGGTTCATTTCCTTCAGTGCGGCGTCCTTGTGGGTCATGTTGCGCAGGCCGAAGGCCACCGTCACCACGTCGAAGTGGTTGTCGGGAAAGGGCAGTTTCTCCGCGTCGCAGACCGTGGTGGGCAGCGAGACGCCGGCGTCGAGCAGGCGGTCGCGCCCGGTGCGCAGCATGGCTTCGTTGATGTCGGTGTGGACCACCTGGCCCGTGGCGCCGACCTTCTTGGCGAAGGCCATGGCCAGGTCGCCGGTGCCGCCCGCGATGTCCAGCACGCGCGAGCCTTCGCCGACGTTCGCAACCATGACGGTGTACGCCTTCCAGGCGCGGTGCAGGCCGGCCGACATCAGGTCGTTCATGACGTCGTAGCGGGATGCGACCGAATCGAAGACACCGCGAACGCGGCGAGCCTTCTCGCTTTCGTCGACTGTTTCAAAGCCGAAGTGTGTGGTACTCATGCGACCGATGTTAGGCCGGAAGCCCTCACATCAAGCCGACGACCCCGCGGGCACGGCGGGCATTCGTTGCTTTTTTTGCCCCGCCCTTCCCGGGGGCAGGGCCATCTGCGCGATCGCAGCGCCGGCGTTTCGTGCGATCGCGCGGGCTCAGTGGCTGCCGCAGGCGTGGCCGCTCTTGTCGATCATCGGCGCGTCGCGATCGATGCCTGCTTCGGCCAGGCGGCGCTCGTAGGTGGCCCACAGCTCGGCCTGCTTGGCGCCCAGTTCGTAGAGCAGGTCCCACGAATAGATGCCGGTGTTGTGGCCGTCGCTGAAGGTCGGCTGCACCGCGTAGTTGCCGACCGCCTCGAGATCGACCAGATCGACGTCGCGCTTGCCCGTCTGCAGAATTTCCTGGCCCGGGCCATGGCCCTGCACTTCGGCCGACGGCGAGCAGATGCGCATCAGCTCGAAGGGAATGCGAAAGCTCGCGCCGTCGGAAAAGCCCACTTCGAGCACGCGCGATTGCCCGTGCACGGTGATCGATTGCGGCGTCGGTGCGCCCGGTTTCAAGCCTGCCATCAAAAACTCCTGTTGCCCAGGCGCGCGATCATCGCAGCCTCTGTCGCTGGCAGCCGCGCCGCAATGTCCGCCTCTTGCGCGGCATTGCGCTCGCGCTGCACCGGCGCCCACACCGACCCCGGAAAATGGCTGTCGTGCGCAAAGCGCGCAATCACGTGCCAGTGCAGGTGCGCCACCATGTTGCCGAGCGCGGCCAGGTTGATCTTGGCCGGTGCCAGGTGCTCGCGCAGGCACTGCTCGACCACCGTCACGGCCTCGATGCACAGCGTGCGGTCCGCCGCGTCGAGATCGGAAAACTCCGGCGCATGCTCGCGCCACACCACGCGGTAGAAGGCCGGAAAGCCCTCCTCCTGCGCATGGATGACGCGCAGCTTCGCGCCCTCGAACACCAGGCGCCCGCCAGGCCCCTCGCACAGCACGCAGCCCTGTACCTTCGTCATACCAGCACCCGCTCGATCCCGCCCTGGTTGGCCGCCGCCACATAGGTCGGCATCCAGTCGGCGCCGAGGATCTTGTTGGCCATCTCGACCACGATGTAGTCGGCTTCGAGCAGCCCGTTGTTCAGGTCGTTGCCGTAGCGCGAGAGGCCCTGCAGGCAGCTCGGGCAGCTGGTGAGAATCTTCACGTTGCCCTTCTCACCGACGGCGCCGCTCTCGCGCAACTCGGCCTCGCCCTTCTTCAGCTCTTCTTCCTTGCGGAAACGGATCTGCGTCGAAATGTCCGGCCGCGACACGCCCAGCGTGCCCGACTCGCCGCAGCAGCGGTCGTTCTTGAGCACGTTGTCGCCGACCAGCGCCTTCACCGTCTTCATCGGGTCCTGCAGCTTCATCGGCGAATGGCAAGGGTCGTGGTACAGGTAGCCGCCACCGCCCGCGCCGGCCAGCGTGATGCCCTTCTCCAGCAGGTACTCATGGATGTCGATGATCCGGCAGCCCGGAAAGATCTTGTCGAACTGGTAGCCCTGCAGCTGGTCGTAGCAGGTGCCGCAGCTCACCACCACCGTCTTGATGTCGAGGTAGTTCAGCGTGTTGGCCACGCGGTGGAAGAGCACGCGGTTGTCCGTGATCATCTTCTCGGCCTTGTCGAACTGGCCGCTGCCGCGTTGCGGATAGCCGCAGCACAGATAGCCCGGCGGCAACACTGTCTGCACACCCGCGTGCCACAGCATCGCCTGCGTGGCGAGCCCCACCTGCGAGAACAGCCGTTCCGACCCGCAGCCCGGAAAGTAGAAGACCGCCTCGGTCTCCGAGGTCGTCGTCTTCGGATCGCGAATGATCGGCACGTAGTCCGCATCCTCGATGTCCAGCAACGCGCGTGCCGTCTGCTTGGGCAGGTTGCCCGGCATCTTCTTGTTGATGAAGTGAATCACCTGCTCTTTGAGAGGCGCCGGCCCCAGCGTGGCCGGCGGCGCGCCGGTCTGCTTTTTCGCCAGGCCGCGCAGCAGGTCGTTGGCCAGGCGCTGCGCCTTGAAGCCGATGCCCACCATGCCCGCGCGCACCGCCTTGATGGTCTGCGGGTTGGTCGCATTCAGGAAGAACATGGCCGCCGCGTTGCCGGGGCGAAAGCTCTTCTGCCCCATCTTGCGCAGCAGGTTGCGCATGTTCATCGACACGTCGCCGAAGTCGATCTTCACCGGGCAGGGTGTGAGGCACTTGTGGCACACGGTGCAGTGGTCGGCCACGTCCTCGAACTCTTCCCAGTGCTTGATGCTGATGCCGCGGCGGGTCTGCTCCTCGTACAGGAAAGCCTCCACCAGCAGCGAGGTCGCAAGGATCTTGTTGCGCGGGCTGTAGAGCAGGTTGGCGCGCGGCACGTGCGTGGCGCACACCGGCTTGCACTTGCCGCAGCGCAGGCAGTCCTTCACGCTGTCGGCAATGGCGCCGATGTCGCTCTGCTGCATGATCAGCGACTCGTGCCCCATGAGGCCGAAGCTCGGCGTGTAGGCGTTGGTCAGGTCGGCATGCAGCGTGACCGCTTCGCCCGCCGGCGCGCGCAGCAGCTTGCCCTTGTTGAAGCGGCCTTCGGGGTCGACCCGGGCCTTGTATTCGGTGAAGGGGCGCAGCTCTTCGTCGCTCAGGAATTCGAGCTTGGTGATGCCGATGCCGTGCTCACCCGAGATCACGCCGTCCAGGCTGCGCGCCAGCGCCATGATGCGGACCACCGCGGCATGCGCGGTCTGCAGCATCTCGTAGTTGTCGCTGTTCACCGGAATGTTGGTGTGCACGTTGCCGTCGCCCGCGTGCATGTGCAGCGCGATCCACACGCGGCCCTTGAGCACGCGCTTGTGGATGGCCGTGCATTCGGCCAGGATCGGCGCAAACTCAGCGCCCGAAAAAATCTCCTGCAGCGGCTGGCGCAGCTGGGTCTTCCAGCTCGCGCGCAGCGAATGGTCCTGCAGCTGCACGAACTGCGCATCGACGTCGCGCAGCCAGCCGGCCCACAGCGCGCGCACCTCCTGCACCAGCGTCACGGCCTGCGCCACGCGGTCTTCGAGCAACTCGGCCGCCGGAATCTCGTGCGCGTCGTCGGTCTTGCCCAGCGGCAGGTTGCCGCGCACCAGGAATGCCTCCAGCTCGTCGGTGAGCGCGAGCTTGTTCTGCAGCGACAGCTCGATGTTGATGCGCTCGATGCCGTCGCTGTACTCGGCCATGCGCGGCAGCGGAATCACCACGTCTTCGTTGATCTTGAAGGCGTTGGTGTGCTTGCTGATGGCGGCCGTGCGCTTGCGGTCCAGCCAGAATTTCTTGCGTGCCTCGGGGCTGATGGCCACAAAGCCTTCGCCGCTGCGCGAGTTGGCGATGCGCACCACCTCCGATGTGACGCGCGCCACGTCGTCGGCGTTGTCACCCGCGATGTCGCCGAACAGCACCATCTTGGGCAGGCCGCCATGCTTCTTCGATTTGGTCGCGTAGCCCACGGCCTTCAGGTAGCGGTCGTCCAGGTGCTCCAGGCCGGCCAGCAGCACGCCCGAGCGCTTTTGCTCGGCGAACATGAAGTCCTTGATTTCCACGATGCTGGGCACCGCGTCCTTGGCATTGCCGAAGAACTCGAGGCACACGGTGCGCGTGTGCGCGGGCATCTTGTGCACCACCCAGCGGCAACTGGTGATGAGGCCGTCGCAGCCTTCCTTCTGGATGCCCGGCAGGCCCGACAGAAACTTGTCGGTCACGTCCTTGCCCAGACCCTCCTTGCGGAAGCTGCGGCCCGGAATGTCCAGCCGCTCCGTGCGCAGTCGGGTCTTGCCGTCGGCGGCGAAGTACTGCAGCTCGAACAGGGCGCTTTCGGCGTCGTGGATCTTGCCCAGGTTGTGCCCGATGCGCGTGACTTCGAGCCATTCGGCCTGCGGCGTCACCATGCGCCACGAGGCGAGGTTGTCCAGCGCGGTGCCCCACAGCACGGCTTTCTTGCCGCCCGCGTTCATGGCGACGTTGCCGCCGACACAAGACGCTTCGGCCGACGTGGGGTCGACCGCGAACACGAAGCCCGCGCGCTCGGCCGCGTCGGCCACGCGCTGCGTGACCACGCCGGCCTCGGTCCAGATGGTGGGCACGGGGTCGGCCAGGCCGGGCAGCGGCATGTGCTCGACCTCGGTCATCGCCTCGAGCTTCTCGGTGTTGATGACCACGCTGTTCCACGTCAGCGGAATGGCGCCGCCGGTGTATCCGGTGCCGCCGCCGCGCGGAATGATGGTCAGGCCCAGCTCGATGCAGCCCTTCACCAGCAGCGCCATCTCGGCCTCGGTGTCGGGGCACAGCACCACGAACGGGTATTCCACGCGCCAGTCGGTGGCGTCGGTCACGTGCGACACGCGCGAGAGACCGTCGAACTTGATGTTGTCCTTGGCCGTGAGCCGGCCCAGCACGCGCGTCGCCTTGCGGCGCAGGGCGGCCACGTCGCGGAACTTGGTGTCGAACGCCGCCACGGCGTCGCCCACCAGTTGGGTGAGCTCACCCACGAACTGGTCGCGCAAGGCATCGCTGTCGGGGGTGCGGCGCTTCTGCACTTCGCTCAGGCGGTGCCTGAGGGCCTCGACCAGCTGGCCGCGGCGGCGCGGGTTGTCGAGCAGGTCGTCGACCAGGTAGGGGTTGCGCTGCACCACCCATATGTCGCCCAGCACCTCGTAGAGCATGCGGGCCGATCGGCCGGTGCGGCGCTCGGCGCGCAGGGTCTGCAGCAGTTCCCAGCCGCGTTCGCCCAGCAGGCGAATCACGATTTCTCGGTCGGAGAAGCTGGTGTAGTTGTACGGGATCTCGCGCAGTCGTACAGGCTCTGCGGCCTGTGACAACAGCGTGTTCAACGCGGTCGGAGCATTCATCGGGTGGGGCGCCTCGGCCGGGCGCTGCGCACCCATAGCCGGGCCGGGCATTTTAGGGCAGGCCCTGGGGTCTTGCCTCTTTGGCTTGGCGTTGCCCTTGCGCTAGGGGCGTTGACCCTGTGTGCCGGGGCGGTTGTCGTGGCGTGGATGCCGTCGGCCCTCACCCCCGCCCTCTCCCTTGCCCTCTCCAGGGGGAGAGGGAGCAATACCGGGGGATGAACAACCGCTGTGCCCACGGCACCCATCGCCGCCCCCCAATGGAACATCAGAAAAGCACGCGACTCCGAATCGTGCCATTCACCTTCGCCAGCTTCTCCAGCGCCAGGTCGGAGGAGGCGGCGTCGATGTCCATCACCACGTAGCCCACCTTCTCGTTCGTCTGCAGAAACTGCGAGGCGATGTTGATGTGGTTGTCCGAGAAGATCTTGTTGATCTCCGACAGCACGCCCGGCACGTTGCGGTGCACATGCAGCAGCCGGTGCTTGCCCGGGTGGGCCGGCAGCGCCACCTCGGGGAAGTTGACCGACGAGGTCGAGGTGCCGTTGTCGCTGTACTTGACCAGCTTTTCCGCCACTTCCAGCCCGATGTTGGCCTGCGCCTCCATGGTCGAGCCGCCGATGTGGGGCGTGAGAATCACGTTGTCCAGACCGCGCAGCGGCGACAGAAACTCGTCCTTGTTGCTGCGCGGCTCCACCGGGAACACGTCGATGGCGGCGCCCAGCAGCTTCTTGGCCTTCAGCGCCTCGGCCAGGGCCTCGATCTCCACCACCGTGCCGCGCGAGGCGTTGATCAGGATCGAACCGGGCTTCATCGCCGCGATCTCGGCCGCGCCGATCATCCATTGCGTGGCCTGCGTCTCGGGCACGTGCAGTGTCACGATGTCGCTCTGGCCCAGCAACTGGTGCAGGTCGCGCACCTGGCGCGCGTTGCCCAGCGGCAGCTTGGTGACCACGTCGAAGAACGCCACGTGCATGCCCAGCGCCTCGGCCAGCACCGACAGCTGCGCGCCGATGGAGCCGTAGCCCACGATGCCCAGCGTCTTGCCGCGAATTTCAAAGGCGTTGTCGGCCGACTTGAGCCAGCCGCCGCGGTGCGCCACCGCGCTCTTCTCGGGCACGCCGCGCAGCAGCAGGATGGCTTCGGCCAGCACCAGTTCGGCCACCGAACGGGTGTTGGAGTACGGCGCGTTGAACACCGCCACGCCATGCTCGCGGGCGGCTTCCAGGTCGACCTGGTTGGTGCCGATGCAGAAGCACCCGGCGGCCACCAGCTTGTGGGCGGCGGCGAACACTTCGGCCGTGAGTTGCGTGCGCGAACGGATGCCCAGAAAGTGCACGTCGGCGATCTTCGCCTTCAGTTCCGCGTCGGGCAGCGCGCCCGGCAGCGACTCGATGTTGGTGTAGCCGGCGGCGCGCAGCACCTCCACGGCCGAGGGGTGAATGCCTTCGAGAAAGAGGAACTTGATCCGGCTCTTGTCGAGGGAAGTTTTGCTGCTCATGGCGGTCTCGCGGAAGGCCCTGGCCGTGGCGACAAGCTGGGCCAAAAAAGGGAGGGCGATGCTAGCATGGTGCGCTGCACCATGCAGGGCCGCGGGACTTGCCGAACCTGATGCGAACAGGGCCATGGGCCCTGGTGCGAACTGGCCCAAGGCCCCTCGTTCAAAACAGCGCCAAAGGGCTTTCCCCGATAGGAAGAAACCCGTGGTCCGTGCGCCAATGTGACGCGGCTGTGTCACGCACATGCCATAGCATTCGCGCTTTCCATTTTTCCCTTCAGGAGTCTTCATGCGATTCAAGACGCTCGCGCTGGCATCGGCGCTGGCCGCCACGCTGTTCAACGTGGCTCAGGCCCAGACCGAGATCCAGTGGTGGCATTCCATGACCGCCGTCAACAACGAGTGGGTCAACGACCTGGCCAAGCAGTTCAACGAGAGCCAGAAGGAATACAAGATCGTGCCAACCTTCAAGGGCACGTACGACGAATCCATGACGGCCTCGATCGCGGCCTTCCGCTCGGGCAACGCACCGCACATCCTCCAGGTGTTCGAAGTGGGCACCGCCACCATGATGGCCAGCAAGGGCGCGATCATTCCGGTCGGCCAGGTCATGAAGGACGCGGGCGAGAAGTTCGACCCGGCCGCCTACATTCCCGCCGTGGCCGGTTACTACACCGCCCCCAACGGCCAGATGCTGAGCTTCCCGTTCAACAGCTCGACCACCATCTTCTATTTCAACAAGGACGCCTTCAAGGCGGCCGGCCTGCCCACCGACAAGGCGCCGCAGACCTGGCCCGAAGTGGTGGCCGCCGCCGCCAAGCTCAAGGCCAGCGGCCACAAGTGCCCGTTCACCACGGCCTGGCAGAACTGGACGCAGGTCGAGAGCTTCTCGGCCTGGCACAACGTGGAATTTGCCAGCAAGGCCAACGGCCTGCAGGGCCTGGACGCGCGCCTGAAGGTGAACTCGCCGCTGCACCTGCGCCACATCGAGAACCTGGCCAGCATGGCCAAGCAGGGCCTGTTCGTCTACAAGGGCCGCGGCAACGTGCCTGAGGCCTCGTTCGTGTCGGGCGAGTGCGCGATGATCAACACGTCTTCCGGCTTCTACGGCAACGTGGCCAAGAACGCCAGGTTCGCCTACGGCCTGGCCCCCCTGCCCTATTACCCGGACGTGCCGGGCGCACCGCAGAACACCGTGATCGGCGGCGCCAGCCTGTGGGTCATGTCGGGCAAGAAGCCGGCCGAATACAAGGGCGTGGCCAAGTTCTTCAGCTTCATCTCGACGCCTGAAGTGCAGTCCGCCAGCCACAAGCGCACGGGCTACCTGCCCGTGACCACCGCCTCGTACAAGCTCACCGAAGATTCTGGCTTCTACAAGCAGAACCCCGGCACCGACGTGGCCGTCACGCAGATGATCCGCAAGGTCACCGACAAGAGCCGCGGCATCCGCCTGGGCAACTACGTGCAGATTCGCGCCATCGAGGACGAAGAGCTCGAACAGGTCTGGAACGGCAAGAAGACGGCCAAGGAAGCCCTGGACGCCATCGTGACCCGTGGCAACGAACAGCTCGAACGCTTTCAAAAGGCTAACAAAAGCTAACGATTGAGCTTCGGACCTCCGTGTCCGGCTAATATCGCCCGCCCGCGTCCACTCTCCTAGAAGAGGGGGCCCGGCGGGATTTTTTATGTAGAGGGATACGAGGGGTTCATGGAAAAACGCGTCTTCTTTCGCTCGGGCTGGTTGCCCTGGCTGCTGCTGACACCGCAAATGGCGGTGATCCTGGTGTTTTTCTTCTGGCCGGCGGGGCAGGCCATCCTGCAGTCGCTGCAGCAGCAAGACGCGTTCGGCACCTCGGTGGAGTTCGTCGGGTTCGACAACTTCAAGCAACTGTGGGGCGACTCGAGCTACGCCGATTCGTTCAGAACCACGGCCGTGTTCTCGGTGCTGGTGGCCGGCATCGGCATCAGCCTGTCGCTGGTGCTGGCGGTGTTTGCCGACCGCATCACGCGCGGCGGCACGTTCTACAAGACCATGCTGATCGTTCCCTACGCCGTGGCGCCCGCCGTCGCGGCCGTGCTGTGGGTGTTCATGTTCTCGCCGTCGCTGGGCGTGGTCGCCTATGCGCTGGGCAAGATCGGCATCAACTGGAACCACCTGCTCGACTCGGGCCACGCCATGACGCTGATCGTGATGGCCTCGGTGTGGAAGCAGATTTCGTACAACTTCCTGTTCTTCCTGGCCGGCCTGCAGTCGATTCCCAAGTCGCTGATCGAGGCCGCCGCCATTGACGGCGCGCGCCCGTGGCGCCGCTTCTGGACTGTGCAGTTCCCGCTGCTGTCGCCCACCACCTTCTTCCTGCTGGTGATCAACGTGGTGTACGCCTTCTTCGACACCTTCGCGATCGTCGATGCGGCCACGCAGGGCGGCCCGGGGCAGGACACCACCATCCTGGTCTACAAGGTCTATCACGACGGCTTCAAGAGCCTGGACCTCGGCGGCTCGGCCGCCCAGTCGGTCGTGCTGATGGTGATCGTGGTGGCGCTGACCATCATCCAGTTCCGCTATGTCGAGAAGAAGGTTCAGTACTGAACATGAAACAACAACAAAATCCAACGGACGGAGCGCGACATGGTTGAAAGACGCGGCACCCAGGGCATCCTGGCCCACGTGGTGATGATTCTGGGCGTGCTGATCGTCGCCTTCCCGCTGTACCTGGCCTTCGTGGCCTCGACCCACACGGCGCAGGAAATCGTGCAGGCCCCCATGCCGCTGCTGCCCGGCACGCACATGTGGGACAGCTACAAGGCGGCGCTCTTCGGGCGCGAGACCAGCGCGGGCTCCAATGCGCCGGTGGCGCACATGATGTGGGTGAGCTTTGTGACGGCCATGGTGATCGCCATCGGCAAGATCTCGATCTCGCTGCTGTCGGCCTTCGCCATCGTGTACTTCCGCTTTCCGTTCAAGAAGATCTGCTTCTGGGCCATCTTCGTGACGCTGATGCTGCCGGTGGAAGTGCGCATCCTGCCCACCTACAAGGTGCTGTCGGACCTGAACATGCTCAACAGCTACGCGGGCCTCACGGTGCCGCTGATTGCCTCGGCCACCGCCACCTTTCTGTTCCGCCAGTTCTTCCTGACGGTGCCCGACGAGCTGACCGAAGCCTCGCGCATGGACGGCGCGAGCCCGATGCGCTTTTTCATCGACGTGCTGCTGCCGCTGTCGAAGACCTCGATTGCGGCGCTGTTCGTGATCCAGTTCATCTACGGCTGGAACCAGTACCTGTGGCCGCTGCTGGCGACCACCAGCGAAGACATGTACCCCGTAGTGGTCGGCATCAAGCGAATGATTGCCGGCGGCGACGGACAGAACGAATGGAACGTGGTGATGGCCACGGCCATCCTCGCGATGCTGCCGCCAGCCCTGGTGGTGATCCTCATGCAAAAGTGGTTCGTCAAGGGCCTCGTAGATACCGAGAAATAAGAAATGGCTGCACTTTCCCTTCGCAACGTCATCAAGCGCTACGGCCACGGGCCCAAAGCCAACCAGGTCATCCACGGCGTGAGCGCCGAGATTGCCGACCATGAATTCATCGTGATCGTGGGCCCCTCGGGCTGCGGCAAGTCCACGCTGCTGCGCATGGTGGCCGGTCTGGAAGAAGTCTCGGCCGGCGAGATCGCCATCGGCAACAAGGTGGTGAACGACCTCGAACCCTCCGAGCGCGACATCGCCATGGTGTTCCAGAACTACGCGCTCTACCCGCACATGAGCGTGTTCGCGAACATGGCCTACGGCCTGAAGATCGCCAAGGTGCCGGTGCCAGAGATCAAGGTGCGCGTGGACAAGGCCGCGAAGATTCTGGAGCTCGGCCACCTGCTGGAGCGCAAGCCGCGCGAACTCTCCGGCGGCCAACGCCAGCGCGTGGCCATGGGCCGCGCCATCGTGCGCCAGCCGCAGGTGTTTCTGTTCGACGAGCCCCTGTCCAACCTGGACGCCAAGCTGCGCGCGCAGACCCGCCTCGAAATCCAGAAGCTGCACCGCGAGCTGGGCATCACCTCGCTGTTCGTCACGCACGACCAGGTCGAGGCCATGACGCTGGCGCAGCGCATCATCGTGATGAACGGCGGCGTGATGGACCAGTTCGCCACGCCCGAGGAGGTGTACAACCGCCCCGCCACCACCTTCGTGGCCAGCTTCATCGGCTCGCCGCCCATGAACCTGCTCAGGCACGCGCCGGGCGTGCGCCCGGGCCAGATCCTGGGCATTCGCCCCGAGCACATGAAGCTGGACGAAAGCGGCTGGACGGTGCAGGTCGAGCAGGTCGAACTGCTGGGCGCCGAGCGCCTGGTGTACGGGCGCATCGGCGACGAGCAGATCATCATGCGCACCGACGAAGGCGACCATCCGCCGGTGCCCGGCGACACGGTGAAGATCGCCGCGCGCGAGGAAAAGCTGCACTGGTTCGACGCCGGCTCCGGCAAGCGCGCCGACTGACCGATGGCCGTGCCCACGCCCATCCCCGCCCTCACACCCTGGCCCTACCCGCGCTGGGTTGCGCATCGCGGCGCCGGCAAGCTGGCGCCCGAGAACACGCTGGCGGCGTTCCGGCTCGGCGCCTCGCACGGCTACCGCATGTTCGAGTGCGACGCCAAGCTCAGCGCCGACGGCGTGCCCTTTCTGATGCACGACGCCGCGCTGGAGCGCACCACCAACGGCCACGGCACCGGCGGCGAGCAGCCCTGGCGCACGCTGGCCCGGCTCGATGCCGGCGGCTGGCATTCGCGCGCCTACGCTGGCGAGCCGCTGCCCACGCTGGAGAACGTCGCGCGCTTCTGCCTGGCCAACGGCCACCTGCTGAACATCGAGATCAAGCCCACGCCGGGCGCCGAGCGCGAGACCGGCGAGGTGGTGGCGCGCGACGCCGCGCGCCTGTGGCAAGGCGCGGCCGTGCCGCCGCTGCTCACCTCGTTTCAGGTGGCGTCGCTCCAGGGAGCGCAAGCCACGCAACCCGAACTGCCGCGCGGCCTGCTGCTCGACAAGCTCTGGGACGGCTGGCTCGACGCGGCCCGCCAGCTGGGCTGCGTGGCCATCGTCTGCAACCACGTGCTGTGGAACGCCGAGGTGGTGGCCCGGGTGCACGGCGCGGGCATGCGCGCGCTGAGCTACACGGTGAACGACGAGGCAGCCGCGCAGCGCCTGATCGACCTGGGCACCGACGGCATCATCACCGACCGGGTCGACCTGTTCAGCCCCGCCGGCTGAGGCGCACGCCTCTTACAGGCGCTTACCTCATGGCCGCTTCTATGATGCGGCCATGAAACGGACCTCTCGCCTGGCGAGCCACTGCCTCGCCATCCTGTTGGCCCTGTCGCTGTGCGGCGTTGCGCTTGCGCAGCCCGACGCCAGCATGAACGCCGGCAACGGCAACCCCAACAACAGCGCCAACACCGCGATTGCGCCGCCCCCGGCGCCCACGGTGGCCGAGCTGCGCACGCAGTTCAACAAGATCACCGCGCAAGCGGCCACCGGCACCGACGACGACCCGCGCAAGCAGCTGTCGCTGATCAACGACATCGGCGCGCAGGCCGACAAGTTCATCGCCGGGCGCACCGGCGACCTCGACGACCTGAACGCACGGCTCGGCGAACTGGGCAACCCGCCCGGCGCCGGCGCCACCGAAGACCCCGACATCACCCGCCAGCGCGCGCAGTTGACCAAGGAGCGCAATGCGCTGGACGCCGACATCCGGCTCGCCAAGCTGCTGTCGATCGACGTGCGCCAGCGCGGCGCCGACCTTGTCACGCAGCGGCGCGCGCTGTTCGAGGCCCAGCTCACCGAGCGCGCGGCCTCGCCGCTGACCGGCGCCTTCTGGAACGACCTGAAGGAGGCCTGGCCCGACGACCTCGAGCGGCTGCAGGCCATGGGCTCGGCGCTGGACGAAGGGCTCGCACAGGCGCTGGCGCCGGGCTCGCGCACGGTGGTGATCGCCGCGCTGGTCGGCGCGCTGCTGCTGGCCCTGGCGGGCATCTGGGGCGCCGAGCGCGCGCTCACGCGCCTGGCGATGCGGGTGCTGCCGGCCGGACGGCTGCGGCGTTCGCTGCTGGTGATTGCCATCGTCGCGATCCATATCCTGCTGGTGGCGCTGGCCGCGCACGGTTTTGTCGAAGTGCTCAAGGCACACGCCACCTGGGAAGCGCAGGCGCGCAAGGCGCTGCAGTCGGCGGCGCAGGCGCTGACGTTCATGGCCTTCGTGATCGGCCTGGGCCGCGCGCTGCTGGCCACGTCGCGGCCTTCGTGGCGGCTGCCGCCGATTCCAGACGCCACGGCCAGCAAGCTTTCGGTGCTGCCCTGGCTGGTGGCGCTGGTGGCGGCGCTGGCCTGGACGCCGGCCGAAATCAACGCGCTGGTCGACGCCAGCTTCGCGGCGGTGGTGGCCACGCACGTGCTCACGGCGCTGATCCTCACCGCGCTGGTCGGCACCGTGATCTACCGGCTGAAGGCGCTGCGCGCCGATGCGCCCGACGCCGGCCTGCCCGAGCGGCCGATGTGGGTCGGCCTGCTGGTGGCGCTGATCGGTGTGCTGATGATCGCCATCTGGGTGCTGGTGGCGCTGGGCTATGTGGCGCTGGGCAGCTTCCTGGCCTCGCAGCTCACCTGGACCGGCATCGTGGCGGCCGCCTTCTATGTGCTGTTCAAGTTTGCCGACGACGTGTTCATGGCCGTCGTGTCGTCGCGCAGCGCCTTCGGGCAGAAGCTGCAGAAAAGCTTCGGCCTGGCGCCGCAGACGCTGGACCAGACGGCCACCGTGCTGTCGGGCATCAGCCGCGTGGCGCTGTTCGTGTACATGCTGATTGCGCTGGCCGCGCCGCTGGGCACCTCGCCGGGCGAGGTGTTCCAGCGCAGCGGCAAGCTGGGCAGCGGCGTGAAGGTGGGCGAGTTTCAGCTGGTGCCGGGCGCCATCCTGAGCGCCATTGGCGTGGCGCTGGTCGGCTTCATCGTGCTGCGGGTGTTCAAGCGCTGGCTGGAGCGCAGCTACCTGCCCAACACGCAGCTGGAGCCGGGCATGCAGAGCTCCATCACCACGCTGCTGGGCTATGTGGGCGGCATCATGGTGATCGCGTTCACGCTGTCGGCCATGGGTATCGGCATCGAGCGCATCGCGTGGGTGGCCAGCGCGCTGTCGGTGGGCATCGGTTTCGGCCTGCAGGCGATCGTGCAGAACTTCATTTCGGGCCTGATCCTGCTGGCCGAGCAGCCGGTGAAGGTGGGCGACTGGGTGGTGCTGGGCACGGCCGAGGGCGACGTGCGGCGCATCAACGTGCGCGCCACCGAAATCCAGCTGGGCGACCGCTCCACGCTGATCGTGCCCAACTCGGAATTCATCACCAAGACCGTGCGCAACATGACGCTGGCCAACGCCGAGGGCCGCGTGCTGATCCGCCTGCCGATGCCGCTGACCACCGACGCGCAGCGCGTGCGGGAACTGATCCTCACGGCCTGCAGGGCGCACGAGGGCGTGCTGGAAACACCGGCGCCGTCGCTCACGCTCGAAGGCATCGAGAACGGGCTGCTGATCTTCCAGGCGATTGCCTATGTACCGAGCCCCCGGCTGGCGGGCGGCGTGCGCAGCGACCTGCTGTTCGTGATTCTGGACGAGCTGAAGAAGGCTTCGCTGCCGTTGGCGGTGCCGACGATGGTGCTGGCTGCGACGTCCACGGCACCTGCGTCCGAGCCGCTGGCCACGCCCAGCGTGCCGTCGTCACCTGCTTCGCCGATTCCGGGCGTGCAGCTTTGAGGCGTCGCGAGACGCGGGGCGGTTACAAGCCGCTGATGGCCACCGGCCCGCTCGGCCGTCAGCGGCGCCAGCCGCGCATCGCCAGCCACTGCACGGTGCCGCACACCACCACCAGCGCGGCGTACGTCGCCATGACGCCATCGCGCCCGAACACCGCGAGGCCGACCGCCGACATCCCGACGCCGGCCCCGAAGGTCAGCGCCCACTGGACCCACCAGCGGGGCACGCCGGCGCGCTTGCCGCCCAGGTAACGGCCCGCAAGAACCAGCACCAGGGCCACAAAAGCCGCGGGTGCCACAAAATTAAGCAGGTGATTGAAGAGGGCCAACAGGTCCATCGGGAGGGGCGCAGCGTGCGTGAGGCCATGCGGCCGGTGTTATGGCTGTCATAGGGAAAGCGATTTGTCCCTGCGCAAGCCTGGTGCGGCTGCTGATTTTATAATCACGCGCATGTCAGTCTGGGCTCTCGGCTTGAACCACACGACCGCGCCGCTCGATCTGCGCGGTCGTTTCGCGTTCGCGCTCGATCAGATCGCCCCCACGCTGCAAAGCCTGCGCGGCTCCTTCGCCTCTGGCAGCCACCCCCAGGTCGAGGCCGCAATCATCTCCACCTGCAACCGCACCGAGATCTATTGCGCCTCGGAGCACATCGCGCTGGACCACACTTTCGGCTGGCTGGCGCAAAGCGGCGGCGTGGCGCCGGCCCTGCTGCGCTCACATGCCTACACCCTGCACGACGACCAAGCCGCGCGCCATGCCTTCCGCGTGGCCAGCGGGCTCGACTCCATGGTGCTGGGCGAGGCGCAGATCCTCGGCCAGATGAAAGACGCCGTGCGCGCGGCCGAAACCGCCGGCGCACTCGGCAGCACGCTGAACCAGCTGTTCCAGCGCTCGTTCGCCGTGGCCAAGGAAGTGCGCACGGCCACGGAGATCGGCGCGCACTCCATCAGCATGGCCGCCGCCGCGGTGCGCCTGGCGGGCCAGCTGTTCGAAGACCTGCGCACCACGCGCGTGCTGTTCGTGGGCGCGGGCGAAATGATCGACCTTGCCGCCACGCACTTCGCCGCCAGGGAACCCAAGTCGATCGTCATTGCCAACCGCACGCTGGAACGCGGCGAAAAGCTGGCCTCGCGCTTCGGCGGCGAGGCCATGCGCCTGGCCGACCTGCCCTCGCGGCTGGCCGAGTTCGACATCGTGGTGAGCTGCACCGCCAGTACGCTGCCGATCATTGGCCTGGGTGCCGTGGAGCGCGCGCTCAAGGCGCGCAAGCACCGCCCGATGTTCATGGTCGACCTGGCCGTGCCGCGCGACATCGAGCCCGAAGTGAAGGCGCTGGAAGACATCTACCTCTACACCGTGGACGACCTGGCCCAAGTGGTGCAACAGGGCCAGGCCAACCGCCAGGCCGCCGTGGCGCAGGCTGAAGTGATCATCGACGCCGGCGTGCAGAGCTTCATGCACTGGCTGGGCCAGCGCGGCACGGTGCCGCTGATTCAGCAGCTCAACGCACAGGCCGACGAATGGCGCGCCGCCGAAATGGCGCGCGCCCGCAAGCTGCTGGCCAAGGGCGAACCGGTCGAGGCCGTGCTCGAGGCCATGTCGCGCGGGCTCACCCAGAAGATGATGCACGGCGCCATGGCCGAGCTGCACGCGGGCGATGCCGCCTCGCGCGAGCAGACCGCGCAGACCATCTCGCGCCTGTTCCTGCGCAAAGAGCGTTAGCGACGCTGGTCGTCGCCCGGCCCCTGGCCGTGGCCTTCATGCGCCTGCGGCCGCACGGCGGCATTCCCTCATTTTTTTCGAGCTTCCCCGAGCCCTTTTCGCCGTGAAATCATTCCTGCGCCACCAACTCGAACGCTATGCCCAGCGCCTGGGCGAACTCGACTTCCTGCTCTCGCGCGAAGACATCATGAGCGACATGGCGCAGTACCGCACCATCTCGCGCGAGCATGCCGAAATCACCCAGATCGCTGGGCGCTACGAGCGCTACAAGCAGCGCGAGGCCGACATCGCCGGTGCGAAAGAGATGCTCGGCGACCCCGACATGGCCGAGATGGCGACGGAGGAAATCGCAGGCGCCGAGGCCGAGCTCGTGCAGCTTGAGGAAGAGCTGCAGCGCCTGCTGCTGCCCAAGGACCCGGACGATGCGCGCAATGCCTTCATGGAAATCCGCGCTGGCACCGGCGGCGACGAGTCCGCCCTGTTCGCGGGCGACCTGCTGCGCATGTACACGCGCTATTGCGAGCGCGTGGGGCTGCGCTGCGAGATCGTGAGCGAGAGCGCGAGCGAGCTCGGCGGCTACAAGGAAGTGGTGATCCGCATCGTCGGCGACGAGGTCTTCGGCAAGCTGCGCTTCGAGTCCGGCGGCCACCGCGTGCAACGCGTGCCGGCGACCGAGACGCAGGGCCGCATCCACACCAGCGCCTGCACGGTGGCCGTGCTGGCCGAGCCCGACGAAACCGTGGCGGTGCAGATCAACCCGGCCGACCTGCGCATCGACACCTACCGCGCGAGCGGCGCGGGCGGGCAGCACATCAACAAGACCGACTCGGCCGTGCGCATCACGCACATTCCAACCGGCATCGTGGCCGAGTGCCAGGACGACCGCAGCCAGCACCGCAACAAGGCCAAGGCGCTGCAGGTGCTGTCGGCGCGCATCCAGGAGAAGGACCGCAGCGAGCGCGCCGCCAAGGACGCCGCCATGCGCAAGGGGCTGATCGGCAGCGGCGACCGCTCCGACCGCATCCGCACCTACAACTTTCCGCAGGGCCGGCTCACCGACCACCGCATCAACCTCACGCTCTACAAGCTGCTGGCCATCATGGAAGGCGACCTGGGCGACGTGCTCGAAGCGCTGCGCGCCGCGCGCGAGGCCGAACAACTGGCCGAGCTCGAATCGAGCCTGCCGGCGTGATGAGCACCGGGAACCCGTTGCCGTCGACGGTGGCGCAGGCGCTGCATGCGGCCGTGGCGCTGGGCGTGGAGCGGCTCGATGCACAGCTGCTGCTGCTGCACGCCCTGGGCCGCGCGCCGCATGACCGCGCCTGGCTGCTGGCGCACGACACCGACGCCATGCCCGAGGCCGCATGGTCCGCGCTGGCCGCGCAGCTGTCGCGCCGCCTGGCCGGCGAGCCGGCGGCCTACCTGCTGGGCGAAAAGGAATTCCACGGCCTGGCCCTGCGGGTCGATGCGCGCGTGCTGGTGCCGCGGCCCGACACCGAGACGCTGGTCGAATGGGCTCTGCATTGCCTCGAAGGCCATGCCGCGCCGCGCGTGCTCGACCTGGGCACCGGCAGCGGCGCCATCGCGCTGGCCCTGCAGCACGCCCGCCCCGACGCGCAGGTCGACGCAGTCGACGCCAGCGCCGGCGCGCTCGCGGTCGCCCAGGCCAACGCCCAGCGCCTGGGCCTGCCGGTGCGCTTCGCCCAGGCCAACTGGCTCAATGGTGCTGGCAACGGCTACACGGTCATCGCCAGCAACCCGCCGTACATCGCAGCCGGCGACCCGCACCTGCCCGCCCTGCGCCACGAGCCGGTTTCCGCGCTGGTGGCGGGCGCGGACGGCCTCGACGACATCCGCCAGATCGTCCGGCACGCCCCCGCGCACCTCGCGCCTGGCGGCTGGCTGCTGCTCGAACACGGCCACGACCAGGCCGCCGCCGTGCGCCAACTGCTCGCCGAACGCGGCTTTGCCGACGTGCAAAGCCGCGACGACCTTGCCGGCATCCCGCGCTGCTCAGGCGGGATCTGGCGCGCGGTGAAATAATCCCTTCAGCCCACTTTTCAGGAGTTCCCATGTCCGACGCTCAGCAACGCATTGACGATCTCGTCAAAACCAACGAACTCGTGCTCTTCATGAAGGGCAACGCCAGTTTCCCGATGTGCGGTTTCTCGGGCCGCGCCATCCAGATCCTGAAGGCCGTCGGTGTCGACACCAAGGCCCTGAAGACCGTCAACGTGCTGGAAGACGACGGCATTCGCCAGGGCATCAAGGAATACAGCAACTGGCCCACCATTCCGCAGCTGTACGTGAAGGGCGAGTTCATCGGCGGCTCGGACATCATGATGGAGATGTACGAGTCCGGCGAGCTGCAGCAAGTGGTGAACGGCAGCCCCGCCTGAGCCGAAGAAGGCCGCAATGAGCCACGATCACGGCCATTCGCACAACCATTCGCACGCGCATGACGACCCCACGGCCGAACCGGCCTGGAAGCACGATGGCGTGCGCGTGGTCGGGGCCCATCAGCTGGACGTCAACACCGCGCAGACGCCCGGCATGAACCGGGCGGCGGCCATCAACTTTGCGCGCGTCGGGGCGCAAAAGCTCTGGGCCGGCACCGTCACCATCCATGCGGACGCCAAGACCGGTGCCCATCACCATGGCCCGCTCGAATCGGTGATCTACGTGGTGCGCGGGCGGGCGCGCATGCGCTGGGGCGAGAAGCTGGAGTTCACCGCCGAGGCCGGCCCGGGCGACTTCATCTACGTGCCGCCTTTCGTGCCGCACCAGGAAATCAACGCCAGCGCGACCGAGCCGCTCGAATGCGTGCTGTGCCGCAGCGACGGCGAGGCGGTGGCCGTGAACCTGGACATCGAGCCGGTGGAAAAGCCCGAATCGGTTCTCTGGGTCGACCCGACTCATCCGCAGGGCGCCATCTGAAGGTTTTTGCGGGGTCGAGTCATGGCACCATGGCACTCTTCACCGTGCCACCATGACCCTGACCCAAAGCCTGCTCATCATCGTCTTGCTGATCGCGTTGAGCGCGTTCTTCTCCCTTGCCGAAATCACCCTGGCCGCCTCGCGCCGCCTGCGTTTGCGCCAGATGGCCGACGAGGGCGATCCGCGCGCTGAAAAAGTGCTGCGCGTGCAGGAGCAGCCCGGCCACTATTTCACCGTGGTGCAGATCGGCCTCAACGCGGTGGCCATCCTTGGCGGCGTGGTCGGCGAGGGCTCGCTCAGCCCCTACTTCGCAGGCTTCTTCGAACGCTGGTTGAGCGCGGAGGCCTCGGCCAGCGTGGCCTTCTTGTGCTCGTTCGTGATCGTCATCGCGGTGTTCCTGGTGTTCGCCGACCTGTTCCCCAAGCGCCTGGGCATGAGCAACCCCGAGCAACTGGCGGTGCGCATGGTCGGGCCGATGCAGCTGCTCATCACCACCTTCAAGCCGCTGGTGTGGTTCTTCACGCGTTGCACCGACCTGCTGTTCAAGGTGCTTGGCATGCCGATGGCGCGCGACGACAAGATCACCTCGGCCGACATCCTCGCCATGACCGAAGCCGGTGCGCGCGCGGGCGTGCTCGCGGTGCGCGAGCAGCAGGTGATTGCCAATGTGTTCGAGCTGGAGACGCGCCTGGTGAGCAGCGTGATGACCGCGCGCGAAAGCATCGCCTGGTTTCTGCACGACGACCCCGAGTCGGTGCTGCGCGCGCGCATCGTGGCCGAGCCCTTCTCCGCCTATCCGGTGTGCGACGGCGACATCGACCATGTGCTGGGCTACGTGGACGCCAAGGACATGTTCCAGCGCGTGCTCAGCGGCCAGCCGTTGGCCTTCGATCAGGGCCTGCCGCTGCACAAGGCGTTGGTCATTCCCGACCGGCTGTCGCTCACCGAGGTGCTCGAGCAATTCCAGCAGGCGCATGAAGACTTCGCCATCATCGTCAACGAATACAGCCTGGTGGTGGGCGTGATCACGCTCAACGACGTGATGAGCACGGTGATGGGCGACCTGGTCTCCATGCCCGACGAAGAGCAGATCGTTCGGCGCGACGAGAACTCGTGGCTCATCGACGGCGTCACGCCCATCCAGGATGTGCAGCGCGCGCTGCACATCGACGAGCTGCCGCATGCGGAGGAATACGAAACGCTGGCCGGCTTTTTGATGGTGATGCTGCGCCGCGTGCCCAAGCGCACCGACAACGTCACCTGGGGCGGCTACACCTTCGAGGTGATGGACGTGGACAGTTACCGCATCGACCAGGTGATGGTCACCAAGGGATCGGCCACCGCGAAGGCGCCGGCCAGCTGACGAAGCGCAGCGGCGGCCTCGGGTCGATTTCAGCCCGCCGCGGCCCGGTCCTTGTCGCGCTCGCGTGCCTTGTCGTCGAACACCCAGAGCCGCTGGTTCGCGAACACCGCGTTGGGGTACGGCGACTTGCCGCGGCTGCCGTTGTAGCGGCCCAGCGTCATGTACAGGTCGCCGTTCTCGCGGTCGAGGTAGTGGCGCAATATGACGCAGCCGAAGCGCAGGTTGGTCTGCATGTGAAACAGCTTGGCCGGGTCCGCGTCGCCGATCACGCGGGTCCAGAACGGCATGACCTGCATGTAGCCGCGCGCACCGGCACTGGACACCGCGAACTTGCGGAAGTTGCTCTCGACCTGCACCAGCCCCAGCACCAGGCTCACCTCCAGCCCCGAGCGCTTGGCTTCGTACCAGACGGTCTGCAGCAGCTCGATGCGTGAAGGCGCGTCGGCCACTTTCTTCTTCAGCCGCTCGCTCATTTCACCCAGCCAGCGCAGGTAGGCCAGGCGCGCCTCGGTGTTCGCGAACTGAGGCACCGGCGGCGCCTTGTTGTGGATGGCCGAGCTGAGCGCGGTGCGCACCGAATCGATCAGCGGCTCCTCGATCTGCGCGCCGGCCAGGGCGGTGCGCGGCAACGACAGCGTTGCAAGGGCGCCGGCCGTCACGGCGGCGCCCAGGCACTGGCGTCGCGAGAGGCCGCCCTCCAGGCTCATTTCGCGAGCTTGCCGGCGATGAATTCGGCGATGCCGGCGGCCGGCACCTTGGTGGCGGCGGTGTCGCGGCGGCCTTGGTATTCGAGCTGGCCTTCCTTCAGGCCGCGGTCGGAAATGACCACGCGGTGCGGCACGCCGATCAGCTCCCAGTCGGCGAACATCGCGCCGGGGCGCTCGCCGCGGTCGTCGAGCAGCACGTCGACGCCCTTGGCAAGCAGCTCTTCGTAGAGCGCTTCGGCGGCAGTCTTGACCTCGGCGCTGCGGTCCATGCCGATCGGGCAGACCACCACGGTGAAGGGCGCGATCGCGTCGGGCCAGATGATGCCGCGCTCGTCATGGTTCTGTTCGATGGCGGCGGCCGGCAGGCGGGTGATGCCGATGCCGTAGCAGCCCATTTCCAGGAACTGCGGCTTGCCGCCTTCGTCGAGGTAGGTGGCGTTCATGTCCTTGCTGTACTTGGTGCCCAGCACGAACACGTGGCCCACTTCGATGCCGCGCTCGATGGCCAGCACGCCCTTGCCGTCGGGCGAGGCGTCGCCGGCGACCACGTTGCGCAGGTCGGCCACGATCTCGGGCTCGGGCAGGTCACGGCCCCAGTTGACGCCGGTCATGTGGAAGTCGACCTCGTTGGCGCCGGTGATCCAGTCGGCCATGAGCGCCACTTCGCGGTCGGCCACCAGCTTCACCGGCTTCTTGAGGTTCAGCGGACCGAGGTAGCCCGGCTTGCAGCCGAAGTGCTCGTCGATCTCGGCCAGGGTCGCGAAGCGGAAGCCCTTGTCCAGGCCCGGCAGCTTGCCGACCTTGATCTCGTTCATGTCATGGTCGCCGCGCAGCAGCAACAGCCAGACCTGCGAGCCCTTGGCATTGCCGGCGGCGTCGAGGATGTCGGTGGCCAGCACGAGCGACTTCACCGTGCTGGACAGCGGCACGCCGAGCAGCACGGCCACGTCTTCGCAGGTGCTCTTGCCCGGGGTGGGTGTCTTCTCGAGCGCCTTGGCGGCCGCGGGGCGCGGGCCGGCCGGGGCAAGCGCCTCGGCCTTTTCCATGTTGGCGGCGTAGCTGCTGTCGGGGCAATAGACGATGGCGTCTTCGCCCGTGGCGGCGATCACCTGGAACTCTTCGCTCAGGTCGCCGCCGATGGCGCCGCTGTCGGCCGCCACGGCCCGGTAACGCAGGCCGAAGCGGTCGAAGATGTTGCGATAGGCCTGCGCCATGATCTGGTAGCTGGCCTTGGCCGCGTCGAGGTCGCGGTCGAAGCTGTAGGCGTCCTTCATGATGAATTCGCGCCCGCGCATCAGGCCGAAGCGCGGACGGCGCTCATCACGGAACTTGGTCTGGATCTGGTAGAAATTCTTCGGCAGCTGCTTGTAGCTGCGGATTTCCTGGCGCGCGATATCGGTCACGACTTCTTCGCTGGTCGGCTGGATCACGAAGTCGCGGTCGTGGCGGTCCTTGATGCGCAGCAGCTCGGGGCCCATCTTCTCGAAGCGCCCGGTCTCCTGCCAGAACTCGGCCGGCTGCACCACGGGCATGGCCATCTCCACGGCACCGGCGCGGTTCATTTCCTCGCGCACGATCGCCTCGACCTTGCGGATCACGCGCAGGCCCATGGGCATGTAGGTGTAGATGCCCGTGCCGAGCTTCTTGATCATGCCGGCGCGTGTCATGAGCCGGTGGCTCGCGACCTCGGCGTCAGCGGGCGCTTCCTTGAGGGTGGAGACAAAAAATCGGGAAGCTTTCATCGGGATCGCGGTGATGGATGCAAAGTGGAAGTGGGGGACTGCTCCCCCGGAGAGACCCTGAGAGACTGGCATCGGCAGCTTGCCGGGGACACCCCGGCATGCATAATCGACTCAGTTCAAAAATTGGGGTTTGATTATGCTCGACCGGGACGGCTTCAGGCCCAACGTCGGCATCATCCTGCTCAACCAGAGAAACCAGGTTTTCTGGGGCAAGCGCATACGCACCCACTCCTGGCAGTTTCCGCAAGGCGGCATAGATCGCGGCGAGAGTCCCGAGCAAGCCATGTTTCGGGAACTGCATGAGGAGGTGGGGCTCCACCCGGAGCATGTGCGCATCGTTGCCCGTACCCGCGACTGGTTGCGCTACGAGGTGCCGGATCGGTTCATCCGCCGTGACGCACGGGGCCACTACAAGGGCCAGAAGCAAATCTGGTATTTGCTGCAACTTGTCGGACACGACTGGGATCTGAACCTGCGTGCCACCGACCATCCCGAATTCGATGCTTGGCGCTGGCACGACTACTGGGTGCCGCTCGACGTGGTCGTCGAGTTCAAGCGCGGCGTCTACGAGATGGCGCTCACCGAGCTTGCTCGCTACCTGCCACGGCAGGATTTCCGCAACCGCTTCCTGCGCAGCAATGTGCGCGCCCGAGAGTTCGAGCGCCACTCGCTGGACGCGGGAGCGCCCCCCGGACTGGACCTGCCGCCCGGCGGCAGTTTCGATCCGCATCCCGACATTCCTTCCGCGAGTGATGAACCTCCTTCCCACCTCCAAGCGCCCTTCTTTCCGACGCAACGCTGAACGCACCCTGCTGCTCGTGTGCTTCGGCATCCTCGCCGGATGCGCCTCTGGCCCGCACGACACCGACAACGCCGACTGGGCCCAGGCGGGCATGCCGCCGCCGCCCAAGCGCTACGAGACGGACCGGGAGTGGGAAGAAACCGCAACCCCACCGCCGCCTGCTTTCAGCGACAGCCGGCTGCTGGACATCGAGATGCCGCCGTACATGAGCCTGAAATTCGGGGTCGATCCCGCCACGATCAGCATCACGGGCGACGGCATCGTGCGCTACGTGGTGGTGGCGCACAACAAGAGCGGTGGCGGCGTCAACGCGTTCTACGAAGGCGTGCGCTGTTCGACGGCGGAAATGAAAAGCTACGCCCGCTACAACAGCGGTGCCTGGCAAGACACGCCCAAGCCCGAGTGGAAGCGCCTGAACGACATGAACTCCAGCTACACGCGGGCGCTGTCGAAGCAGGCCTTGTGCCGCGGCAATGCACCGCGCGCCTCGGTCGGCGAGATGGTGCAGAACATTCGCAACCCGGTGCGGGAAGTGCAATAAGCCTGCGCTGACCAGACGACACGACGGGGCCTTGGGCCCCGTCAGAGAACATCACGGCGCCTCAGGCCCCGTCAAGAAACATCACGGGGCCTTGGCCCCGTTGTTGTTTTCAGCCCGGCATCAGCACCATGTTGTCGCGGTGGACCATTTCAGGCTCCGCCACGTAACCGAGCAAACGCTCGAACTCGCTCGAGGGCTTACGGCACAGCAGCCGAGCTTCCACGCTCGAGTAGTTGGCCAGCCCGCGCGCGAGTTCGACGCCGTCGACGTCGCGCACCGCGATCACATCGCCGCGCGAAAACTCGCCCGACACACTGGTCATGCCGATCGGCAACAGGCTCTTGCCCTCGGCGCGCACCTTGGCGGCGGCCCCGGCGTCGACCACCACGGCACCACGCAGTTGCAGGTGGTCGGCCATCCAGCGCTTGCGCGCCTGGTGCTTGGCGGTCTGCGCCACCAGCAGCGTACCGATCGGCTCGCCGCGCGTGAGGCGCAGCAGCGCATCGGTTTCGCGGCCCCAGGCGATGACGGTGGACGCGCCCGATCCGGCCGCGCGCTTGGCCGCGAGGATCTTGGTGATCATGCCGCCGCGCCCGATGCTGGAGCCGGCACCACCCGCCATGGCTTCGAGGGCCGGGTCGCCGGCTGCGGCTTCATGCACGAACTTTGCGCCGGGGTCCTTGCGCGGATCGGCCGTGTACAGGCCCTTCTGGTCCGTGAGGATGACCAACGCATCCGCCTCGACCAGGTTGGCCACGAGCGCGCCAAGCGTGTCGTTGTCGCCGAACTTGATCTCGTCGTTGACGACGGTGTCGTTCTCGTTGATGACCGGAACCACGCCCAGCTTGAGCAAGGTGACCAGGGTCGACCGGGCATTGAGGTAGCGCTCGCGATCGGCCAGGTCGGCGTGCGTCAGCAGCACCTGCGCGCTGCCGATTTCGTTCTCGCGCAGCTTGGTCTCGTACATCTGGGCCAGGCCCATCTGGCCGACGGCGGCGGCGGCCTGAAGCTCGTTGATTTCATGCGGCCGGGTGCGCCAGCCGAGACGCTTCATGCCTTCGGCGATGGCGCCGCTCGACACCATGACGACCTCGCGCCCTTCGCGCACCAGCGCCGCCAGTTGCCGGCACCACTCGCCGATGGCCGCCTCGTCGAGCCCGCGCCCTTCGTTGGTCACGAGGCTGGAGCCCACCTTGACGACGATTCGGCGGGCATCCCGCAAAGCTGTGGATCCGGGATTCGTGGTCATTTCGGGGGTGCGGGCTTGAAGGCTGCGAAGGTTGCTTTGGGTCTACTTGTCCATCTGTCTGCGGGCAGCCCGCAAGGGGGTGCCGCGGCGCCGCTCAGGCGCTCTCGGGCGGCAAGGGCACGAACCGCGGATCGATCACGACCGGTGCCTGTTCGGCCACCTGCTGCGCCTTGACCTGCTGATAGACGGCCTGCACCAGGTGTTCGCAGCCTTCGCGCGTGAGCGCCGAGATCTCGAACACGGGGCCCTTGAAGCGCAGGCGCTTCACGACGTCCTTGACGAGCGCGGCGCGTTCTTCGACCGGCACCATGTCGAGCTTGTTGAGCACCAGCCAGCGCGTTTTTTCGTACAGCGCAGCGTCGTACTTCTTGAGCTCGCCGACGATGGCCTTGGCCTGAGCGACCGGGTCGACGGCGTCGTCGAAGGGCGCCATGTCGATCACGTGCAGCAGCAAGCGCGTGCGCTGCAGGTGACGCAGGAACAGATGGCCCAGGCCGGCGCCTTCGGCGGCGCCTTCGATCAGGCCGGGCAGGTCGGCCACAACGAAGCTCTGCTCCGGGCCTACGCGCACCACGCCCAGGTTGGGGTGCAGCGTGGTGAAGGGATAGTCCGCGATGCGCGGGCGGGCGTTGGAAATGGCGCTGATGAGCGTCGACTTGCCGGCGTTCGGCATGCCGAGCAGGCCCACGTCGGCCAGCACCTTCAGCTCGAGCTTGACGCTGCGCTTCTCACCAGGCCAGCCGGGCGTCTTCTGACGCGGCGCGCGGTTGATGGCGCTCTTGAAGCGCATGTTGCCGAAGCCGCCGTCACCGCCCTTGGCGATGGTGATGACCTGGCCCTCTTCCAGCAGCTCGAACAGCACCTCGCCCGTTTCGGCGTCGGAGATGATCGTGCCGACCGGCATCTTGAGCGTGATGTCGTCGCCTGCGGCGCCGAACATGTCGGAGCCCATGCCGTGCTCGCCGCGCTTGGCCTCGTGGCGGCGCGCGTAGCGGAAATCGACCAGCGTGTTCAGGTTCGAGTCGGCCACCGCGAAGACGTGGCCGCCACGGCCGCCGTCGCCGCCGTTGGGGCCGCCGAACTCCTTGTACTTCTCATGGCGGAACGACACGCAGCCGTTGCCGCCATCGCCGGCGGCGATGTCGATGAAGGCTTCGTCGACGAACTTCATGGGATGTCCAATTTACAAATGAAGAAGCCCCGGCAATGCGGGGCCTCGGGTGATCAAGGTGAGGCGAGGCTTACGCCGCGGGGGTCACGTTGACGGTGTGCTTGTTCAGGGCACCCTTGTGACCGAACGACACGTGGCCTTCGACCAGGGCAAACAGCGTGTGGTCCTTGCCCACGCCGACGTTCACGCCGGGGTGGAACTTGGTGCCGCGCTGGCGCACGATGATCGCGCCTGCGCTGATCAGTTCGCCGCCGAACGCTTTCACGCCGAGCATCTTGGGCTTGGAATCGCGCCCGTTTCGCGTTGAGCCGCCGCCTTTTTTCTGTGCCATGGAATGTGCTCCTTAGCTGGCGATCGCGCCGATTTGCAGTTCGGTGAACTGCTGGCGATGGCCTTGACGTTTCTGATAGTGCTTGCGACGGCGCATCTTGAAGATGCCGACCTTGTCGTGCTTGCCGTGCGACAGTACCGTGACTGTCACCGTTGCGCCGGACACCAGGGGCGTGCCAACCTTGATTTCAGCGCCGTTTCCGACTGCCAGAACCTGGTCGATCACGATTTCCTGGCCTACGTCCGCAGCAATCTGTTCTACTTTAATTTTTTCGCCGGAAGCAACGCGATATTGCTTGCCGCCGGTTTTTATGACCGCGTACATGTAAACCTCTTAGAAATTGAGTCCCCACGGCGAATTCCGCAGAGCCCAAGATTATAGCGCGGTTCGCGCCTGGCGGCCACCCCATGGCCCGCCCACCCCGCCCAGCAGCGGTGGCTCCCTATAATTTGGGCCTTCCAGCCCCGGTCCTCCTGGGGCTTTCATCACTCCCAGCAGCGCCCTGCGCCCCCGCCTTGCCAGTTCCCGCCGCCGACACCTCCCCCACCGCCACCGTGCTGGACCTGATTGCCGGCGACATGGTCGAAGTCGACCGTGTGATCGCCCAGCGCCTCGACACAGGCGTCCCGCTGGTCAGCCAAGTCTCCAAATACATCATCTCCGCCGGCGGCAAGCGCCTGCGCCCCGCCTTGCTGCTGTTGATGGCCGGCGCGCTCGGCTATACAGGCGAACAGCGCTTCAATCTGGCGGCCGTGGTGGAGTTCATTCACACCGCCACGCTGTTGCACGACGACGTGGTCGACGAATCGACCCTGCGCCGCGGCCGCGCGACCGCCAACGAATCTTTCGGCAACCCAGCCAGCGTGCTGGTCGGCGACTTCCTTTACTCACGCGCGTTCCAGATGATGCTGGACGCAGACAACATGCGCGTGATGCAGATCCTGGCCGAGGCGACCAACGTGATCGCCGAAGGCGAGGTGCTGCAACTGATGAACATGCACGACGCCTCGCTCGACGAAGAAGCGTACCTCCGCGTGATCCGCTCCAAGACCGCCAAGCTCTTCGAAGCTAGCACGCGGCTCGCGGCCGTGCTGGCAGGCGCGACACCCGAAGTGGAAGACGCCTGCGCCACCTACGGCCAGGCGCTGGGCACCGCGTTTCAGGTGATCGACGACGTTCTCGACTACGCGGGCGATGCCCAGGAAACAGGAAAGAACGTCGGGGACGATCTGCGCGAAGGCAAGACCACACTGCCGCTCATCTTCGCCATGCAGCGCGGCACACCGGCGCAGAGCGCGCTCGTGCGCGCGGCCATCGAGGCCGGCGACACGGCACAGTTGAGCAAGATCGTCGAGATCGTTCGTGTCACCGGGGCGCTGGACGCCTCGCGTGCCGCCGCCGCCGCGGAGGCCCAGCGCGCAATTAATGCATTGAACGGCTTTTCGTCCAATTTGTACGCTTCAGGTTTGCTACAATTGGCGGCTCAGTTGCTTGAGCGACGTGCCTGAAACACCTCTCTGAGTTGGCATCTAGGAACGATTACTTTTTTCTGCAACCATCGGGGTGTAGCTTAGCCTGGTAGAGCGCTACGTTCGGGACGTAGAGGCCGGAGGTTCGAATCCTCTCACCCCGACCAGCTTCTGGCTGGAAAAATAAATGGCCATGCCTGTTGCTGTGTAGCGATTTACAGCACAGGACTGTTCAGCGATGATCGTGAAGCACTTTTTCACATCTTTTGCATTCGCTGAATGGCCGCTGCCGAACTTCCCGTCAAAGAACCTACGCAGATTGCGCTCCCGGGGCTCGCACGCGCCCTGGTTTCAGCCGGCAAACTTCCTGCCAAGTCCGCAGAGGACATCTATCAAAAATCGCTGAGCGGCCGTACCAGCTTCATCGCGGAACTGACCGGTTCTGGTGCCGTCTCGGCTGCCGACTTGGCCCACACGCTGTCCAGCGCGTTCGGCGCCCCGCTGCTCGACCTCGACGCCATCGATCCGCAGCGCCTGCCCAAGGACCTGCTCGACGCCAAGCTCTGCCATGCCTACCGCATCGTCGTCCTCAGCAAGCGCAACAACCGCCTGATCGTTGCCACGGCCGACCCGTCGGACCAGCAGGCCGCCGAGAAGATCAAGTTCGCCTCGCAGATGGGCGTGGACTGGGTCATCGCGGAATACGACAAGCTGTCGCGCATGATCGAAGCCGCTGCCGTGAGCGCGGCGGAGACCATCAACAACATCGTCGGCAGCGAATTCGAGTTCGACGAAGTCACGGCGGAAACTTCGAGCGACGCGTCCGATCAGGCCATCGCGGAAGTCGAAGACGCGCCGGTGGTGCGTTTTCTTCACAAGATGCTGCTGGACGCCATCGGCATGCGCGCGTCGGACATCCATTTCGAGCCCTACGAACACCACTACCGCGTGCGGTTCCGCATCGACGGCGAACTGCGCGAAATTGCCAGCCCGCCCACCGTCATCAAGGACAAGCTGGCGTCGCGCATCAAGGTCATCTCGCGGCTCGACATTTCCGAAAAACGCGTGCCGCAAGACGGCCGCATGAAACTCAAGATCGGGCCCGACCGCGTCATCGACTTCCGGGTGAGCACCCTGCCCACGCTGTTCGGCGAGAAGATCGTGATCCGTATTCTTGACCCGAGCAGCGCGCGCCTGGGCATCGATGCGCTGGGCTACGACGCCGACGAAAAGGCGCGGCTGCTGCACGCCATCGGCCGGCCCTACGGCATGGTGCTGGTGACCGGCCCCACGGGTTCGGGCAAGACGGTGTCCCTGTACACCTGCCTGAACCTGCTGAACCAGCCGGGCGTGAACATCGCGACGGCGGAAGACCCGTCCGAAATCAACCTGCCCGGCGTGAACCAGGTCAACGTCAACGAGAAGGCGGGCCTGACCTTCGCGACCGCGTTGCGGGCCTTCCTGCGCCAGGACCCGGACATCATCATGGTCGGCGAAATCCGCGACCTGGAAACCGCCGACATCTCGATCAAGGCCGCGCAAACGGGCCACCTGGTGCTCTCCACGCTGCACACCAACGACGCCCCCACCACGCTCACGCGGATGCGCAACATGGGCATCGCGCCGTTCAACATCGCGTCCAGCGTGATCCTGATCACCGCGCAGCGCCTGGCCAGGCGGCTGTGCACCGTGTGCCGGGTGCCGGGCGACGTGCCGCGCGAGGCGCTGCTGGAAGCCGGATTCGAAGACTCGCAACTGGACGGCACCTGGAAGCCCTACCGCCCCGTCGGCTGCTCCGCATGCAGCGGCGGCTACAAGGGGCGCGTGGGCATCTACCAAGTGATGCCGATCACGGAAGCCATCCAGGAAATCATTCTGCGCGACGGCAGCGCGCTCGACATCGCACAGCAGTCGGAGGCCGAAGGCGTGCGCTCGCTGCGCCAGTCGGGCCTGCGCAAGGTCATGCAAGGTCTCACTTCGCTGGAAGAAGTGGTTGCCTGCACCAACATATAACGAACACACCGAGAAACCGGAGATCGAATGGCAACAGTGGCATCCCCCCGCTCCAAGCCCACGCACAAGGAGTTTGTCTTCGAGTGGGAGGGCAAGGACCGCAACGGCAAGCTGGTACGCGGCGAGCTGCGTGCTGCCGGCGAGAACCAGGTCCAGGCCGCGCTGCGCCGCCAGGGCGTGCTCGCATCGAAGATCAAGAAGCGCCGCATGCGCTCGGGCAAATCCATCAAGCCCAGGGACATCGCAATCTTCACGCGCCAACTGGCGACCATGATGAAGGCCGGCGTCCCATTGATGCAGTCCTTCGACATCGTCGGGCGCGGCAACGCGAACGCGAGCGTGGCCAAGCTGCTCAACGACATTCGATCCGACGTGGAAACCGGCACCTCGCTGTCGGCGGCGTTCCGCAAGTTCCCGAAGTACTTCGACAACCTCTACTGCAACCTGGTGGAGGCCGGCGAAGCGGCCGGTATTCTTGAAGAGTTGCTCGACCGCCTGGCCACCTACATGGAGAAGACCGAGGCAATCAAGTCCAAGATCAAGTCGGCGCTGATGTACCCGACCTCGGTGGTGGTAGTGGCCTTCGTGGTGGTGGCCGTCATCATGATCTTCGTGATCCCGGCGTTCAAGCAGGTGTTCACCTCGTTCGGCGCCGACCTGCCCGCCCCCACGCTGTTCGTGATGGCGATGAGCGAGTTCTTCGTTTCCTACTGGTGGCTGATCTTCGGCGGCATCGGCGGCGGCATCTACTTCTTCCTGCAGGCCTGGAGACGCAACGAGCGCTTCCAGAAAGTCATGGACCGCGTGCTGCTGCGCATTCCCATCTTCGGCAGCCTGATCGAAAAATCGTGCATCGCCCGCTGGACCCGCACGCTGGCGACCATGTTTGCCGCGGGCGTGCCCCTGGTTGAAGCCCTCGACTCCGTGGGCGGCGCTTCGGGCAACAGCGTCTACGGCGATGCCACGTCGAAGATCCAGCAGGAGGTGTCCACCGGCACCAGCCTGACGGCGGCCATGACCAACGTCAATCTCTTCCCCTCGATGGTCATCCAGATGACCGCCATCGGCGAAGAATCCGGCTCCATCGACCACATGCTGGGCAAGGCGGCCGACTTCTACGAATCCGAAGTGGACGAGATGGTCGCGGGCCTGTCGAGCCTGATGGAACCCATCATCATCGTGTTCCTGGGCACCATCATCGGCGGCATCGTGGTGTCGATGTACCTGCCCATCTTCAAGCTCGGCCAGGTCGTCTGATGCTGGTGTCGAGGGAGTTCGACGCCGCGTTCGCCGGCGTGCTGGGGCTATTGATCGGCAGCTTCATGAACGTCGTCATCTACCGCACGCCGGTGATGATGTACCGCGGCTGGCTCGCCGACGCCGTTTCAAACCTCATGTCCTCCAAGGACGCACCCTCGCTGTGGTCGATGGCCTTCGGCGCGAAGGTTGTGCCGCCAGCCGGGCTGGAGGCCGCGGCCGACAAGGCGGCGGCGCTCCTCGAAGCGCAGCCGCCTTTCGACCTGGCCCGCCCTGCCTCGCGCTGCGGCGCCTGCGGCCACACGATCCGCTGGTACGAGAACGTGCCCGTGCTGAGCTACCTGTTCCTGCGTGGCCGCTGTGGCGGCTGCAAGACTCCCATCAGCCCGCGCTACCCGCTGGTCGAGCTGGTCACCGGCGCCCTGTTCGCGCTGTGCGCCTGGCGTTTCGGCATCACGCCGCAAGGCGTGCTGTGGGCCGCGTTCGGCGCGCTGCTGATCTGCCAGTTCCTGATCGACTTCGACACCCAGTTCCTGCCCGACTCGCTCAACTACCCCCTGCTGTGGCTCGGCCTGATCGGCGCGGCCATGGGCTGGACCGGCGTGACGCTGAGCTCGGCGGTGTGGGGCGCCGTGTTCGGCTACCTGAGCCTCTGGCTTGTGTACCATGCCTTTCGCCTGGTCACGGGCAAGGAAGGCATGGGCTATGGAGACTTCAAACTGCTCGCCGCGCTGGGCGCGTGGCTGGGCGCCGACTACCTCATCGCGATCATCCTCGTGTCTTCGCTGGTGGGCGCGGTGATAGGCGTGACGCTGCGCGTGGCCGGCAAGCTGGCCCACAAGGACATCCCGATCGCCTTCGGCCCCTTCCTGGCCGGCGCGGGCCTGATCTGCCTGGTGGCGGGCCCCGACGTCGTGAGGCAATGGATCCCGTTCGCCTTTCCCCTGAGCGCACTGGTCCGCTGACACGAGGCATGGTGCAACGCATCGGCCTCACAGGCGGCATCGGCAGCGGCAAGAGCACCGTGGCCGGCTTGCTGGTGAAGCACGGGGCGGTACTGGTCGATACCGACGCCATCGCGCGCGCCATCGCGCAGCCCGGTGGCATCGCGGTGCCTGCTCTGGAGGCCGCCTTCGGCCCCGGCGTCATTGGCGCGGACGGCGGACTGGACCGGGCCGCCATGCGCCAGATCGTCTTCTCGGACGCCGGCGCCAAGCTGCGCCTCGAAGCCATCCTGCACCCCTTGATCGGCACCGAAACCCAGCGCCAGGCCGCGGCTGCCGGCGACGACGCGGTCGTGGTGTTCGACGTGCCGCTGCTGGTCGAATCCGGCCGCTGGCGCGCCATCGTGGACCGGGTGCTGGTGGTCGACGCCACCGAGCAGACGCAGCTGCAGCGCGTGGTTGCACGCTCGGGCTGGACGCCCGATGCCGTCAAGGCGGTGATCGCCCAGCAGGCACCGCGCAGGGCGCGCCGGGCGGCCGCGGACGCAGTGATTTACAACGAGTCCCTGACGCTGGCGGAACTCGGTGCGCAGGTGTGGGGTCTCTGGGAACGGTGGGTCGGGCCGGGCACGCGATAATTTACGGTTGACGCCGCGACGGCGACACGACGATCACGTCAAACGGCGCACGCCTCAGCGCCCCTCACGATGCTTTTCAATTCGTATCCCTTCATCTTTGTTTTCTTCCCGCTGGTCCTGATCGGCTTTTTCGCGATCGGTGCGCGCAGCCCCCGAGCGGCGGCGGGTTTCCTGGCACTGGCCTCGCTCTTCTTCTACGGCTGGTGGAGCGTCAAGGCACTGCCCCTGCTGCTGGGCTCGATCTGCATCAACTACTGGTTCGGGCTGCGGCTCACCCCTTCTCCGGGCCGGGAAGACAAGCACCGCAAGGCGCTGCTGATCATTGCGCTGGTGATCAATCTCGGGGTGCTGGCGGTCTTCAAGTACGCCAACTTCTTCCTGGAAAACATCGATGCCGGCCTGGCCGCCGCAGGCTTCGCGCAGATCGACCTGGTGCACATCGTGCTGCCGATCGGCATCTCGTTCTACACCTTCACGCAGATCGCCTTCCTGGTCGACTGCTGGCAGGGCAAGGTGCACGAGCGCAGCTTCGTGCACTACGCGCTGTTCGTCACCTACTTCCCGCACCTGATCGCGGGCCCGGTGCTGCATCACGCGCAGATGATGCCGCAGTTCAACAGCCCGGCCACCTACCGGTTCAACGCCAACAACCTGGCGCTAGGGCTGGGCATCTTCGTCTTCGGCCTGGCCAAGAAGATGCTGATTGCCGACCCGATGGGCCAGTACGCCGACATGATGTTCAAGGGCGTGCACGAGGGCGTGATGCCTTCGCTGTACACGGCCTGGTTCGGTGTGCTGGCGTACACGCTGCAGATCTACTTCGACTTCTCGGGCTACTCGGACATGGCGGTGGGCCTGTCGCTCTGCATCGGCGTGCAGTTGCCGCTCAACTTCCGCTCGCCCTACAAGTCGACCAACATGATCGAGTTCTGGCGGCGCTGGCACATCTCGCTGTCGACCTTTCTGCGCGACTACCTCTACGTGCCGCTGGGCGGCAACCGCAAGGGCCCGGCGCGCCGCTACCTCAACTTGTTCCTGACCATGCTGCTGGGCGGCCTGTGGCACGGCGCCGCCTGGACCTTCGTGATCTGGGGCGCGCTGCACGGCGCCTTCCTGATGGTCAACCACTTCTGGAACGCCAAGGTGCGCCGCGGCAAGACCACGAGCACCTGGTACGGCCGCGTGATCGGCTGGTTCATCACCTTCCTGTGCGTGATGATCGCCTGGGTGGTATTCCGCGCCGACAGCATGACGGCGGCCATCGAGATCTACAAGGGCATGCTGGGCCTGCACGGCGCGCCCGTGTCGGCCTTCGGCGAGTTCCGCGTGCCGTTCCGCAAGCCCGAGTTCTTCCAGACCCTGCTCGTGGGCCTGGTGATCTGCTTGGCGCTGCCGCCCACCATCACCCTGGACCGCTGGATCCCCGCCGTCGCGGGTCTGGCCGGACGGCCGCGCCTGCAGCGCATGGCCACCTGGGCCACAGGCCTGGGCTGCATTTATCTGTTTGGCCTGTGCGTGTCGAAGTTCGGCAGCTACAGCCCGTTCCTCTATTTCCAGTTCTGACATGGAAGACACGACCTCGGCCAAGACCTGGCTTCGCATCTTTGCCGCGGGCTACCTCGCGTGCTGCGCGCTGCTGCTGATCAGCCTGTTCACGCCCATTCCCTATGGCGACCTGACGCGCATCGGGCGCATCTCGGAGCGCGAGTTCGGCTGGCACGCGCCGCCGCCGCCCATCCCCGACGCCGACGTCAAGACCTGGCCGATCAACGAGTCCGACATTCTGGTGATCGGCGACAGCTTCTCCGTGCGCTACGCCTGGCAGGCGTCGCTGGTGGGCGCGGGCTACAAGGTCACGACCACCCACTGGGACAACCTGGACGGCAGGCTGTGCGAGGACTTTTCGGGCTGGCTCGACAAGTCGGGCTTCAAGGGCAAGGTCGTGATCGTCGAGAGCATCGAGCGCCTGCTGGAGGACCGCATCGAGAAGTCCGAGGCCTGCAAGACGATGAAGCACGCCTTCAAGCCGACACCGCCGCCGTTCGAGAACCCGGCCAAGCCCGCGCCCGGCTTCCAGATCAACTGGGACGCCCAGTTGCTCAGCGGCTGGTTCACGTACCACAACACCAAGGCCATCCTGCGCTCCGACAGCTGGACCAACACGCCCGAACGCTGGGGCCCGCTGATCGACGCGCGCGTGGTGCCCGACGGCTGCAAGCAGTTCAGCCACCACGCGTGCGACAAGCTGCTGATGACCGCCGAAGACCGCGTCAACGCGGCACTGTCGGCCAAGTCGGCGCGCTTCATGAAGAGCTTCGAAGCCACGGCCGCGCCCTACAAGGTCGTGTGGATGGTGGTGCCCAACAAGAGCACGGTGTATTTGCAACAAAACCATGCCGACGAGTTCAGGGCCGTGTTCAACCCGCAAAATATCGGGCCTGACCTGTTTGCACTGGCGGAACAGAACCGCTTCAAGGTCATGGACCTCTTCCCTGCCAACGAGACCCACGTTTCGACCCGGGGTTACATTCTTTTCGGTCAGCGTATGCTGGAGGCTGTGCGCCAGGTGCTGCCTGCACCGGCTGCCAGATCACAATGAGCGCACTGAACGCAATGAGCTCGAACCTGACGTGAAAAACCGATACGCGTGATCCTCTACGAGTACCCCTTCAACGAGCGCATCCGCACGTACCTGCGGCTGGAGCACCTGTTTCGCCGTCTCGGCGAGCTGGTGCCCTCCGAGTCGCCGCTGTCCCATCACTACGCCCTGATCACGATCTTCGAGATCATGGACGTCGCCGCGCGGGCCGACCTGAAGGCCGACGTGCTGCGCGATCTGGACAAGCACAAGAACGTCTTCAACAGCTACCGCGGCAATCCGGCCATCGCCGAGGCCGTGCTCGACCAGGTCGTGGGCCAGCTCGAGCGCAACTTCACCACGCTCAACAGCGTGGCGGGCAAGGCCGGACAGGCGCTGACCGAGAACGAGTGGCTCATGAGCATCCGCAGCCGCGCCGGCATTCCCGGCGGTACCTGCGAGTTCGACCTGCCGGCCTACTTCGCCTGGCAGCACCGCCCCGCGCCCAGCCGGCGCGCCGACCTGGAGCGCTGGTCGAACACGCTGTCGCCGCTGGCCTCGTCGATCTACCTGCTGCTCAAGCTGCTGCGCGACGCCGACGTGCCCTACAAGGTGCTCGCCACGCGCGGCCAGTTTCAGCAGAACCTGCCGCAGGGCCGCAGCTTTCAGTTGCTGCGCCTGCGCATCGACCCCAAGCTGGGCTTGGTCCCCGAAATCAGCGGCAACCGTCTCATGGTGTCGGTGCGCCTCATGCGCCACGACCAGGACGACCGCATGCACCAAAGCTCGGACGACGCACCCTTCGAGCTGACCCTCTGCGCATGAGCCGGGTGAACAGCAAGGGCGACCGCATCGTGCGCTGCCCCACCTGCGGCGGCGACAGCATCTATGCGCCGAGCAACGCCTACCGGCCGTTCTGCAGCGCGCGCTGCAAGGGCGTCGACCTGGGGGCCTGGGCCAGCGAAGAATTCCGCATGCCGGCCGAGGCACCCCCCGACGACGATCCCTTCGGCGATCCCAAGCTGCAGTGAGCGGGCCGCGCGGGCCAAGCCGGCACCAGCCCTCGAACGGCTCCTCGAACTACCTGGCGACCGCACCGTCGTCCAGCAAGGCGGGATCGATGTAGGTCGCAAAGCTGCGCGCATAGCGCGGCCTCAGGTGCCCGATGTCCTTGTAGGCCGGCGAACCGTCGTCCGGCATGCTGCGCAGGCACTGCCCGTCGCCGCACAGGCTGTCGAAGGGAGCGATCACCTGCGCGCCGTTGGCCTCGGCCACCTGCCGCAGCCGCGCGTTGAACTGCGCCTGATCGAGCGGCATCGGCGCCTTGCCCAGACCGCTGGCCGCCGTCATGCCGCCCAGCCGGCTGCCCTGGATCTGCTTGAGAGGATCGAAGTCCATCCCCACCGGATTGCCCAGCACCAGGTACACCTTCTTGTGCGCCGAGATGCGCTTGAGCACCGCGCCCAGCGACTGCAGCGACAGGTCGATGCCGTCCCCATTCAGGAACGGATGCACTACCTTCCTGTCGTCCACGAAGTAGTTCACGGTCGGCCCGGCGCCGGTGAAATAGCAGCTCCAGCAGGCCCCGATCACCACCGAGTCGATCTCCGGCTTGAGCGCCAGGTCGAGTACCGCGGTGCGCCGCTCGTCGCAGCCGGTGTCCGCGCCGCTGAAGAGGCCCGGCACCGGCGGGCACGAGCCCTTGGTCGCGAAGTAGACGGTGCGGGCCTTGTCGGGCTGGGTGCGCACCAGCTCCAGCGCGCGCGGCGCGTACTGCTCGACGTGGCTGTCGCCGATCAGCAGCACGTTGTGCTTGCCGGTGCCGGCGCGGTAGACGAACTGCCCGCCCAGCGCGGCTTCTTCGAAGCCGCCGTAATAGTTGTCTTCGCGCGTGGCGTCGGCCACCGCCTGCAGCGCCTGGCTGTCGTTGCGCGGCAGCGGCGTGCCCAGAAACACCAGCACGCCGGCCAGCGCCAGCGCCGCGCCGCCGCCCGCCAGCCCGCGCAGCACGGCGGGCGAAAGGTGCAGCTTCACGAAGCGTTCAAGGAACCGGTACGTGGCCCAGGCCAGCACCACCGAGGCCACCACCATCGCGATGCGCACCTGCAGCGAAGGCTCCCCGCCCGCGACGATGCGCGCGTAAGACAGCAGCGGCCAGTGCCAGAGGTACAGCGGGTAGCTGATGAGCCCGATCCACACCATCAGCCGGTTCGACAGCAGATAGCGGTTCAGCACGCCGTTCGGTCCTGCGGCAATGCAGCTCACCGCGCCCAGCACCGGCAGCAGCGCCCACCAGCCCGGAAACGCCTTGGTGCTGCGCGTCATGAAGAGACCCAGCACGATCAGGCCGATGCCGACAACCGACTGCACATGCTTCATCCAGGGACGACCGTCCCCAGCAGCACCCGAACCCGCCGGCGCATTCATCGCCTGCAGCCGCATGGCCGCCAGCAACCCGCCGGCCATGAGCTCCCAGGCGCGCGACAGCGGCGAATAGAACGCCGCCGCCCGGTGCGGCTGCACCGTGAGCACATTGACCAGGAACGACAGCGCCGCCACCGCCAGCGTCACCCGCAGGATCGGCCAGCGCTTGCGCCAGGCCAGGCCCAGCAGCAGCGGCCAGAAAATGTAGAACTGCTCCTCGATGCCCAGCGACCACAGGTGCAGCAGCGGCTTGGTCTCGGCCGTGGCGTCGAAGTAGCCGGCTTCGCCCAGGAAGACCAGGTTGGCAAAGAACGCCGCGCCGCCGGTGGTCTGCTTGCCCAGCTGCGAGAACTCGCCCGGCAGCAGCACATACCAGCCGAAGGCCAGCGTGGCCAGCAGCACCAGCACCAGCGCCGGAAAGATCCGCCGAATGCGCCGCGCATAGAAGTCGCGGTAGCTGAAGTCGCCCGCCGCCAGGCTCTGCAGAAGAATGGTCGTGATCAGAAAGCCCGAGATCACGAAGAAGATGTCGACCCCGATGAAGCCGCCCGGCAGCAGGCTCGGAAAGGCGTGGTACGCCAGCACCGAACCTACCGCGACGGCGCGCAGGCCGTCGATGTCCGGGCGGTACTTGGGGTGCATGCTGCGCTTCGCTCAGCGCGCCGGCTGCGGTGCCGCCGCAGCGCGCACCGTGCGGTCGAAGTAGCTCGCCTGTTCGCGCGTGTAGCGCGGGCGCAGGTGGTCGGCGTCCTTGTAGGCGGGCGCACCGTCGGGCAGCGTGCGCAGGCACTGGTCGTCCTTGCACAGTACCGCCATCGCGTCGATCGGCTCGGCGCCGCTCGCCAGCGCAATCGTGCGCAAGCGGTCGTTGAGCTGCTTCTGGTCGGCCGGCAGCGGCGCCGTCGGCGTGGAACTCAGCACCTCCATGTGCGTGAGGCGGCTGCCCTCGATCAGCCGCTTGGGCGAGAACGCCTCGCCGGCCGGGTTGTCGAGCAGCAGGTACACCTTCTTGTGGCGCGCCAGCTCGCGCAGCGTGAATTCCATCGAGGCCAGCGAACGCTCGATGCCGTCGCCGTTCTGGAACGGGTGCACCTGGTTGCTGCTGTCGCGAAAGTAATAGTCGGTGGCGCCCTTGCCCAGGAAGTAGCAGTTCCAGCAGCCGCCGATCACCACCGAGTCGATCTCCGGGCCCAGCGCATAGGCCAGCATGGCGTCGCGCCGCTCGGCGCAGCCGATGTTCTTGTCCGCGTTCACGCCGGGCACGGCCGGGCAGGCACCCTGGGTTGCAAACCAGGCCGACGTGTCCGGCATCGACAGCGTGCGCGCCAGCTCCATCACGCGCGGCGCGTACTGCTGCACATGGCTGTCGCCCAGGAACAGCACCCGCCTGGGCCCGCCGCCGACCTTGTAGATCAGCTGTTCGCCGATCTGGTCGAGCTTGAAACCGCCGTAGTAGTCGGCGTCCAGCGTGGCGTTGGCCACGGTCTGCAGCTTGTCGCTGCTGTTGCGCGGCTCGGGCACGCCCAGGAAGATGGCAAGGCCGGCCAGGGCCACCAGTACCATGCCGGCGCCCAGCGCCTTCAGCGTGCCGGGCCCCGGGCGATTTCTGGTGAAGCGCTCCACGAAGCGGTAGGTGGCCCAGGCCAGCAGCACGCTGGCCACCATCGCGGCCACGCGGTAGGCCGGCACCGGGTGCAGCGGATCGGCTTCCACGATGCGCACGAAGGCCAGCAGCGGCCAGTGCCACAGGTACAGCGGATAGCTGATCAGCCCGACCCACACCATCACCCGGTTCGACAGCAGGTACTTGTTCAGCACGCCCGTCGGGCCGGCCGCGATGCAGCTCACCGCGCCCAGCGTGGGCAGCAGCGCCCACCAACCGGGGAACGCCTTGTTGCTGCGGATCATCACCAGCCCGAGCACGATCAGCCCGATGCCCAGCACCGACTGCGCATGGCTGCGCCAGGCGTTCGGCGCCGGCGGCTTCAGCCGCATGCAGGCCAAAATGCCGCCGACCATCAGCTCCCAGAAGCGCGAGGCCGGCGAATAGAACGACGCCGCGGGCAGCGGGTGCACCGTGGTCACGTTGACCACCAGCGACACCGCCGCCACCGCCAGCACCACCCGCACCATCGGCCAGCGCTTGCGCCATGCGAGCCCCAGCAGCAGCGGCCAGAAAATGTAGAACTGTTCCTCGATGCCCAGCGACCACAGGTGCAGCAGCGGCTTGGTTTCGGCGGCCGTGTCGAAGTAGCCCGACTCGCTCCAGAACAGCAGGTTGGCAACGAAGCCCGCGCCCCCCATGGTCTGCTTGCCGAGCTCGGTGAACTCGTCCGACAGCAGCAGGTACCAGCCGGCGAGCAGCGTCGCCGCCAACACCACGATCAGCGCCGGAAAGATCCGCCGCACGCGCCGTGCATAGAAGTCACGGTAGGTGAAGTCACCGGCCGCCAGGCTTTGAAGAATGATGGTCGTGATCAGGAAGCCCGAGATCACGAAGAAGATGTCGACCCCGATGAAGCCGCCCAGCAGCGCCTTGGGGAAGGCGTGGTACAGCACCACCGAACCGACTGCGAGCGCGCGCAGCCCATCAATGTCCGGACGGTACTTGGGATGCATCGATCAGGGGGCCGGCGCAACCACGGGCGGCGCCACGAAAGGCAGCCCGCGCTCCTCGCACAGCCACTGCAGCACCGGAAACGCGCCCGGCAGCACCGGCGTCACGTCCAGCGGCAGTTGCTGCCAGGCCATCCGCTGGCTTTCGCGCATCTCGAACTCGCCCGTCCAGGCCGTCACCTTGCACCAGTGCAGGCGCACCAGCGCATGCGGGTAGTCGTGCTCGGTGACCTTCCAGACCTCGGCGCCTTCGATGGTGATGCCCAGCTCTTCATGCAGCTCGCGCCGCAGCGCCTGCTCGACGGTTTCGCCCGATTCGATCTTGCCGCCGGGAAACTCCCAGAAGCCCGCATAGGCCTTGCCTTCGGGCCGGGTCGAGAGCAGCAGCGCGTTGTCGGACAGGCGAATCAGCACGCCGACCGCCACTTCGGTGTGCTTGCGAGGCTCGCTCACGCGGCGCTCCGCCCCGTGTCTCGCCCGGCATAGTCGCGCGCGAACTGGTAGGCCACGCGGCCGCTGCGCGAACCGCGCTCCAGCGCCCACACCAGCGCCTCCGGCCGCGCGGCCTCGATGGCGGCGGGCGACACGCCGAACGACGACAGCCACTGGGCCGCGATCGTCAGGTACTCGTTCTGGCTGAACGGATAGAAGCTCACCCACAGGCCGAAGCGCTCCGACAGCGAAATCTTTTCCTCGATCACTTCGCCGGGGTGGACTTCGCCGTCCTCGGTGTGCGTGTACGAGAGGTTGTCCTTCATGTACTCGGGCAGCAGGTGGCGCCGGTTGCTGGTCGCGTAGATCAGCACGTTGGGCGTCGACGCGGCAATCGAGCCGTCCAGAATCGACTTGAGCGCCTTGTACCCCGGCTCGCCCTCGTCGAAGCTCAGGTCGTCGCTGAACACGATGAACTTCTCGGGCCGCTGCGACACCACCTCGACGATGTCGGGCAGGTCCACCAGCTCGGCCTTGTCCACCTCGATCAGGCGCAGGCCCTGCGGCGCGTAGGTCTGCAGGCAGGCGCGAATGAGCGACGACTTGCCGGTGCCGCGCGCGCCCGTCAACAGCACGTTGTTGGCCGGCTTGCCGTCGACGAACTGCTGCGTGTTGCGCGCGATCTTTTCCTTCTGAACGTCGATTTCCTTCAGCGAATCGAGCGACATTGCGGCCACATGCTTCACCGGCTCGAGCACGCCGTGGCCCGAGTTGCGGCGGCGGTAGCGCCAGGCGATGGAAGCGTTCCAGTCCGCGGGCGCGGACAGCGGCTGCGGAAGGATCGATTCGATGCGGGCAATGAGCTGTTCGGCGCGCGCCATCAGCTGCTGAAACTGCTCGTTCATGACCGATAGTCGGCGTTGATGGTCACGTAGTCGTGGCTCAGGTCGCAGGTCCACACGGTTTCGCTGGCGTTGCCGCGGCCCAGGCCAATGCGCACCGTGATCTCGCTCTGCTTCATCACGCGCTGGCCGTCTTCCTCGCGGTACGACGGGTTGCGCCCGCCTTTCACCGCCACGTGCACGTCGTCCAGAAACAGGTCGATGCCGGTCTGGTCGAGGTCGGCAATGCCCGCGTAGCCGACGGCCGCCAGGATGCGGCCCAGGTTGGGGTCGCTGGCAAAGAACGCGGTTTTCACCAACGGCGAATGCGCCACGGCATAGGCCACCTGCTTGCACTCGGCGGCGTCCTTGCCGCCTTCCACCTGCACGGTGATGAACTTGGTGGCGCCTTCGCCGTCGCGCACGATGGCTTGCGCCAGCAGGCGGGCCACGTTCTGCATGGCGGCCACCAGCGCCTGGCCGTCGGCCGAGTCGAGCGAGGTGATGGGCGCGTGCGCGGCCTTCTGCGTGGCGATGACCACGAACGAGTCGTTGGTCGAGGTGTCGCCGTCGATGGTCACGCGGTTGAACGAGGCATCGGCCAGCAGCTTGGCCAGCGGCTGGATCAGCGCGGCGTCGATCTTCGCGTCGGTGGCCATGAAGCCCAGCATCGTCGCCATGTTCGGGCGGATCATGCCGGCGCCCTTGCTGATGCCGGTGACGGTGACCGTGGCGCCGCCGATCTGCACCCGCTGGCTGAACGCCTTGGGGATGGTGTCGGTGGTCATGATGCCTTCGGCCGCGCGCGCCCAGTGGTTGGCGTCGGCATCGGCCAGCGCGGCCGGCAGTCCCGCTTCGATGCGGTCCACGGGCAGCGGCTCCATGATCACGCCGGTCGAGAACGGCAGGATCTGCTCGGGCGCAATCTCCAGATGGCGCGCCAGCGCGATGCAGGTGGAGCGCGTGCGCATCAGGCCGTCTTCGCCGGTGCCGGCGTTGGCGTTGCCGGTGTTGATCACCATCGCGCGAATGCCGTAGTCGGCCGCCAGGTGGTCGCGGCAGACCTGCACCGGCGCGGCGCAGAAACGGTTCTGGGTGAACACACCGCCCACCGCCGAGCCTTCGTCGATCAGCACGACGGTCAGGTCCTTGCGGTTGGCCTTGCGCACGCCCGCTTCGGCCACGCCGATGCGAACGCCGGGCACCGCGAACAAGGCGGCGGGATCAGGGGCGGACAGGTTCACGGGCATCGAATTTCTCTCGGTGAAAGGTTCTGGAGATCAGCTCAGCTTGCCGTGGCACTGCTTGAACTTTTTTCCGCTGCCGCAAGGGCACGGGTCGTTGCGGCCCACGCGACCGAAGGCCGCGGCCTCGGCGCTGACGGCGCCCGCACCGGCGAATGCCGCGCGGCGTTGGCTTTCCTCGTCGACACGCACCTCGACCTCGCCGGTTTCGGTCGGCGCGCTGTAGGTGATGTTGGCCAGGTTCTCGCCACGGCTTTCCAGCGCTTCGGCGGCCTCTTCGAGCTGTTCGCCCGACTGCACGCGCACCGTCATCAGCTGGCGGGTGACTTCGTTCTTGACCGAGTCGAGCAGTTGGCCGAAGAGCTCGAAGGCTTCGCGCTTGTATTCCTGCTTGGGCTGCTTCTGCGCATAGCCGCGCAGGTGGATGCCCTGGCGCAGGTAGTCGAGCGAGGCCAGGTGTTCGCGCCAGTGGGTGTCGATGCTCTGCAGCAGCACCATGCGCTCGAACTGGGTGAAGTTCTCCTGGCCGATCAGCGCCACCTTGGCGTCGAAGCTCTCGTTGGCATGCGTGATCACCTTCTCGACGATGTCTTCGTCGGCGATGGCTTCCGCGGCTTCGACCTCCTGCTTGAGCGGCATGTCGATGCCCCACTCGTTGCTCAGGCTCTTCTCCAGGCCCGCCAGGTCCCATTGCTCTTCGACCGATTCGCTCGGCACGTACTGGCGCACCAGGTCGGTGAAACAGCCTTCGCGCAGGCCGGCGATCTGCGCCGTGAGGTCGGTCGCGTCGAGGATGTCGTTGCGCTGCTGGTAGATCACCTTGCGCTGGTCGTTCGACACGTCGTCGTATTCGAGCAGCTGCTTGCGGATGTCGAAGTTGCGCGCCTCGACCTTGCGCTGCGCGCTCTCGATGCTGCGCGTGACGATGCCGGCCTCGATGGCCTCGCCGTCGGGCATCTTCAGGCGGTCCATGATCGCCTTCACCCGGTCGCCCGCGAAGATGCGCATCAACGGATCGTCCAGGCTCAGGTAGAAGCGCGACGAACCCGGGTCGCCCTGGCGGCCCGAGCGCCCGCGCAACTGGTTGTCGATGCGGCGCGACTCATGGCGCTCGGTCGCGATGATGCGCAGGCCGCCCAGCGACTTCACGAACTCGTGGTCCTTGGTCCATTCGGCGCGCACATGCGCGATGTCGGCCTGCTTGGTGGCTTCGTCGCGGCCTTCGTCGTTCTCGATCGCCTCGATCATCTTCTCGATGTTGCCGCCCAGCACGATGTCGGTGCCGCGGCCGGCCATGTTGGTCGCGATGGTGATCATCTTCGTGCGGCCGGCCTGCGCCACGATGTCGGCTTCGCGGGCGTGCTGCTTGGCGTTGAGCACCTGGTGCGGCAACCCCGCCTTGTCGAGCAGCGCGTCGATGATTTCGGAGTTCTCGATGGACGAGGTGCCCACCAGCACCGGCTGGCCGCGCTCGTAGCACTCGCGAATGTCCTGAATGGCCGCCTCGTACTTCTCGCGCGTCGTCTTGTAGACGCGGTCGAGCTGGTCGTCGCGCTTGCTGATGCGGTTCGGCGGAATGATCATGGTCTCCAGACCATAGATTTCCTGGAACTCGTAGGCTTCGGTGTCGGCCGTGCCGGTCATGCCGGCCAGCTTGCCGTACAGGCGGAAGTAGTTCTGGAAGGTGATGGAGGCCAGCGTCTGGTTCTCGGCCTGGATCTCCGCGCCTTCCTTGGCTTCCACGGCCTGGTGCAGGCCGTCGCTCCAGCGGCGGCCCGTCATGAGGCGGCCGGTGAACTCGTCGACGATGACCACTTCGCCTTCCTGCACCACGTAGTGCTGGTCCCGGTGGTACAGGTGACGCGCGCGCAGCGCCGCGTTCAGGTGGTGCATCAGCGTGATGTTGGCCGGGTCGTAGAGCGACGCGCCTTCCGGCAGCAGCCCGAACTCGCCCAGGATGCGCTCTGCGTTCTCATGGCCGTCTTCGGTCAGAAACACCTGGTGGGTTTTCTCGTCGACCGTGAAGTCGCCCGGCACCGTGACGCCTTCGCCGGTGCGCGGGTCGGCTTCGCCTTCCTGCTTGGTCAGCAGCGGCACCACCTTGTTGATGGCCAGGTACATGTCGGTGTGGTCTTCGGCCTGGCCGCTGATGATCAGCGGCGTGCGGGCTTCGTCGATCAGGATCGAGTCCACCTCGTCCACGATGGCGAAGTTCAGCACGCGCTGCACCCGGTCGCCGGGCTCGTACACCATGTTGTCGCGCAGGTAGTCGAAGCCGTACTCGTTGTTGGTGCCGTACGTGATGTCGCTGGCGTAGGCGGCCTGCTTTTCCTCGCGCGGCATCTGCGGCAGGTTGATGCCCACCGTCAGACCCAGGAAGTTGTAGAGGCGGCCCATCCAGGTCGCGTCGCGGTTGGCCAGGTAGTCGTTCACCGTGACCACGTGCACGCCCTTGCCGGACAGCGCGTTCAGGTACACCGGCAGCGTGGCGGTCAGGGTCTTGCCCTCGCCGGTGCGCATTTCGGAGATCTTGCCGTTGTGCAATGCCATGCCGCCGAGCAGCTGCACGTCGAAGTGGCGCATCTTCATGATGCGCTTGGAGCCCTCGCGCACCGTGGCGAAGGCTTCGGGCAGCAGGTCGTCCAGGGATTCGCCCCTGGCGGCGCGGTCCTTGAACTCCTGCGTCTTGGCGCGCAGCCCGTCGTCGCTGAGCTTCTCGAACTCGGGTTCGAGCGCATTGATGCGTTCCACCGTCTTGCGATACTGCTTGAGGAGCCGGTCGTTGCGACTGCCGAAAATCTGGGTCAGGAAGTTGGTTGCCATGGGTGGAGATGGGCGGGCACCTGAGACGACAGGCACTTCGACCGGATTCCCTAAGATATGGTGAGAGCAGTTGGGCGCGCCCTCTTCAAAAACAAGTTTTGAAAGCGAGCAGCCTTTTTTCCGGCGCGAACGTCGGCAAACCGGGCATTTTAGCTGTCTTGTTTCTAACCCCTGGATTACCCATGTATCGCCGCACGCCCCCCCCCATTTCGCTGCAGGAAGCAGCGGAAGGCTCGCCCACCCTGGGCAGCCTGATGGCGCGTGCCCGCGACACCGCCGAGCGGCTGAAGGCGGTGGAAGGCCTGATTCCCCCCGCCATGCGCGCTGCCATCCTGCCCGGTCCGGCCGAGGGCGACGTCTGGTGCCTGCTGGTCAAGGGCAGCGCCGCGGCGGCCAAGCTGCGTCAGTTGTCGCCGATGCTGGTGACCCGGCTGAAGAACAAGGGCTGGGACGTGGCGACGATCCGCATCAAGGTGTACACCGGCGGACGCTGACCCTGCAGCGCACTGTTTTTATTTTTCGTCTGGAAGTAGATAATATTTCCAAATGACACCTTCGCCCCCCTCGACACGCTCGACGCTCCCGACACTCCCGACAGCGCCCGCCGACGCCCAGCTCCTGCTGCTCGACAAGCACCAGGTCGACGCCCTCCTCTCCCCCGACGACGTGCTCCAGGCCGTGCGCGAGGCCTTCGTGCTGCACAGCGACCGCGAAGGCCGCGTGTTTCCGGTGGTGCGCGAGCCGCTGCGCACGGGCGGCGTGTTCGGCATCAAGTCGGGTGACGTGCAGGCGCAGGGCCTGCTCGGCTTCAAGGCGGCCGGCTTCTGGCCCGCCAACCGGCAGCGCGGCGGCGAGCCGCACCAGGCCACGGTGATGCTGATCGACCCCGCCACCGGCCGGCCGCTGTGCGTGATCGACGGCAACACGGTGACCACCGTGCGCACCGGCGCGGCCGGCGGGCTCGGCCTGCGGCAGCTCGCGCGGCCCGACAGCACGCGGCTGTGCCTGTTCGGCACCGGCGTGCAGGCGCGCATTCAGCTGGACTTTGCGCTGCGCCTGCTCCCCTCGCTGCGCGAGGTTCTCTATGTGGGCGCCGAGGGCCGGCGCAACGCGGCCTTCGAGGCGCACTTTGCCGGGCGTTGCGCCATCGCCCCCGCGAGCGACCGCAACGCGGCCGTGGCCCGCAGCGACATCGTGGTCACCGCCACCCCGGGCGGCGGTGCGCTGTTCGAGCCGGACGCCGTGCAACCCGGCACCCACCTGAACTGCGTAGGCGCCGACACGCGCGGCAAGCGCGAACTGCCCGAGGGCCTGTTGCCGCGCGTGCGCCTGGTCGTGGACGACCGCACGCAGGCCCAGCAGATCGGCGAGACGCAGTGGGCGCCGGACACGCACAGCCTGGAGCTCGGCGACCTGCTGAGCGGCAAGCTGCCGTTCGAGCGCGCCCCGGGCGACATCACGGTGTTCGACATGACCGGCCTCGCGCTGCAGGACCTGACCGTTGCGCGCCGGCTGCATGCGCGCGCGCTGGAGACCGGCGCGGGCACCCGCATCGCGTGGCCCTGGTAAGTTGGGCGACATGAAAAAGCCATCGAACAAGTCATCGAACAAGCAAGTGCTGGAGATGCTGCGCACCATGGCCCAAGGCCTGGGCGAAACCTTTGCGCCCTTCTGCGAGGTGGTGGTGCACGACCTGAGCAACCCCGACAACGCGATCTACGCCATCGAGAACAGCCTGAGCGGCCGCGAGGTCGGCCAATCGGCCACCGAGCTGGGCCTGGCGCGCATCCGCGACCCGGAGTTTCCGGCGGTGATCGCGAACTACGCCAACACCTTTCCCGACGGGCGCAAGGTCAAGAGCACGTCGATCGGCTTCAAGGATCACAGCGGCGAGTACGTGGCCGCGCTGTGCCTGAACGTCGATCTCACGCTGTTCCAGAGCTTCCAGGGCGCCATCTCGCAGTTCACGCGGATCGACGACAAGCAGGTGCACGAGCAGCTCGATGCCGGCGGCGCGCATGCGCGGCGCATCCATGCGCGCATCGACGAGTTCGCGGCCGCGCGCGCCACCACCTCGCGCTCGCTCAAGCCGGCCGACCGCAAGCAGCTGGTGCAGGAGCTGAAGAAGGCGGGCCTGCTGGAGGTGCGCCGTGGCGCCGAGATGGCGGCGGCGCACATGGGTGTGTCGCGCGCCACTGTTTACAGCGACGCGAAGTAGCGGTGCGCTGCTGAATACAGCGACGCGAAGTAGCGTCGCGCCCCCGAATACAGCGATGCGAAGTAGCGCGTGCCCCTCGGCCGAGCAACCTCAGACGGCGCCGTCGGGCCAGCTCGGGTCGCTGGCCGCGTTGGCGGTCAGCATCAGCACCACATGCGCGTCGGGCGCAACGGCATCGCTTTCGCGCAGTTGCTGCAGCGCGGCCAGGCCGGCGGCCGCGCACAGCTCCGCGCTGACGCCGGCCGCGGTGAGCAGCCTGCGCGCGTCGCGGGCCTGCTCGTCGTTCACCACCACCGCGCCGCCGCCGGTGGCGCTGGCCGCCTGCCACTGCAGGTAGGTGACGCTGGCGCCCGCCGTGGAAAACTGCGCGGTGTGGCCCGGGTAGCTGCCGTTGATGGCACCGCCCGCGAACACGCGCGACAGCCGGGGAAACGGCTCCACCAGCCAGAGCCTGGGCAGCCGCGGAATGCGGCCCGCGGCCAGCAGGTCGCGAAAGCCCGCGAAGATGCCCCAGGCCAGGTCGCCGCGCGCGGTCGGAATCACGATGTGGTCCGGCAGCCCCCCGTCGGTCACGCACTCGATCGCAATGGGCTTGTAGCCCTCGATGGCCAGCGGTGCGCTGCCCAGCGCGGGCAGGTGGTAGTTGGTCAGCGCGAAGTAGCCCGGGTGCTGCGCGCGGTCGCGCACGAAGGCCCAGCGGCGCGCGTTGTCGGCGAACACGTAGCGCCGCGCGCCCAGCGCGTCGAGCTGGCGGGTGTAGGTGGCCGGCATGCCTTCGTACGCGGCCACCTCGCAGCCCAGGCCCGCGGCCCAGGCGTAGTGCGCCGCCGACACCGCGGCATTGCCTGAAGACGCCAGCACCACCGTGTGGGCGTCGAAGTCCAGCGCCTGCGCCACGCCCATCGCGGTCATGCGGTCCTTGTGCGAGCCGGTCGGGTTGCACGACTCGTCCTTCAAGGCGAGACGCGCCACGCCGAACTGCCGGGCCAGCTCGGGCATGTCCTGCAGCGGCGTGCGGCCCTCGCCCAGCGCGAAGCCCGCGTTGTAGGGCATCGGCATCGCCTGGGCGCTGTCGGGCTGGTAGCTGGCGCGCAAGGCCACGTGGAAGCCGGCGCGCCGGCAGGCCGGGCAACCGTCGTGCGTGAGCGTGACCGGGTACAGCGCGTCGCAGCGCAGGCACTGCAGGCCGCGCAGCAGCGGGTTGCGCAACGGCTTGGGGGTGCGGTCCCTCACCACACCCAGGGGATTTCCCGCGGGGTGCGCAAGCAAATCCGAAGGCGGAACGGCGAACTTGAAGTCCAGAACGGGCGATGTCGTCACAGGGAGGGGGCGGTGAGGGATTTGCCCAAATCTTAAGCAATTGCAAATAATATTCAGACGGTACAAATACTCAACCGATAAAGAAACTTATCGATGCGGTTCACGGAAATCGAAACCTTCCGGGCCTTGATGCGCGCCAGCTCCACGCGCAAGGCCGCCGCCTTGCTGCATGTGACACAGCCGGCCATCAGCCAGTCGCTCAAGCGGCTGGAGGCGCAGGCCGGCATGCTGCTGTTCCAGCGCACCGGCGGGCGGCTGGTGCCCACGCCCGAGGCGCGCGCGCTGTGGGTCGAGGTGGAGCGGGTGTTCATCGGCATGGACGCCATCGAGCACCGCGTGCGCAGCCTGCGCGACTTCGGCGTGAGCCAGTTGGAGCTCAGCTGCTTTCCCGCCTACGGCCTGGGCTTCATGCCGCGCGCGCTGGCGCGGCTGAAGGCGCACCGCGGCGCCAGCCCCTGGCCGCAGGTGTCGCTGCAGTTGCTCAGCTCCAAGGACGTGCGCGACCGCGTGGCCATGGGCATCTCCGACTTCGGCCTGATGGCCGACGAGCTCTCGCTCGAGGGCATCGACCACTCGACCTTTTCGCGCATGCCCGGCGTGATCGTCATGCCGCCCGACCATGCGCTGGCGCGCTTCAAGACCGTCGAGCCCGAACAGCTGGCGGAGGCGCCCTTTCTGGCGCTCAACCCCGAAGACCCGTCGCAGCAGCGGCTGGAGGCGGCCCTGGCACCGCACGGCGTGGCGCTGCGGGTGCTGGTGCAGACGCCCTATGCGGCCAGCGTGTGCGAGATGGCGCTGCGCGGCCTGGGCGTGGGCCTGGTCAACCCGATCACCGCGCTCGACTACGCGGAGCGCGGGCTGGCGGTGCGCAAGTTTTCAGTCGACGTGTACTTCACCTGCCTGCTGGCGCTGCCCGCGGGCAAGGTGCTGTCGGCCACGGCGCGCGACTTCATCTCGCTCATGCGCCAGCAACTGGCCGATGACGAGCAGCGGATGCAGGGCCACCTGCGCTAGCCGGCCAGCGGCCAGGTCAGATCACTTCCAGCTGAACTCGTGGTTCAGCCCGACCACGAAGCCGCGCACGCCCTGCGGCCCGGTGCGCGAGGTGCTCAGGTCCACGCTGATCAGCGGCGTGAGGCTGAAGCGCCCGCCGATGCGCGAGGTCCACACATTGGATGCACGGTTGCGCTCGGCGATGAGGGAGACGGTGTCGTTCAGCGCCCACTCCAGCGCCGCGCCCATGCGTGCTGTGCGCGCGCCGGTGCCGTTGGCCCAGTCGGCACCCAGGTTGGCATGGAGCTGCAGGCTGTCGAAGGGCCGCCAGGTCAGGGGCACGACAAACTGCCCGCCCGCGCGCCCGCCATGCTTCAGGTCGAACACGGCGCCCATCGACACGGCGGCGCTGAAGGGCGCGTCGGGTGCCTGCCCGTAGAAGTTCCACTTGAGCTGCGGCCCGCCGGTGACCCCATGCACGCCCGCCACCGCAGTGCGGTCGAGGTTCAGGCCCAGCTCCACCGGGCCCACGCGGCAGGCGGGCCCGAAGTGAAAGCCCGTGACGGGCTCCACGCCGGTGCGGCCCCACCAGGTCTCGTACTGGCACTGGCCCGGGTCGAGCATGCTGGCATCGTCGACGTCGAAGTGCCCCGCGGCCTGCGCGCCGGTGCCGGGCAACAGCCCCATGGCGCAGCCTGCCGCCAGCGCCCAACGGTGGCGTGGCGGTCTGTTTCTTGTGGTCTGCTGGTTCTTCATCGCTCGCGTGCCGGGGCTCTGCAAACATTCTAGGGACGCGCAAAGTCGGCGCCATGACGCCACCGCCCACCACCCTGCGGGCGTCAGATCTCGAACTGCGGCTGCAACTCGCGGATGCGCTTGATCGCCACGCCGGCCGCGGCGGTGCGCGTTTCCACGCCCAGCTTCACGTACACCCGCTCCAGATGCTTCTTGGCGGTGGCAGGGCTGCTGCCCAGGATCTCGCCGATGTCCTTGTTGGTCTTGCCCTTGACCACCCAGTACAGCACCTCGGCCTCGCGCGCCGTGAGCTTCAGGCTCAGGCTCATGGCCTCGATCACGCCGGTGTCGGACACCTCGCGCATGATGATCATCCACTCGTCGCCGTCGTCGTCGCTGCTGGTCTGCTGGTGCAGCCGCAGCGTGAGGCTGCCGGCGCCCTGCGCGATCGACAGCGCCGGCGGCTCGATGCCGCGCTGCCGCGCGTCGGGCGTGTGGCTGCGCAGCCAGTCGAGCACCGCCGGTGGCGTCTCGGGCGCGCGCGTGTCGCAGTAGCGCTGCAGCAGGTCGCGCGCCAGCGCCGTCTGCCAGATGAGCCGCCCCTCGGGCAGGCGCACGGTGATGCTCGCGTAGCCGAAGGCGTCGAGCGCATTGCGCGCCTGGCCGGCCTGGCGCGCGTCCTGCCGCGCGCGGCGCGCGCCCTGCAGGTGCACGTTCATGCGCGCCAGCACTTCCTTGGGCTTGATGGGCTTGGTGACGTAGTCGACACCGCCGGCTTCCAGCGCGGCCACCAGGTGCTCGGTCTCGGTGAGGCCGGTCATGAACACGATGGGAATGTGCGCCGTGGCCGCGTCGGCCTTGAGCCGGCGCGCCACCTCGAAGCCGTCGATGCCCGGCATCATCGCGTCGAGCAGCACGATGTCGGGGCGGGCCTGCGCGGCGCGCTGCAGCGCCTGCTCGCCGTTGGTGGCGATGAGCACGGTGTAGCCCGATTCGTCGAGCGCGTCGTGCAGCACGGCAAGGTTGTCGGGCACGTCGTCGACGATGAGCACCAGGTCGCTGTTGGCGCCCTGCTGCTCGCGCAGCGTGCGGGCCAGTGGGGCGGTGTCGATCGGAGCAGGCGTCTGAGGCATCTGGGGTATCTCATGCATTGGCATCACGCGGCACTTTCAACGGCTTGAGCCAGCGCGCGGCTCATGGCTTCGAACTGGAACTGGCGGGCCAGCACACGCTGGGCCTCCGACCAGCCTGTGCATTCCGGCTGCGCCGCGTCGATGGCGTCGAGCTGGTTCATGATGCCGCGGAAATACCCCAGGCTCACGGCCTCCTCGAGCGCGCGCAGGCGCTGCAGCGAAGGCGCGCGCAGCACTGGCGGTGCCGACGGGGCGGCCTTGCCGGCGGTGTCAGGGGTGTCGGTCCATTGCAGGCCGAGCCGGCGCTCCAGCCAGTCGAGCAGCTCGGTGTGGCGCACCGGCTTGACGAAGAAATCTTCCGGCGCAATGCCCACGTCGTTGTCGAGCCCCTTGTCGAAGGCGTTGGCCGAGACGATGGCCACCGAGGCCTCGGTCAGCCCCAGCTTGCGCGCGCGGCGAATGGTCTCCCAGCCGTCGATGCCCGGCATGGCGAGGTCGACGAACATCGCGTCGGGGCGGTAGCCCGCGGCAATCAGGTCCAGCGCGTCGTGGCCGCTGGCCGCGCTGCGCAGCTCGAAGCCCAGCGGCGCGAGCACATGGCCCAGCAGGTCGCGGTCGGCTTCCTCGTTGTCGACCACCAGCAGGCGGCGGCGCGCGCCTTCGTAGCCGCGCCGCGCGCGCTGCACCGGCGCCGCGCGGCGCGCGCCCGGCACGGCGTTGTGCACGCGCGGCAGGAACAGGCGCACGCAGAAGAGCGAGCCCACGCCGGGCGTGCTGCTCACCTTCATCTCGCCGCCCATCAGGTCGGTCAGCATCTTGGCGATGGTCAGGCCCAGCCCCGCGCCGGGCGCGGCCGAGGCACCGGCCGAATTGCCGCGCGCAAAGGGCTCGAAGATGCGCTCGATCTCCTCGGCCGGCATGCCGGGGCCCGTGTCCTCTATTTCCACCGACGCGAACTCGCGCGCATAGGCCAGCCGCAGCGTGACCTGCCCCGCCGCGGTGAACTTGATGGCATTGCCCAGCAGGTTGATGAGAATCTGCAGCACGCGCTTTTCGTCCGCGCGCACCACCTCGGGCAGCGTGCCCGCGGCCTCGAAGCAAAACTGCAGCCCCTTCTCGGCCGCCTGCAGCTCGAACATGTCGGCCAGCTCGCGCAGCGTGTCGGCAAAGCGCATCGGCTGCGCATGCAGCGTGAGCTTGCCGGCCTCGATGTGCGCAATGGCCAGCGTGCCTTCGATGAGCGACAGCAGGTGCTCCCCGCCGCGCTTGATGACCGCCACCGCCTGCCGGCGGTGCGGCGGCACCGAAGGGTCTTCGCCCATCAGCTGCGCGTAGCCCAGGATGCTGTTGAGCGGCGTGCGCAGCTCATGGCTGATGGCGCTGATGTAGCGGCTCTTGGCCTGGTTGGCCTGATCGGCGGCCTGCTTGGCCTGCTCCGCCGCAAGCTTGGCCTGCTCCGCAATCTCGCGGGCTTCGTCCGCGCTCTGCTTGGCGGCCTGCAGCGCGCGGTCCGTCTCGTGGTGCAGCGCAATCTCGCGCACCAGCAGGTGGGTCTGGCGGTTGGACTCTTCCTGCGCCACCTTGCGGCTCTGGTGCGCCAGCACCAGCCACCACGCGACGATGCCGGCAATGACCAGCAGCGCCATGTAGGCCTTCAGAAAGCCCGAGCGCAATGCAACCTTCTGCACGCCCGCCAGCGCCGCGGCCACGTCGGCCTGCGAGGCCAGCTCCAACGCGCCTTCGCCGAAGGCACGCAGCTCCTGCTGGTAGAGCACGCCGAACACCACGGCCAGCAGCGGCACGATGACCAGCATCAGCAGCAGAAAATGCCCCAGCCCCGTGTCGAGGTAGCGCCAGCTGCGCCGCGGCAGCAGCCAGCGCAGCACGCCCGACCACTGCACCGACAGGCTTGCATGCGGCTTGCACAGGTCGCCGCAGCGCGCGTCTAGCGTGCAGCACAGCGAGCAGATCGCGCCCTGGTAGGCCGGGCAATGGGCCATGTCGGGCCCTTCGTACTCGCGCTCGCAGATCACGCAGTGCTGCACCTTCAGGCGCTGGTAGCTGCCGGTTTCCACGCGCGCCCAGCGCACCGCGCGCGGGCCCTCGGCCGGCGCGAAGGCGACCGCGCCGTGCGCCTCGTCGGAGCCGCGCGCCAGGTAGTACTTGCCGCCCGTGGCCCAGGCCAGCAGCGGCGAGGCCACCAGCGCCGTGCCCAGCGCAATGAGCGCCGAGAACGCCTGCGCCAGCGGCCCGAACACACCCAGGTGCGCGGTGATCGACAGCACCGACGCCAGCGCCATCGCGCCCACGCCCACCGGGTTGATGTCCCACAGGTGCGCGCGCTTGAACTCGATGCCCGGCGGCGACAGCCCCAGTGGCTTGTTGATGACCAGGTCGGCCACCACGGCCATCATCCAGGCGATGGCGATGTTGGCGAACAGCCCGAGCACGTCGCCCAGCGCCTCGAACACGTTCATCTCCATCAGCATGAAGGCGATGAGCGCGTTGAACACCACCCACACCACGCGCCCCGGGTGGCTGTGCGCCACGCGCGAGAAGAAGTTGCTCCAGGCCAGCGAACCGGCGTAGGCGTTGGTCACGTTGATCTTGAGCTGCGAGATCACCACGAACAGCGCCGTGGCCGCCACCGCCCAGCCGTAGTCGGGAAACACGTACTCGTAGGCCGCCAGGTACATCTGGTTCGGGTCGACCGCGCGGTCGGCCGGCACCATGTGGGTGAGCGCCAGATAGGCCAGCAGCGCGCCGCCCAGCATCTTCAGCACGCCCAGCACCACCCAGCCCGGCCCGCCGGCCAGCACCCCGGCCCACCAGCGGCGCGCGGTGCGGGGCGTGCGCGCGGGCATGAAGCGCAGGTAGTCGGCCTGCTCGCCCATCTGCGTGATCAGCGCAATGCCGACCGTCAAGGCTGCGCCAAAGAGGTGCAAATTGAAACCCTGCGTGCCCGCACGAACCCCGTTGTAGTGCGTGATGCCGGCAAATGCACCAGGATCGCGCACCAGCACATAAGCGAAAGGCACCACCAGCATCAGCAGCCACAGCGGCTGTGTCCAAAGCTGGAGCCGGCTGATCGCCGACACCCCGTGCGTGACCAGCGGAATCACCACCAGCGCGCACACCAGATAACCCCAGACCGGCGGAATGCCCAGCGCCAGCTCCAGCGCGTAGGCCATCACCGCTGCCTCGAGCGCGAAGAAGATGAAGGTGAAGCTCGCGTAGATCAGCGAGGTGAGCGTGGAGCCGATGTAGCCGAAGCCCGCGCCGCGCGTGAGCAGGTCCATGTCCACGCCGTAGCGCGCCGCGTACACGCTGATGGGCACGCCCGCCAGAAAGATGATGAGCCCGGTGGCCAGGATCGCCCAGAAGGCGTTGGCAAAGCCGTACTGCACCAGCAGCGTGGCGCCCACCGCCTCCAGGATCAGGAACGACGCCGCCCCGAAAGCCGTGTTGGCCACCCGCCATTCGGACCATTTGCGAAAGCGCTGCGGGGTGTAGCGCAGCGCGTAGTCCTCCAGCGTTTCGCTGGCCACCCAGCTGTTGTAGTCACGCCGGACCTTGACGATGCGCTGGGGGGCGTCGTCCTGGAGGGTCGGCGTGTCGGGGGGGTTCACACCGTTTCGGTGCAGCTTTCGTGCCATCCGTCGGCCCTGGAGGGGCCGAAGGCTCAAGGCAGCTTGGCGAGAAGGTTGTCCAGACGGGTAGGCGGGAGTTGAATTTCGCCGCCGAGATAGGAATCGTCGGAGGTGTCGTAGATCAGCCACCCATCCTGCGACCAACGAAGCGCCACACCGTGCTCCGTGAACGTGCGCTGCGCGAGCAGAGTCGGGTCGCCCGTGCGGTAGAGCTTGAGCAACACCGTTTGTCCTCGGGTGAAAGCTGTCTTCGCCGTATAGGAAACACCTTCAACGGTAGCAACGTCGGTGCGCCACCTGTAGGGAGGTTCACCGGCGCGGGCTCGATCCTGCACGTCGATGCAGTAGCTGACGCAGGAAAGAGTGACCGCGATCCCAAGCATCAAGCGAACGAGGCGGGCGCCCCCTCGTCGCACCGGGCGAACGTCGAGCATCACAAAGCCACCCGGATCGGCGTGTCGAGCTTCATCGTTAGCCTGTCGGTGTAGATGACGAAATCGCCGCCCTGGTTGTGCTTTTTTTGCCAGGCACGGAAGTCCGAGTTCTTGACCGGATAAAGCACCGCGTCTTTTGCATACAGGCTGCCCTGCACCACCGCGTAGTCGATCCATCCGATGTTCGCCAGTACCGCTGCTTCGTGGGCTGCGACGATTGCCACGTGGTTGCGGTTCCAATGCCCGAGGTACTGCGACGCCTTGCGGGTTTCGTCCGTGAATGTGAAGTTGTCTTTCACGTAAATGGAAATATGGGTGACAACGGCCGACTTGTTGCTGTGATCGAACCAGGCATAGGAGATCGCCACGTAGAGATTGAACGACCCCAGGGCGCAAGTCAGATCGTCCGGGAGGCCTTCGTTGAAGAGCGACTGCGTGAAGAATTGCGTCAGCTTCTGGCTCAGGGTTCCCTCGACAGGTGTTTGCTGGAACTGAAACTCCTTGTGAAAGCGAACGATGTCGCCTTGGCATTCCAGCCAAGGCCAGATGTGTCGCCGGTTGCCGTAGGGGCGCAGCGCATTGGCAATCTCTCTTCGTGCGGCCGTCGTCTCAAGCTGAAGCATCAGACGGTTCAAACCTCTTTGGGCCCGGGCAAACTTCAACACCCAATCGATCTTGACGGAGGTGGTGTCGAACATGCTTGGCGGATAGGGAACGCCGTTCTGGTTCAGACCGTCGCGCTCGTCATCCGACGTTGGCGGATAGTTCAACGCCCCCGCAAACCACTTGTCCATCAAGTCCGCCCCCACCGGCGCGCCGATCTTTCGCATGGCCCCGGGAATGTCCTGGATGTCGAACGGCGGCACGGTTTGCACAGGCTTCGACTTCTCTTTCAGCGTCGGCGGCGGTGGCGGCGGTGACTTGAGCCAGCGCCGCAGGCTGGTCGCAGCACCAGCCATCGCTTCCACCGCCTTGATCGTGCCAAGCACCGTGTTGACATACGGATCTTCCTTGGCCTTCTTCCTCGCGGGCACCTCCGCCGATTTCCGCTCGCCGTACGCGACGGGCTTGCCAAGCATCGACGGAGGCGCCCGACCCGTGGACAGCGCGATGTCCTCCCTGCAGATTTCACCGGTCTGAGGCGACCATGAACGCATGAAATTGTTGGACCGGTGGAAGTCGATCTTCCCGATGGCCTGTGGCTGCATTTTTTCTCCCCTGTGTTCGAACACCGGTTCGGAGTATTCGCGCGGCGGTGCGGTTTCAGGGCTCGCCGTGGTTCAAGCGGACGAGCGCCGCGGCCGTTTCAGTGCACTTTTTTGCCATCCGTACGACTTTTGGCGAACACGGCACGACTGTTGCAAAGAAGCCAGCCTGCCCATAATGGCCGCCTTCCTCCGCCACCCGATGCCGATCCCATGGAACTGACCCCGCGCGAAAAAGACAAGCTGCTGATCTTCACGGCGGCGCTGCTGGCCGAACGCCGCAAGGCGCGCGGTCTCAAGCTCAACTATCCCGAAGCCATCGCGCTGATTTCCGCCGCCGTGATGGAAGGCGCCCGCGACGGCAAGAGCGTGGCCGAGCTCATGAGCGACGGGCGCGCCGTGCTGACCCGCGCCGACGTGATGGACGGCATCGCCGAGATGATTCCGGACATCCAGGTCGAAGCCACCTTCCCCGACGGCACCAAGCTCGTGACCGTGCACCAGCCCATCGTCTGAACCGAACCCAGAAGAAGAAAGACCTTTCATGCGCCACATCAACCTTGCCAAGACCCTGGCCCTCCCCGCCGCCCTCCTCGCCGCCGTTCTGCCCCTTGCGGCCAGCGCCCATACCGGCGTCGACGGTGGCATGCACCACGGCTTCACGACCGGCTTCATGCACCCGCTGACCGGCGCCGACCACCTCGCCGCCATGGTCGCGGTCGGCCTGTGGAGCGCGCTGGCCGCGCGCCGCGCCTGGCCCGACCTGCTGTGGGCGCCGCTGGCCTTCGCCGGCATGCTGCTGGTGGGCGCGCTGATGGGCCTGGCCGGCGTGCAGTTGCCGGCGGTCGAACCGATGATCGCGGCCTCTTTGCTGGTGCTGGGCCTGCTGGTGGTCACCCGCGTGCACCTGCCCGCCGGTGTGGCGATGGCCCTCGTCGGCCTGTTCGCCGTCTTCCATGGCGTGGCCCACGGCCAGGAACTCGCGAGCGAAGACGGCGCGGCCCTCACGCTGGCCGGCATGGTCGGCGCCACGGTGCTGCTGCATGTGGCCGGCATTGCGCTGGGCTGGTCGCTGCGCCATGCCAACGCGTGGCTGCCGCGCGTGGCGGGCGCCGCGGTAGTGGTGCTGGGCGCCACGCTGCTGGCCCAGGCGGTCTGAACGCCATGATCCCCGGCGAACTCTTCACCGACGACGGCGAACACACGCTCAACCCCGACCGCCGCACCCTCACGCTGGTGGTGCAGAACACCGCCGACCGGCCGATCCAGGTCGGCTCGCACTACCACTTCGCAGAGACCAACGGCGCGCTCGGCTTCGACCGCGAGGCCGCGCGCGGCATGCGGCTGAACATTGCCTCGGGCGCCGCGGTGCGCTTCGAGCCAGGCCAGCAGCGCACGGTCGAGTTGGTCGACTATTCAGGCGATCGCATCGTCTACGGCTTTCGCGGCCTGGTTCAAGGAAAGCTCTAAACATGGCCACCATCGGGCGACGCGCCTATGCGGAAATCTTCGGCCCCACCGTGGGCGACCGCGTGCGGCTTGCGGACACTGAACTGCTGATCGAGGTCGAGGCCGACTACACCCTGCGCGCCGGCGGCTACGGCGAAGAGGTGAAGTTCGGCGGCGGCAAGACCATCCGCGACGGCATGGCGCAGTCGCAGCGCACGAGGGCGCAGGGTGCCGTCGACACGGTGCTGACCAACGCGCTCATCCTGGATCACTGGGGCATCGTGAAGGCCGACATCGGCCTGAAGGACGGGCGCATTGCCGCCATCGGCAAGGCCGGCAACCCCGACGTGCAACCGGGCGTGGACATCGTCATCGGCCCGGGCACCGAAATCATCAGTTGCGAGGGCAACATCGTCACCGCGGGCGGCATCGACAGCCACATCCACTTCATCTGCCCGCAGCAGATCGAAGAGGCGCTGTCTTCCGGCGTCACCACCATGCTGGGCGGCGGCACCGGCCCCGCCACCGGCACCTTCGCGACCACCGCCACGCCAGGCCCCTGGCACATCGAGCGCATGCTGCAGGCGGCCGATGCGTTCCCCATGAACCTGGGCTTCCTGGGCAAGGGCAACGCCAGCCTGCCCGACGCGCTGCACGAGCAGATCGACGCCGGCGTCATCGGCCTGAAGCTGCATGAAGACTGGGGCACCACGCCCGCGGCCATCAGCAACTGCCTGGACGTGGCCGACGCCACCGACACGCAGGTGGCCATTCACAGCGACACGCTGAACGAATCGGGCTTCGTGGAGAACACCATCGCCGCCGTGGGCGGGCGCGCCATCTGCGCCTTCCACACCGAAGGCGCGGGCGGCGGCCATGCGCCCGACATCCTGCGCGTGGTGGGCGAGGCCAACTTTCTGCCGTCGTCCACCAACCCCACGATGCCCTACACCGTGAACACGCTCGACGAGCACGTCGACATGCTCATGGTGTGCCACCACCTGGACGCCGGCATCGCCGAGGACCTGGCCTTTGCCGAGTCGCGCATCCGCAAGGAAACCATTGCCGCCGAAGACGTGCTGCACGACCTGGGCGCCATCAGCATGTTCAGCTCCGACAGCCAGGCCATGGGCCGTGTGGGCGAGGTCATCATCCGCACCTGGCAGACGGCGCACAAGATGAAGGTGCAACGCGGCACGCTGCCGCAAGACAGCGCGCGCAACGACAACTTCCGCGCCAGGCGCTACATCGCCAAATACACGATCAACCCGGCCATTGCGCACGGCATCGCGCACGAGGTGGGTTCGCTCGAGGTCGGCAAGTGGGCCGACATCGTGATCTGGAAGCCGGCCTTCTTCGGCGTGAAGCCCTTCACCATCCTGAAGGGCGGCACCATCGCCATGGCCGCGATGGGCGATCCGAGCGCGTCGATCCCCACGCCGCAGCCGGTGCACTTTCGCCCGATGTTCGGCGCGTATGGCGGCTCGCTCGCCCGGAGTTCGCTGACCTTCGTGTCGCAGGCCAGCCTGGCCTCGGGCATCAAGGAGCGGTACGGCCTGAGCAAGAACCTGAGCGCGGTGAAGAACATCCGCAATGTGCGCAAGCAGCACATGGTGCACAACGGCTACACGCCGAAGATGGAGATCGATGCGCAGACCTATGCGGTGCGCGCCGACGGGCACCTGCTGACCTGCGAGCCGGCGAAGTTGCTGCCGATGGCGCAGCGGTATTTCTTGTTCTAGATTGCTGCGCTCAACCGGAGCGAGCCTTCAGATGTTCGCGAATCCAGACGGCAAAGCTGCTTTCATCGATGCCGCTGGCCGCGACGTCCAGCATCACGAGGGTTGCTTCGGTTTGCGTCGCCACCAGCCGCTGACCGTTCAGGGCCAAAAACAAACCTACTGCGAGAAAGGCCGCGCGTTTGTTCCCGTCGACAAAGGGATGGTTCTTGGCCAGTCCGATGCCGTAGGCCGCTGCAAGGTCCGCAATATCGGGCGTTCCGTAGGCGACCAGATTGAGTGGCCGCGCCAGCGCAGACTGAAGCAGCCCTTCGTCGCGCAGACCCGGTGCTCCGCCGTGTTCAGCCAGACTTTCGTCATGCAGCAGGATCAGTGTTCGCCGGTCGATCCAGCGCCACTCGCTCATTTGGCAAGTTGGTGGAAAGTGTCCCGATACTCGCGCATGAACTCGCGACCCAGCTTGAGTTGCTCGTCCACAACCGGGTCATACGGCGTCAAGGTCACGCCGTTGGCTGCCTCGGTCAAGAACAAGGTGTCGCCCTTTTCCAGTTTCAGGCGAGCCAGCACTTCCTTGGGCAGGATCACCCCCACGGAGTTGCCGATCTGGGTCAGTTTGAGTGCCGACATTGCCGCCCTCCAAGTTATAACGATTGTTATATTATCGACGTCTCTCTGCTGAAATCAAGCCCCGCCATGCTCACCGCCAACAAACTCATGCCCCAGGGCCGCGGCCTCGCGCCCGTGTTGCTCAAGCGCGCCGCCACCATCGAGCTCGACTGGGACGTCCGCCAGAAAAGCCGTTTCGACGCCACCGACTCGCAGGGCCGCCAGATCGGGGTGTTCCTGCCGCGCGGCACGGCGGTGCGGGGTGGCGATGTGCTGGTGGCCGAAGACGGCTCGCTGGTGCGTGTGATTGCGGCGCCGCAGGCGGTGTTGCGCATCACGCATTGCACGGCCCATGGCACGCCGTTCGACCTGACGCGTGCGGCCTATCACCTGGGCAACCGGCACGTACCGATCGAGCTCAAGCCCGACCACCTGAAGATCGAGCCCGACCATGTGCTGGCCGACATGCTGCGCTCGATGCACCTGATCGTCGTGGCGGTCGACGAAGCCTTCGAACCCGAGGGCGGTGCGTATGGTTCCCACGGCGGCGGCCACGGTCACGACCATGCGCACGACCACAGCCCTTCGCACGGCAGCAGCAAGGGGCCGAAGCCCTTGGTGCTCGCGCCTGAGCTGCTCGACGACCATGACCATTCGAACGGTCATGAGCATGGGCATCACGGTCACTCTCACTGAGATGCGAGCGAATTTCTGCGTTGTTCGGTTGCGTCGCTGTTCGGGGCGCTGCTGTTCAGGGCGCGCCCACGCCGACGGGGTACCTTGCTCCGCGAATGTCCCCCGGGGCTTCGCCCCTCCTCCTTTATTTCGCTGCGCAAGGCACCCCATCGGCGTGTGCGTTATTCGGAGCAGTCGTTGATCGTGCGAGCACTCAGAGCGTGCACCCGTGCACAGGGCGTCGGGTACTCCCCGCAGCGAAATAAAGGAGGAGGCGAAGCCGGGGGACATTCGCGGAGGGGAGTACCCGGCGGCCTGTGCACGCGCCCTGAACAAATCACCCCGGAACACAAGCGCCCCGAACAGCAACGAGCAACCAACGCCTGACATGCAAGCAGCCCCAAGCCTTTTGCAGCTCATCTGGCTGGCCTCCCCCGCCCTGCCCGTCGGCGGCTTCTCGTACTCAGAAGGGGTAGAGGCCGCAGTCGAATGGGCCGGCATCGACTCCGAATCGCGCGCCGCCGAATGGCTCGCGGACCAGCTGCAGCTGAGCTTCGCGCGCGGCGACCTCGCGCTCTTCGCGCAGGCCGTCGCCGCCTGGCGCGCCAACGACATGCAGCGCGTGCGCCAGCTCAACGAGTGGGTCATGACCACCCGCGAATCCGCCGAATTCTTCCTGCAGACCGAACAAATGGGCCGCTCCTTCGTCGAGTGGCTCAAGCTGCACCACGCCGACACCGCCGAAGTGTTCGCCGGACTGCCCGCCACCTACCCCGTGGCCTTTGCCTTTGCAGTGAGCCGCACCGGCGCCAGCGTGCACGACGGCTGCCTGGCCTTTGCCTTCGGCTGGGCCGAGAACATGGTCGCCGCCGCCGTCAAGGCCGTGCCGCTGGGCCAGAGCGCCGGGCAACGCATTCTGGGCCGGCTCGCCGGTGAAATTCCCGACGCCGTAGCCCGCGCCATGGCCCTGTCAGACGACGATCGCCAAGCCTTCGCGCCCCTGCTGGCCGTGCTGTCGGCACGGCATGAAACACAATATTCCCGCCTCTTCCGAAGCTGAACCGGACACCCCTCCCATGACCTCCGCCCTGCACCACATCCCCCATCGCACCAAAAGACTGCCCCCGCTGCGCGTGGGCATCGGCGGCCCGGTCGGCTCGGGCAAGACCACGCTGCTGGAAATGCTCTGCAAGGCGATGCGCGACAAGTACGACCTGATCGCCATCACCAACGACATCTACACCAAGGAAGACCAGCGCCTGCTGACCGTGGCCGGCGCGCTGCCGGCCGAACGCATCATGGGCGTGGAAACCGGCGGCTGCCCGCACACGGCCATTCGCGAAGACGCCTCGATCAACCTCGAGGCCATCGACCGCATGCTGGAAGACTTTCCCAATGCCGACATCGTGTTCGTCGAGTCGGGCGGCGACAACCTCGCGGCCACCTTCAGCCCCGAGCTGTCGGACCTCACGATCTACGTGATCGACGTGGCCGCCGGTGAAAAGATTCCGCGCAAGGGCGGCCCCGGCATCACCAAGAGCGACCTGTTCGTCATCAACAAGATCGACCTCGCGCCCTATGTGGGCGCCAACCTCGACGTGATGGAGCAGGACACGCAGCGCATGCGCCGCCAGCGCCCCTACGTGATGACCAACCTCAAGACGCACACCGGCGTGGCCGAAGTGGTGGCGTTCATCGAGGCACGCGGCATGCTGCTGGAAGGCTGAAGCAGACCGATTGAAGCAGGCCGGGCCCGCCGCCCCCGCTCAAGGCAGCCCGAGGTAGATCCGCAGATCGTCCTTCACCGTGCCGGCCGAAGCGACGGCGGTGCGCAAGCGTTCTTCGCTCACGCCGAACCAATGGGTCCAGTAGTCGACCTCCTTGAGGTCGGTGACATCGATGCGCTCGTCGTCCTGAGGGATACGAATGTCATTGCTGTGTTCGCGCATCGTCTTCTCCTGAAGAGCTGAAAAGGGATGAAGAAAAAAGAGGGGGTGCCGATTGAAGCCGTGGGTCGCGGCGGAAAGTGAGTTTCCACAGCCGATGCCCTCCTCCCGCCGGACGATTCCGACGCGCCGTGCAGGACAATTTCCATGGTGCGGCGCCAACGCAGCCGCCGCACCAACTTCCGCCAGCCTTTGGCGGCGCCGTCCTGCAAGCCCCGCTTGCGCTTCGATGTTTGAATTTGAGTCACTCACATTCGACACACGGAGAACAAATGGCGCCAGACAACCATGACCGCCAGCCGCAGCTGAGCGTGGGCGTACCGGGCCTGAACGACGTGCTCGGCGGCGGCCTCGAGCCCAACCGGCTGTACCTTGTGGAAGGCTCGCCCGGCGCGGGCAAGACGACCATCGCCATGCAGTTCTTGCTGGAAGGCGTGCGCCGGGGCGAATCGGTGCTGTACGTCACGCTGTCCGAAACCGAGGCCGAGCTGCGCGGCGTGGCCGCCTCGCACGGCTGGGACGTGGGGCCGATCCACGTGCGCGAAATGCTGCCCACGCAGGACAGCCTGCAGCCCGACGAGCAATACACCATGTTCCACCCCTCGGAGGTGGAGCTGAGCGAGACCACGCTGCGCATCCTGAGCGATGTGGACGTGCTCAAACCCTCGCGCATCGTGTTCGATTCGCTGTCGGAGCTGCGGCTGCTCTCGGGCAGCTCGCTGCGCTACCGGCGCCAGATTCTGGCGCTCAAGCAGTTCTTTGCCGGACGCCAGTGCACCGTGCTGCTGCTGGACGACATGACCGCCACCTCGCACGACCTGCAGGTGCAGAGCATCGCGCACGCGGTGGTGCGGCTGGAGCAGTCCAACTCCGACTACGGCTCCTCGCGCCGGCGCCTGGCGGTGGTGAAGTACCGGGGCCAGGCGTTTCGCGGCGGCTACCACGACTACAAGATCCATCGCGGCGGCCTGCAGGTGTTTCCGCGCCTGGTGGCGGCCGAGCACGCCAACGACACGGAACTGGTCAAGCTGCCCAGCGGCATCGCGGAGCTCGATGCGCTGCTCGGCGGCGGGCTGGAGAAGGGCACCAGCACGCTGCTGGTCGGCGCGCCCGGCACGGGCAAGTCGTCGGTGGCGGCGCAGTTCGCCATTTCGGCGGCCGAACGCGGCGAATCGGCGGCGCTCTTCATCTTCGACGAAAGCGTCAACACGCTGCGCTCGCGCTGCACCGGCCTGGGCATGACGCTGGAGCCGCACCTGCAGTCGGGCCGCATCCGCGTCAAGCAGGTCGATCCGGCGGAGCTGTCGCCCGGTGAACTGGTGCACGAGATCCGCCTTGCGGTGACCGAGCACAGCGCCAAGGTGATCGTCATCGACAGCCTGAACGGCTACCTCAATGCGATGCCCGACGAGCGCTTTCTGATCGTGCAATTGCATGAGCTGCTCACCTACCTGGGCCAGTCCGGCGTGGCGACCATTCTGGTGGGCGCGCAGCACGGCCTCATCGGCATGCAGATGCAGACCCCGGTCGACGCCAGCTACCTGGCCGACGCGGTGGTGCTGCTGCGCTACTTCGAGGCCGAGGGCGAGGTACGCCAGGCCATCTCCGTGCTCAAGAAGCGCGGCGGCGCGCACGAGCGCTCCATCCGCGCCTTCTCGATGGACAGCGACGGCCTGCACGTGGGCGAACCGCTGCGCCACTTCCGCGGCATCCTGACCGGCGTGCCGGTGCCGGTCGACGGCGTGGCGACGCCTCCGGTATGAGCGGCGCCGTCGCAAAGCCCATGCTCGACGCCGCCGCCGGCCCCCTGCACGACACGGTGGCCAATGCCATGGACGACGCCGTCGCCGCACCCACCGCGCCGGACCCGCAACTGCGCGTGCTGATGCGCACCGCCACGCCGCGCGACGCCGTCATGTCGTCCGCCGTGCTGTCGCGTGCCGGCATCCACACCCAGGTGTGCGCCGACCTGCCGCAGTTGCTGCACGAGATGGCGCAGGGCGCCGGCGCGCTGCTGGTGTCGGAAGAAACACTGTCGGGCAGCGGCACCGCCGAGCTGGCCGCGGCCATTGCGGCGCAGCCCCCGTGGTCCGACCTGCCGGTGTTGATTCTTGCGCGCCAGGGCGCCGACTCGCGCGCCATCAGCTCCGCCATGGAAGGCATGGCCAACGTCACCGTGCTGGAGCGGCCGATTCGCGTGGCCTCCCTGGTGAGCGCGCTGCGCAGTGCCCTGCGCGCGCGGCGGCGCCAGTACGAGCTGCGCCGCATCCTCGAAGACCTGAACGAGGCCGACAAGCGCAAGACGGAGTTCCTGGCCACCCTGGCGCACGAGCTGCGCAACCCGATGGCGCCGCTGAGCACCGCGCTGGCCATCCTGAAGCGCAAGGCGCTCACGCCCGAGGCGGCCCTGCCCTACTACGATCTGATGGGCCGCCAACTGGAGCACATGGTGCGTCTGGTGAGCGACCTGATGGAGGTGTCGCGCATCACGCGCGGCAAGATCGAACTGCAGCTGGGCGAACTGGTGCTCGACCAGGTGATCCGCGGCGCGGTCGAACTCAGCCGCCCGCTGATGGATGCCGGCAAGCACACGCTGTCGCTGCACATCGCCGACGCCTCGCTGGCGGTGAAGGGCGACGGCGTGCGGCTCACGCAGGTGTTCGCCAACCTGCTGAACAACGCAGCCAAATACACGCCGGAGGGCGGGCGCATCGACGTGTTCGTGGAGCGCGACGACAGCGGCCATGCCGTGGTGCGTGTGAAGGACAGCGGCGCTGGCATTCCGCAGGCCATGCTGGGCGCGATCTTCGACATGTTCGTGCAGGTCAGCGGCACGGCACGCGCCGCGCAGGGCGGCCTGGGCATCGGCCTCACGCTGGTGAAGAGCCTGGTGGAGCTGCACGGCGGCACGGTCGGCGCGAAGAGCGAAGGCCAGAACCGGGGCAGCGAGTTCACCGTGTCGCTGCCGCTGCTGCGGCACGAATTGCACGCGGCCACCAAGGCCGACGCGCTGGAAGATTCACTCTCGGCGCAGCACCGCATCCTGGTGGTGGACGACAACCGGGACGCGGCGGAATCGCTCGCGGCGCTGCTGGGCCTGCTGGGCGCGCAGACCGCCGTGGCCTTCAGCGGCCCCGACGCACTGAACAAGGCCGAAGACTTCAACCCCACCTTCGGCGTGCTGGACATCGGCATGCCCGGCATGGACGGCTGCGAGCTGGCGCGCCGGCTGCGCGCGCACCCTCGGCTGCACGGCATGGGGCTGATCGCGCTCACCGGATGGGGCCAGGCCGACGACCGGCTGCGCATTGCGCGGGCGGGCTTCGACCACCATCTGCTCAAGCCGGTCGACGTGGTGGAGCTGTCGGCTGCATTGCGCAAGCTCGCATTGCGCGGCACGGCATGAAGGCCACGAACTGAACGAAAGGGCTGCAGGAGCCCTTCTGTCAGAGTTCGCTGCCGTCGCGCAACTGCCGCGCCTTGTATACGAGGCGCACGCTCGCGCGCCGCGGGTCGCTGACCTGCTGCACGTACACGTCGGTGTCGTTGCTCACCCAGGCGGCATAGGCGCTGCCCGGGTCGCGCGAGGCGAACTCGTGGCCGAAGGCTGCACGGCCCCATTGCACCAGCGCGGCGAAGGCCGATGCGCCGTTATCCGGCGTGGCCTGCAAATTGGCCACGTACTCGACGCGGCGCAACTCGGAGGCGGCAAAGAAGAAGGTGGGCTCGAACAGCAGCCCGGCCATTTCGACCGGCGCGGCGCGCCAGTTGCCGACTAGACCACCGCCCAGGCGCTGCGGCCGGGGCACGCGTTCGGCGTCAGGCAGCGCCGCCTGCAGTTGCTCGGCCGACATGCCCAGGCGCACGCCCGGTGGCAAGGCCTGCGCATGCAATGCACCAGCGGCAAGAAGGGCGGCGCTTGCGGCGAGCGCACGCAGAAAAGTCAGCAAGGCAGGGAGTCGCACGTTCGGCATCGGGAGGAAAGCAGCGGAACCATGGGACCGCGAGTATGACGCGGAGTTCCCTTGTGCCGCCTTGCATGGGCATTCTTACTGGTGCTTTCCCAGCGCCTCAGCGCCTCGGCCCCTCAACGTCTAGTGAGCTACTCCTCGACGAAAGCCTCCTCCCGCTTGGCCTTCACCGACGGCAGCAGCACCACCACGAGCAGCAGCGCGGCCACGGCCAGCAGGCCCGCCGACAGCGGCCGCATGACGAACACGCTCCAGTCGCCACGCGACAGCAGCAGCGCGCGGCGCAGGTTCTCTTCCATCATCGGCCCGAGGATGAAGCCCAGCAACAGCGGCGCCGGCTCGCACTTGAGCTTCAGGAACGCGTAGCCCACGATGCCGAAGATGGCCACCATCCACACGTCGAAGGTGTTGTTGTTCTCCGAGTAGACGCCCACCGCGCAGAACAGCACGATCGACGGAAACAGCCACTTGTAGGGAATGGTCAGCAGCTTGATCCAGATGCCGATCAGCGGCAGGTTCAGCACGATGAGCATCAGGTTGCCGATCCACATCGATGCAATGAGACCCCAGAACAGCTCCGGGTTGCTGGTCATCACCTGCGGGCCGGGCTGGATGTTGTGGATGGTCATGGCACCCACCATCAGCGCCATCACCGCGTTGGGCGGGATGCCCAGCGTCAGCAGTGGAATGAAGGAGGTCTGCGCGCCGGCGTTGTTGGCCGACTCGGGGCCCGCCACGCCGCGGATGTTGCCCTTGCCGAAAGGCACTTCGCCCTTCTTCAGCTTCATCTTCTTCTCGATGGTGTAGGCCGCAAAGGCCGACAGCAGCGCGCCGCCGCCCGGCAGGATGCCCAGGGCCGAGCCCAGCGCGGTGCCGCGCAGCACGGCGGGCGTCATGTCCTTGAAGTCCTGCTTGGTGGGCCACAGGCCTTTCACCTTGGCGGTGAACACTTCGCGCTCATGCTCGGGCACCGCCAGGTTGGCAATAATCTCGCCGTAGCCGAACACGCCCATGGCAATGGCGATGAAGCCGATGCCGTCGGTCAGTTCCGGAATGTCGAAGCTGTAACGCGCCACGCCGGAGTTGACGTCGGTGCCCACCAGGCCCAGCGCCAGGCCGAACAAGATCATGGTGATCGCCTTCAGCAGCGAGCCCGAAGCCAGCACCACCGCGCCGATCAGGCCCAGGATCATCAGCGAGAAATACTCCGCCGGGCCGAACTTGAAGGCCAGCTCGGTCAACGGCGGTGCGAAGGCAGCCAGGATCAGCGTGCCCACGCAGCCAGCGAAGAACGAGCCCAGCCCCGCCGCGGCAAGCGCCGGTCCGGCGCGCCCCTTTCTGGCCATCTGGTAGCCGTCGATCACGGTCACCACCGAAGAAGACTCGCCGGGCAGGTTCACCAGAATTGCGGTGGTCGAGCCACCGTACTGCGCGCCGTAGTAGATGCCGGCCAGCATGATCAGCGCCGACACGGGCGGCAGCGCGTAGGTGGCGGGCAGCAGCATCGCGATGGTCGCGACCGGGCCGATGCCCGGCAGCACGCCGATGAGCGTGCCCAGCAAACAGCCCACGAAGGCATAGACGAGGTTCTGCGCCGTGAAGGCGACGCCGAAGCCGATCGAGAGATTGGTAATCAGGTCCATTGGTCTTGTTGTCTTGTTCTTGTGCGAATCAGCCGGCGATGAAGGTCGGCCACACCTGGAACTGCAGCTTCAGCGCCACCACGAAGGCCAGGTAGCTGCCCAGCGCCAGGATGGTGGCCAGCAGGGTCACGCCCTTCCAGCCGAAGTTGTCGCCCGCCAGGCTGGCGATGAAGGTCAGCGCGTAGATGGCCACGACCAGCCCCATCGACGGCAGGCCGATGCTCGGCAGCCCGCCCAGCAGCACGCCGAAGACCAGGTTCGCGCCGATGATGAACACCAGCGGCTTCCACGCGATGCGCCCGATGGGCTCGCCGTCTTCCGTCTCCACGCTGAGCGCCTTGAGCGTGATGGCCACGCCCATCAGGGCAATGAGGATGCCCACGATCAGGGGAAAGTAGCCCGGCCCCATGCGCGCGCCCGTGCCGACGTTGTAGGTTGTGGCGCCCCATGCGAAGGCCACGCCGAAGGCGCTGAAAAGCACGCCCGAGCAGAAGTCTCTCTGACTCTTGATTCTCACCGTTGATGTCTCCTGGAACTGCGTTGATAGGCACAGAGATGTGCGTCAGCGATCCTAGGAATTCATCGGCCCCGTGTGTGTGACCAACACATTGCCGTTTGGCAATGTGGCAGGCGTCAGTCCTGCGCCATCGGCAGGTCGATGCATGCGCGCAGGCCCGGCCGCGCATCGCCGAACTGCAACCGCCCGCCGTGCAGCGCCACCACCGCCCGCACGCTGGCCAGCCCCAGGCCGTGGCCCGGCGTGCTGCGGTCCAGCCGGTGAAAGCGCACGCCGACGCGCTCGTACTCCGACGGCGGAATGCCCGGCCCGTCGTCCTGCACGAAGAGCTGCGCGCGCCCGTCCACCGTGTGCGTGCCGATGCGCACCGTGGCGCTTTCCCTGCCGTTGGCGGCGTACTTCAGCGCGTTGTCCAGCAGGTTGGCCGCCGCGCCCGCGAGCAGGTCGCGGTCGCCCAGCGCCACGGCCATGTCGGCCGGCTCGCGCAGCAGGGTGATGCCGCGCAGCTCGGCCACGGCCTCGTACAGCTCGGCCACGTCGTCGGCAATCACGTGCAGCGCCACCGGCGCGAACTGCTGGCGCCGCGCGCCGGCCTCCACCTCGGCAATCTGCAGCAGCTTCTCGAACACCACCGCCAGCTCCTCGAGCTCGCGGATGGCCGTGCCCACGGCCTCGCGCTGCGGATCGACCGCGCCCAGCCCGCCCTCCACCGCGCGCAGGCGCACCAGCACGCGCGTGAGCGGCGTACGCAGGTTGTGCGCGATAGTGTTGGAGACATGGCGCACGCCGTCCATCAGCGACTGGATGCGGTCGAGCATGGCGTTGATGTCGTGCTCAAGCAGCGCAAACTCGTCGCCCTGCCCCTCCTGGCCGGCATGCGCCACGCGCTCCTGCAGCTCGCCGGCCGCGATGCGCGCGGCCGTGCGGCGCACCGCGCCCACGCTGCGCTCCAGCTCCTGGCGAAAGACGAAGGTGCCGCCTATCAACAGCAGCACCGCCACGATGCCCGCCGCCGCGCTGGCGCTGGCCACCAGCGACTCGATCGACTCCTGGTCGCGCAGGTCGTGCCCCACCACCAGCAGGCCGCCGTCGGGCAGCGGGCGCAGCACGATGTAGGCAATGACGGTCTGCCCCGCGCGCACCACGCGCCGGTGCAGACCGTCGCCGGCGTCGGGCGCGGCGGACGGCACCTGGTCGAGGTTGCCCGCCAGCTTGCGGCCCTCGCGGTCGGTCAGCAGGTAGATTTCATTGTCGGAGTTGCGCCCGTCCGACAGCGCATTGGTGATCTCGCCGGCCACGCCGTCGGCGCCGCGCGCGTCGTAGCGCACCATGAGCTGCTGCACGCTGGTGTCCACCTGGCGCACCATGCGCTGCTGCAGCACGCCCACCGTCTGCATGTACACGATGGCCAGCGCGGCCAGCATGGTGATGGCCACCAGCAGCCCGTAGTAAAAGGCGAGCCTGAAGCCGACCGAGCGCCACAGCTGGCGCAGAGTGCGGATCATTGCGGCGTTGCCAGCGTGTAGCCCACGCCGCGCACGGTGTGGATCAGCGTGGGCGCGCCGCCCGCGTCCAGCTTGCCGCGCAGGCGGCTGACCTGCACGTCGATCACGTTGGTCTGCGGGTCGAACTGGTAGTCCCACACGGCCTCCAGCAGCATGGTGCGCGTGACCACCTGGCCCGGATGCATCATGAGATAGGCCAGCAGGCGGAACTCGCGCGGCTGCAGCGCAATGGGCCGCCCGCCGCGCTCCACCTGCCGGCGCGCTAGGTCGAGCGTGAGGTCGGCCAGCTGCAGCGTGCGAATTTCCGGCCCGGTGCGCGAGCGCCGCACCAGCGCCTCGGCCCGCGCCGCGAGCTCGGAAAAGGCGAAGGGCTTGGCCAGGTAGTCGTCGCCGCCGGCCTTCAGCCCGCGCACGCGCTCGTCGAGCGCGCTAAGCGCGCTGAGCACCAGCACCGGCGTCTTCTTGCCGAGGGCGCGCATGGTCGAGAGGATCGACAGGCCGTCCACGTCGTTGGGCAGCATGCGGTCGAGGATGACGAGGTCCCACGGCTCGCCCGTGGCACGCGCGAGCGCGTCGGCGCCGTCCCGGCTGATCACCGCCCCATGGCCGAGCGAGCGAAAGCCGTCGGCGATGTAGCGCGCGTTGTCGGCGTCGTCCTCGACGATGAGGCAGCGCCACATGGCGGTGGGGACTAGCACCGGGGCGCCATGGCCTCGTGCGGGGCTGCGGCGGGGGCCGAGGTGGCGAGAAGAAAGAGAGGGGGAAGTGGCTGCGTTCTGGTGCTCATGGCAATGGAGTCGGCCGGCGCCATCGTGCATCCGGGCGCCGCCGGGAACATCCTAGCCGCGATTGAAGCAGACAAAGCGCGCCCGCTTCATTGCCATTTGTCCATGTTCGGCCGAAGCCGCGCCCGGCTCTACGCCTGCAACAGCGGCAACCGCAGCGTGAGGCCCAGCGCGCCGCCCGCATGCGGCGCCGAATAGATGCGCCCGCCATGGTGGCCGGCGATGCGCTCGCAAGCCCGCGCGCTGGCGCCTGCCGCACTGCCGCTCGCACTTGGGTTCGGGTTTGCGTTCGCGTTCGCGTTCGCGCTGTCGAAGAACTGCGAGAGCGGCGGCCGCGCCTCTTTCGCGTCGAGGTCGCGCCAGTGGATCACCGCCTGCTCGCCCTCCGCATGCGCGGACACCTGCAGCGTCGCGCCCGCGCGCATCACGCTGGCCGCATAGGCCGTGACCTTGGCGACCAGTTCGCGCAGTTCGGTCTCGATGGCCAGCACGGGCACCGCATGCTGCGGCAGTCGAATGTCGAGCCGAATGGCCTGCACCGCCGGCTCGCCGGAGGCGGCGTCGAGCAGCGGCCGCAGGTCTTGCACGCGGCTCGCGCCCAGCCGCTGGCGCGCGTCCTGTCTGGCCTGCGCGGCCAGTTCGCGCGCCTTCGCGCCCTGGCGCAGGTTGGCGATGAACAGCGAGCCCATCATGCAGACCACGCCGCCCAGTCCGAGCAGGATCACGCCGGCAATGATGGCGCCGAGGTTGCCCGACTGCAGTTGGCCGCCGGTCACCAGCGCGCTCCCGGCGCCGGGGCGTCGGGCGTGCCCGGTACGCCGCGCGCACAGCCGTGGCGCAGGCCGTCGCCCGGTGCACCGCGTGCATCGCGTGCGTCACACATGTCCGCGCCGGGCGGCGGCCTGCGGGCGCCGTCGAAGGGCATCGGTGCGCCCTCCCCGCGAAAGCCCGGCGGCGTGCGCTGAAACATGGGCGGTGGCGGCGGCAGCATGATGCAGCCGCCGATACAGCCGGTGATGCCGGCGGCCATCAGGGCGCCCGCGAAGAGTCTGGTTCGGTTCATTGAAAACTCGCTGATGGAGGAACAGGCCGCGCGAAGGAAAGAGGGCACGCGCCCTCTTCCTTCTTTCTGCGGCGCAGTGCGCGCCCTGCGTCAGAACGCGTGGCGAATGCCGAAGTCGTAGCCGGTCGACGAACGCGGCACGCCCGCAAAGCCCACGCCCGCGCTGCCATAGCCCGTGGTGCTGTCCGACACCAGGCTGCCCGTGTAGTTGGCGTCGTTGCGGTTGTTCACGCGCGCCACCGTGGCGTACAGCGCCGTGCGCTTCGACAGGTTGTGCACATAGCCGATGGCCAGCTTCTGCGCGCGCGGGTCCTCGCCCGTCACGCCCGCCGCGCCTTCGTTGTAGCGAACCACCGAGTAAGAGGCGCGGATCAGCCCCGCACCCACCGGCACGCTCGCGCCGATCAGGTAGCCGTTGTAGGTGTCGTGCGAATTGCCCAGCGCCGTGTCGAACTTGTTCTTCACGTTCGACAGCTCACCGAACAGCTTCACCGTGCCGAAGTCATACGACGCACCCAGGTTGATGGTCTGCACCTTGCGCTCCAGCGTGGCGGTGTCCGCCGCCACGTTCTGGCCCACGGCCAGCGCCACGTCCAGCGGGCCGTTGGCATAGCCGAAACGCCCGCCCACGTAGCGGCCCGCGGTGCTGCTGGTCGCCGCGGTGGTGCTGGTGGCGTCGGTGGTGGTGTTCTCGTGCAGGCTGTACTGCACCTGGCCGTAGAAGCCGCCCAGGTTCGGCGGCAGGAAGTAGCCCACCGAGTTGCTCGCGCGCACGTAGTTGGGGTTGTTCAGCGCGGCGCTGCCGCTCACGGTGCTGATCACGTTGGTGCCCGAGCCGTTGGTGCCGAACGGGTCGAACACGGTGTCGTTCCAGAAGGTGGCGGTGTAGTCGCGCCCCAGGCGCACTTCACCGAAGTTGCCCGACAGGCTCACGGTGGAGCGGCGTGCGAAGGTGCTGATGCCGGTGGCGCCGTCGTCGTTGGTGATGGGCGCTTCGAGCCAGAAGCTCGCGGCCAGGCCGCCGCCCAGGTCTTCGGTGCCGCGAAAGCCGATGCGGCTGGAGTTGTAGCCGGAGTTGCTCAGGCTGGTCTTGCTGGTCTTGACCGACGCACCGGTGAGCGCGTCGCGTGCGGTGGCCGATTGGTAGGTGACGCCGGCGTCGACGACACCGAACAGCGTGACGGACGATTGCGCGGCGGCCAGGCCGCTGCCGGTCAGCGCGGCAAGGGCAGCGAGGGCGGTGAGGGATTTCTTCATTGAGGGTTCTCCAGTTTCAGGCCTGATACGGCCGCTGTTCATCAAGCAGCCGACACGCATGGTCTCGTTCAAATTCGGAGGAATCTTGTGAATGGCGGCTCTTTGCACGGGATGTTGTTTGCGTGCACGTGACCGGGTGCGCCCTGCGCGGCGTATGGACACACCTCGTACGAAAAGTCTCCCAAAAGCGGCGCGATGCTCGGCGACCGAAGGAGTCGTTCATGACCATTGCCATGCAAAGCAACATCGCCTCGACGCTGGGCGTGCAGCAGCTCGCCAGCGCGTTCAGCCCTGCGTTTTCGCACTTGCGCATTCTTCGCAATCTCGTGATTCCGATGCCGCAGGGGCATGCGGCGCGCACGGCGTGCATCGATGCGGTGCTGGTGTGCGAGACGGGCGTTTATCTGTTCGAGATCAAGGCGTGGCGCAATGCATTCGTCTACCGAAAAAAGTCGGACGAGTCGCCGCCGCGCTGGTTCCTGCGCATGCATGGCTGCAAGAACGCGCGGGAGGTGAAGGACCCGGCGTGGCAAGGCGGGCGCAAGACGACGCAGTTGCGCAGTTTGTTGCCGGACGATCTGCGGTTGCAGTACTTCGTGCTGTTGCCGTGTGAAGGGATCGAGCTGGAGGGCGTGATGCCGGCGGCTGTGGTCACGCAGCAGGACTTGCCCTACATCGCACGGCTGGTACGCAACCATGGGCGGACTGCGCGCACGTATCGGCTGCTGGATGCGCAAGGCGTTGAGCGCACTGTGGAACGGTTGCTCGAGATTCAAGGGACTACTTCGGATGTGCTGTTGCAGTAGCTGTTCTTGGTGCTGTTGTTACTGGTGCTGTTGTTCTTTGCGCTCTTGTTCAGGGCGTGTGCAAAGGCCGCCGGGTACTCCCCTCCGCGAATGTCCCCCGGGGCTTCGCCCCTCCTCCTTTATTTCGCTGCGGGGAGCACCCGACGCCCTTTGCACCTGGGCACGCTGCTCGTGTTCCGCTGATCAACGACTGCTCTGAACTCGCACACGCCGATGGTGGGCTTCTTTTCGCGAAACAAAGGAGGAGGTGCGGTAGCCCGAAGGCCGGGGGACATTCGAGAAAAGAAGCACACCGTCGGCGTGAGCGTCGCCCCGAACAAGAGCGCCAAAAAAGCCAAACCAAACAACGCAACGTAAAGACACAACACAGCCCCGACCCCCACAGGGAAGTCCCAAATTTCTCCGACATTGGCGAAGACCATGCGGCGATGCACTTACCGAAGTCCCTCGCAGCGGCCGCCGTGCTGCTTGCCTCGCTGGCTGCCCTCCCCGCATGGGCCACCGATCCGTTCACCGTCAGAGACATCCGCCTCGAAGGCCTGCAGCGCGTCGAACCCGGCACCGTGTTCGCCACCATCGGCCTGAAGGCCGGCGACACCTACAACGACGAACGCGGCACCAACGCCATTCGAGAGCTGTTCAAGCTCGGACTTTTCAAGGACGTGCGCATCGACGTCAACGGCAACGTGCTGGTGGTGGTGGTCGAAGAACGCCCCACCGTGGCCGACGTCGACTTTGTCGGCACCAAGGAGTTCGACAAGGTCGCGCTGCAGAAAGCCCTGCGCGAGATCGGGCTGACCGACGGACAGGCCTACGACAAGGCACTGGCCGACCGCGCCGAACAAGAACTCAAGCGCCAGTACATCAGCCGCAGCATGTACAACGCCCAGGTGGTCACCACCGTCACGCCGCTGGAGAACAACCGCGTGAACCTCACGTTCACCGTGACCGAAGGCGAGTCCGCACGCATCACCGAAGTGCACGTGGTGGGCAACAAGGCCTTCAGCGAAAGCACGCTGCTCGACCTGTTCGACCAGGACAGCGGCGGCTGGCTGGCCTGGTACACCAAGTCCAACCAGTACTCGCGCACCAAGTTCAACGGCGACATTGAAACACTGCGCTCGTACTACCTCACGCGCGGCTACCTGGAGTTCCGCATCGACTCCACACAGGTCGCCATCTCGCCCGACCGCCAGACGATCACGCTCACCGTGAACATCACCGAAGGCCAGAAGTTCGTGGTGGCCGGCGTGAAGCTGGCAGGCGACTACATGGGCCGCGAGGACGAGTTCAAGACGCTGGTCGCCATCCGCCCCGGCGCGCCGTACAACGGCGAAGAGGTGGCCGCCACCACCAAGGCCTTTACCGACTACTTCGGCACCTTCGGCTACGCCTTCGCGCGCGTGAAGGCCGAGCCGGAGATCGACCGGGAGCACAACCGCGTCACGCTGGTGCTGAAGGCCGAGGCCTCGCGCCGCGCGTACGTGCGGCGCATCAACATCGGCGGCAACGCCAAGACGCGCGACGAGGTGATACGGCGCGAGTTCCGCCAGTACGAAGGCGCCTGGTACGACGGCAACAAGATCCGCGCCTCGCGCGACCGCATCGACCGGCTGGGCTTTTTCACCGACGTGAACGTCGACACCGTCGACGTGCCCGGCTCGCCCGACCAGGTCGACCTGGCGGTGACGCTCACCGAAAAACCCACCGGCTCGCTGCAACTGGGCGCGGGCTATTCGTCGACCGACAAGGTGTCGCTGACCTTCGGCATCACGCAGGAGAACGTGTTCGGCAGCGGCAACTACCTGGGGCTGAACGTGAACACCAGCTCGTACAACCGCACCATCTCGCTCACGGCGACCGACCCGTACTTCACCAAGGACGGCATCTCGCGCACGCTGAACGTGTTCCACACCACCACGCGGCCCTACTACGAGGCCGACGGCAACTACAAGCTGGCGAGCGACGGCGGCTCGGTGCGCTTCGGCTTTCCGGTGGGCGAGCAGGACACGGTGTACCTGGGCATCGGCGTGGAGCGCTATTCGTTCACGCCGGGCACCAACGGCTCTTATGCACTGGTCGACGGCTCGTACGTGTACACGGCCACGCCGCAGGCCTACCTGGACTACTTTCAATGCACGGGCACCGCGCCCAGCGTGACCTGCGCCAAGTCGAGCATCGTGGGCATTCCGGCCACGCTGGGCTGGTCGCGCGACGACCGCGACAGCGCGCTGGTGCCCTCGCGCGGCAAGCTGCAAAGCGCCAGCCTGGAGGTGGGCGTGGGCAGCGAGCTGCGCTACCTCAAGTCCAACTACCAGTACCAGCAGTACTTTCCGCTGTCCAAGCAGTACACGCTGGCCATCAACGGCCAGCTGGGTTATGCACGGGCGCTGGGCAGCAGCACCTACCCGATCTTCAAGAACTTCTATGCCGGCGGGCTGGGCTCGATTCGCGGCTTCGAGCAGAACTCGCTGGGGCCGACCGACGCCGTGACGGGCGGCGCGCTGGGCGGCACGCGCAAGGCGATCTTCAACATGGAGTTCAGCACGCCCTTTCCCGGCGCGGGCAACGACAAGACGCTGCGCATGTACACCTTCATGGACGCGGGCAACGTGTTTGCCGACCGCACGGCCAGCATGAGCGACGCGCAATGGAAGGCGCAGAACAAGCTGCGCGCGTCGGCTGGCATCGGCATCAGCTGGATCTCCCCGCTGGGGCCGCTGCGCCTGGCGTACGCGGTGCCGCTGCTCTACCAGAAGGCGGACACGGCCAACAACATTGCGGCCGACCGCACGCAGCGCTTCCAGTTTCAGATCGGCACTTCTTTCTGAGCGGGAGGGCGGCAAACCATGGCGCGCATCCTGCTGGTGGAAGACGGGCGCGACAGCGCCTCGCAATTGCTCGCGCACCTGCACGGCGCGGGCCACGAGGTGGAGCAGATCGGCGACGGCGCCGCGGCGCTCGAACGCATCCTGACGGCACCGCCCTCGCTCACGCTGCTGGACATCGTGCTGCCGCGCGCGGCGCACGCGCAGGGCGCGGTGCAGGACGGCATCGACGTGCTGCAGCAGGTGCGCTCGCACAGCAACCACCCGATCATCATGCTGACGGCGCGCACGCAGGAGTGCGACCGGCTGCGCGCGCTGGACATGGGCGCGGACGACTATGTGTGCAAGCCCTTCTGGCCGCGCGAGGTGGTGGCGCGGGTGAACACCGTGTTGCGCCGCCATGCGCAGCGCCGAGGCGCCGAGCGGCCGTCGGGCACGGTGGACTTCGTCGGCACGCCGGGCATGCGCGGCAACGTGAGCCTGGAAGGCCGGCCGCTGGCGCTCACGCGGCGCGAACTGCTGCTGCTGCGCGCGTTGTCGAACGACCCGGGGCGGGTGTTCACGCGCTCCAAGCTGCTGGAGGCCGCGTTTCCCGAGGCGCTGGACGTGAACGAGCGCGCGGTGGACGGGCACATCAAGAACCTGCGCAAGAAGCTGGCGAATGTCGCGCCCACGCACGACTGGATCCGCTCGGTCTACGGCGTGGGCTTCAGCTTCGCGGAGCGGCCGGCGGGCTGAGCGGCCGGTTCAGACAGCGGATCAGCCGGCGGGCCGCGGCGGCACCAGCGCCTTGACGCGCGCGGCGCCTTCCAGCGCGCGGGCATGGGGCGGTCCGCCGCCGGCCAGGGGCGTGCCGGCCATGGGCATGCCACCCGGCATCAAACCGCGCGGCGGCCGGTCGACCACCGGCGTGGCGGCCGGGTCGACCACCAGCGCCAGCGTGGCCACATAGCGCTGGCGCTCTTCGCGCACCGCGCCCAGCACGGTGTCGCCGGCCTTCAGCGCAATGCCGTCCAGGCTGTTGAGCGTGTCGCGCAGCCGCGCGCGCTGGTAGAGCGAGACCTGCGTGTAGAGGAACTCGCTGAGCGCGTCGGGCAAGAAGAACTGCGAGGTGAGCACGGCGCGCGTGCCGTTCAGCACCTTCATGTGGATGTGCGTGGTGCGCCCCGCGTACCAGCCGGGGTAGACGGTGGCAAACGCGGCCACGCCAGCGCGGTCGGTGAACTGGCTGCCGCGCAGAAAGGTCTTGCCCTCGAAGGCGCCCGCGCCGTCGTCGCCCTGCCCGCCAAAGCCCGAGTAGCGGCCCAGCATGTCGCAATGCCAAAGGTCCACGCGCAGCCTGGGCAGCGGCCTGCCCGCCGTGTCGCACACGGTGAAGCGCACGTCCAGCGGCACGCCCTGCAGGCCTTCGGTGATGTCGCGGCGAAGCTGCCCGGTGTCCAGGTAGAACGGGCCTTCGGTGGTCTGGGCGGTCAGCGGCAGCGCGGGCGCGGCGGTCTGGGCCGGGTGCGCGGAGGCGCAGGCGGCGCCAGCAGCCAAGGCCGCGGCACCGGCCGCCCCAAGGGTGGCCAGCAGGCCGCGGCGGCGGATGGGGACGGTGTCGGGGGTGTCGGGGGTGTCGGGGG
>NNBV01000530.1_pt1 | contig 82168 bp, 66 predicted proteins | sample 1173771 | NCBI WGS metagenome assembly NNBV01 (sample SAMN07173938, study PRJNA388173) | plant metagenome | isolation source: symbiotic tissue sample KVS11 | place: Norway: Troms, Kvaloya island | reverse complement strand
CGCGTGCGCCCTTGCGCGCCAACGCGCTGGCGGCGAACACCACGAGCGGCAAGTCGGCGCGTTCGGTGGCGGCGCACGTGGCCGCGGGCAAGCGCCAGTCGAGCCGATGCAACGCGGCCAGCGGTGCCAGCACGGCCAGGTGCGCGGCGACCTCCGCGTGCGGCGTCACCACCGCCTCGGCACGCGCGTAAGCATCGGTCTCGGCGCGCACGAGCAGCGGGTCGGCACGAAAGTCGCGCAGCGTCGCGTCCCCGGGCCAGCGCCGGGCCGCGGCGTCGAGCCGGACCTGGACCTCGGCCATCGGCAATGCACCGGCCAGCACCGTGACACGGCGCCCGTCGAGCGCGCCGATGCGCTGCAGGTGCGGCAGCAGCGCCTGCGCGACCACCAGTTGCGTGTGCGCGGGCTTCAGCCGCGCGGCAAACGCCAGCGCGAGCCAGCGTTGGCCGTCGATCAGGCTCGCCTGCCGCCGGCCCGCATGCCGCGCCCGGAGCCGCTGCCACAGCGCGCGGCGCAGGCTCACGGCAAGCAGCGATTGCGGCAACGGCGCGCCTTCGATGGCAGGCTCGCGGTGCCAGCCCGTGGCCGGCAGGCGCCAGAACGCGAGCCGCAGCGGCAGCGCCTGCATGCGTTGCGCAGCCGGGTGTTCTTCGCGCAGGTAGCGCGCGAACTCGGGCGTCCAGTCGTCGACCAGCACCGCCGTCAGGCCTTGCAGCCCGGCGTCGGCGGACGGACGGTGGCGAAAGCACGTGGCCTGGTCGCAGCTCAGGCAGCCGCGCGCCAAGGGCAGCGCGGGACTGTCGCGTTCCTGTTCTTCTTGCGCGCGCCGCAACACCAGCGGCGACACGGAGGCAGGCAAGGGTGCGGCTGCGGACACCGACGCCCGCGCGCGAATGCGCAGCACCAGCTCGCTGCCGGTCAGCGTCACCTCCAGGCGCCACGCGTGCCGGGCACGCAGCTTCAGGTCGACGTAGTTCCAGAACACGGTCGCGTCGATGGCGTCGGCGGCGGCGCTGTTCGCCTGCTCGATGCGCGCGGTGTGCCCGTGGCGCTCGACCAGCTCGAAACCCGCGCGCGCGGCCACGGTGGCCAGCGCGTTCGACAGCTGGCACAGCCCGCCGGCCAGCGTCGGCACCACGCAGCCGCCACGCAGCTCGCGCCCCGGCACGAAGCCGCGCCCTGCGCTCGGCCGCCCCAGCTGGCGCCAGAAGCTCAGCAGCTCGCCGGCCGGCACTTCGATGGCGTCGAAGGCGCTGCGCGCCACCCGCAGGTTCTGCACCTTGCCGGCCACCAGCGGAAATTCGTCGGCGCGGCCGTCCGACCACAAGGGGGTGCGGTACTGCGCGAGCACCGGTGCATCGGCCAGTGCCTGGCTGCCTGCATGCCAGCGCCGGGCCGAGGGCCGCAGCGTCTCGCGCAGTGCGTGCGCGCTGGCCAGCAGCCGCGAGCGCAGCCAGAAATCGATCGCGTCGATGCGGCGCGGCGGCTGCCAGGCCTGCACGCTCACGCGGCAGGGCCTCGCTTGCGCCATTGGCCGAGGTCGGCTTCGATGCGCTCGTCGATGTTGCCGCTCCAGCGCGCGCCAAAGCCGGCCGCGCGCAGCAGCTCGACGATGCGGTGGCCCACGGCCACGGTGTTGGCCTCGCGCTGTTCGATGTCGGGGATCATTCCGCCGCTGAAGGCCAGGTGCAGGCGGCCGGTGCGCACCGCGGTGTCCAGGTCCTGCGAGTGATAGAAGCAGCAGCCGCGAATGCCCGAGTCTTGCCGCCCCGCGGCGCGCCAGTGCTCGCGCACGTCGTCGTGGCCGTCGGCGAGCGTGTTGCCGGCACGGTGCAGCGCAATGATCTTTTCGGCGCGCAACTGCACGAACACCGCGTCGAGGCGGTCGTACTCGGTGTGCGCGGGCCAGGTGGCTTCTTGGGCGCGCTTGGCGGCGCAGGCGCGCGCGGCCTCTTCCTGCACCCAGGCCCGGTCCTCGGCGGTGAGCTCGTCCGGGTCGAGGTACTCGTCGGTGATCATCCATTCGACATCGGCGTCGGGATGAAAGCCGCTCCACACCAGATCGTGGATGCGTCCGCGCGTGTCTTCAGGGTCGAGAGTGAGGGCCATGCGTGTGAGGTTGCCGCGGGCGGCGGCGACGAATCATGCTTTCTTGTTGCGGGCGGAAGGGCGTCGGTATTTTCGCCCACCGCACCAGAGTGGCGCAGTAATGCAAAAGCATGAAGCGCTGCAGCCACCCCCTCCGTTCGGCGCCATCATGAAGGATGCGCCATGGCAAGGCAATGCGCCTTTTGGCGAAGGCGCCCGTGCGGCGGGGCCGCGGACCGCACCGGGCTGGTGCCGCTCGATGCTTGCCGTTGCCGTTGCCGTTCTCATTGGCCGTTGGCCGTTGGGCGAATGGCTATGCTCGCGGCTCTTCATGCCGCAGCGCCATCCTTCCCTCGACCTCATCGCCCATCAACAGGGCCAGTTGCCGGGCTACGGGCATGCGTCGCCCGACGGCCGCTACCAGGCCGCGCTGATCGGCACGGACACGGTGATCGTCGACATCGCGGCGCGGCGCATGCACCGCGCGCCCGGCGTGTACCCGCGCGGCTTCGACCGCACGCCGCCCGACGGCACGCCCGGCCCCGTGCTGCGCGTGGAAGGCGAAGAGACTGCCACCGCCTTCGCGCCCGCATGGACCGATCTGCAATGGATTGCGCTGCACGGCACAGCCGACGACTTCTGGTCGCCCTGGCCCGACCCGCGCACGGTCGGCCTGCCACCGGTGCAGGAACAGCTGCCCACCGAATGGACCAGCGATGCCCCGCCGGCGACCGAGCGCGTGTCGCGCTCCGCGACCGATCGGGCCGGCTGGCTGGTGGCGCTGGCGGTGCTGGTGTTCATGGCGGTGTTCGGCTTTCAGGCGATCACCTGGGCGCTGGCCGGCGGCTGGCAGTGGCTCTGGCTGGGCGTCGGCGTGCCGATGTTCGCGGTCTTCTCGGTGCTGGTGGTGGTGTTCGTCGTGACCACGTTGCGCGAACGCCGCCGCGTGCGCGTGGCGCTGGAGAACCTGTCGCTGGAGCGCGGCGAAGGCTTTCGCGTGGGGGCACCGCTCGACCTGCGGCTGCGGGCGTCGGTGCCTGCCGCGAGCGAAGGCGAGCGCACGGTGGCGCCCGCGCGCATCGCCGTGCGGCTGATGTGCCGCCGCATGCGTCGCGACGCCGATGGCGGCGCGTTGCTCGTGGACGAGTGCCGCGACGAAGCCATCGCACCGCGCGACGACACGCGCGCGGACCGGCTGGTCTATGCCTGCACGCTGAGCACGGACGCCGATGCGGACGACGCCGCTCCCGCGCAGTGGTTCGTCACGCTGCACGCCATGGCTCAGGACGACAGGGACGAGATGCCGTTCCTCACGGCTCGCCTGCGCCTGCTGCGGTGAGCGAGGCCACGCAAAAAGGCCGGGCCATGCATTGCATGGCCCGGCCTTTTGTCTGCTCCGAAGAGGGAGCGAGAGGCTTACAGCGGCAGCGCGTCGCCGTGAGCGGCAGCGCGGGCTGCGGCGCGCACGGTGGCACGGTCCACCGAACTGGCGACCAGCGGTGCAACACCGTTGGAAGCGCCTTCGGCATACGGGTCGGCGCTGTGGGCAGCGGCCACGGCTTCAGCGCGGACAGCCGCACGGCTGAGCGTCGACACCATCACCGGGGCCGGGCCGGAGTTGGCACCGGTGGCGTAGGGGTTGGCGCTGTGCGCGGCCACCACGGCCTGACTGGCGACGTCGGCGCGGCTGGCGCCCGAGGTCAGCGGATGCACACCGTTGTAGGTTTCGGCGTGGGCGCCACCGGCGGCGGCGAGCAGGGCGATGGCAACGGCGGAGAGGAGCTTGGAGGCGGTCATTTCATTTGTCCTTTTTTGTTCGGTCAGTTCTTGCACTTGGATGATGTCGAACCGGTCTTGGGTGGGTCACCGCCCCTCGGGGGGCGGCCACCTCGCTCGGGGCCCTGTTCATCCAGACCGGCTTGGGGGCCGGTCTGTGAGGTCAATTGTGCGCCGATGACTAAGTAAAAACCCTTAGGAAACAGAACCACGGTGTTCACAGTCTGGAAACAATCACCTGCTTCACCCGCCATGCGGGGCGAGTTACGGCCTTGTCGTAGAGTCTTGCGATGCGCCTCCACGCCCCCTCCCCGCTGCCTGCTTTCGCCCCGTGGGGCAGCCCTGACACCGTCTTCGACGCGTTGCTCGGCGCATGGGCGCTGGAGCGAACCATCGAAGGCCAGGCCTGCATGTCGGGCAGCGCCGTGTTCAGCCCGCTGGGGCCGCACATGCTGAAGTACCGCGAAGAGGGCCGCATCCGCCTGGCCGATGGCAAGGAATTCGACGGGCACCGCGAGTACCTGTTCGAGCGTGCCCCGGGCGGCTTTCTGGTGCACTTTGCAGAAACCCCGCCGCGGCTGTTCCATGCCATTGCCGTCGTGCCCGACGGCGACGCGCTCGCCGGATCGGCCACGCACCTGTGCACGCCCGACACCTACGACAGCGGCTACCGCTTTCTGCCCGACGGCAGCTTCACCATTCGCCACACGGTGCACGGCCCGCGCAAGAGCTACCTGTCGGCCACCGCGTTCACGCGGCTTGCGCCGTAGCGCGAGAGCTCAGTCGCGGTCCAGCCGCCAGCTCGGCATGCCGCGCATCACCGTCTGCACGAGCATCGCGCACAGGCCGCACTTGATCAGGTCGCCCGGAATGAAGACCAGCATGGCCAGCGCGGCCTGCGACAGCGACATGTGGGCGATCCAGGAAAGCCCGACGATGCCCACGGCATAGACCACGAGAATGCCGCCGACCAGCGACGACAGAAAGGCGGCCGCCAGCAGCGGCAGGCCCGTGGCGCCGGCCATGCGGCGCATGGCCAGACGCATCAGCAGGCCGCAGGTGAAGGCACCGAACATCCAGCCGAACAGAAAGCCCGAGGTCGGCCCCACGAACACCGCCAGCCCGCCCCGGCCGCCCGGCAGCAGCGGCAGGCCCAGCGCCACCGCCAGCAGGAACAGCGCAATGGCCAGAAAGCCGCGGCGCGGCCCGAGCAGGCAGCCCGCCAGCATCACGCCCAGCGACTGCAGCGTGATCGGCACGCCGAACGGCAGGTCGATCTTGGGAATCAGGCCGAACACGGCCATCAGCGCAGCGAACAGCGCGATGTACGAGAGGGAACGGGACGAGGTGAGGGAGCCGGTGGTGGTGGTCATGGCGGTCGCAATCGCTGTCGGTGAACAAAAAGGAAAGGCTCAGCGCCCGAGGCGCGCGGCCAGCGCATCGGCCACGCGCTCGGCCGTCTGCAGCGTGCGAATGGTCAGGGGCGCCAGCAGCCGCAGGCCGCCGCCGTGGCCGGTGCGCGCGCGGTAGGCGTCGTCCAGCCGCTGCCACTGCACGTAGAAATTTTCCGCGAAGCGCAGCATCAGGCCAAGCCCGAGCGCGATCCGCTCGGTCGGCACGCCGAAGCGCTGCAGCGGGTGCAGCAGCGCTTCGAGCACCGCCAGCAGGTCTTCGAAGCGGGTGGTGAGCGTGAGCATCAGCGCCAGCGTGGCCGCGCTGGCCAGCCGCAGCGCGCTGGCCACGCCCAGCGGCGTGGTGCCCATGGCCCAGTGAAAGCCGACGATCAAGCCCCCCGCAATGGCCACGCCCAGCAGCATGCGCACGCGGCGCCAGGCGGGCGGGCCGAGCGACGCGAACATCGCCAGCACCGCCGCACAGACCAGCGCCAGCACCACAGGCCGCTCGACCAGCACCAGCAGCGTGCCGCACACCGACAGCACCGCGAGCTTCACCCACGCCGCCATCGCGTGCATCCACGTCGGCTGCGCCGAATAGAGGCTACGCACCGCGGCCCCGCTCCAGGGCGGCGCGCTCGCGCACGTTCTGCGCATAGGCCTCGCACACCTCGCGGCCCGGCCCGTCGGCACGCACCTGGCCCTGCTCGAGCCACAGCACGCGCTCGAAGCCGTGAATATGTTCGAGCAGGTGCGTGGACACGACGATCTGGTGGTCGGTGGCCTCCAGCTGCCGTGCCAGCCGCGCCTGGCTCAGCAGGTCGAGGCTGGCGAAGGGCTCGTCCAGCAGCAGCGTGGCGGGCTGGCTGATCTGCAGCGCCAGCAGGCACACCTGCTGGCGCTGCCCCTGGCTCAGCTCGCCCACGGCGCGCGCGGCCCAGGCCTCGAGCCCGCGCTGCGCGAGAAAGTCGCGCGCCTGCTGCCGCGCGGCCTGGCGGGTTTCGCCGCGCGCGGTGAGGCTGAAGGCCAGCTCCTCGGCCACGGTCGGAAAGATGATCTGGTCGTCGGGGTTCTGAAACATCAACCCGACGTGCTTCGACAGCTGCTTGCGATCGGTTTGCGTGTCGCAGCCGTGCACGGTGACGCGGCCCTGCTGCGGTTGGTCCAGCCCGCTGATCAGTCGAAACAGGCTGCTCTTGCCCGCGCCGTTGTCGCCCACGAGGCCGATGCGTGCCTCCTGCAGGCTGAGCGTGAGCCCTTCGAACACACGCTGGCTGCCGCGCACCAGCGTCACCGCGTCCAGCCGGATGCTGTGCGGGGAGCGCGTTGCGGGCGGTTCGCGGGGTTCGGGTGGGGTGGGCTGCGGCAAGGGGCGCCCACTGTACCCGAAGCCTCCGTGCGGGCCGAAGCGCTCAGGGCGTCGCGGGAAAGAGCCCGTTGATCTCCCCGACCGAGAGCATCCCCTCGCCCGTCGCGTCGAAGCGCCCGTGCGCAAAAGCCTGCGTGGCAATGCGCCCGCGCGGATGGCGGCGATGCGCTCGCTCAGCACTTGCGACGGGGCCCGTTCGCGTGTTGGCCGGGAAGTACCGGGACGCGTGCCATCCTCGATGTCGATGCCCGCCACGCCCATGTCGATCGGCGCGCTGACCGCGTCCCACGCATTCACGAGCACCCGCGGCGCGGGGCCTGTATGCAGTCGGTGAAAGGTGTCCGTCTTCTGTTGTTGCGTATCGCCGGCTCGCATGGTCATTCGTTCCGTGGAAATTGAATGGCCGAAGCGCAGGCAACACGCGCCGCCCCGACTTGGAGAAAACTGCTGTTGGCGCCTCGTGCGCTCGTGTGGCGCGCCCGCTGCAGGGTCTACATCAACGCCACCACCGGATACCGCCGCCACTCCCGCTCCGCATGCCGCCGGCCCTGCGCAAAAAGAAAGCCCAGCACCGCCTGCGGGTCGGACAGCTTCTGGGGGTTCTCTGCCTTCCACTGCGCGAACTGCTCCTTCAACGCGGGTTCGTCTTCCAGCATCCGCAGCGCGGTGTCTTCGAAGACATAGGCGGAGAAGTGCTCCTTCTTCTCCAGCACGCTGTTGAAGAAGCCCCAGCGAAAAAAGCTGTCGTGGGCCTCGGGCTCCAGCGTCTCGACCGCGTAGCGGGCGCCGGGCTGGCCGAGAGAGATCGACATGTCGCCCGCGCGCGCCTGGAAGGGCTCGGTGTGCGTGGACAGCACCACCTGGTCATGGAACATGTGGCCCTCGTAAGCGTTTGCACGGGACGTGACGCTTTCAATGCGATAGACCCGGGCGGCGTCGAACAGCCGGTCCGTCTCCAGCCGCTGCATGGCCACACCGTTCCACTGCAGGCGCTCGATCACCTCGCGCCAGGCCTGCGGCACCAGGTAGGCCTTGGGCGAAGCAACGGCCGCGTCTTCCACGCAGCGGTCGAAGTGCACGATGTCCTTTTCCCACGGCTGGTTGCGGTCATAGGCCAGGCGCTGGTAGTTGCCGAGCTGGCTGGGCGTGCGCACCGCCTGGTAGCCCTTGAAGCGCAGACTGGCCGGGCGGCTGTGGTCGTTGCGCCATGTCAGCGGCCAGCGCGCCTGCTGCGCCGCGGCGGCACGGGCCTCGCGTCTCAGCGCCTGAATGTTCGCGGCATGCGCCACGGTGAAGTCCAGCACCACCTCCACCAGCGTGCGCATGGCGGCCACGCGGTCGGCGTAGGGCTTGAGCATGTGGGTCTCCGGCATGAAGCCGATGGTGTGGTGCAGCGCGGCGTAGCCGGTGGAAAAGCGCGGCAGGTCCAGGAAGTCTTCGATGCCGTCGTCGGGCGTTTCGGCCAGCAGGTTCACATACGGGCAGGTGGGCCAGCCGCGCCGGTCCATGTCGCCGTAGATGGCGGGCAGCATGCGCTCGCGCAGAAAGTTGCCCAGGGCGCCGCCCAGCTTGTCGGGCTGGGTCGGGATCAGCGTCATGGTGCAGGCGTAGTCGGCACCGTTGGAGGTGTGGGTGTCGACCATCACGTCGGGGCACCACGCGGTGAAGAAGCGGTTGAACACCTGCGCGGCCAGGCTGTCGCACTTGATGAAGTCGCGGTTCAGGTCCAGGTGCCGGCCGTTGCCGCGAAAGCCGGAATATTCGGGCCCGAGCTGGTTCACGCGCGAGGTGTTCTGGCGGTTCAGGCAGCCGTCCACGTTGTAGACGGGAATGAACAAAAACACCGTGTCGCCCAGGGCCGCCAGCCGTTCGGGCTGCGTACAGAAGTCGCGCACCAGCGCCATGCAGGCGTCGATGCCTTCGGGCTCGCCGGGGTGGATGCCGTTGTTGTTGAAGAACACCGGGCGGCCCTGCTGCTGCAGCGCTTCGCGTTCGAACACGCCGTCTGCGGTGACCACCCCGGCATGCATGGGCACGCCGGAGTCGGACACGCCGATCTGCTGCCACTGCAGCACGCCGGGGAAACGCGCGGCCAGCCGCTCGTAGAAGGCGATGCATTCGGCCCAGGTGGTGGTCTGGTTGCCGTTGCCGGTTTCGAAGGGCGTGGGGTACACGGTGCCGGGGTCGACTGTCATGAAGAAGCTCCGTTCACGCACGGCGGCGTGGGTGCATTGGCGAGGGCTGCGGCGGTGCCGGGCTTTTAGCATGCATCGATCGGTCTTTCCTTCTCTCTTGCGCCGATGGCTGGGCTTGGCGCGCCAACTGGGCGATCACGCTGCGCTGGCCGGCTTCGGTGCGCAGCGCGAGCAGTCGCTGTGCGCAGGGCAAGCAGTCGCTGTGCGCAGGGCGCAGTGCAAAGGAATCGGCGTCCGGCACGCCCGCCGCTGCCGCGGCCATGTCAGCCGGTTCCCAGCCGAGGGCGCTGCGGCTACAGTAGTCGCCCCTATCGGTCATCCAGCCCTTTCGCCACGAGTCTGCCAAGAGGCAGGCAAGCGCCAGGCCCGGCCACACACACATTCAAGGAAACATGCCATGGGCGCCCAATGGAAAGCGAAACACAAGGACCTGGCGGCCAATGCCAAGGGCCGGCTGTTCGGCAAACTCGCCAAGGAAATCATGATCGCCGCGCGCGCCGGCGCCGACCCGGCCGGCAACTCGCGCCTTCGCCTCGTGGTGGAGCAGGCCCGCAAGGTCTCGATGCCCAAGGAAACGCTGGACCGCGCCATCAAGAAAGGCGCCGGCCTCACCGGCGAGGCGGTGCATTTCGAGCATGTGATCTACGAAGGCTTTGCGCCGCACCGCGTGCCGGTGATGGTCGAGTGCCTGACCGACAACGTGAACCGCACCGCGCCTGAAATGCGAGTGCTGTTCCGCAAGGGCCAGTTGGGCACCTCGGGCTCGGTGTCGTGGGACTTCGACCACGTCGGCATGATCGAAGCCGAACCCGCCAAGCCCGACGCCGACCCCGAAATGGCCGCCATCGAAGCCGGCGCACAAGACTTCGAACCGGCCGGCGACGGCCACCCCGCCGTGTTCCTCACCGACCCCACCGACCTCGACCTGGTGAGCCGCGCGCTGCCGGCGCAAGGCTTCACGGTGCTGTCGGCCAAGCTGGGCTACAAGCCGAAGAACCCGGTCGACCCGGCCAGCCTGAGCGCGGAGGACCTGGAAGAAGTCGAAGTGTTCCTGGCCGCCATCGATGCGAACGACGACGTGCAGAACGTGTTCGTCGGGCTGGCGGGCTGAGGCAGTGACGTGGGCAGCCCCGCGCAAGGTGCAGCGCGGGGGCCTGCCATGTGGACTGAACGTGCCCTCCGAATGCAAAAAGCCGGCCTCTTTCGAGGCCGGCTTTTTGTTTGGCGCCTGGAAAACCGGTCCTTAGAAGTTTTATGTGTACCTTTTTCTGTAAACAGCAGAAAGGCGCTCAGTAAGAGCGAGGCACCCAAGCCATGGCAATCTTCCTATTCGTAAACATATCTAGACTTCCTGCATTTTTGTTTACTTCACCGACGCATATCGATGATGTCTCAGGGCGGAGCTGTCGGAATTCAGCCCTACGATCGTAGGAACCCAAACCAGACCAACGAATAGGGGTCTGCAAGTGTTCTCTGCCATCAATGCCCGAGACAGCCAATCGAGGGGCGCATTTCGAGGGCAACACGGCCCCGTCCATGAAAGCTGAAACGGGTCAGTTGCCCGCCAGCTTGGCTGAGTCGCGTTGGCGTCAGTGTCTGAGACACCGAAGTCCGCAACTGCCCTAAGCAGACATTCGGAGCAGCGAGTTCTCGACCGGCAAGCGATCGTTCCTCGCGTAGTCAGCGGGCGCGTACCATTTCGTCATGCTGCCGATGCTTCCCGTCCTTATGCAGGCGACCAAGACTGCCCGCGCCACCATGGCCGAGTGGTTTGAGTGCTATCCACCTGGATACCCATGGACGGTCGCTTCGGACTACTGCATTGGCGACGTCAATAAGCCGAACGACGTCTTCAGCTTCGTCATCATTGCCCCGCACGACACGGCCGACAACATCTGCGCGTACATCGCCGGCGCCGCGCCGAAGGACTTGAAGAACACCAAGAACATTCCACTAGGCCTGGTCCAGTACCTGACCTGCGAGGTGCCTGTGACGTTCAGCATTTCTTTCGTGCTGAAGCGCGATGAAGGACTGCTACGGGCGCATCTGGATGTCGAGAACATGCTTGAGTTGGTGCCGATTGCAATCGCCTACCTTGAGCATCGGCTGGAGCAGTACCCCGCCGAGCGGACGGTCGAGGTCCACGAGAGAACGGTGAAGCGTTTGAAGGCCTTCGGTCGTGAGTTGGCGAGCAAGAACTTGAACGCCAAGCTGGCCCGCCAGATGCACCTGGCAGCTGCGGCCTCTGCAACTGTGTTCAACAACTTGAATTTCGCCAGGCAACCGAAGGTAATACGCTGGATTTCAGACCGCGACGCCCTGATTGCGCGGCACGATGCCGTCGTCTACGACCTGACCTACGTCTACTACATGCTGCAGGCTCAGGAGTACGCGATGGGAGAACTTGAGGCTGGCCGTCCGGTGACGACGACGTTGGCAGACCTCGGATTCGAGATTCCAGAGCAGACGGGCAAACACCTCTACGACGAGATTATTCGGCTGCCTGACTACCTCGCCGGCACGCTGGCAGACCTGAACAGCGAGACTATGGCCATGTCGCGCGAAAAGTTCGACGTGGTGCTCAATAGCGTGTTCATTAACTCGAAGACAAACTGGGTGATCCAGCTTCTTTCCGGCGAGGGCCGGATAACTGCGCGCTCGGCGCTATTGCGTGGGTGGAACTAGCGGCGGTCATAAAAACTCGAAGGGAGCTTACTTCCGGTGCGGCTCAGGGGAAGCGGTCGTGTCTCAGACTTCGATGCGCCGTCTCGGACATTGATGGCAAAGAACAGTGAGAGCGGCTTCCGGCGCAGTTCTGTCACCGTAATCCCCATCGCGCCGGCATTGTCCACACCCCCCGTCACGTCGAGCTGGCTGGCACGTCCGGCTGCGGCAGTCCCCTGTCCTAGCTGTCGCCGGCCAATGCGTTGCACACCCACTGGCCGTCAGCAGGATGCGGCCATGCCCGATTTCGACGGCAAGCCACACCTGGATTGTCAGACTTTGATGCGCCCCTTGTCATCGTAGTCAGCCTCGAAATCCCGCCAGCGCACTGCCCTCTTTTGCACAGTTCCAAGATCGAGGCCAAGTTCTGGGTCGGCAAAAGTCCCGTGATCGGTCTCGAAAATCCAAGTGGTGCGCGCGCCGTCGGCGGTGGCCGCAGCCTCCCAGATCGCTAAGCAGCGCGCCAGCCGCAACTCACGATCTAGGGCCATGTAGCCAGGCAACACGACGTGGATCCGCATTCGTTCCCAGTTGGGATTCAGCACGATCCCCAGCAAGCCTCGCATGCTGGACGACACGTATCGGCTCCAAATGCGCGCATCCGGATTGGTGCCTCTCTCCTGCATAGGAAGAACCTTCGCGATCCACAGTGGCCATTCGAACACTTGCTCAACTACGTGGTACTGCCGCATGTGGGGATCAAGAGCCCGCAGGATCGGATCCCTGAATTCGAAGCTTTCCTCGACGCGCAACATGCTGATCCTTTGGGCGATTTTGGGTCTTATCTGACGTGGTTCTATGGTACTCAGAACGCGACGATTTCAGGGGTATGCCAACCCCGTCTCCCTCCTACGCTCGCGACCCTGTTTTGGTCGCGTTGGGGGCGGCCATACGCAACGCGCGCAAGGCTCGAGGGATCTCCCAAGAAATTTTGTCGGCAGAAAGCGGCGTCGAGCGGGCCTATATGAGTGCAATCGAACGCGGCATGCAGAACTTGAGCGTAATGACACTGTCGCGTGTGGCCAATGCGTTGGATATGCCCCTTGCGAGTCTAATGGCCGACGCACGAATCTGACGGCACCGATCACTTCTTCATGCGCTGACACCGGCGATTGCCAAAGCCGCTCACCTGTGGAAAGCGACCGACACAAATACGTCACCAATTTTCGCCTCAAAAGATGCGCATCAACTCGATGCGTATTAGCATATACATGGCGCGGATCTTGACGTTTTATCCTGCACGTGTTGAATACCGCCGCTCGCTGGCTGCATTGACCAGGCTTATTTTCGACGGCAATGAATCCTCGGTGTTCGGGCGTTGCCCGATTTTTTCCGAGCCGGAAGTGGCACTGACCGTTTCCGTGATAAGTTGGTGCCACGATGGACAAATCTGTCCCCCAGTCTCATTTCGCTCAACATTCGCGGAACACGCGAAAATTATGAAAACGGCAACAAGCGGTTCACAGTGGACACAAGAGCAGGCTGTCGCGTTCGAGTGCGCTCGGGAGTGCTTTAACCATTTAGGCGCCATCTACACGGGCTTGATTGAAGAGGAGCGAAAGTGTGATCGACCCGATCAAGAAAGAATTCAAGCCCTGAGGGAGAAGCGCTCAGCGTTGGTTCATGAGCGCAATGCACTTCATTTGCATGATCATGAGCGAATCGCTTGGGTTCGTCAGGTCTACTCTGCTAAGGCTAAACTTCTTCTCGAATAGCGCCGCACGGCAGGTGTAGTGAAGCGGCATTTACTGGTTTTCCAAGACACCAGATGAGCCGAGCTATCACAGGAAAGAAATTGGCTGCGAGCGCGGCTTAGCATCAGAAATGCCATTCGGACATTCCGTTTGGACGTCGCTCTGACGGTCCGCCCATCCACAAACTCGTCAAGGGAGTGATGCACGCTGTCGCGGCGGCACTGCCACAGCGCGGTCCAGACTTGCCTCGATCGCGAGCTAGGTGGTGATCGAGGCATGGGGATCGAGCTTATTGAACTCATCCGCTTGGCGTAGCGCGACGCTTCTTCGCCCACTCGCCAGTACTTGTTTTTAGTGTTGCGAGACACGCCCGTTTTACGCTTGGCTATCTCGCTAATGGACGCTTGCTCGCGTAGGACCCAGCGTCGGATGACACTCAATGTCGCCCACATCTACCACTCCTGGAATCCCCGCTTTAAAAATTAGCAGATTAGGGTTTACGTAGGTCACGTATTAGGCGGGAATTAATGAGTTAAGCGAATCAGTTTTCGGCAGCAAACAACAGCTTGCCTCAAAGAAGCTGGTTGTAGGCTGTAAATATCTTTTCTGCTCTCTCAAGGGCCTTCTGAATGAGTGCCGACTTTCCATCGAGCATCTTGGAATTTCGGATCAACCATGCGGCCGGCGAGAAATGATCGAACATCGGGATCTCTTCGGGCATTAGTTTGAATGCTGCCTCGGCTTGTTTGACGAGACGATCAGTCGTTGGATCCGCTGCCTTTAGCTTGAGTGCCGAAAGATCATGGGGACTCTTCAATTCGTATGCATCATTGAGAATCGTCGCGAACGTCTCCGGTTCGAAAATGTCTTCGATATCCGCCTCGGAACGCTTCAGAAAATCAGCGATGGTGAAGAAGTGACCTGCCGCCAAGACGGCCGAACGCTTCATCTCCTCGACCTTCTTTTTGTCGCCAACAGCTTGATCCGAAAGGACAGCGACTTGTAGCGCGTTGCCCGCAAACAGCGCGACGAATGGCCTGATTTTGTCAATCCCGCCCGCCGGACAGATTGTCCACCGCGCATCCAAGCCCGACCGCCCCTTACGACGGAGTGCATCCGACAGCGCTTGGATGTAGAGAATGTCGCCCGGCCCTTCCACGAGCAATGTGTGCTTTCCGATGAACAGCGACTGCGTGATCTCGTATCCGAGAGCACCCTGTAGCGGAAACAATGTGTCCGGGTCGCGCGTCAGCACATCGTCGCGAACCTTTGTGCCGACGGGTATACGGCGCTGTCCTTTCAACTCGACCTGGTCTTCCACGACTCGAACGGAGGCAAGATCATCGGCTGGCACCATGAACGGTGAATGTGTCGAGTAGACGATCTGGTGATACGGAGCCAGTTTCTCCTTGAAGAATCGCAAGAGTTCTCCTTGCGCCTTGCCATGAAGTGTCAGACCCGGCTCGTCGAGCAGCAAAACGACCGGCGAGGGATCGTCTTTGACTTGCGCAAACTTCACGAGAAACGAGAAGAACCAGACGAACCCCGCGCTGCGTTCCGAGAAGGGTGTATCGACGCGGTGAAGATTGTTGTCGATGCGCGCGCGCGATCGTGCCGCTGTTCAGTGGCGACGGGTCGCCAGGCCTTGCTTGGCTGACGCTGACCAAGACACTGAGATCTGGGTTTTGAGTCCAGTACTCCAGGACCTGATCGGTAATGTTATTGGAGGCACCTTTGAGCTTCGCGTTGAACGTCTCGAACGTACTCACGCTCAAAATGTCTTGGATTGACACGCCGGCGTACTGGAGAAATTCAACGAACAGCCGCGCTCCACGAAATTGCTCGTGCTGCAGTTCACCGTTCGCGATCAACTGCTGGGTGTGTTCGAGCTGGATTGCTCCATCCATCCGGTCGTAAGAACTGAAATACATGAACTTCGGGAGCAAGTCCCGGATGATCTTGTGAACCTGACTGGTGACGGTGCCATGCTTTTTCAGGTAATCGCTCAACTGCTGATGCTTCGGAGTTGGAGAGGCAAGCTTGCCCAGTGCGTCGATCACCTCCGAGGTGGTTCCTGATGCGGCAAGAACCGAAGGCTCGGGGGCATCCAAGGCGAACTTCGAATACAGAAAATCAAGTGCCAACTTGAAGTCCATGTCCACCTCGACCTTGACGAGGTCGTCGCCGTATCGACGAGAAATGGAAACCAGTTCTGAAGCGACGACCTTAGCGCCCACAGCTGTCGCAAGCTTTTCCATTTCGCTTGTGTTTAGCCGCCACGTTGTCCTGATTGCCGTTGCCTGATCCACCGGATGCTTATCTGCGTACTGCGTCAGTGATCGGCGCGGATAATCACGCTCCTTGTCGAAGGTTGCAGGCGTCGCGGCGTGGGGATTGAGAGCGGCAAGTGCAAGGAGGATTGCGCTTTTTCCAGCTTCATTTTTTCCAACTAAACAAGTGACGTCGCCGACAGTAAATTCATCACTGTCCTCTGTCGACCGAAAGTTGGTCACATGTACCTTCTCAAGCTTCATAACGAGTTCCTCGCAGTTTTATTTCGGTAGCTGCACCTCGATCTGCGAATGCGATCACCATCATGAGATGAGCCTGACCACTCCCCTCCGAGATCATTGGGGTAAGAGCGGCATTCAGCGCTTTGAATCCGCGCGCGCGGGCAGTCGCACGAGAAGCCCGTTATCAAGCAGCTAAAGCGCGCATGCCCACGGAGCCGTGGGCGACGGCGTAGATTTTTGAAGGTGACGTACTCTCCCTGTGGTGCGATGCACTGCCGCAGCGATCCGGCTCTAAGGTATCCCACAACCGGATCTAGCGCAATTGCAACTTCCACGAGCGCCCGCAAGAACGGCGCCTTGGATGGGTTTACCGTTCGGAGTTCGACCGAATGCGGCGGGCAAGGGCTGACCATGAGAGTTCCTTTAAGTAGGACAGGGGGCCGCTTGACGCCAACGTACGGGCCTTTGCACGGCGCGTGATCTCATGGCACCAAAACTGCAACAACGGGGCATTGCACTTTGGTGTTGCTATACCAACAAGAAGCGGAGGTACCCCTTTAGGGATGTGTCTGCCGCGGGATGCCACCAATGCCGCTGACACGATCGCCAGCGAAAATCCGCCCTTCACTCTGGGACTATCAACATGAGCCTCGAAATCTATGAAGTCAGTGTCGAACGCGGCCGCCCGCCGTATCTCGCGATATTGGCCCTAGAGGAAAACGAGGAGGCCTACTCCGAGGGCTTCCTGATCTCGCCTGCCGCAGCGGAGGATGGCGCAGTTCGGTCAGAGTTCGCAATGTGCTTCCGGAACAGGCTCTCGCCGGAGCGCACACGCGCCGTCGCGGTGGCCCGGCTGCACAAACTCGTATGGGACTTGAACACCGACCCGGCAGGCGCCGTGGATCGCGTCGAATTCTCGACAGTGACCCCTGAATGGATCACTGCGCATCTTCCGTTCGGCTTGTATACCGACCTGCTAAAAATAGGTCGCCGATCCCGCATCGCCGCGTTTCACAGCTTCCTCGCATCCCTGCGGCAGCCACCAATCGTGGAGATGGACTTCAACTGAAAAGAGCACGCAAATGAACCTGCGTGTACTAAATCGCTGGCAATGAGGCCAAGGCTGCCTCACAACGCGACTTCGGACGGGTAGTCCCAAACAAGCGCCCCGCCCTTCTCCCAATGACAACGGCGCCTCAACTTCTGCAAACTCGGGTTTGCAGAACTTGGAGAGACACTTTGCGACCCTCCCCTTGCACCTCATGGAAACCTTCGGTCTACCATGAGCCGAAAGGAAGACAACCCTGCGCCGCGCCCCTGATGCTTTGCCTCGGGAGCGCTAAATCGCGCAAAAAGGCCTTCACCGCGGTGTCGTATGCCCTAGATACCATGCATAGCCACTACCAACACAGGGACAGATGATGTCTGCAGATCTTGATTCAAATGAAGCTGTCATGTCCGATGAACAAGTGAGGAATTTGTTTGCTGAGGTACAGAACGGCATGACGGAACAAATCAAGCCAAGCCTTTCGGAGATTTACTTTCCGAAAGATCAGAGCTCGGACGTTCTTGAGAACGGAACTGGGGCCTTCGTCGACGTCAACGGAGTGAAACTGCTCGTCACTAATGCCCACGTGATCGAAAATCCAGGAGTGCACCATTCGTTCTTTAATTTCGACCGTTTTGTCATGGCGGCGAAGCAGCGGTATCTACTGGACAAGCCATACGACGTTGGCGTAAGCAAAATCGAAGACGACGTTTGGTCTCGGTACGCGGGCGATGCGCAAGCTATCCCCCTTGATCGGTTCGCTGCGAAACACGAAACAGTGCTTCACGAGATTCTTTGGACTGCAGGCTACCCGGGTGCGAGAGTCAAAAATTTCTCGGATCTAACCCTGGCAGTTTGCCAAGCCTTGCCAACCCAGGAACACCTGTTTCACGACGAAGAGAAACCGCACGAAGAGTTCGATCCTATTTACCACTTCGCAGTTGGCTACAGCCCGGCGGGAGCACAACCGCTCACGCCGGAAGGCATCACGAAGAGTCCTGGGCTTTCTGACCCACACGGGCTCAGCGGCAGCTTGGTTTGGAACACGCGCAGACTTGAATGTTTTTATGCGGGTCGCGAGTGGACTCCCGACTTGGCGGTGGTGACTGGGATCATCTGGGGTTGGCCGAGCGGAAATCACCTCGTAGCAACGAAAGTTGAGCATCTGCTTGAGTTCTTGGCGGAAGCCGCCAGATTGCCAAGCGTGCCACCGCCGTCTGAGAAACCGTGACCACGATGGCGGATCGCCTCGGCTTCGAGGTGGTCCGCGACTTATACGCCCGGCAGGCTGATTCAAGGTGCCTAACGGCACACGGAAGCGCGTCATCCGGAATCGAGCGAGCATGCGCCACCTCGAGTCTCGTCTGGAACCCCTCCCCTTTTGTTGAGACGCCTTCACGTTCCCTGTGCGGCAAACAACAGGTGCAATCGTTCCATGTTGACGCGATCGGCCTGATTACGTGTCAGCTTCAGAATCGAAGTCTGATGGGTAAGGCGGCTTCCGATGGTGGCAAAAGCTGATCACTGATAAATCAGACCCCCGTCATTGAAAATGCCTCAATGCAAAGGCCACCCTCCACTACCACTGCGTCACCTTCGGACTTCAGATCGAGCGGCTGGAAAGAGGCGGCCTGCCGTTCGGCAAGTCCAAGTTATTTTTCCAGGTACGACGGTCTTTGCACCGCTGCAGTAGAAGCGAACGCTGCAGGCTTTCTATCAAAAGCAAAGGTACTTTGGCTTCTCGGGGACGCTTGCTGTTTGCGTCTAGATCCGCTGAAGCTGAACGAACCCCTCTCTCCGGTGTACGAAGGAACAACGAACGAAGTCCGGTTGGACAATTTCCGTGAGGATGACCTCGCTTTCCTCGCAAGCATCCTCCCCGAGATCGACGATGCCCTGGTTCGAGCACGGGTCGCTGATGTGTTGTGGCTCGTGCGCAAACCACGCGACACTCAGTTCGCGACGATTGCAGTGGACGCGTATCGAGGCACGCCACTGGATGGCGATTCTTGGTTCTTGAACGACAGTCACAACTGCTGGCGTCGCGCAATCTTCATTTCAAAACAAGTTCGGGCCCTGGGCGAAAAGCGTCTTGCAGAGATTGAAGCAGCCCTGCATGCCGCAATCGACTCAGAGCTGGACGCTGGTGATGCAGCACCGTCGATGATTGAAACACTCCTTGACTACGGCCTGGCCCAAGACCGTGTCAATGAGCTTGCTGAGCGCCTGATCGTGCGGGCGAATTGTCTCCTCGCCTCAGCTTCCGGGGTCCGATTCTTTGTAGCCCGCAACTACCTCTCACTCGCGAAGCGCTGTTTCAATATTGAGGGAAACAAGGCGCACAGTGCAGACATGGACTGCGCGATGTCTCAAAGCTTCGTGGACGAGGCCGAGTCGCGCATGACGGGAGGCCCAGGAAGCAATGTTATTGCGGCCAGCTTTTATGCCGATGCGGTGAAGGCACTGCTCGCTGTGCCAAGGGCCCTTCGAAAGGACCGAGGTATCGATGAAAAGATAAAAAGTCTGCGTCAGATCCAGCGACATATCGCCGAGCAATCGATGGGCGATTTCGCACCCATGGAAGGAGAGGCGATCGACATTGGTGATGAGGTTCGGGCGACAGAAGCTTTGGTGTCTGGGAAGGAACTCCTGGACGCGCTTCTTGCGCTGACCGAATGCTGGCCGTTGACGAGGCGAAAACTGACGGAAGACGACCTGCGAAAAAGAATGCAGACGATGTCCTTCAGCCGGATCTTCGCTTCGCAGAAACTTGCTGAGGATGGTCGAGTCATCGCAAAGAGCCCCCCTGCAGGTGATTCGACGGATTCGACCGCGAATTCAGACAAGGCAGTTTGGGCGAAGATGGTCGAAGAGCACGCTGTCGTCACGATTCCCTTCGCTGTTCAATGCGCCATTCTTCCCGCAGTGGGCCAACTCGCGCGAGAGCACCTCATCACGCACCATGACTTGGTGAATATTGTGGGTTTCTCAAGGGTCGTCCCCTCCGAGCGCGTTGGGTTGGTTGCGAAAGGCCTGAAAGCTGGTTTCGATGGCGATTTCATCGTTGCGCTTCATCTTTTGGTTCCCCAACTGGAACATCTCGTTCGCACCCATCTGCAGCTCGTTGGCGCAAAGACAGTGTCAGTCGACGGCGCCGGCTTACAGATGGAGATTGGACTGAGCGCCTTGGTGGATCTGCCCGAAATGAACTCGGTGTTTGGCGAAGACCTGGCGTTTGAAATTCGCGCTGTTTTCTGTGACCGCTTCGGACCCAATCTTCGAAATGACGTTGCCCATGGATTGCTCGTAGAGGGAGCTATGCAGAGCACTGCGAGCATCTATGCTTGGTGGCTCATGTTCCGCGCTATCTTTCACCAATACTACTTCGCATAGGCCGCTTGCAGGCGTTTCACATCCCTTCTCACCATTGAGAAGTAAGCGCGCGGTCAACATACCTTGACGGCACACGGGAACCACCGAGCGATTGAGCGCGCTCCATCGGCGACTGGAATGCTGCAGCCAGATGCTTACGGTTTGGCATCGCCGATGCCAAACGGGGCGGCGGCAGATCGCAACCAGGCGTCCAAGGTGTCGATCTGTACAAAGCGTGTAGGCACCTCATACGGGGGAAACCGCAGCCAGAAGTGCATGTCCTTGGACACGTAGAGCTCTGTCAACGAGAACGGTTTTTCCGCGGGCGCTGGCCAGCCCAGCAGGGTACGAAGCTCGTCCACGTTCTGGGTCAAGAACTCGCGTCTGCGCTCGATCTTTCGCAGTTGCCCAAGCTCGCTGCTGCCGCCAAAAATCCGATCCCGCAGCCGACGCATATCCTTCAGGCAGAAGGCCGGTTGGTTGTACTTGCACTCCACCGACAGCCACTGATTTTCCTCCGGTCGGTACGCCAGCACGTCAAAATCGCCCACGTCCGGAAACTGCTGTTTCGGAAACCGATACTTGAAATCGACGCCCTTGATCGCGTACGGCATCGCACGGGCGCAGACTTCGTGCGCGCGGTCTTCCAGGGCGTCTTCCAGTTCTTTCTTGAGCCGCCCCACCGCCGCACGCACGGCAGGCCAGGGATAGTCCGCCGGCAGGTAGCCAGCGGCGATCGATCCCTTCCAGACACGCTTGGCTCGCCCCACTGCCGCTGCGCCCCACAACACACGACCATCCGGCAGCTCGATCAGTGGTCGAATGGTGTAACGGCTGCCGCGCTTGGAATGCTCCCAAACTGGAACCTCGTGCTCAACGACATCTTTGCCAATCAGCCTCCAGGCCTGATCAGGCGAAAGCAGGAGGAACTCGACTACCGCTAGAGCCGCGTCCAATGGAAGGTCGGGATGGGCGGCTACGGCCTTCTGAGCGATGGCCTGCCTATCACTGGCGTAACTGCAAGCCAGCTCTTGCGCGCCACCGACCGACACCCACTGGACGAGTGTGGAAAGAACTTGCAGCATTTGCGAGTAGGTGAATAGAAGGTCTTTGGCGAAGGCCTCGTCCAGCACGGCGATGTATGCCTGCATCGAGAGCGTCGTGGTGACCCTGTCTTCCTCCGCGACATCGACACCTAACCGCAGGGCTGCCATCTCTCGCTTGAACGCTTCTTCCTGGGCGTCACGCGCCTCCGAGTAGAAAACTTCCGGGACGTACTGGTCGTCCACTCGCAGTCCCCCCACGTCGATGCCGTTGTGCAGCACATCGCTGGCGCCGTATAGAACCAAAAGCCAGTCGACCACCGCGTGGATGGAAAGGACCGTCTCGGCATGCACCGGCGAAGCTTGGGGTGACGTCAAAACCAGTGCGCTTTCCAACAGGTACCGATAATTCCTGCTCTCACGGACAAACTTTTCGTGGGCTTCGGCCAGAGATTGCTCCCGGTGGTAGTCGACCTCATGGTGAAGGCTCTGTTGGATCCGCACCTCTTCCCGATCAAAGGAAGCGATCAACACGTCGTATTGTTCGACGCAGTACCGCAGAAGACTTTCACGATCCAGCGCACGAATGCGCTGATGTACCGCATCCCGGTAGGCCGCGCGGGCCGGGTTGATCAGCGCCTTGGCGGCCTCGAGCATGTATGTCCCAGGGGCCACGCCTTGTCCCCGCAGTAGGATGGCCAGATCACGCCGGGCAACCTTGTAGTCCTCGGGCCTTGGCACTTGCGCCTCGGTAAAGTCCGGCACATCCACCATGCGCTGGGTGCGGCTGAGAGTGAAACGCGGAAGGCGATCAGCCGTGCTCACCAAAGCCTCGCGCAACTCCACCGGCATCGAGCCGCCCAGCACGGCGAACAGGCGCTCGACAATTGCCACTGCACATGCCACCTCGAAACGTGCGTCCTTGGCATCCTCCTGGTCGTGCACTAGTTTCGCGAGGTTGATCGTGAGTCTGGCTTCGTAGCTATGCGCATCTCGGCCTGGCGTCTCATCCCATGCCGTGATGAGAGGCAGAGCCACCGCCTGCTGAGCTTCTTCATCCCCAGCGGATGCCAGCAGATGCGCCGCGCTGAAGCAGTGCAGCTTCGCCCGCTGAAAAGGAAGCTGCAGGAACGGCTCGATGATCGACGCCCGCTCGGCGATGCTGTCGGCTGCACAATGTACGAAGTGTTCAAGCAGTGATCCGTCCGGTGGTTCCAGACCGACCGCATCGACGTCGAGAATGAAGTGCAAGGTGCCGGTGCCGATCACCGCCGACCATGCGAGTTTGGGTGCATTCTTGGCAGTGACCCGTGTGAGCGAGGTCACGCGTTCGCGCTCATGCGTCTCCCACGCACTGTCCTCGTCCGGGAAAACTGACGGCGCGTGCTTCCAGAATGCCTTGAGCCGTTCGTAGCGCCAGAAGGCGCCCCAATGAGGGTCAAGGCCCAGAAAGTTCGGGACCAACGCGCCTTCAATGATCTGAGCATGGGCGTCACGGAACGATCCGAACAGATCACCCAGATCACTGAACGGACTGCCGCCAAATTCGCCCAGGCCGTCCACGTAGTTCCAGAACCTCGCCAGTTCATCCACCGATTCAATTGAATCAAAAATCGTGCACGCATCTACAAGACTCATCAGGCGCGCGTCGGTACTTGGCAGCTTGACCATCGAAAACCCGGTGGACACCAGCGTGTTCACCAGGATGATTTTCACGGCTGCAGGCCCAGGCACGGCACCTTGTGCATCGTGAAGCTGGATTCCGTCGGAAGTTCCGATGACCTGAAAGCCCCAGTCCTTGTCCCGCATGACACGCCGCATGGAGGCCACAGCCTTGCCTGCACGGGCCAGCTGGCCGGGGGGCACAGGCACAATCAGGAAGTAGTGCGGACCGTCCACAAGGGCGGCGGCGATGGCCCACGGCACGCGCTCACCGCGCGACCGCAGTTCGAGCGGTCCGGTCTGACATGAGCGGCCCACGATCCGCTTTGCCAGGTAGGCGCCCAACCGGGACGCGACTCGGGCCGGAGCATCTTGCGCAACCTTTGCCCACGCATCGATCACTACCGTTGCAGCGTTGCGCAGTGACATAGGGCGAAGCGATCCGTCGATCCGAGCTGCCAGCCAGGGCAGTGCTCCACCCGTCGCCATCGCATTGCTGAAGCCACTCTGATCCTTCCAGGTGGCGGGCTGTCCCAGTTCCGCGACATAGCGAGCTCGAAGCTGCTCGGCTGCCCGCAAACGCGCCAATGCAGGCAAGGCGACTTCCCAGTAAGACGCGGGCGGTACCTCGATGTGTCCGGGGGCCGTTTCGTCTGGTTGATCATTGCCATTCCGTGGCACTTGACTCAGGAGTTCGCCTTGCAGTTGGATTGCGCCATCCAGGTCCGCCATGGCCTCGGCGTCATTCTCGCGACAGATGCGGAATGCTTCCATGTAGTCGACGACGCGCTGCACGGGACCACCATGGAGGATGGCAATCGGCTCCTGCCCAATGAGGACCTTCACCTCGCCCCAATCCGCCTCCGGCACGTAGTCCTCCAGCATGGAGAAGTCCGGCAGGGCTTCGATCAGTGCGCCGCAGAACCCTGCAAAGTCCTCATAGGTGGCCATCCGGGCGGGCGCGAAACTGTTGGCCGACGCGGACACCAGCAGGCCAAAGGCCAGCTGGTGCTTGACCTGGCTCGCGCGATTCGGTTGCCAGAGGTCCGAGATGTTGACCGCCGTGAGCGCGTCCTCTGGATGGAAACTCGTGAGAACCTCGCGCACGCGACTGCAGGAAACCTGGAATGCCTGCTCGAACATCTTCCGCCGCGCGTCTATTTCCCGCTGCATTTCCACAGGCAGGTGCGGCTTCACGGCTGGCGCGCGAAACGGCTTCTTGCGCTTCTTCTTACCCATTCGCGTTCTCCCTTGTGCCCAGAACCGCCCGAACGAAATCGCGGCACAGACCGTGGTTTCGAGAGATTGTCCCGGTGTCCTGTGCGGCAAACTACTGGTGCAGTCGTTCCATGTTGTCGAGGTCGAGAACTTGCTCTCATGAATGCGGAGACATAGCTCTTACTTCAAGAATAGGTTGCGATGTCCTTTAATTTGAAACGCGAAGGTCAAGCGCGACGTTCTGGAGCGCAAAGCCACTCCCATCGCCCCGGGTGTCCTGATAGAAACTTACGCTCCAGCGTTTCGTCGCAGGCTCGATCGTGACGACGTCGTAGCACATCGGCTTACCTTCAGCGCCGACACTAGATCCACAACCGACAACCGTCACCTCGCCCCCTTGTGTGGGCCGAACCGTCGCCAAATGAGGAACGTGCTTGTGTCCATGGAGTACCAAGCAGACCTGTCGGCCGGCGCACCAGTTCACGAAGTCCTCCGATTCCTCGAATGCGATAAATCGGTCGTCGCCGCCAAGCCTAGAGAGGATGCGCTCGTACAGGGCGGTTGGCTGCGACCCATAGTCAACCGGATGGTGATGAACGAGTGCAATATTGAAGTAGTCGCGCACCTGCTTCTTGCGATGAATTTCATCATCATGCTTTTCGGCTCGCGAAAGACGCTGACGCAAACTCACGCTGCCACGTGCGAAATTTCCAGTCTCGCTTGAGTTGAATGAGAAGAACACGGCCTGCATATCATGATCAATGTCGACTGGTGACCAATCTAGGTCCGTGACGTATTCGGCCTTTCTTCCAAGCCGACCGATCGCATTGCCCTTAGTCCGCATGTCGTGGTTGCCCGGAACCACCAACAATCGCTTCTTTGTGCCGTCTTCAATGTCTCGGCGGAATTCGTCGAACGAGGCGCGTAGGTCTTCCGACGGTGTGTCGAACAAGTCTCCGGTCACCGCCACTCGATCAATTGAAGGCAGCAATCCCCTCACATGTCGCTTAAGGTACGACCTACGTTGTGTCGCCTCCGTGAGGCCGATATGAAGGTCGCTGAGATGCAGAACACGCTTGGAGCGTCGCCGAGACGCCTGGGCGGCTATTGCACTGTCCACCGCCCTCAGTCCGTTTGAAAGCGCGTTAAGCAAATCAAGACGCAAGAAGTCGAAGGCATCCTGCAGAGAAAGGGCGCAGGCATTGCCGAGCCGCGTCCAAAAGAGGACACCTGGCGGCGCGATGGGTTGATCCGCGAGGACCCGCAATGCTGGAAAGGGGTCTACGAACTGGGCGAGTCCGGGTTCATATCGCTTCGATGGAAGGAGAACCAGTCCGTTTGCGCCCGAACTGTAACCGGCCTCCCTGAAGAAGCGCAGTGTGGATTCGTCGCCATCATGATCTTTGGCGGGGAGGACGAGCGCGTAAAAGTCGTACCCAGTGAAATATGTCCGAAGCGGATCTAGGTACTGCCTCGAATCCACCGGCCGCTCATTAACCGGATCGCCAAACTGGAAATTCAGACGCTTGAATTGGTCACTCGCCGCGCGTGCGACCTGTCGGGTCCAGTCGTCCGGTGATCCTTGTGTCGAGCTGATGAGGTTTTGCCCGTAGGCCAGTGACATCAGAAACGTCCCGATCGTATCCAGGTCCGAACGAGGCGCGGCGAGGCCGGTTTCGTCGGTCAGATACCCCACGAGATTGATGTGGCTGAGATCGAATTGAGCGCCCATGTCTCCCCCATCTTGTTAGGCCGAATTGCTTGGCAGTTCCCATTTGGGCGCCTCATCGCCTCTGGCCGCGTCAAGAATAGCAGGACTCCCTGCCCCACCGGAGGGCATATTGAGGTCAGAGTGCGCCTGTCACCTCGCCCGGTGGGGGACATCAGGAGAACCACCAGCCTGTTTCGGAGTAAGGCTGGCCACCAGGAAAAGAAGCAGGCCTCTCGCCCTCAACATCAGAGCTTCGGAGCAGACGGATCCACGTCCCACTGCCAGAACGTCGAGCCATAGTCGCTGCCCTCGATGATAGGCATCACCTCTAAGAAGAAGCTTGCGGCCGCGATAGTGGTACCACCGAAAAAGTCGACCGCCTCGAAAGGCCTCGACACACCGGCAGCGCTGCGACGCGTCGTCAAGGCATTCGGCAAGATGGGAGCGGAGCGACCACAGAAGAGAGCCTCGTTCCTCCGGCATGTCTCGTCCACGCTCGGAAAGGACGCGTCCGAAGAAGCGCTCACGGAAGCCGTGTCGTACTTACAGAAGCGCGGCATAGTGGCAATTGATGATGACAAGGTGACATATCCGTCAAGCAAGCCCTAGAACGGAAATCTTTGGATGGGTCAACAACGCCTTCACTGCGCAGCCGCAATGGTCCTACGTTCACCAGGCAGGTGATCAACCGTCAAGAGCACTCTCGACTGCTGCAGCAGCGGTCATCTACGGATGTACCGGGCGCGAGTGCCCAACGTGCAAAAGTATTCGAAATCAGGTTCGGCACCCGCCCTCCAGGCGCAGCCTGATCAATAACGCCACGACGGCGCAGCCCTCAACCCCCAAGCGACTGCGCGATCGGAGCGAGGACGATCTTGCCCACCACCGCTGCGCCAGGCCCCTCGCCCATCAGTTCGGCAATCCGGCGTTCGTCGAGGCGGCCGGCCTTTAGCTCCTCTCGCATCTGCGCGACCAGCGCGCCCTTGGCGAGTTCAAGCGTCGCGTTCGCCATGGGCGACAGCCCATTGATCGAATTCGGATCGTGGGCAGTCATCGAGTCGATGACTGGCCCAAACGCAGGAAGCAATTCAGCCGGAAGCCTAGGCTTGAAATTTTGCAGCACCCACTTGACCATGTTCAACACGCGCTGCGCCTGTCCATTGACTACACGGGCGATGAGCTGATCGCCCTCGAAGGATGACAGGGCGGAATAGGCGGCGAGTTCAGCATGCATCTTTGCGGCCGCCTTGGCGAGGGAATGGGCCTCGATTCGCCGGAACAAATCCGTGAACACGGCCTCTTGGGTCTTGCCGGAGATCGCGGTGGCCAAGCCCGCCGTGGGCTGAGCCGGAGGCGCTACTCGGGCGATGGCCGAAGCAGACTCGACCTTCTTAATGTCGTTGGGCGGATGGGCCGCCATGGGATCGATGTCCACTGTCACGGTCTTGGTCGCGATGCCCGCGCCCGCCGTCCCAAAGCGCATGCCAAAGTGGATTGACGAGAACAGCGAGAAGCGCCCAAAAATTTGTCCGTCCGCAGCGTCAACGCCAACGGTCACGCGGTGCCCAAACTCAAAGGCGTTCGGCGTCGCGTCGGGCTGCGGGTCGAAGTCCCACCAAACCGGTGCCTTCCCACCCCAGGGCGCCTGCGCGGCATCAAGCGCTTGCAGTGCCGGCTCCAATTTCGGATCGGGCGGGCCCTCCGTGGGTTCGCTGCAGCCGCCCCGAATTCGAGCAACCGCGGCAATGGCCTGCGTGTAGACAATGAATTCCTCCAGGTCGCCTGAGCGCACCAGGTCCGGGAACGCCTGGGCCAAGAAGGTCTGGGTCACGTACGCCACCGCGCCGAGGCCGCACCGGCCGCCAAACCGGCGCTGGTGATGGACCTCGCCAAGGAAATAGGTCTGCTCTTCGGCCTTCTGCAGCGGCGTCGCGTCAAGCCCTTTTGCTTTTTGCTCGGCAAGCCATCGCTTCATCGCTTCCCGGCTGGGAAAGGACATGTTCATGAGCACGCCGTTTCCCGCTTGCTGCTGCGAGATGACGCGGGGCGCTATGAACGAGCTCTGCTCGACCGAAAGTCTCAACTCCTCACCGGTATGCGCGTCGCGCGCGAGGACACTTTTTACATCGTCGGAGTGGTCTGGAACCACGCCCAATTGAGCGTTGAGAACGTCCACCTGGTTCGCCAGATCCGCGACCAAGCTGGAATAGCCGTTGTCATGGTTGGTGCAGTAGATGTTCTTGTTGGTTCGCCTCCCGCCCAGCGCGGCCGGAAAGACGTGTTCGCCAGAACCGGCAGCCTGACCGCACACGATGCATGTATTCGCCAATTAGCTTCTTCTCCGTTTTGCGCTTCAGGGCGGCTCAAGTTTTGTCGGGTGGACTTGAGTTCGCGCCAACGAGCAGCAAAGGAGCCTGAGTCGCCGTCTGCATCACCCTGGCGGACAAGTCCGCTCCCGAGACGTCTTCATACCGGGCGGGAATCCGCTCTTTGAGGCGGAAGAGTCGCTGGTGCGCAGTCCTGGTGAGCTGGCCATAGGTGGTCGCCATCACCTTTCCGCGAAGAACGCTCTCTTCCTTGATCTCCTTTTCCCGAGCGGTCTTCGGCGCGATCTCGTAGCCGACGACAAAGGCTCTGAATATGGGCGTGCCGTCCAAGGCGCCGCTGCCAAGAAAGTCCTGTATATAACCATCAGCCTGGTTCATCTCTTCGCGCCCGATGGCCGACCTCCCCTTCTTAAGCTCAATGATCAAAACGTCCTGAATGCGCATCAAGTTGGAGTTCGCCGAGTCAAACGCCTCGGTGCCCACCACCGAGCAGGTCGCATCGGCTAACGACACGATGTCAGGGCGCTGCCTGGCGTTGGCAAAAGCAGTGGTGGCGACGCGCTTGCCGAAAATCTTTGCCGTGGCCGTCCTCAGGCTCACATTGGAGGCGTATTCGCTGCTGTCGAACTCGGGGCCAAAGAGCCACCGGGCCTGAGTGACGAGCGGATGCAGCGTGTGCAACTCATCGGTCGCCGGATCGCCGCAAAGCTTCTCGATGGCCGTGACAACCGCGAGGCGGTGGTCAATCTCGTCGAGCACCGACAAGGCGTCCCGAACTGTCCATTGGCTGAGCAGGCGGTCAAGGCCTTCGATGTCCGAGTCGTCGAGCTTGGTGAGCTTCTCGAGAAGTCCCGCGCCGCCCCGGGACTTCTCCAAATTGATCAACGCTTGGACGGCCGCGGACAGTGTGTCCGGAAGCACCGTCGGGTTGGCTTTGACCAAGTCGCGTGTGAAGCTGGCGACTTCGATGCGTCCTAACTGCGAGAGTCCTTTGAACTCCTCGCGGTTGCGGACCAAAGCCTCCTCGGAGCTCTCCTCCACCAAATCCGACGACAACTTGGCAAAAACCTTTTGCGCGTATTCCCGCACAGCCTCGAAAAGCACGACGGCCTTCGAGCCAGGCTTGAAGCGCGCCCAATCGGGCTCGATCTCACTTGTCCAGCCATCGTCAGTCTTGACCACAATGGAATAGCGCTTGGCAAACCGCGCGCGGCCGTCGATGACGGCCTCCGAGCCGACCACCCAGCTTGGCGAGCCCACCAGCCGGCCATTCACCCAAAACGCAACCCCCTGATAGATCGTCGATTTGGCCGCTCTGGACGAATCGACCACAAAGGCCTCGGCCGAGGGACAGCCAGGAATGTTCAGCAGAGTCCGCTCGATCAGCCCCGATTGGTCGGCCAGCGAAACCGACTGGCCATTCACACGCACTACGAACTGCGGATCGTGCAGAAACCGGGCCGACAGGATCTCTCGAATCCGGCGTTCTTCGGGCAGGTGCCGCTCCACGACAACCGATAGCCGCGTGCCATGGCCGGAGCGCAGAAACGCCGTCTCCTTCATGATCTTGAAGGGCGTCTCGCTGCTTTGGGTGCCGATCTCGAAGCCGGAACCCTTCCCTTCGCGCCAGGTCTCGACTTCGTAGCGGTCGGCGAAGCACAGCAGGCCATGCCTGCCAACGCCATTGCGGCCATAGGCCTTACGGCGCCATTCTTCTCGCTCCGGAGGGAATTCCACCTGCACGCCTTGGTGCTTGATTCGGTCGTAGCCCAGTCGCATCCACCGCCCCTTGAATTGGGCAGTGCTCATGCCGTGCCCGTCGTCCTGAACCACCAGGGCCGTTTCCTTCACGCCGGGCACCGTGATGTCGACCAGAGACGCGCCCGCGTCCCATGCATTGGCGACCATCTCCGTCAGCGCGACCTCAGGGTCATGCGCGATGCGCCCGAGTGTCCGGACAAGATAGTCTTCCTCGAAGATCGATCCTGTCGATGTATCTGCCTTTTTGGGCTTAGCCATGGTCTACCCCCCTCTCATAGGTCGATGTCGTCGAAGGCGCTGCGCAAAGCCGGGGCGAAGAAAACATCCTGCGTCTGCACCGCCGCGCTTTTCTTGTTGCCACTGAATCTAACTGAATCACTCTGATGCTCTAGCCATCAGCGGCATCTCTTCCCGCGAGGCCATGCTGCTCATCCGGTCGAACGACAGCTTTCCGCGTCGAACTTGACGCGGCGAATGGCGGCCAACCGTTCTGGAGCTGCCCGACGCCGACCAAGAATCGTTGCAGGCTGTGCGACCGCGGTACGGGCGCCCCGGATGATGTGGGCAATCAGGAACTCACTTGAGTGGAGTTTGACCGAAGCTTGCCTTAGCCGGCACAAGTGCGAGAGTGCTCTTTCGCACGCGTTACCGCTGGCCTTCAGATCAGGCTATGTTTGCCTCTGAGATGCCTATCGAGGTCAGCAATGCGCGTTTGATAAACGTCGCGCTTGCGCTGAGGGATGTCGTCTACATTGCTGTCGATTTCCCAGCGAACGCCCTCCGCCAAGGCCATCTGATAAAGCGAATGGCCGTTCACCTCGACCCGATGACCTCCCGGATAAATCACTTCCAGGATCCCACTGTCGTCGTCTGCGTCGGTGAGATCTCCAACTGGCACGACGCGTACCCCAGTCATGATGTGAGTCAGCGGGCCACGATGGTCCAGATTGCTGAAGTACTGCGGCAACTGCCGCATTGCGTCGATGTATCGGGCAGCGAGGTTCATGGCGTTGTCCAGGTTGATTTCGTCGAGATAGGCAGCCAGAGACAACTGGGACCGCAGCCATTCCGCCCCACCGAGCTCATCGAGCTTGGCGCGCAGGTCCGCTGGCAGAAGCAGTTTGTAAGGCTTAGCGTCGTCGGAGATGGGCTTTCGCCCTTGGCCTCTGCCGGCGCCACCTCGACCGAATAATTCACTGGTTGACATGTCGAGATTGTGCATTTGATTTCATGGCCTATCAATCAACCCTGGATTCTGGTTGGTGTTGTCTTGCGAACGTTTGATATATAGGGTAGCCAATCAATTACTAGCAAAACAAACGAAACGCTGCTCTCTCGTTATTCGTCATCTAGGGAACATCTGATCAAGTCCACGGAAGTCCGCTCTGAACGTTGATCACGCATGCTGAAGGAGCGCCAACGATGAGCCAGATCAGTTTTTCGGATGCCGAGCATGCAGGCAAGAGAAAGAAGACACGTCGGGAAGTCTTCCTTGCCGAGATGGAACTGGTAGTGCCTTGGAAGGCACTGCTCAAAGTCATCGAACCGCACTACCCGACGGCAGGCCGCGGACGACGGCCGTATCCGCTTGAAGCGATGGTTCGCGTGCACTTGATGCAGAACTGGTTCGCGTTGAGCGATCCGGCGATGGAGGAAGCCCTGTACGAGATCACCTCGCTGCGCATGTTCGCAGGCCTAGGAATGGAGTCGATTCCCGACGAGACGACGATCCTGAACTTCCGCCATCTGCTGGAGGCCAGCGATCTGGCCGAGGACATCTTCAAGCAGGTCAACGCCCACCTGGCCAGGAAGGGGCTGCTTCTGAAGAGGGGTTCCATTGTGGACGCCACGATCATCGCGGCACCCAGTTCCACGAAGAACGCGAGCGGCGAGCGAGACCCTGAGATGCACCAGACGAAGAAGGGCAACCAGTGGCACTTCGGGATGAAGGCGCACATCGGTGTGGACGCGGACTCGGGGCTGGTGCACACGGTGACGACTACGGCCGCCAACGAGGCAGACGTGGAGCAGGTGAGCGATCTGCTGCACGGCAAAGAGGACGCGGTGTGGGCAGACTCGGGCTATCGCGGAGCACAGAGTCGGGTGAAGCGCAGCATGCAGTGGCACATTGCAGGCCGGCCCAGTGACATGGCGAAGATACCCGAGGGACGCACCAAGGCCAGAGCGCGCAAGAACGAATATGAGAAGGCCAGCGTGCGGGCAAAAGTGGAGCACCCGTTCCGGGTGATCAAGCGGCAGTTCGGCTTGACCAAGGTGAGGTTCAAGGGATTGGCCAAGAACACGGCGCATGTGATCACGCTGTTTGCGTTGTCGAACCTGTGGATGGCCAGGAAGAAACTCATCGCGATGCTGGGACAGGTGCGTCTGCAGACTGCATGAAGGGCCGCAGGGCCTCTCAAACACATGGAATGCTCGGTGAGACGAGCCTGTGAGCGCAACGACCAAATACGCGCGCTCGCCATCAAACTCATTTACGACTTGATCAGACCGTCCCTAGAAGACCAGCAGTACTTTCTTTCTCCGGCTGAGTTGCGAAGCGCCGACCTTTCGGTGGAGGATTGCACTTCCTGTTGCGGAACCCAGTCATGGGCTTGGCCGAGCCGGCCACGATCTTCGATGGCCTTATTCAAGACCGTGACGGAAATGTGGTGTTCTCATTGAACTTCGATCTCATGCCATAGGAGGTCAAGCCGCGTGGGAGCGAAATGCCGTGGTCGAGGGAAGACCCTGCCAGGAATTCTGCTGAGGTAGGCCCTCAGGATTGATCCCAAGCGTCGATGGTCAGCACTTGGTCGGGCGGACAGGCGGCGATCTTGTCTTGATGGCAAATCACGTTGCCCTTCCAGTTCGCCGGCATGACGTAGTCGGAGCGACTCCCCCTTGAGCTGCGGCGCCGGCAATAGCATGTCGCCATGTGGGAGCCTGAAAAGCCCATCATCGACTTCGGCCGGACGCTGACCGACAAAGAGGCGTAGTGGCACGAGTTTCCCAACGAGTTCCACGAGCTGGCCGAGGAGATGATCGACACCGAGTGGCTCGCCGGTTTTGCGGCCACTTGCTATCCCCTCAACGCAGAGCGAGAGGCTGCGCGGGTCGCCTTCGTCACTCTGGACTTCAAGCTTCCGGGGACGGAACTAGAGGAATCGTGGATTCCGGCACTGCGGCCGGCCCCGGGCTAGCATTGAAGATCTCAACCGGCGGCACTTTCAGCATCGACCTCGCCTCTTCGACCGTGCAGGAGAGCCAGCGATCGAAGTCCGATTCGGGACATCAGGATCGATCAAGTCGCTCGGTTCATCGACTGCGACCAAATACCATGAAATGAAACTCACCCTCCTCCAGTTCGTTGACGGAGAGTGCCATCGACCAGATCCTGTCATTTACCCGCTCCCGTCGTTGTTGCAAGCTTTGTACGATCTAGCGGCGTTGTGCACTGTCAACAATGGTTGGACCATCCGAAATTTTTCGCGCAACTTCCTACAACATCAATTCTTTGAGACCGTTCATGACCTACAACGATGATTGGAAAGTGCCAAGTGGAAGGATGAGCGGCTTCCTCTTTAACCACGTTGTGATCGTCCAATCGTTAGAACCGCATGAGACGCAAACCGGGAAGCAGGTGGCTGACTTCATTGCACTGGAGATGCAAAGCCTCGGGCTTCCGGTATCTGTGGAGCTCATCGATTGCGAGAGCTACGCCGACTTTTTACATCTCATGAGCCAACTAGAGGCAGATGGAAAACGAGGCATGCGACCAATCGTTCAAATTGAATGCCATGGCGATAAAAACGATGGACTTGAGTTTGCAAACAGCAGCACCTTATCTTGGACTGAACTGAGCGCGGCGCTGAGCCGCGTCAACATCGCCACCAAGTTCAACTTGGTGGCGATCGTGTCCGCTTGCTTTGGAGCTTATTTTAGCAGCCACATGGCTCCCATCGAGCCTGCACCGTGCTACGCCCTGGTCTCCTCGACGGCCGAGATCAAGCCCTATGAAATCCGCGTCGGTTTGCAAAGCTTCTATCGGGAATTCCTGCGGAGCCCAGACGTCGGCGAGGCAGTTAGGCATTTGATGAAGCAGCAGCTATCGGCAGGCTCTTGGTTTACAGCAGCTGCCGAGCAGTGGTTTGAGCAAACGCTGGTCAAATATATTGAGGAACGATGTTCGCGCCGAGCCTCCATCGAGCGGGCAGCCCAGCTAAATAATCAGTGGCGTGCTAATGGAAACCCTGAAATGTCTCAGCGTCAAGTTTTCAAAATGCTGCGAGCGAGGCACAAGGGCATCGTGGAAGAGGCCTTTGAAATTTATTTCTCTTTGGCATCACTGCCCGAAAATCTAAGTCGATTCGCTGACTGCTATGCCTCTGCAAAACTGCAAGTTGACGGTATCCGAGCACGGGGCACACACATCCTCTGAGCTGGTCTCCTGAATAGCTACGCCCTGCTTGATCTCATATCGGGTCTCTATACATCCGAGGACGGACCAAAGCAGTTCGTAATCTCGACCTGTGACGAGAAATTTCTTCAGCTTGCTCGCCAGAAATTCCGTCACATGGGGTGAGCTGCAAAGTTTTATCGATTTTCCGCAATCGGTGCTTCGGGTCCGGTGGTTGCTGAAATTCCCGCTTAGTGCGCTTCGCTGTTGTTGTGCCCTAGATGCTTGGCAAGGTCAGGCGCCGTCGACTGCGCGAACATCGCTGGCGTTATGCAGGACATGGCAATGATCCGGGAGGCGTTCCGTGATCGGTGTCGTCGGCTTCATCGTCGAAATCAAAACGCGATGGTCTGCGCACCTCATCGTTTCGTCTGTCGTCTATCCACGGTGGGGAGTGGAAGGTTGAGCACATCAACACCAACGCCGTGCGTAAACGCGTTATAGGCCCAGCGGGTGAACTGCTCAAGAAGGCGTTCGTTCTCTTCACGAAGTCTCAGGGTTGTCGCTTCAAGCAACGATATACGATCAAGGACGATCTGCATGTGAGGAACGTCTTTCCCCTTTATCCCCATTCCTCGTGCAATCGGCGCTTTCTTGCGTACCGCAAAGGCGAGTCTAATTCGCTCGTGTCGGTGAAGCGCTTGCCGTGTGTAGCGAACAAATAAGCGCCTCTCGATTGCTTCAATCAGCAATTCCCAACTCAGCGGACCCAACCATGCGTCAAGAAGATGCACGATAGTTTCGACACTTCCATCGTTCAGATTCTTCGCTCGTGGTCGATTCATTCGAGCTTACTACCTCGTTTCTTAAGCTTGCTGACGGTCTTATCATCTGAGGACGAACTCTTGGATATTTTGAATCCCAACGTTTTTTTTCTTCCTGCTAGAAAATCGTTGACGCTAGAAAATTGTGAACCGACATCTGTCAATTGAACAAATGCCCCAACGGGAACATTAGGGTTATCCAGTATCCCGCAAAGTTGGTCGATCCTCGCCAAGGAAGCACGGTGATGAGTCACCCAACGCGTCGCACCGTTTTCACCTCCGGTCATGGCAGCTTCCGCCTGAACCAGCAAAGTGCGCGTTTCACGCTGACGCGCGCGGAGGCGCGCTTCTTTCTCAGTATCGCCCTTTACGCAAAGCAAGTCCCCGCAACTTAGACAGTCCCGATGCTTTTGACATGGAGACATGGTGTAGTCATGAATGCAAAAGCCGAAGTCGGTGGTGTGGGCTGTCGGGATAACTAGCCGAGCAAAATCCTCCCGCAAAATCGGAACCCTAGAGGGAACTTTCGAAAGCTGGCCGAACATCTTTGTGTCGTCGCCCACTGCAGAACGAATTCGGACGACCATTTCTTGCGCCGAAACATGGTCGTAGGCACGGTTCTGACGAACGGTGGGACGGCCAGACCACTTCGCCACGTCCAGCTGATCCATGCCGCCAGCAAGTGCCAGCGTTGTTAAGTAATGGCGAAGTTGATGCGTGGTGATGCGAATCGGCGAGCCGTCATCTTCGAACAATTGCAGCCGATCGAACATAGAAGTGCGACCATGGTGAGTTCGCCCTCCTAAGCTATCTCGTACGCTCTTATAGTCGTATGGCTCGAACGCGCAGGCATAGGAAGAATTTACATAAGCGGCACCGCCACGCGGTATCAGAAACAGCATCTCGCAATGTTTCAGCGCAGGAGCCGAATTCACCAGCGGGAAACCAGCAGGCAAAAGCTCCAGTACTGCCTTTTCAACTTCAGAAAACTTTGCGGTCAACTTTCGCCCAATCTTCTGCAGAGGCACTCTTTTCAAACGGCACCACTGTGCGGCAGAGCCATGGCTTCGTCGTAGAAGATCCGGTCGCTCAAAAAGTAACGACGCTACCTCGGGCATCGATAACGATTTGCATTTTCTCAGATGCTCTAGGCGGCTCGACAAGTAGAGTGAGTCCGGATTTGCCTCATACCATATTGCCATTTTACGAGCTTGGTCTGTGTAACTCCTAACCCGAGCAATCGCCGCCTTGACCACAGGAGCCATGGAAGGCACAACCCACTTGACCATCGCGTCACCACCTTTTGCCGGCCACCAACGCAGCCCGTAAGCTGGCTGGCCTCGGTCACGTGGTTGCTCCACTTCACAATCTTCCCGCAGCGTCAACACTTCTCCTATTCGGTCGGGCGCGGAGCAGAGCAGCGCAAGCACGCAGCTAGCTAGGACGTCGCACGGTTCCACGGCCAGCAGAAAAGCCTTTGGCATAGCGGCAAGGGCTGCTGATGACGGAAGCCGGCTAGAACGCCGTTTGTCAAATTCTGGACCAATTCGACCCACGTCAGCCGCTCGCCGGATAGGATTTCTCCATCGACTCGACTGCGAAGCCAAGTTATTTTCAACAACGAAGGCAGCGATAACCTGGAGTCTCTGACCTATCGCGTATGCTGTTCCTGGCGCAAATCGACTCAAGACGATTTGCGCCGCCCGATTCAGGATTGGAATAGCTATGGCAGTGGGATCCGGTCCGAAATTAAATTCAGAGAGAGAAGCCTCAATCGCTCGGAGCGCTGCAATCTCTCCATGAAATCCTTTGTGAGGCCTCAGGCTGTGCTGGTAGCGCACATACGCCTTAGAAAATGAGAGAAATGGCTCGGCAAAAGCAGAGGCTTCGCCCGAGTGAGCTAGTCTCCAGCTCGTAAAGGAAATGCGCTGTCGGGAGTATTTTCCCCTGCTTTCTGACTGCGCCGTAACGTCCCACCGATTGTCGTCAAAGGGCAGATCCGCACCGAATGTTGTGATTAGATCACGGTTTATCGAAATAAACTCTTCTAAGTTTCGCCGCGCACTAAATTGAGCTTGGGGCAGAAAAACAATCAAATTTGGCATGGTTACCCCTCTTTCTGCAGACCCTTGTGGTCGCGGCACATGAGGATCACTTCACCCACTGCCAAGATACTTCGATCATTGATAGACGCAATGCGAGCATCCGTCTCTTTCATCAAACGCTCCCGCTCGACGAGCAAATGATCAAGGACCGCTTCGTGCGGCCCTTCTATCCATGGACGGAAACAACTACAGGTGTAGCAAGCGATTGGCGCAAGTCGCGCGCACGCAGCTGTTGTGCCACAGGTTCCCATCGGACCGCTAGGCGTTGGAGCGATCGACCCATCGAATATTCGATTAACGGTCGTGTCAGCTGCCGACATCTCACGCTCTTCGCGGAGCAGCGTCCCGGAAAATGCGTGCGCGAGTGGCGCCATGGACATGGCCATCGCACGATCAATTCGATCAATAAAAGTTGGCGTCGCCTCAACATACACGGATGCACTTTGCGTATCTGAGTGATCAAGCAGTTCAGCAATCACCACTTCGCCGTGCCCTTCAACCGCAGCCCGCGTACCCAAGGTGCGTCTAAATCTGGTTGCTGAGATATCCAGTCTTTTTCCAGTTCTCTCCGAACTCACATTGAGATTAGAGAGCGCACGCTCAAGCAATTTTGCGATTGAGATATTGGTCCGATGGAATTTAAAGCCTTGGATAGTTTTCCCTTCTTTAGTTGCGGGAAACAGGGGAAGTTGATCTGTATCTACCTCATTCTTAAACTGGCCCCGAATTTGGTCGGCGTGTGTAACCAGCAGTGCACCGATCGATGGCACTAGCACTCGTGTAGAGAAAGACCCTCTTATATTTATGCCTCTCTGCTTAGCTCTTGGAACTTGCAAAAGATACATGCGAGAGCCATCTTTTGCTGTGTCTACAGAAAGGTCACAGACTTTCAGCGCAGCGTACTGTATCGGACGCTGTCCCAACAGCATAAAAAGCCATACCAAAACGAAATCGGCAAGTGGTGTTTTTCCGTCGGTGTAGGAGGAAATTAATGCTTCTTGGATTGCGGCAAGTTCGATGTCGGTATACGGGCCATAAACTGGATCCGCAGTAAGGACTGCAACACCTTTTGCATTTCCGGGAATAGTCATCCGCTCTAATACTCGGGCCGCATCGGGCGAGACTCCGTGAATGCCCATCGCATTCCATCGCTTAAACAGCCCTGCTAGGTACCCGAGCCACCAGCTCCTGTCGTAGCCAAGATGCGCTCGATAGTTAAGTAGATCGAGGTGGGTTATTTCATCAATCATTTCATTTCGCTCGCGTGCGACATGGCGAAGAAAATTCAACAGCCGTGCAAACGTATTTTTGACCGTCGTTGACGCCAAATTCTCCAAATACCAAGCGAAGATGGTCTTGATACCGAGTAAGAACTCCTTTGTGCACCTAGGGACGAGAGAAAAATTGCAAGAAAAATGATGCACCCCACTTCGGTAGCGCCAGTGATCGCTTTGCGCGTCGATCTCGATTCCATCTCGGGTGCGAATTAACCACGAGGACTCTTTGGGAACTAGGCAGTCAATTTTCGACCATTGCCGATTAACCATTGCGCACCCCTTTTGCCATCCCCTCTTGCAATCGTAATGACGCACCCAGTGATTTTGCCCTGACATGCCGACGCGTGTAATTTGAAGCAGAGGTGGAATTTTCCGACCACCCCATAAGGTACGACCGCATGCGACGCTCAGTGTCCTCCGGAATTTTCTCTTTATCCATTAATTCCGAAAATTCATCGTTCCAAGTGTGACGGAGAATGTGCGGAGATAAGGTGTCCGCCTGTCCGAAAAATTTATTTCGAAGCAAAATGAACATTTTATTCAGCGCCACGAGTGAAAGCGGTTTTCCGGTGCCATTCGCTACAAACAAAAACTGGTGCTGTCGCGCGCCCAATATTGAGCGGCGAGAACCTAAAACATACTCTTTGATTTGACTTGCTAGCTCATCGCTCATTGGCAAAAGTCGATCTGCTGTTTTCGCGTTTGGATGAGCGCTGCGAACGTCGTCCGGATCATCTGCCCTTCTACAAATTAGAATTTCATTACTTCTAAAATTTATATCTCGTATTTTTATTCCGAGAAGCTCTCCTCGGCGAACGCCTAGGGACCAGAGCATTTTTATTGCCAGACAATTTCTTATTCTCGCGTGCGTGTTCGCCCAAGGACTTTTATTTGCGTTCGGATCGATAAGTTCAGCCAAAATTACTGTAGAAGCCTTAGACAGGCCCTCGCGCCGCAACAAATTTTTATACCTCGCAATTGGGCTTCGTGCTTTGAGCGTCTTTAGGGAGCTTTTGGTCGCACTCTCAATTGCCAATCGTGAAGGATGCGAAGAACTTATTTTTGATAAGCGATTTAGCACGATCCACTGAAGATATTCATGAATGTAAAAAATTCGAATGGCTACAGTTCGCGGGTCTACTTCAGCCTTTGCCGGAGGCGATCTCATTCTTATTTTTTCCCCGCGAATCGATCGAGGCCCGGATGCTTTATTGAAAGTGTCCAGCGGCATTAATGCTTGCAATCCCGCGAGCGGAACTCTGCAAAACACAACCAATCTTTCTATTTCGTTAACTTCAAGAAATCTTCCTGACTTGAGGCGCGACGCCAAGTCAATTCGGGCTTCGTCGAGAAAGAGCAGCAAAACCATCACTCCTCGTGCCGCTTGCTCAATAGTTGCGCTTGCGCGATTGATCGCGCGCAGCTCGGTCAGCGCGTAGAGCATTGGCTCAAGAATCGGAAGTCCTGTTTCCTTAAGTATCAAGAGCGGAAGACGCTCGCCCGACTCAAGGCGAAGAGTTCTGACGGCATAACGGTTGCTCATCCGTACGGTTGTAGAAGGTATCCCCTAGCCCGGCAAGACTGCGCCCAGCCCCAAAGATCGGTGTAAACAAAAAAGCCCCTCGTCCCGAAGGGCGAGAGGCTCATCTGTTTACAGCGGCAGGAAAGGTATTTTTTAGAACGGAATGTCGTCGTCCATGTCGTCGAAGCCCGACGACGACTTGGCCGGAGCCTGGCGCGGCGCCGCTGCCGGAGCGCGAGGTGCGGCTGCAGGTGCGGGTGCGCGAGGGGCATAGCCACCACCACCACCACCACCGCCGCCGCCGCCATTGCCGCCTTGCGAATAGCCACCGCCGCCGCCTTGCGAGTAACCACCATCGTCTTCAGGACCGCCCGACGGGCCGCCCATGCCTTGGCGGCTGCCCAGCATCTGCATCTGGTCGGCGCGAATTTCGGTCGTGTATTTCTCAACGCCGTCCTTGTCGGTCCACTTGCGCGTGCGCAGGCTGCCTTCGACGTACACCTGGGAGCCCTTGCGCAGGTACTGGCCGGCAATTTCGGCCAGGCGGCCGTTGAACACGATGCGGTGCCATTCGGTGGCTTCGCGCATTTCGCCGCTTTGCTTGTCCTTCCAGCGATCGGTGGTGGCCACCGTGACGTTCGCGACCTGGTCGCCGCTTGGGAACGTTCGCATTTCGGGGTCGCGCCCCAGGTTGCCCACGACGATGACCTTGTTGACCGATGCCATATGCACTGCCCCTGATAAGTAGATGGAGGAGGAGGAAAAAGAACCGGAGATTGTGCCCCAAGGCGACTGGCCGGCCACGGCCCGGATGCCAGAATGCACCTCACCCATGAACCGCGAACCTGACTTTTTCGAGCATCTGCGCGCCGAGTTGCGCGGCGGCCGCGTCTGGCTCGACCGGGCCATCGTGCTCGGCTATGCCATTGCGGCCGGCCTCTTCGTGGTGGGCTTCACCTTTGCCAGCGACTGGGCCTTCGGCCAGTTCCACCGCTTCTACCGCGCCTGGCCCTGGGCCGTGCTGCTGACCACGCCGCTCATCACGGCCGGCATCGTCTGGGCCACGCTGCGCTTCTTTCCCGGCGCGGGCGGCTCGGGCATTCCGCAGATCAAGGCCGCGCTGCACCCGGCCCTGCCGGAGGAACGCCGTTTCATCTTTGCCTCGCTGCGGCTCACGGTCGCCAAGATCGGGCTGGGCGTGGCGGGCTTCGCGGCCGGCCTGTCGATCGGGCGCGAGGGGCCTTCGGTGCAGGTGGCGGCCGGGGTGATGCAGCACGCGCGGCGCTGGCTCTCGCCCAACACCACCATCGACGCCCGCGCGCTGCTGGTGGCCGGCGGGGCGGCCGGCATCGCCGCGGCCTTCAATGCGCCGCTGGCGGGCGTGGTGTTCGCCATCGAGGAACTGTCGGGCAGGCTGGAGGCGCGCTCCAGCGGGCTGATCATCACGGCCATCGTGCTGGCGGGCCTGGTGGCGGTGTCGGCCTTCGGCAATACCAGCTACTTCGGCGTGATTCGGGTGCCCCGCCTGGGCTGGGACGCGCTCGGGCCCGGCCTGCTGGTCACGCTGCTGAGCGGCGCGGCGGGCGGGCTGTTCGCGCGGCTGCTGATTGCCTCGCTCACCGGCGCACCCGAGCGCTTCACGCGCTGGCGTGCGCGCTTTCCGGTGCGGTTCGCGGCCGCTGGCGGGCTGGCGGTGGCCGTCATCGGGCTGGTGACGGGCGGCGTCACCTTCGGCGCGGGCTCCGAGGCGGTCAAGCAGATGCTGCAGGGCCACGACGAGCTCACACCGCTGTACACCGTGCTGAAGTTCGTCGCCACCTGGCTCACGGCCTGGTGCGGCGTGCCGGGCGGCATCTTCGCGCCGTCGCTGTCCATTGGCGCGGGCATCGGCGACGCGGTGGGCCGCCTGGCCAGCAGCGACCTGGGGCCGGCGCTCATTGCCATGGGCATGGCCGGCTTCCTGGCCGCGGTGACGCAGGCGCCGCTCACCGCCTTCATCATCGTGATGGAAATGGTCGACGGCCACTCGATGGTGCTGAGCCTGATGGCCGCGGCCATGCTGGCCAGCCTGGTGTCTCGCATGATCAGCCGCCCGCTGTACGACACGCTGGCCGAGCACATGGTCGCGCGGGCCATCGGCACCACCGAGCCGGTGCACCCGCCGCCGCCGCAAGTCCCCACGCCCAAGCCGCCAGAGCCCGCCCGCTCGCCTTGAATTGCCCGGCGGTCTATCATGTCCGGTTGCCCTCGGACGATCGCCCTCTTGAATTCAACATCCCCTGAAGACACCGCGGAGCGCGACGCGCAACGCGAACGCGACACTTACCTCGGCGCGGCGCTGGCGCTGCAGCGCATCAGCATCCGGGGTGCGCGCACGCACAACCTGAAGAACGTCGACCTCGACATTCCGCGCAACAAGCTGGTGGTGATCACCGGCCTGTCGGGCTCGGGCAAGTCGAGCCTGGCCTTCGACACGCTGTATGCCGAAGGGCAGCGCCGCTACGTGGAAAGCCTGTCGGCCTATGCGCGGCAGTTTCTTCAGCTCATGGACAAGCCCGACGTCGACGTCATCGAGGGCCTGTCGCCCGCCATCAGCATCGAGCAGAAGGCCACCAGCCACAACCCGCGCTCCACCGTGGGCACGGTGACCGAAATTCATGACTACCTGCGCCTGCTGTACGCACGCGCAGGCACGCCCTATTGCCCCGAGCACCACCTGCCGCTGCAGGCGCAAACGGTTTCACAGATGGTCGACGCCACGCTGGCGCTGCCCGGTGAGCCGCGCCTGATGATCCTGGCGCCGGTGGCGCGCGAGAAAAAAGGCGAGTTCCTGGAGCTGTTCGCCGAGATGCAGGCCGCGGGCTACGTGCGCTTTCGGGTCGACGGGCAAACCTACGAATACAACGACCTGCCCAAGCTGAAGAAGACCGAGAAGCACGACATCGACGTGGTCATCGACCGCCTGCGCGCGCGCCCCGACATGCAGCAGCGCCTGGCCGAGAGCTTCGAGGCGGCCCTGCGCCTGGCCGAAGGGCGCGCCATTGCCGTTGAAATGGATGCGCCGACCGATTCCGTTCGCACCGAGCTTGTCGAAGTGCCGGGCGCGGCTTCGACAGGCTCAGCCCGAACGGCTGCGCGCGAGCACCTGTTCAACGCCAAGTTCTCCTGCCCGATCTGCCACTACTCGCTGTCGGAGCTGGAGCCGCGGCTCTTCTCGTTCAACTCGCCCGTGGGCGCCTGCCCCAGCTGCGACGGCCTGGGCCACCGCGAGGTGTTCGACCCGGCGCGCGTGGTGGCCTTTCCGTCGCTGTCGATCGCCAGCGGCGCCATCAAGGGCTGGGACCGCCGCAACGGCTACTACTTCAGCATGATCGAGAGCGTGGCCAAGCACTACAAGTTCGACGTCGACGCGCCCTTCGAGTCGCTGCCGGCCTCGGTGCAGCAGGTGCTGCTCAACGGCTCGGCGGCCGAGGACATCAAGTTCAACTACGTGATGGAGTCGGGCAACTTCGCGGGCAAGAAGCTCACGAAGAAGCACCCCTTCGAGGGGATCATTCCCAACATGGCGCGGCGCTACCGCGAGACCGACTCGGTGATGGTGCGCGAAGACCTCGCGCGCTTTCGCAACCTGCAGCCCTGCCCCGACTGCGGCGGCTCGCGGCTGCGGCCGGAGGCGCGCAACGTGTTCCTGGTCGATGAGTCCGCTCGGCCGGCCGATGGCAGTGAACCGCCGCGCATGGCCATCTTCGAACTGAGCCACCTCACGCTGCGCGATTCGCTTGCCTGGTTCCAGACCCTCAAGCTGCGCGGCTCCAAGGCCGACATCGCCGACAAGGTGGTGCGCGAGATTGGCCTGCGCCTGAAGTTCCTGAACGACGTCGGCCTGAACTACCTGAGCCTGGACCGCAGCGCCGAGACGCTGTCGGGCGGTGAGGCGCAGCGCATTCGCCTGGCCTCGCAGATCGGCTCCGGCCTTACCGGCGTGATGTACGTGCTGGACGAGCCCAGCATCGGCCTGCACCAGCGCGACAACGACCGCCTGATCGGCACGCTGAAGCATCTGCGCGACATCGGCAACAGCGTGATCGTGGTCGAGCACGACGAGGACATGATCCACGCCGCCGACCACGTCATCGACATGGGCCCCGGCGCCGGCGTGCACGGCGGGCGTGTGATGGCGCAAGGCACGTATGCCGAGGTGGCGGCCAACCCCGAGTCGCTCACCGGCCAGTACCTGTCGGGCACGCGCAAGATCGAGGTGCCCCGGCACCGCACCGCGTGGCTGCCGGTGGTGCACAAGCCCGCGTTCAACGAAGGCAAGAAGGCCTCGCGCTTTCCGCAGAGCCCCGCGGCCGAGCGCCGCGCCGCGCGCGAAGCCGCCCACCTGGCCTCGCAAAGCGACCTGCAGGAAATTCGCGTGGTCGGCGCCACCGGCAACAACCTGAAGAACGTGAGCGTGGCCTTCCCGGTCGGGTTGCTGACCTGCGTGACGGGTGTTTCGGGTTCGGGCAAATCGACGCTGGTGAACGACACGCTCTACACCGCCGTGGCCCGCACGCTGTACCGCGCGCACGAAGAACCTGCCGCGCACGAAGCCATCGAGGGCATCGAGTACTTCGACAAGGTCATCAACGTCGACCAGAGCCCCATCGGGCGCACGCCGCGCAGCAACCCGGCCACCTACACCGGCCTGTTCACGCCCATCCGCGAGCTCATGGCCGAGACCAACACCGCGCGCGAGCGCGGCTACGGCCCGGGTCGCTTCAGCTTCAACGTGGCCGGAGGCCGCTGCGAGGCCTGCCAGGGCGACGGCGTGGTGAAGGTCGAGATGCACTTTCTGCCCGACGTGTACGTGCCCTGCGAGGTCTGCCACGGCCAGCGCTACAACCGCGAGACGCTCGAGGTGCTCTACAAGGGCAAGAACATCGCGCAGGTGCTGGAGATGACGGTGGAGACCGCGCACGAGTTCTTGAAGGCCGTGCCCACCATCGAGCGCAAGCTGCGCACGCTGCTGGACGTGGGACTGAGCTACATCAAGCTGGGCCAGTCGGCGACCACGCTGTCGGGCGGCGAGGCCCAGCGCGTGAAGCTCGCGCTGGAGCTGAGCAAGCGCGACACCGGCCGCACGCTGTACATCCTGGACGAGCCGACCACCGGCCTGCACTTTGCCGACATCGAACTGCTGCTGAAGGTGCTGCACCAGCTGCGCGACGCGGGCAACACCATCGTGGTGATCGAGCACAACCTGGACGTCATCAAGACGGCCGACTGGCTGATCGACATGGGACCAGAAGGCGGCGCGGGTGGGGGCACGGTGGTGGGGGAAGGCACGCCGGAAGACATCGCGGCCAATGAGGGGAGCCACACGGGGCGGTATCTGAAGCGGCTGCTGTAGCCGCCCTGTCGCCCCTCAGGTCGTCGTCTGCACATGCAACCGGCTGGTCTTGCAGCGGTGCAGCGCGCGGTAGTGCTCCAGCGGCCGGCCGTTCGCGCCGTAGGCGATCGATTCGATGCGCAACAGCGGCTCCGGCGTCGGCAGGTTGAGCAGTTCGCAGGTGGCTGCGTCCGGCAGCACAGCGTCGATCCAGCGCTCGGCGCGCACCAGGCGCAGCCCGTACTGGCGGCGCATCACGTCGTACAGCGAGCGGTCGTCCAGGCGGGTGCGGTGCAGCCCCGGCGCCAGGTCGGCGGGCACCACGGTTTCCACCAGCAGGCGCAGTTCGCCGTCCACGCTGCGCAGGCGCTTGAGCGCCACCACCTGCGTGTCGTCGGTGAGGCCTAGCGACGCGGCCTCTTGCTCGGTGGGCGCGCGCAGCTCCTGCGTGAGGATCTGCGTGCGCACCGAGCGGCCCTTGCGTTCCATCTCGTCGGAGAAGCCGAGCACGGTGGAGACGAAGTCTTCGTCGCGCTCGCGTGCCGACACGAAGGCGCCGCGGCCCTTGATCTTGTAGATGAGGTTGTTGCGCACCAGGTCCGCCAGTGCCTCGCGCACCACGATGCGCGAGATGCCGAACTGATCGCCCAACTCGGCCTCGGACGGCAGCTTGGCGCCGATGGGGAGCACGCCCTGCAAGATTTGCAGGCGCAGCGCATCGCGGAACTGGGCCCAGAGGGGAGATTCGGAGCTGCGGTCGAGCACGGTCGAAGTGTCGGTCGGAGAGTTCATGTCAGTGTTTCGTCACGCGGTCTTGGGTTTTGTTTGGCGCTGCTGGTTCGGGGTAAGTGCACAGGCCACCGGGTGCTCCCCTCCGCGAATGTCCCCCGCTTCGCTCCTCCTTTATTTCGCTGCGGGGAGCACCCGGTGCCCTGTGCACCTGGGCACGCTCCATGTGCGCGCTGATCAACCAGTGCTCTGAACACGCTCGCGCCGATGGTGTGCTCTGCGCAGCGAAATAAAGGAGGAGGGGCGCAGCCCCGGGGGACATTCGCGGAGCAGAGCACACCGTCGGCGTGAGCGCGCCCTGAAGAACAGCAGAGCAAGGTTTCATTTCAAGACTGGCCAAGGACCGAGCTGGTCATCAATGATGCATCGAACGGGGAAGCCGCTTCGGGCGCCACCGCAGACAGACGCACGCCGTGCCGCTCGCGCAGCGCGGTCGCGCAGGCTTGCAACTCCTTGTGCGCCTGCGCCGCATCCCAGCCCAGTGCCTCCGCCGCGATGCCGGCCATTTCAGCCAGCGCGGCATCGGTGACAAGGCCACGAATCGCCAGCAGCGTGCGTCGGATCACAAGGTCGTCGAGGTGCATCACGCCCGTCTCGAGACAAAGATACGAAATCTCGGCGACCGAATAGTCAGGCGCATGCCGCAGCGGCACGTCGCCCGACGCACCGAGCCTCTGCGCCAGCGGCAGCGCCTTGGTGCCATAGCGGCGCAGCAGGGCCTGCGCCCGCGCGCGGCCCACGCCCGACGACGTCACCATGCGCTCGATGAAGCGCTCGGTGGCAGCCGCGTCGGCCGGCAGCTCCGCGCCGCCGCCGATGGGAATGGACGCGGTCGACGCGGTGCGCGGGCGGCCCAACTGCCGCAGCACCTCGTCGGTGGCCTCTTCGGCCAGCGCACGAAAGGTCGTCCACTTGCCGCCGACCAGGCCGACGATGGGAATGTCGCGCGTCGCGTTCGGCGCATCGAGCACCACCGAGTGGTCGCGCGAAATCTGCCCGGGCTTGTCGGCGTCGGAGCGTGCCAGCGGGCGCACGCCAACGTACGTGTACACCACGTTGCCGCGGCCGAACGACAGCTTCGGGAACACCTCGGACAGCACGTCGAGCAGGTAGTCGACCTCGGCCGGCTCGGTGCCGATCTGGTCGGGGTCGTCCACCGGAATGTCGGTGGAGCCCACCAGCACGCGGCCCAGAAAGGGGTAGACGATGCACACGCGCCCGTCGACCGCCTCGAAGTACGCCATGCGGCCTTCGAGCGCGTCGCGCAGCGCGGGATGGTCGAGCACCAGGTGCGAGCCCTTGGTGCCCATCACGCGCGAGCCCTTGCCGGCCTTGCCGTCTTTTCCTCCATTTCCACTGGCCCCGCCCAACACCGCTGTGCTGCGGTCCAGCCACGCGCCGCTGGCGTTCACCACAGTGTCGGCGGTCACCCGCACCAGCGCGCCGGTGATCTCGTCGCGCAGCGTGAGGATGTTGCCCGCGCAGCCCATCACACGGCAGTGGTTGGACGCGGCCGAGCGCGGCTGGTCGCGGCAGGCGTCGCCGATGAGCTCCAGCACGAGCCATTCAGGGTGGCTGATCCACGCGTCGAAGAAGGTCGCGGTCCAGCGCACGGCCGCGCGGAACAGGCCGCGGTCGGCGCTCGGCACGCGGCTGATGCGGTGGTTGGGCATCACGCGCTGGCGGCGGCCCAGCAGGTCGTACAGCCGCAGCCCCGCGGCCACCGCCAGCAGGCCGCGCGTGCGCTGCGGCGGCGTGCGGCCGAAGAACTTGAGCGCGCTGCTCATCACCCCGCCGAAGAAGCTAGACAGCGGCACCACCGTCTTCAGCGGCTGCACCAGGTGCGGCGCGTTGCGCAGCAGCAGGTTGCGCTCGCGCGTGGCCTCGGCCACCAGCGCGAAGCTGCCGTTCTCCAGGTAGCGCAGGCCGCCGTGGATCATGCGCGAGGGCGCGCTGCTGGCGCCCGCGCTGAAGTCGCCCTTGTCGACGATGAGGCAGTCGACGCGCTGCAGCGACAGGTCGCGGAACACGCCCACGCCGTTGATGCCGGCACCCACGATCACGGTGGAAAAATGACGGTCCGCCAAGGCGGCGGGACGCACGAAGGGCAGTTGCCAGGCGCTCATTCAGCGGCTCCCGACAGGTGGCGGAACACAGGTGACATGGTGTCGATCAGTTCGTTGAAGCCGGCGTTGAAGTCGGCATGGGCACGCGCCTGCGCAGCGTCGGGTTCGACCGTGTCGCAGGGCGCGAGCAAGGCGCTGCCTTGTTCGGCGTGGTCGATGTCTTGCGACATGGCGGCGTAGAGCGCGGCGCCGCGCGCGCCGGTCTCGTCGTCGGCGCAGCGCTCGACCGGGTGGCCGAGCAGGCCGGCCAGCAGGCGCACGAGGCGGGTGTCGCTGGCGCCGCCGCCCAGCACGGTCGATGCGGACACGGGCAGCCCGCAGGCGGCCAGGCGTGCCGTGTGGCGCGCATGCAGCGCCGCCACCGCATCGACCACCGCGCGCGCCATGTCGCCGCGCGTGTGGTGGCTCTTCAGGCCGACGAAGCCGGCAGTGATGCCGCCCCCGCCGTTGACGAACGGCAGAAAGCGCAGCCCGCCGGCGCCCAGCGGCACCGACATCGCCAGGTCGACCACCGCGCGTGCGTCGGGCAGGCCGAGCACGCCGGCCAGCCAGGCGATGTTGGCCATCGAAGACGGGCTGTTCTCCATGTACAGCCGCTTGTCCGCGCGGGCGAAATTGACCACGGCCGCCACGTCGGGCTTGGGCTCGATCACCGGGCCGATCACCGCGTTGACGCACCAGGTGCCGAACACCTGCACCGCACGCCCTCGCCCTTCGGCGCAGATGGCGGTCATCGAGGCCAGCAGGTCGATGGCGCCCATGGCCACGGGAATGCCGGCGGGCAGGCCGCACAGCGCGGCTTCGGCAGGCCGCAGCCTGCCGATGACCTCGCCGCTGCGCACCAGCGGCCCGAAGGCGCGCGGGCCCAGGTCGGCGATGCCCGAGGCGTCGAAGGCCGCCTGCGACCACGTGCCTGGGGCAATCGATACCAGCCCCGCGGTGCTCGCATCGCTCGCGTCGGTGGCGATCTCGCCGGTCAGCAAGAAGCCGAGGTAGTCCTTGGCGAACAGCAGCCGGCGCACCGTGCCGCGCTGCACGGCGTCGGTGCCCAGCAGTTCGGCCGCGATCACGGTGGGCTGCCCCGGCCAGGGCCGGCAGCCGACGTCCGCGAACAGCGCATCGCCGTGGCGCAGCGCCAGCGCGCGTGCCCCCGCGTCGGCCCGCTGGTCGGTCGAGGCGATGGCCCTTCCCCCCACGAGTTCGTTGCGCGCATCGAGCGCATAGAGGCCCGCGCCGTGGCCGGTGCAGCCGATGGCGCGCACCTCGGCCACGCGCTCGCCGAGTTGGTGGGCGACGTCGCGCAGCACGTGGGTCAGGGCGGCGCGGATGGCGGTGGCGCCCACCTCGCAGCCTCCGCCAGGCAGCCGGTCGTGCGGCAGTGGCATGCGTGACAGGGCGATGGCCCGGCCGCTCCCCGCCTCGAGGGCCAGGGCTTTCAGGCTGCTCGACCCCATGTCGATGCCGATCAGTATGTTGGGCGTCATGTCATAACAGCTTCGACTGAATAAAAGCAGGTTGCCAGTAGCGTTTCCCCTAGTTATCTCGCCAAACGACCCGCGCTTACATTCTAGCCTGTCATAACAACTGTCGTGACAACGAGAATCAGAGGGCTGCCTTGAAAAGCGGCTTCGCAAGCTGTGCCACCCAACGTGAGGAGACAAAAAATGAGGCGTAATTTCCTGAAGTCCGCGGCGGCTGCCGGCATCGGCCTGGCCGGTGCCAGCGCGCTTGCGCAGCAGCAGCCGGCGGCCCCCGGCGCGGGCACCGGCCTGCGCGGCAACGCCAGCGACGTCTACGTGATGAACGTGATGGTGTCGGGCGTGGAGTACTGGTTTCCGGTCTACGAAATGATGAAGCAGCTCGGCCGCACGCTGGGCGTTCGCACCCGCTACACCGGCACGCCGGAGTACGACGTGAACAAGCAGCTCGCGTCCTTCGAGCAGGAGCTGGCGCGCAAGCCCGCGGGCATCCTGCTGCACCCGATGAACCCCGACCCGTTCATCGAGCCCATCAACCGCGCGGCGGCCATGGGCATCCCGGTGGTCACCTTCGCGGCCGACTCGCCGAATTCGAAGCGCACCTCGTTCATCACCTCGGACAACGACCGCGAAGGCACGCAGGCCGCCGACGCCATTGCCGCGTCGCTCAACGGCAAGGGCGAATACGCCGTGCTGGAGAACCCGGGCCAGGACAACCACGACCGCCGCATCGCCGCCTTCGTGAACCGCATGAAGGCCAAGCACCCGGGCATGAAGCTGGTGGGCCGCGCCGCCAGCAACCAGGACCCGAACAAGGCCTACCAGGCGGTGCTGAGCCTGGCGCAGGCCAACCCGAACCTGGGCGCGCTGTTCATGCCCGAGGCCAACTCGGCGCTGGGCGCGGCGCAGGCCAAGGTGGAGAGCAAGAAGAACATCAAGGTGATGTGCTGCGACGTGAACGCCAAGATCCTGGACATGATCAAGTCGGGCGACGTGTTCGGCTCCATCAACCCGAACCAGGGCATGCAGGGCTACATGGGCATGATGATGTTGTTCCTGGCCAAGAACCCCACGCTCATCGACCCGATGAACGACGCCAAGCGCAACGGCACCAACCCGATGGCCGTGCCCTTCCTGGACAACGGCCTGGCGGTGGTGAGCAAGGCCAACGCCGACGACTTCTACTGGGACAAGTACCTCGCGCGCCGGGGCACCAAGGGAATCGGCGAGTGAGTGAGCAAGACGCAATGAGCGCCCTGCTCCAGTTGCGTGGCATCAGCAAGCGCTTCGGCGCTTCGCGCGCGCTCACGGGCGTGGACTTCTCGCTGCAGCGCGGCGAAATCCACGCGCTGTGCGGCGAGAACGGCGCGGGCAAGTCCACGCTGATGAACATCATCGACGGCATCCACCAACCCGACGAGGGCAACATCGCGCTCGACGGGCAGCAGGTGGTCATCGACGGCCCGGCGCATGCCATGCGCCTGGGCATCGGCCTGGTGCACCAGGAGATCGCGCTGTGCGGCGACGCCACCGTGGCCGAGAACATCTTCATGCCGGAAATCAACGCCGGCAAGCACGCGTGGATGAACTACGCAAGCCTGAACGCACGCGCCGCCAAGGTGCTGCAGCGCTTGGGCCAGCACATCGACCCCGCGTGCCTGGTGAAGGACCTGAGCATTTCCACGCAGCAGCTCATCGAGATCGCCAAGGCGCTCACGCTGGACTGCAAGGTGCTCATCCTCGACGAGCCCACCGCCGCCCTCACCGACAACGAATCGGCCGCGCTCTTCAAGGTGCTGCACGACCTGCAGGCGCAGGGCATCGGCATCATCTACATCAGCCACCGCATGGCCGAGATCTTTGCGCACTGCACGCGCGTGACGGTGCTGCGCGACGGGCGCAACGTGCACAGCGGCCCGCTGGCCGAGCTGGACGCCGACGGCCTGGTGCGCCGCATGGTCGGGCGCGACCTGGGCAATTACTACCCGCCCAAGCAGCACGACGCCACGCACGGTGAGCCGGTGCTCGAAGTGCGCGACATTGCCGACGGCGAACGTGTGCACGGCGTCTCCTTCACCGTGAGGCGCGGCGAGATTCTGGGCATTGCGGGCCTCATGGGCGCCGGGCGCAGCGAGCTGGCCGAAACAGTGTGCGGCCTGCGACCGGCCACGCGCGGCACGGTGCGCCTGCGCGGCAAGGCACTGCGCATTCGCAAGTACAGCGACGCGCTGCGAGAAGGCATCGCCTACCTCAGCGAAGACCGCAAGGCGGCCGGCGTGTACCTGGACCTGCCCATTGCACAGAACATCGCCTCGATGGCGTTGAAGCGCGTGAGCTCGCGCTTCGGCCTGCTGCAGCGCGCGGCCGAGCACAAGCTGGCGGTGGAGCTGGGCGCCAAGCTCAGGCTGAAGTCCGACGGGGTGGACATCGACGTGGCCAGCCTGTCGGGCGGCAACCAGCAGAAGGTGGCCATTGCCAAGCTGCTGGCGACCAACCCGTCGGTGCTGCTGATGGACGAGCCCACGCGCGGCGTGGACGTGGGCGCCAAGTCGGAGATTCATCACATCCTGCGCGAGCTGGCCAGCCAGGGCGTGGGCGTGGTGGTGATCTCTTCGGAGCTGCCCGAAATCATCGGGCTGTGCGACCGCGCCCTGGTGATTCGAGACGGCCGCTTGGCCGGTGAAGTGCAAGACGACGACATGACGGAAGAGGCCCTGCTGCGGCTGGCCTCCGGACTTTGCGAACAGGAAACAGCATGAACTACCCGGCACAACTCGACGCGGGCGCCAGCACGGCAGGCCTTGCGCCCTTGCAGCAAGGCGGCGGCACCGTGAACCCCACACACAAGCCCGCCAACAAGCTCACCAGTATGCGCGAGATGGGCCTGCTGCTCATCATCGCCGTGCTGTGCGTGGGCATGAGCTTTGCCTCGCCCTACTTCCTGACCTGGGACAACGTGCGCGCGATGCTGCTGTCGTTTTCCATCGAGGGCATCGTGGTGGTGGGCATGACCATTCTGCTGATCGTGGGCGGCATCGACCTGTCGGTGGGCTCGGTGGTGTGCTTTGCGATGGTGGTGACGGGCAAGCTGTTTCTCATGGGCCTGGACCCATGGACGGCCGGGCTCATTGCCATTGCCGCGAGCGCGGGCGTGGGCGCCCTCATTGGCGGGTGCGTCACGCGCATCGGGCTGAACCACTTCATTGCGTCGCTGGCGTTCATGGTGATCGTGCGCGGGCTGTGCCTGGCGCTCACACAGGGCACGCCGCAGTCGCTGTTCTCGCTGCCGGCGGAGTTCAAGTTCATCGGCCAGGGCACGCTGTTCGGCGTTCCGGCCGTGATCCTGATCTTCGTGGCGATCGTGGTCATCAGCGACTTCGTGCTGCGCCGCTCCACGCTGCTGCGCCGCGTGTTCTACACGGGCAGCAACGAGAAGGCCGCGCTGTACTCGGGCATTCGCGTGGGCAACGTGAAGTTCTGGGTCACGGTGCTGTGCTCGGCCTCGGCCGGCCTGGCGGGCGTGATCTACACCGCGCGCTTCGGCGCCGCCACGCCCACCTTCGGCGTGGGCATGGAACTGAACGTGATTGCCGCCGCGGTGATCGGCGGCGCCAGCCTGAAGGGCGGCTCGGGCACGGTGCTGGGCGCCGTGCTGGGCCTGGCGCTGCTGTCGGTGGTGACCAGCTCGCTGATCCTGCTGGACGTGTCGCCTTACTGGCAGGACGTGATCAAGGGCCTCATCCTGCTCGCGGCCGTGACCATCGACCACATCATGAACACCCGAAAGACCAAGCGATGAACGCAACCATGAAGAAGACCACCCTGGGCCCCTCGGGCATCGAATGTTCGGCCATCGGCCTGGGCACCTGGGCCATGGGCGGCTGGATGTGGGGCGGCGGGGACAACGCCGCCGCCGTGCTGGCCATCCAGGCCTCGCTGGACGCCGGCGTGACGCTGATCGACACCGCACCGGCCTACGGGCTGGGCCGCGCCGAAAGCATCGTGGGCACCGCGCTGAAAGGCCGGCGCCACGAGGCCGTCATCGCCACCAAGTGCGGGCTGGTGTGGCACACGCAACAAGGCACGCACTTCTTCGAAGAAGACGGCCACCCGGTGTACCGCTACCTGGGCCGCGAGTCGATCATTCACGAGGCCGAAGAAAGCCTCAAGCGCCTGCAGACCGACTACATCGACCTGTACATCACGCACTGGCAGGACAGCACCACGCCGGTCGAAGAGACCATGGCCACGCTGCTGGAGCTCAAGAAGCAGGGAAAGATCCGCGCCATCGGCGTGAGCAACGTGAGCCCCGAGACGCTGGCCGAGTACCTGCAATACGGCCCGGTCGACGCGGCGCAGGAGCGCTACAGCCTGATCGACCGCGAGATCGAGCAGACGCTGGTGCCGCCGTGCGCCGCGCACAACGTGGCGGTGCTGGGCTATTCGTCGCTGGCGCTGGGCCTGCTGGCCGGCCCCATCGACCCCGCGCGCCAGTTCACCGGCGACGACCAGCGCGCCGGCAACCCGCGCTTCAGCACGCAGAACCGCGCGAAGCTCAAGGCCTTCTTCGAAGCGCTGGAGCCGCTGCGCACGCAGCTCGAATGCTCGTTCGGCCAACTCATGATTGCGTGGACGCTGGCGCGCGGCAGCGTGCAGGTGGCGCTGTGCGGCGCGCGCGTGAGCAAGCAGGCCGTGGAGAACGCGGCCGCCGGCGCGGTGCACTTGCACGAAGACGCGCTGCAACTCATCGATGCCGCAGCGGGCAAGCACCTGCACGCGCTGGCCTGACCCCCTTCACCCTCAACACAAGGAGCTCTTTCGTATGTCGAAGGACAAGACCGCACGCCTGAACCGGCTGCTGAACAACGGGCGCTGCCTGGACATCGCGCTCGACCACGGCGTGTGCAACGAGCCCTCGTTCCTCAACGGGCTGGAAGACATGCCCGCCATCGTCGAGAAGCTGGTGGCCGCGGGCCCCGACGCATTGCAGCTCAACCACGGACAGGCCGACCTGCTGCAAGACCGCCCGGGCCGCAACAAGCCCGCGCTGGTGCAGCGCATCGACATGGGCAACCCCTACAACGCCACCGCGCACCGCGTGATGTGGGCGCTGTTGCAGAACGAGCACGACCCGGTGCTGCCGGCCGTGCAGCGCGACGCCGCCTGCGTGGTGGTGAACCTGTTCATGCTGCCGGACGAGCCCGACCTGTTTCGCCAGTGCGTGCAGAACATCGCGCGTGTGCGCGCCGACTGCGACCGCTACGGCATGCCGCTGATGATCGAGCCGCTGGTGATGCGCCCGCACAGCGAGCAAGGCGGCTACATGGTCGACGGCGACGCAGAGAAGATCGTCACGCTCGTGCGCCTGGCGCGCGAGATGGGCGCCGACATCGTCAAGGCCGACCCCACCACCGACCCCGCCGAGTTCCACCGCGTGGTGCAGGCCGCGCGCTGCCCCGTGCTCGTGCGCGGCGGCGGGCGCGAAGACCTGCAGCAGGTGTTCGCGCGCTCGCGCGTGCTGATGGACCAGGGCGCGGTGGGCATGGTGTACGGACGCAACGTGTACCAGCACGCCAACCCGTCGGCGGTGGTGGAGGCACTGATGGCCATGATCCACCGCGGCGCCAGCGCCGCGGCGGCGTGGGACATCTACGAATCGGGCGGCGCGGCGACCTAGCAGCCGTCGAAAAAAGAGGTGGGAGAGGCTGTACGGCCGGCGGCGGACTCGTCGCCGGCCGGGGTGCGCCCTGCGCGCTCGCTTTCGACAAGTGAACCTTGCACAACAACCTGGAGGCGACGATGAAGATCCGGTATTACCTGATGGCGTTGATGGTGCCCTGCGTCACATTGCTGACGCATGCGGCAATCACCGGGGTCAGTCCGATGACGACCCTCGACAACATGGCGTCGGCGGTTTCCGCGGCCGTCGCCGACCCGCTCCCGTTGCAGGGCCCGGGCCTGGGCAACCTCACCTACACCTCGGCGGAGCTGTTCAAGCCGGTGTCGATGATCACCAGCCCGGCGCACCCGCTCGACCCGGCGCACAGCGCCGCCTACGAGTCGCGCGAGGTGCCGGCCACGTACCCGGGCCGCAAGGACTACGGCATGAACGCCGGCATCATGATCAACGGCTACTTTCTCACCTCGTTCGCACCCGACAGCGGCCTCGGCCCGGGCGGCTTCCTGCTGTACGACGTGTCGAACCCGCGCCAGATCCAGCTGGTCAAGAAGATCTACGAGCCCGAGGCGCGCACCAAGGAGTTTCGCGAAACCCACTCCTTCGGCACCGCCAAGATCGGCGGCAAGACCTACGTGGTGCTGCCCAGCATCTACGGCGTCGAGTTCTGGGACTTCACCGACATCAACGACATCAAGCAGGTGAAAAAGCTCGCGCTGCCCGGCGTGAACGCCGGCGACTATGAAGACGTGAGCTGGCAGCTCTGGTGGCAGGCGCCCTATCTGTACGTGGCGTCGGCGGGCCGGGGCATCTTCATCGTCGACGCGCACGACCCGGCCAACGCGGTCGTCGCCAACCGCGGCGCCGGCAAGCCCAACCCGGTGCCCACCGGCGAGCTGGGCAACTTTCGCGTCGGCCCGATCTTCACCATGGGCAACACCATGGTGCTGACCGCGATGGAAAGCAACGGCGGCTTCTCCAGCCTGGACATTTCCGACCCGCTCAACCCCAAGGTGCTGGACGCCATCGTCGGCAGCACGCCCTTCTACTACGCCACCTGCTTCGACGGGCGCAACCTGCACGCGTCCGCCCGCAACGCCGGCGCCAGGATGTACAGCTACGACCTGAGCGACCGCACGCACTTCGTCGCGGAAGACAACCGGCTGGTCATCGACGAGCAGCTGTACTGCGCCACGCAGGACAACTACGTCATCCAGGGCGCGCAAACGCGCATCCACAAGGTCGATGTGAGCAATCCGCTGAACCATGTGGAGGTGGGCCGCGGCAGCATCCTGCGCGAGGACGACCCGAACTTCACGCACTCCGACAACGGCCAGGTCGCGATGTTCGGCAACCTGGTGTTCGTGGGCAACGACCACGGCTCTGGCAGCGGCTTTGTCGTGCATGCGGTGGACCCCGACACCACCAAGCCCGAGGTCAAGCAGGTCTCGCCCGCCAACGGTGCGAAGCAGCAGGCGCTGACCTCGCGCATCGGCCTGGGCATGACCGACAACATCCGGCCCGAGAGCGTGAACGCCAACACCTTCATCGTGCGCCCGGTGGGCGGCAACACGCTGGCGGGCACCTACAGCGTGCAGCTGGGCATCGTCAACTTCTCGCCCGACGTTCCGCTTTCGCCCGGCACCAGCTACGAGGTGTTCCTGCCGGCCAACGGCATGAAGGACTATGCGGGCAACGCCATTGCCGCCGACTACAGGTCGACCTTCAACACCGGCAACGCGACCGACATCAACCTGATGCACTACTGGCCGCTGGCGGGCAACCTGGGCGACCCGATCGGCAGCAACAACGGCACGCCGGGTTCGGACGCGTTCGAGAGCATCGGCCTGAACTTTGCGAACCGCACGGCGGGCGTGCCGCTGAAGAACGATTCGGTCGCCACCGTGCTGGGCAGCACCGCGTCGCTGAGCTTCTACATGAAGACCACGCAGGCCGGCGGCGCCAACGCATGGAGCGCCCCGGGCATCTTCGGGCGCGACCAGGCCAGCGGCACGGACGACGTGTTCTGGGGCTGGCTGGACAGCGGCGGGCGCATCAAGCTGTCGGTGGGCAACGACGCCGGCACCACCTCCACCGCGGTGGTGAACGACGGCGCCTGGCACCACGTGGTGCTCACGCGCGACGCGGCCTCCGGCGCGCAGGCCGTGTACGTCGACGGCGTGAAGACCACTTCCGCCGGGCTCACGGGCAACAAGGGCCTGACGAACAAGTTCAACCTGCTGGGGCAGATACAAGGCAACGCCGCGCTCTTCAAGGGCACGCTGGCGGAGGTGCGCGTGTACGGCCGCGTGCTGAGCGACGCCGAGGTGACCACGCTGCGCGGCCAGGCCGTCATCGGCGACCCCGGCATCGGCGGCGGGCCGAAGGTCGTCAACGGCCAGGTGGTGTTCAACCCGGCCACGCTGGGCAGCGGCGGTGCGCAGTACCGCTGGAACCTTGGCAACGGCACGCAGACCGCTTTCTCGAACCAGCCGAACTACACCTACACCTACGCGACCCCCGGCCACTACACGGTGACGCTGACGGTGAAGGACGCGAGCGGACGCGAGACCTTCTACACCTACAACCTCACCGTGATCGCACCGGTCACGGCGCAGGCACCGACGCACACCACCAACATCGCGGGCGATGCCACCTCGGTGTATTCGGTCAACCCCGACAGCGGCACGGTCGCCGCCATCGACGCGCAGACGCTGGCCAAGCGCTGGGAGACGCGCGTGGGCGACGAGCCCAAGACGCTGGCCGTGGGCCCCGACGGGCGCATCTGGGTCGCGGTGCAGGGCGAAGACAAGCTGGTGGCGCTCAACGCGGCCGACGGCACCGTCTCGGCCACGGTGCCGCTGGCGTACGGCAGCGGCCCCTACGGCGTGGCCTTCACGCCCGACCGCACCAAGGGCCTGTTGACGCTGGAGAGCAAGTCGGTGCTGATGAGCTTCGACCCCGGCAGCGGCGCCACCACGGGCGCGGTGTCGCTGGACGGCAACCTGCGCGGCATTGCGGTCGCCGCCAACTCGCAGCTGGCCTACGTGACGCGCTTCAAGTCGAAGATGACGGGCGGCCAGCTGCACAAGGTGAACCTGCAGAGCATGAGCGCCATGAGCACCATCGCGCTGCCGGTGGACACCACCACGGTGGACACCGAGAGCCGTGCGCGCGGCGTGGCCAACTACCTGAGCCAGGTGGTGATCTCGCCGGACGGCACGCGGGCGGTGCTGCCTTCGAAGAAGGACAACATCGTGCGCGGCAAGTTCAGGGACGGCAACAACCTGGAGCACGACAAGACGGTGCGGTCCATCCTGTCGCAGGTCGACCTGCAGGCGGCGGCGGAGGTGTTTGCCGAGCAGATCGACTTCGACGACCGCGCACCGGCGCGCGCCGCGCTGTTCACGCCGGCGGGCGACTATCTGTTCGTGGCGCAGATGGAGGGCAACCGCGTGGCCATCGTCGATCCGTACAGCCGCACGGTGCGCGGAGAGATCAACGCCAGCAGCGCGCCGCACGGCCTGTACCTGGACGCGACGCGCAAGCGCCTGTTCGTGAACAACTTTTTGGCGCGCTCGGTGTCGGTGCACGACGTGGCGCTGGTGCTCACGTCGGAGTCGGCCGCGCCGACCTTTCTGCAGAACGTGTCGACGGTGGCGCAGGAGCCGATGTCGGATGCGGCGCTGCGCGGCAAGCAGGTGTTCTACAACGCGGCCGACCGGCGCATGAGCAAGGACAACTACATCTCCTGCGCGAGCTGCCACGCGGACGCCGGCGACGACGGCATGGTGTGGGACTTCACCCAGCGCGGCGAGGGCCTGCGCCGCACCATCACCCTGATGGGGCGGCGCGGCATGGGCCACGGCAACCTGCACTGGACGGCCAACTTCAACGAGCTGCAGGACTTCGAAAACGACATCCGCAACGAGTTCGGCGGCACCGGCTTTCTGACGAACGCGGACTTCACGGCCACGTCCGATCCGCTCGGGTCGCCCAAGGCCGGCAAGAGCGCACAGTTGGACGATCTGGCGGCCTACCTCACGTCGTTGAACAAGTACATGCGCAGCCCGGCGCGTGCGGCGGACGGCAGCCTGAGCGTGGACGCGGCGCGGGGCCAGGCGCTGTTTGCTTCGGCGCAGTGCGTGACCTGCCACACCGGCGCGACCTTCCGCGACGGGGTGCGGCATGACGTGGGCACCATCCAGCTCTCATCGGGCAAGGGCATCAACCAGCCGCTGGCGGGCGTGGGCTTCGACACGCCCACGCTGCTGGGCAGCTGGAACACGGCGGCGTTCTTTCACAACGGGCAGGCGGCCACGCTGCAGGACGTGCTGGCCAGCGGGCACGGCAATGCCAGCAGTCTGCCGGCCGCCGACGTGGTGGCGATTCGCGAGTACGTGCGCTCGCAGGACAGCGACCCGACGCCGACGATCACGCGCATCCGTTCGAACCTCAACCCGACGATGTGCGTGAACATCAAGGCGGTGTCGACGGCGAGCGGCGCGCTGGCGGTGCAGTGGCCGTGCGGCAACGCGAACAACGAGAAGTTCACGGTGACGAGCCTGCCCGGTGGCTATGTGCAGTTCAAGGCCGAGCACAGCGGGCTGTGTCTGGCGCAGAACGGCACTGCGGCGACGAATGCGCCGGTGGTTCAGTTGGCCTGTTCGGCGGGCGACACGACGCAGTGGAGCCTGGTGGGCAACTCGCTGAAGAACCGCGCCTCGGGGTCGTGTCTGGACGTGCCTGGCAGCGCGACCGCGCAGGACACGGCGCTGATCACCTGGACCTGCAACGGGGGCACCAACCAGGGTTGGACGCAGTTGCCTTAGCAACCGGTTTTTGGTTGGTTCACGGCCGTGCAGGGGACCCGTTTGGGTTTTCTGCACGGTTTTTTTGTGTGGTGCTGCTGCTCTTGGCGCTGCTGCTGTTCAGGGCGCGTGCACAGGCCGCCGGGTACTCCCCTCCGCGAATGTCCCCCGGGGCTGCGCCCCTCCTCCTTTATTTCGCTGCGGGGAGCACCCGACGCCCTGTGCACATGGACACGCTCTGGGTGCTCGCTGATCAACAACCGCTCTGACCAACAACCGCTCTGTTGGTGTGCGGCTGATCAACCAGTGCTCTGAACTCGCTCACGTCGATGGGGTGCCTTGCGCAGCGAAATAAAGGAGGAGGCCGCAGGCCGGGGGACATTCGCGGAGCAAGGCACCCCGTCGGCGTGAGCGCCGCCCTGAACTGAAACGTACCAAACCACATCACCTCCCACGTCATGGACCCCACGCACCCGGTGCGGGAAAGTACCTCCATCGATCAACCCACCAGGAGAAAACACCATGACCGGCTTCAACATCCTTCCCCTCGCAGTCGCCCTGCTGATCGGCATCGCCGCACTCGGTTCGTGCCTTGGCATCGGGCTGGTCGGGCAGAAGTTTCTGGAAAGCACCGCGCGCCAACCCGAAATGGTCGACACGCTGCAGACCAAGTTCTTCCTGATCGCAGGCGTGACGGACGGCGCCTTCATCATCGCGACCGGCATCGGCCTGTGGTTCGCCACCGCTAACCCCTTCGGCTGAACACGGTTCCGGGCCCCTGAAAGCACCCCGGCAAAGAGGGCCTCCGCACCAGGAAGTGACACGACCCACTGGCACCATTCGTGCTAGCACCGTTGACACCGAATTGTTTATGGTTAAAGTATTTAGCTATCAACGGTTCGATGTCGCCGGTGCCGCGCAAAGCGGTGCCGGCGCGTCGTTTCACCCTTCCTCTGCCGGAGAACCCATGAGCCAACTGTCCCCGAAGTCGCCCGCGCTGCCGCGCACCCTGCTCTCGCTGCTGCTGTGCGGCGCGGCCCTTGGCACCTCGCTGTCGGCCATGGCCGCACCGGTGAAGGTGGGCCTGGCCCTCGACATCTCAGGGCCATTCGCGGCGCTGGGCGCCGAGGCGCGCGACGGCTTCGCGCTGGGCATCAAGCAACTGGGCGGCAAGCTCGGCGGGCAAGACGTGGAGTTCATCCAGGCCGACATGGCCGGCAGCCCCGACCAGGCCAAGCAGCTGGTCGACCGCATGGTTCAGCGCGACAAGATCGACATCTTCAGCGGCCCCATCGGCTCCAACGTGGCGCTGGCCGTGGGCCCCACGCTGTTCAACGCCAAGGTGCCCTACCTGTCGGCCAACGCCGGCCCGAGCCAGTTCGCGGGTGCGCAGTGCAATGCGTACTTCTTCGGCACCGCCTACCAGAACGACCAGTTCCACGAGGCCGCCGGCAAGTTCGCGCAAGACCGCGGCTTCAAGAAGATCGTGCTGATCGCCCCCAACTACCCCGCCGGCAAGGACGCGCTGGGCGGCTTCAAGCGCCAGTTCAAGGGCCAGGTGGCCGACGAGCTCTACACCAAGCTCGGCCAGATCGACTACGCCGCCGAGCTCGCGCAGTTGCGCGCGGCCAAGCCCGACTCGATCTACTTCTTTCTGCCCGGTGCGATGGGCATCAACTTCATCAAGCAGTTCGTGGGCGCGGGCCTGTCGAAAGACATCACGCTGGTCACCAGCGGCTTCTCGGCCGACGAGGACGTGATCGGCGCCGTGGGCGATCCGATGCTGGGCCTGTTCAACACCTCGCACTGGGCGCACGACCTGGACAACGCGGCCAACAAGTCTTTTGTGGCGGCGTTCCGCAAGGAATACAACGGCCGCTATCCGTCGGTGTACGCGGCGCAGGCCTATGACGCGATCCTGGCGATGGACGCGGCCGTGAAGCAGTCGGGCGGCAACGCGCAGAACCGCGAGGCCGTGGTGGCCGCGCTGAAGAAGGCCAACTACGCGTCGACGCGCGGCAATTTCAAGTACGCGAACAACCACTTTCCGATCGAAAACTTCTACCTGCGCGTGGTCGGCAAGGACGCACAGGGCAAGGTCACCAACAAGCTGATCAACACGGTGCTGACCAACTACGGCGACAGCTACGCCGACAAGTGCCAAATGAAGTGACTCGCCCCCAGGCTTCGCGGCACTTCGTGTCCGCTTCTCCTTCCCCCTACCGGGGGCAACACCTGAGGCCCGGCAGAGCCGGTTCCTCGGTGTTTCTTGAATGAAATGCGGGCAAACCTGTTGATGTTATGAGTGGAATTCTTGTTCTCGAGCAGCTGCTCAACGGCCTCGGCTACGGGCTGATGCTGTTCCTGCTGGCCGCGGGGCTCACGCTGGTGTTCGGCATCATGGACGTGCTGAACCTCGCGCATGGCTCGCTGTTCATGGCGGGTGCCTATGTGGCGGCCGAGGCGCACACGCGCACCGGGTCGTTCACCGCGGCCATCGTCATTGCGGTGGCGGTCACGGTGGTGGTGGCGCTGCTGCTCGAAGTGCTGCTGATGCGCCGCCTCTACACACGCGACCACCTCGCGCAGGTGCTCGCCACCTTCGGCGTGATCCTGGTGGCCGACGACATCGTGAAGATGGTGTGGGGCCCGTCGCCGGTGATGGCACCGACGCCGGCCGCGCTGTCAGGGCCCATCGAGCTGATGGACGGCCTGCCCTACCCGGCCTACCGCCTGGTCATCCTGGCGGGCGGCCTGCTGGTGGCGTTGGCGCTGTACCTGCTGGTGAACCACACGCGCATCGGCATGCGGGTGCGCGCGGGCGCCTCCGACCGGCCGATGGCCGAGCTCATGGGCGTGCGCGTGGGCCGCATCTTCAACGGCGTGTTCTTGCTGGGTGCGGCGCTGGCCGCGCTGGCAGGCGCGCTGATGGGGCCGATCGTGGCGGTGCAGGTCGGCATGGGTGAAGCCATCCTGATCCCGGCGCTGGTGGTGCTGGTGATCGGGGGCATCGGTTCGGTGCGCGGCGCCTTCGTGGCCGCACTGCTGGTGGGCGTGGTCGACACCGTGGGGCGCGCCTTTGTGCCGATGCTGCTGCGTGCCACGCTGCCGCCGGCCACCGCGGCCGACCTGGGCCCGCTGTTCGCCGAAGTCGCGATGTATGCGCTGATGGTGGTGGTCTTGATCTTCCGGCCCTCGGGGCTTTTCTCGGCGCGCGCATGAAGCCTTCTCTTTTCTCTTCACGCTCCATCGGCGTCGGCCTGCTCTTCGTGCTGCTGGCGGCGTTTCCGCTGGTGGCGCCGCTGTTCGGGCTCGAGTTCTACATCGGCTTTGTGCGGCGCGTGCTCATCGTGGCGCTGGCCGCGGCCAGCCTGAACTTCATCCTCGGCTTCGGCGGCATGGTGGCGCTGGGGCATGCGGGCTTCATCGGCATGGGGGCGTACACGGTGGTGGCGCTCAGCGACGCGGGCGTGGTGTCGGGCTGGCTGCTGTGGCCGGCCGCGGCCCTTGTCGCGGGCCTGGTGGCCGCGCTGATCGGCACGGTGGCGCTGCGCACGCGCGGCGTGTACTTCATCATGACCACGCTGGCCTTCGCGCAGATGCTGTACTTCGTGGTGGTGTCGCTGCGCAAATACGGCGGCGACGACGGCTACACACTCATGAGCCGCCCTACGCTGCTGCCGGGGCTGGACCTGGGCAACGAGTCGACCTTCTACTGGGTGGTGCTGGTGGTGGTGGCGCTGGCGCTGGGCTGGCTGCACCGCGCGACGCAATCGCGCTTCGGCCATGCGCTCATGGGCATTCGCGACAACGAGACACGCATGCGCGCGCTGGGCTATCCGGTGCTCCGCCTGCAGCTGGTGGGCTTTGCCATTGCGGGCGCCATCGCGGGCCTGGCCGGTGCGCTGCTGGCCGGCGGCAACGGGTTCGTGAGCCCGGCCACCATGCACTGGACGCAGTCGGCCACGCTGCTGGTGATGGTGGTGATCGGCGGGCTCGGCCGCAGTTGGGGCGGGCCGGTGGGCGCCGTGGTCTGGCTGGTGCTGGAAGAAGCGCTGAAGCAGCACACCGAGCACTGGCACATGCCGCTGGGGCTGCTGCTGATTGCGGTCGCGCTGTGGGCACCCAAGGGGTTGGCCGCGCTGTACAAGCGCCGCTTGCCCCTCACCCCAACCCTCTCCCCCGAGGGGCGAGGGAGCAAGACGACCGGGCCAGGGAGCAAGCCATGAGCCTTTTCAGAATCGAAGGGTTGGTCAAGCGCTTCGGCGGCCTGCTGGCGACCGACCATGTGAACCTCACGGTCGAGCGCGGCGAAGTGCATGCGCTGATCGGGCCGAACGGCGCGGGCAAGACCACGCTGGTGAACCTCATCACCGGGCTGCTGAAGGCCGACGCCGGCCGCCTGCTGCTCGACGAGCGCGACATCACCGCGCTGAAGGACCACCAGCGCGTGGCCGCCGGCATGTCGCGCTGCTTTCAGGTGACGCGCGTGTTCCCCAAGGAAACCGTGCACGACAACCTGATGCTCGCCGCGCAAGCGCATGCGGGCAGCAGCCTGCGCTTCATGGCGCCGCGCGCCAAGGAACGCGACCTGATCGATCGCGCCGTGGCGCTGGCCGACCGCGTGGGCCTGGGCAGCGAGCGCGAGCGCATCGCGGGCACGCTGCCGCACGGCGCCCAGCGTGCGCTGGACGTGGCGCTGGCGCTGGCGGCCGAGCCCAAGCTGCTGCTGCTCGACGAGCCGATGGCGGGCATGGGCCCGGACGAATCGGCGCGCATGGTGGAGCTGATCGAGTCGCTGCGCGCATCGATGGCCATCCTGCTGATCGAACACGACATGGACGCGGTGTTCCGCCTGGCCAACCGACTCACGGTGCTGGTGCAGGGCAAGGTGCTGATGAGCGGCACGGCCGAAGAAGTGCGGGGACACCCCGACGTACAGGCCGTGTACCTGGGCACCGAAGCGGAAGGCCATTCATGAGCGGCGCGAACCCCACATTGCTGGAAGCCAAATCCATCGAGGCCGGCTACGGCGCCAGCCAGGTGCTGTTCGGCATCGACATCGACATCCGACCCGGCGAAGTGCTCGCCCTGCTCGGGCGCAACGGCATGGGCAAGAGCACCTTGCTGAAGGTGCTGACCGGCACGCTCTCGCCGATGCGCGGCAGCGTGCACTTCGACGGCACGGCCATCGGCGGCCACAAGCCCGACGCCATTGCGCGGCGCGGCGTGGCCATCGTGCCCGAAGGGCGGCATGTGTTTCCCAACCTCAGCGTGGACGAGCACCTGCGCGCCTTCGCACGGCCACGACCGGGCAGCGCGCCGCGCTGGACGAGCGAAGCGCTGTACGGGCTGTTCCCGCGCCTTGCGGAGCGCAAGGCCAACGCGGGCAACCAGCTCTCGGGCGGCGAGCAGCAGATGCTGGCCATTGCACGAGCGCTGTCGACGCACCCGCGCCTGTTGATCCTCGACGAAGCCACCGAAGGCCTGGCCCCGGTGATCCGCGAAGAAATCTGGAACTGCATTGCCACGCTCAAGGCCGAGGGCGAGGCGATTCTGGTGGTCGACAAGTACGTGCAGCGCCTGATGCCGCTGGCCAACCGCCATGTGATCCTGGAGCGCGGGCGCGTGGTGTGGCAAGGCGACTCGGCCGCGCTGGACGCGGACCGCTCGCTGTGGACGCGGTACCTGGGTGTGTAGCAAAGAGCCTTTGAAGCCGCGGCTTCAAAGGCTTTCGTCGTCCTCCGTCCGCAGCAGATCGATCTGCGCCTTCATCCTTGCTTTGTCCGATTCGTAGAAGACGGGCGGAATGAGGAGCCATGCACGGCGACCGCCGCGCAGGCGCACCGGGATGCGGTCATGTGACAGCGTGTCTTCCGTGGACGGCTCCGGTGCGGCAGCGGTGGAAGGCACTTGCTGCGCCGACGGTATCGGGGACAACGGCTCTGCCACGGATGCGCGTTCCGAATCCGGCGTTGACCGCGCGTTGAAAGCCGGCACCGACGGTTCGACTGCATCGGAAACGACCGCCGCGGGCGTATCGAAATAGCGCGCGAAGTCCACGGACGGCCCGAGCACGCCGACCAGCGGACGATGCAGTCCACCTCATCCGACTTGCTGCCCGTGCTGTTGGCCCGCGTGGTCGTGTTCGCGTTGCAAGCCGGCGGCCACGTGAATTGCACGGCCGGATTCGTGAGCGACAGCACCGCAGGCCGGACCGGCGAGGCAGCGTAGCCGAACCGGCCGGCGGTGAAGTTCGTGCTGCCGCCCCGTGCGGGCCTCGCCCGTCAGTCGTGCGTGGCGTCCAGTTGCAGCATCAGGCCGCGGCTCGCGGCGTTCATGCCCACCACGTCCACCGCGCTGCCGTGCTTGCGCAGCCGCTCGACCACCTTCTTCAGCGCGGCCACCGCCGTCACGTCCCAGAAGTGCGCCTGCGACACGTCGATGCGCACCGGCGCGCCGCCGATCTCGCGCACGTCGAAGGCGTCCACCAGCATGTCGGCGGAGGCGAAGAACACCTGGCCGGTGACGCGGTAGACGCGCTCGCCGCCTTCTTCCTGCGGCGCATGCACCTGCAGCAGCCGCGCCACCTTGAACGTGAAGAACACGCCGCTCAGCATCACGCCCACGGCCACGCCGGCGGCCAGGTTGTCGGTGGCCACGGTGACCGCCACCGTCGCGAGCATCACCGCGCTGGACATGCGCGGGTGCCGCACCATCGCGCGCAGCGAGCCCCAGTCGAAGGTGGAGGCCGACACCATCACCATGATGGCCACCAGCGCCGCCACCGGCACCTGCGACACCCAGGGCTTGAGCAGCACCATCAGGATCAGCAAAAACGCGCCCGCGAACAGCGTCGACAGCCGCCCGCGCCCGCCGTAGCGCACGTTGCTCACGGTCTGGCCGATCATTCCGCAGCCGGCGATGCCGCCGAAGAAGCTGGCTGCCACGTTGGCCACGCCCAGGCCGCCGCATTCGCGGTTCTTGGCGCTCGGCGTGTCGGTGAGTTCGTCGACCACGCTGGCCGTCATGAGCGACTCCAGCAGGCCGACCATCGCAATGGCGAAGGCGGGCAGCGCAATGATGCGCAGCGTGTTCAGCGTGAGCGGCACGTCGGGCAGCGCAAAGGCCGGCAGCGCGCTGGGCAGCTGCCCCAGGTCGGCCACCGTCTTCAGCGGCAGGCCCAGCCAGTCGCCCGCGAGCGTCACCACCACGACACACACCAGCGGCGAAGGCACCGCCGTGGTGAGGCGCGGCAGCAGGTAGATGACGGCCAGCCCGAGCCCCACCATGGCCCAGGTGGCGGTGTTGGCGCCGATGAAGTGCGGCATCTGCGCCGCAAAGATCAGGATGGCCAGCGCATTGACGAAGCCGGTGCGCACCGACGACGACACGAAGCGCATCAGCACGCCCAGGCGCAGCAGGCCGAACACGATCTGCATCGCGCCCGCGAGCACGCCGGCCGCCAGCAGGTAAGGCAGGCCGTGCGAATGCACCAGCGGCGCGGCCACCAGCGCCACCGAGCCGGCCGCGGCCGACACCATGGCCGGCCGCCCGCCCGTGAAAGCGATGACGATGCCGATGACGAAAGAAGCGAACAGCCCGACCGCCGGATCGACACCGGCCACGAAGGCGAAGGCGATGACTTCGGGAATGAGCGCGAAGGTGGCGACGGCGCCGGCCATCAGCTCGCGGGGAATGCTCGGGCACCACTCGGTGCGCAGGCGACTGTGTGGGGAAGACATGAGGAAAAAGGAAAGCAGCCCGCATGCCGCATCGGTGGATGTGCGGCAGTGCGAGGCGGTAGGCAGGACGGCGGGGCCGGCGCGCGGCCCCACGGAGGTTGCGGCGGCCCGGGGCCGCCGCGCGTCACTGCGCCCGCGTCAAGGAGGCGTCGGCCGCGAGCAGCCCGACTGCCGGCGGCGAATGGGAAAGCGGGGCATCCTCGGGCACATGGGGCGCGATTGTAGGCAGCGGCCTTTTCCTGCGCCCGTTGTCAGGCTTCAGACCGAGCGCGTGATGCCGCCGTCCACCCGCAGGTTCTGCCCCGTGATGTAGCCCGCGCCTTCGGACGCGAGGAAGCCGATGACCGCCGCAATCTCGCTGCTCTTGCCGTAGCGGCCCATCGGAATGCGCGAGCGAAACTCGGCCTTCTCGGGCAGGCTGTCGATGAAGCCGGGCAGCACGTTGTTCATGCGCACGTTCTGCGCGGCGTACTTGTCGGCAAAGAGCTTGGTGAAGGCCGCCAGGCCCGCGCGAAACACGCCGGAGGTAGGAAACACCGGGTCGGGCTCGAAGGCGGCGAAGGTCGAGATGTTGATGATGGTGCCGCCGCCCTGCTGCACCATCAGCGGTGCCACCAGGCGCGCGGGGCGCACTGCGCTGAGCAGGTACACGTCCATGCCGCGGTGCCAGTCTTCGTCGCTGATGTCCAAAATGGACGCGCGCGGGCCGTGGCCGGCGCTGTTGACCAGCACGTCGACGCGGCCCCACTGGCGCACGACTTCGTCCACGAGCCGCTTGACGTCGTCGTTCGACTGGTTGGAGCCCGTGACGCCGATGCCCCCGAGCTCGGCGGCCAGCGCCTCGCCCTTGCCCGAGGACGAAAGAATGGCCACGCGAAAGCCGTCGTTCGCCAACTTGCGCGCCGCGGCCGCGCCCATTCCGCTGCCGCCCGCGGTGACGATGGCTACCTTCTGATCTGACATGGTGGAGTTCCTTGGTTCGAATGAACCTCGAATTTAGCCAAGGAATGGATGGGACTGGTGGGGTGCTTGTTCAGGGCTGGTGCTGTTCGGGGCGCGTGCACAGGCCGCCGGGTACTCCCCTCCGCGAATGTCCCCCGGCCTGCGGCCTCCTTCTTTATTTCGCTGCGGGGAGTACCCGACGCCCTGTGCACCTGGGCACGCTCTGCGGTGATCGCGCGATCAACCACTGCTCTGAAAAACGCTCACGCCGATGGTGGGCTTCTTTTCGCGAAATAAAGGAGGAGGCCGCAGGCCGGGGGACATTCGAGAAAAGAAGCACACCGTCGGCGTGAGCGTCGCCCTGAATGCCTCCAGAAACGCAGGCATCGAAAGCAATACCTACTCGCCGATTTCCCAGCGAGGCTTGACGGGAAACGGCGCCGCGTCCTGCAACTGAAACCGCCGCAGTTCCTCGTCCAGCTGCGCCTGAGAGATCAACGACCACACCTGCTCGGCGCGCGCGCGCGGCCCTGACTTGTAGGGCCGTTGTTCGACCGGCAAGCGGCTCAAGGCTTGCAGCCACGCCGCTGTTTCAGCGTCCATGAACGCCGTGACGGCAGCCACGTCGTCAACGACGCGTTCGGCCATTTCGTCGACCGTCAAGTCAAGCTCTTCGAGCCAACTCATGTCCGCAAAAGTCTGCAGCAACTTCGCGCAGACGAAGTCGGAAAACGAAGCGTGCTCGACACGGCTCTCATCGCCGTCGTGCCACACGAATGCCACGCCAACGCCCCCAACGCCATCTTCCAACGGCACCAGGCAATACGCATCGCCCGCGCCCGACTGCGCAAAGGGCAACAAGCGCCGCCCGCCCTGCCACTTCGCGTCGAGCCACTCGTCCAGCGTCTCGGCCGCTTCGGCGGCATCGGTCCACTCAAAGTCGCTGAAGCTCGCCAGCACCGGTGGCCCGCTTGCCAGCAGTTGCGCCAGCAGCGCCGGAATCTCGATGCCCGTGCGGCGCGACAGATCGTCGAAGCCCATCCCGTTCACACCGGCGGCAGCGTGGCCCGCATCGACGCGCGCTGGTTGAACGCATCGAACCACTTCGCGCTGTTCGGTGCCTGGGCGCGCCAGTCGACCGCGGGAAAGCGAAAGTCCATGTAGCCCAGCGCGCAGGCGAAGGCGATGGTGCCGATGTCGACGCGCTCGCCGAACGACGGCGCCGCCGTCTCCAGCCATTCGAGACCGGTGCGCACCTTGGCCAGTTGGCCGTCGGTCCAGTCGGCCCAGCGCAATGGCTCGGGGCGCAGCACGTTCTCGTAGCGCGCGAGCAAGGCGGCGCCGGTCATGCCGTCGGCAAGCGCAAGCTCGGTCAGGCGTGCCCAGCGGTCCGCGCCCTCGGCCGGGAACATGTTGCCGCCGTGCGTGGCGTTCAGGTACTCGCAGATCACGCGGCTGTCGAACAGCACCTGGCCGTCGTCGGTGATGAAAGTGGGCACCTGGCCCAGCGGGTTCTTCGGAATGATGGTGGCGTCGCGCGCCACCGGGCCGGCGGCGCTCGGCAGTTTCTCGATGCGCTCGGCCACGCCGAGCTCATGCGCCACGACCATGCACTTGCGCACGAAGGGGGATGCGGGGGAGAAGAAGATTTGCATGAAGGAACGAAGCCTCGTCGTGGTTGTTACTTACTTGCGGCGGATGCGCAGCATTCCCTCTTGCGCGGCCGACGCCACCAGCCGCCCATCCAGGGTGTAGAGGCTGCCGCGGCACAGGCCGCGCGCGCCGCCGGCGCTGGGCGAATCGAGCACGTACAGCAGCCAGTCGTCCAGGCGGAAATCGCGGTGGAACCACATCGCGTGGTCCAGGCTGGCCGGGCGCACCTGGCCGCTCATGAAGCTCAGGCCGTGCGGCAGCATCGCTGCGCGCAGCAGGCCGTGGTCGGAGGCGTAGGCCAGCAGCGCGCGGTGCACCATCGGGTCGTCGGGCAGCGGCGCGATGGCGCGCATCCAGATGGCGCTCTGCGCCGAGGTGGGGCGGATCTCCGGCGCAATCAGGTCTTCGGGGTCGACGCGGCGGTACTCGATGCCGTGCGGCTGAATCGCCTTGCTGCGCCAGGGCTCGGGCAGGCGATCGCCCAGTGCGATGCGCTGGTCGAGTTCGGTGACGAGGCCGTCGGGGCCAGCCACTTCGGGCATGTCGAACTGGTGCTCCACGCCGTCGTCCACGGTCTGGAACGAGGCCGACATTTCAAAAATGATGCGCTCCTGCTGGCGCGCCACCACGTGGCGGGTGGTGAAGCTGCGCCCGTCGCGCACGCGGTCCACGCTGTATTCGATGGGCGCATGCTCGCCCGGCAGCAGGAAGTAGGCGTGCATGGAATGCACCGGGCGCTCGGCGCCCACGGTGAGGCTGGCGGCCATCAGCGATTGGCCCAGCACCTGGCCGCCAAAGACGGCGGGGGTGCCGATGTCCTCGCTCTGGGCCAGGAAGCGGTCGCCGCCCAGGGGCTCGAGCTGCATGAGCGCGACGAGTTCGTCGACAAGGTGGGAAGCGGTGGCGGGGTCGATGGTCATCGGGGGCAGTCAGGGCAAACAGAAAAGCAACCCTGAACCATAGCAAAGGCCGGGCCCGTGGGCTGTCGCGGGGCGGTCAGCCCTTTCCGTGCTCTCTTTGCTCCGGCTACTTGTAGAAGCACACGCCCATCAACCGCGCGCTGCAGCCCGCGTCCGTGCCGCCCTCCACCACGCGCACCGGCACGCCGCCCAGCAACATGGAGCCGTCGTCCGCATACACCAGCGGCGAGGGCGCGGCCTTGGTGAAAGGCCCGCTCAGCGTTTCCTGCTCGACGTACTTCAGGTACTGCCGGCGCGAAAAGTCGATCTTGTCGGCCGACTTCAGCGGCGCCGCCTCGTAGCGCTTGCCGTAGACGGTGCCGAAGTAGCGCAGCGCCGGCCCGGTGCGGTCGCCGTACTTCACGTCGGCCTTGGCAAAACCGGTCTGCACCAGGAAGCTGCGGTCTTCGGGCGTCAGGTCGGCGTCGAAGGCCATCAGCACGTACTGGCCCTCGAAGCTCTGGTTGCGCGCCACCTTGAGCTCACCGATGAGCGCGGGCGTGACCTTGGCGCGGCCGTCCCAGCGCAGCAGGGCCGCCACGGACGGGTCGCCGTCGAACACGTAGTGGTAGTTTTCGCCGGCCAGGGCGACCTTGCGGCCGTCCTTGGCCGCCACGAAGCTCAGCAACCTGTCCTTGCCGTGGACGGGTTCGCCTTCGGGGGTGCTGGCGCAGCCCATCTGCAGCAGGCCGAGCGCGGCGCAGGACAGCGCCAGGAAGATGCGACGCGCGGGGGTCGACAACGAAGAGAAGTGCACGTTTCGTCCGGGGTGGGAGTTCATCAAGCCCCGGACTCTAGCGCGCCGCCGCCGCTTTCTGCGTTCGGTGGGTTCAGTGAGTTCAGCGGTCCAGGTCGACGCCGTCGGCCGCCAGCTTCTTCTGCAGCGCCGCCACGTCCACGCCGGCAAAGGCCGCGCCGCCCAGCGACGCCGCCGCCGTGCCCGCGGCCTGCCCCATCACGAAGCAGCCGCCGCTGGCGCGCGCGGCCGACTGGCCTTCGTGCGTCATCGACGCGCAGCGCCCGGCCACCAGCAGGTTGTCGAGCGTCTGCGGCACCAGCATGCGCCACGGCAGGTGGTTGTAGGCGTTGTCTTCGTCGCGCGGAAAAGCCCATTCGATGCGGCCGTCGGCATGCATTTCCATCGGCCAGGCGTTCAGGCCGATGGCGTCGTCGAACTTTGCGGAGCCCAGAATGTCTTCGCGCTGCAGCGCATACAGCCCCTGGATGCGCCGCGTCTCGCGAATGCCGACCTGCGGTGCAATTTCCACGATGGCCGACTGCGCGAAGCCCGGCACCTCGGCCTTCAGAAACTGGAAGTACGCGGCAATCTGGCGCCGGCCTTCGAGCTCGCCCTCGGTCAGCTCGCGCGCGTCGACGCCGTTCATCGCATGGCCCTGGGCATTGCGAATCTGCGTGACGTTGGCGCGCCATTCGCGCGGGTCCTTGTTGGGCCGCAGGATGGCGCCTTCGCGCGGGAACTTGTAGACGCCCGGCTTCTGCGCCTCGGTGCGCGCCATGTAGTCGTTGATGGCCTTGAACTCGCCCACCGCCGCCAGCGCGGCCGGCGCGTCGACCTGGCCGATGCGGAACATGGTGGTCGGGAACAGCCCGCTGCCATGGCCGTCGCCCACTTCGAACGGCACGCCCGCAAAGGCGGCCACGTCCGCATCGCCGCTGGCGTCGATGAAGGCGTTGGCGCGAATGGCCTGGCGGCCCGACTTGGTCTCCACCACCAGCGCCGCAATGCGGCTGCCGTCGCGAACGACCGCGGCCGCGTACGCATGAAACAGCAGCTTCACGCCCGCCTGCTCCAGCAACTGATCGGCCGCCAGCTTGTATGCCGAGGTGTCGTACGAGCGCACGCAAATGCGCCCGCCCATGCCGTTCTGCGGATCGTTCATGCCGTTGAGCGCGGCAATGCGCTCGATCAGTTCGTCGACCACGCCACGCACCAGCTGCGTCATTTCGCCCTTGCGCTTGCCGTACAGGCCCGCGAAGTTGGTCACACCGCCGGCCGTGCCCATGCCGCCCAGGAAGCCGTAGCGTTCCACCAGCAGCGTGTGGGCGCCGTGGCGCGCGGCGCTCACGGCCGCGGCAATGCCGGCGGGGCCGCCGCCGACCACGACCACGTCGTAGTCGCCGAACACCGGCAGCTCGCGGGCCGGCTCATGCAATGTGGAAGCGCTCATTACTGCAACTTGATGCCGCGGGCGGAAATGATCTTGCCCATGATGGCGGCCTCTTCGGTCACGCGGGTGCGCATGCCGTCGGGCGAGGTGCCCACGGCCTGCCAGCCTTGCTCGAAGAGCTTGCGGCGCACGTCGGGGTCTTTCATGACCACTTCGAGCTCGCGGCTGATGCGCGCCTGCGCGGCCTTCGACAGGTTGGCCGGGCCCAGCAGTGCCACCCACACCTCGAGGTTGAAGTCCTTCACGCCGGCATCGGCCAGCGGCGGGATCTCGGGCACCAGCGCGCTGCGGCCGCCCGTGAGGCCAATGGCCTTGAGCTTGCCGGCACGAATCTGCGGCATGGCCACGCCCGGGGGAATCAGGCCCATCTGCACCTGGTCGCCCAGCATGGCGGTAATGACCTGCGGGTTGCCCTGGTAGGGCACGTGCTCGGGCTTGAAGCCGGGCATGCGCGTCTTGAGCAGTTCCATGCCCAGATGGCCGACCGAGCCGATGCCCACCGAGCCGTAGTTCCACTTGTCGCCCGCCTTGCGGCCCGCGTCGAAGAAGGCGGTGCCCGAGGGCAGGTTGTTCTGCGCCACCAGCACCAGCGGCGCGGTCGCAATCAACGACAGGTAGGTGAAGTCTTTCACCGGGTCGTACGGCAGCTTGGCGTACAGCATCTTGGACGACGTGAGGTTGCCGTTGATGACGATGCCCAGCGTGTGGTCGTCGGTGGCCTTGGCCACCTGGTCGGCCGCGATGTTGCCCGAGGCGCCGGCCTTGTTGTCCACCACGATCGGCTGGCCCAGCGCCTTGCCCAGCGGCTCGGCAATGGTGCGCGCCGCAATGTCGGGCGTGGAGCCGCCCGGAAAGCCCACCAGCAGGCGGATCGGCTTGGTCGGCCAGGCGGCGTTCTGTGCGCTGGCGGTCGTGGGCAACACGGCGGCGGCGGCCAGGCCGCAGGCAATCAGGAGGGCTCTCTTGGTGGCTTGCATTGGAATGTGAAGAATCGTCAAAAAACAAAGAGGGCCAGCTTAACTGCCGAGGCGAGAAGGGGGCAAGGCGCCCTCCTGGCTAGTCGAGGCTGATGTTGCCCCTGCGCACCAGCTCGCCATACACCTTCGACTTGGCCTGCGCATTGCGCTCGATTTCCTCGGGCGACCAGGCCAGCGGCTCGAAGGCGAAGGTGTCGAAGCGGGCGCGAATCTCGGGGTCGGCAATGACCTTGGCCACGTCGGCATTGATCTTGGCCTTGATGGCGGGCGACACCCCCTTCGGCGCGAGCAGCGACACGAACGAATTCACCTCCAGCGAAGCCGGGCCGCCCGACTCGGCCATGGTGGGCACGTCGGGCATCTGCGGAATGCGCCTGGCCGCCGCCACGGCGATGTAGCGCAGCTTGCCGGCCTTGTAGATGCCCTGGCTCGACGGAATGCTGGCAAAGGCCCATGGCACCTCGCCGGCACCCACGTTCGAATACAGCTGCGACACCTCGCGGTACGGCGCATGCCGCATGCGGATGCCGGTGAGCGCCTCCAGTTGCTGCGCGCCCAGGTGGCCCGGGCTGCCGACGCCCCACGAGCCGTAGACCACCGCGTCGGGCTCGGCCTTGGCGGCGGCTATCAGGTCGGCCATGGTCTTCCACTTCGAGTCGGTGCCCACGGCCACGAAGAAGGGCGTGCGAAACAGCGAGGCCACCGGGTCGAAGTGCTGCAGCGTCACGAAGTTCTTCGACTTGTACAGGTGCGGCAGCGCGGCGATGTGCTCGCTGTCGAGCTGCAGCAGCGTGTAGCCGTCGGGCGCGGCGCGCCGTGCCTGGTCGATGGCGATGAAGCCGCCGCCGCCGGGCTTGTTGTCGATCAGCACGCGCTGGCCCCAGAGGCGCGAAAGCTTGTCGGAGACCAGGCGCAGCACCGCGTCGGGGCCGCTGCCGGCGGCGAAGGGCGTGACCAGGGTCACGGGTTTGTTGGGGTAGTCGGACTGGGCCAGTGCCCCATTGGCCGCCGCGAGGGCAGCAACGCCTGTGAGCAACGCGCGCGAAAAGTTCATGTCTTGTCTCCTGGGCCTTGACGGCCTCGATGGTTGTGAATGCTGAAAGAAACAGGGGTCAGTGCGGCGCGAGTACGGCGGCCGCTTCGGTCCTGGCACTGGCCGAAGGACGCGGCACCTGCGGCGCATCGTCCAGGCAATGCTCGGGCCGCCAGGCATAGAGCCACTCGACCGCATCGTAAAAACGCTCTGGCGAGCGGCCCACCCACAGGCTGTTGCGCACCAGGCGCTCCACGCCCTTGGCGTGATACAGCCGCCCCATTTCGCGCACCGACAGCACCACGCGCGCCGTGCGGGCGACGCGGGCCGCCTCGTAGCGCTTGAACGCGGCGGGCATGTCGAAGCCGCAGGCCTTCACCGCCTCGCCCAGCGTCACGGCGTCTTCCAGCGCCATGCAGGCGCCCTGTGCCAGGTACTGCATCATGGGATGCGCCGCGTCGCCCAACAGCGTGGCCGCACCGTCGCTCCAGCGGCCGACCGGGTCGCGGTCGGCGGTGCTCCAGCGGCGCCACGATGTGGGCCGGTCGAGCAGTTGGCGCGGGCGCGCATGCACGCCTTCGAAGTAAGACAGCACTTCCTGCTTGCTGCCGTCGGTCACGCCCCACTCTTCTGCTTCGCGGCTGTGGAAGGTGACGACCAGGTTGTATTGCTCGCCGTGGCGCAGCGGGTAGTGCACCAGGTGGCAGTCGGGGCCGGCCCAGACCACCGGCGCGTTCCAGCGCAGGTCGGCGGGCATGTCGTCCGCCGGCACCACGGCGCGGTACACCACGTGGCCCGACACGCGCGGCGCATCGCCGATGAGTTTGTCGCGCACCACCGACTTCACGCCGTCGCAGCCGACGATGGCGTCTGCCTTGAACCGGCGGCCGTCGCGCGTGACGGCCGTCACACCCTGCCCGCTCGTGTCGATGGCCTCGACCTGCGCCGAGGTGTGGAAGCGAATCAGCGGATGCTGCTTCACCGCCTGGTGAATGGCGCCGTGCAGGTCGGCGCGGTGGCTCACCGCATACGGGTTATCGAAGCGCGCGCGAAAGGCTTCGCCCACGGGCACCGAGGCCACTTCCGCGCAATCGACCGCGTCCATCATCACCAGCCGGTCGGTGAACACCGAGCCCCGGCGCACGGCCTCGCCCACACCCAGTGCGTCGAGCGCGGCAAAGGCGTTGGGGCCCAGTTGCAGGCCGGCGCCGATCTCGCCGATGGTGGCGCTCTGCTCCAGCAGATCGACCGCCACGCCCAGGCGCGCGAGCGCCAGCGCGGCGGCCATGCCGCCGATGCCGCCGCCGACCAGCAGCACGGTGGGCGGGTTCTTCGGGGGGTGTGCTGTCATGAGGCGGCCTCTTTGTTTTCTGCGCGTTCGGAATCAGTCGATGCGAACCGTCAGCGACGGCAGGCGCTCGATGCTCACCTTGAGGGTCTGGCCGGCCTTCACCGCGCCCACGCCTTCGGGCGTGCCGGTGAAGATCAGGTCGCCGGGCTGCAGCGTGAAGAGCGTCGACAGGTTGGCGATGACCTCGTTCACCGACCAGATCAGGTGCGTGATGTCGCTGCTCTGGCGCACCTGGCCGTCGACCTCCAGCGTGATGGCGCCGCCACTGATCTCGCCCACGTCGGCCAGCGTGCGCAGCGGCGCGATGGGCGCGGAAAAGTCGAAGGCCTTGCCGATTTCCCACGGCCGGCCCTGCTCGCGCATCTTCATCTGCAGGTCGCGCCGGGTCATGTCCAGGCCCACGGCATAGCCGTGGATGTGGCTGGCGGCCTGCTCGATCGGAATGTCGCGTCCGCCCTTGCCGATGGCCACCACCAGCTCGGCTTCGTAGTGGTAGTTGGTGGTGAGCGGCGGGTACGGCACGGCGCCGGTCGTGCCTTCGGCCACCGGCACCACCGAGGCGTCGTCGTTGGGCTTGCAGAAGAAGAACGGCGGTTCGCGGTCGGGGTCGAAGCCCATCTCGCGCGCATGCGCCGCGTAGTTGCGGCCGACGCAGTACACGCGGCGCACGGGAAACAGCTTGTCGGAATCCACGATGGGCAGGCCGACGATGGAAGGGGGCGTGAAGACGAAGGACATGAAGGCTCCTGCCGCGTGGCGGCACTCGGTCGAAAAGAAAGATGAAAAGAAAAAGAGCTCGCGCGAAGACGGCGCTCAGGCGTCTTCGAGGAAGGCTTCGCGCAGGATGCCCATGGCCTGCTGCACGGGGCGGTCGGAGAAGCTGAAGAGCACCGTGTCTTCGCCGGGCGACGACAGCCGCAGCGGCGCCCACGAGGGCACCACGAAGGTGTCGCGCGGACCGAAGTCGAAGCGCTGCCCGGCAATTTCCGCGGTGCCGTGGCCCTCGACCACGCTGTACACGGCGCCATCGGTGGCGCGGTGCGCCTTGCCCGCGAAGCCCTTCGGCAGCAACTGCAGGTTGGTAGAAATCGTCGGCATCGGCGAGCCGCCCGTCAGCGGGTTGATGTAGCGCAGCTTGTGGCCCAGCCAGGCGTCGGGCGCCTCCTGCTTGTGCAACTGGGCCAGCGCGTCGCGGCTGCGCGCATAGGGGTAGTTGAAGATCGGCGAGGTGGCCGAGGTGTGGTCGTGCCGCACCGGCACCATGTTGTGGCCGAAGCGCGCCAGGCTGTGGCCTTCAGGGCGCGACACGTGCTGCACCTTGGCGTCGTCGTTCTCGGCAAAGCCGGCGTCGAAGAAGCGCAGCATGGGAATGTCCAGGCCGTCGAGCCACACCACCGGTTCGGTCATGCCGCCCAGGCCTTCGTTGCCATGGTCGTGCCAGGCCCACGAGGGCGTGATGATGAAGTCGCCGGGGTACATGGTGGTGCGCTCGCCGCCCACCGTGGTGTACGCGCCCTTGCCGTCGACGATGAAGCGCAGCGCCGACTGCACGTGGCGGTGCGACGGCGCCACCTCGCCCGGCATGATGAGTTGCAGGCCCGCGTAGATCGACTGCGTGATCGACGAGTTGCCCGGCAGCGCCGGGTTCTCCAGCACCAGCACGCGGCGCACGGCCTCCTCGGCGGTGATGAGCGCGGCCGATTCCATCAGCAGCGGGCGAATCTCGTCGTAGCGCCACAGCGCGGGCACGCAGGGCGTCTGCGGCTCGCGCGGCACCAGGGCGTGCAGCGACTCCCACAGCGGCGTGAGGTGCAGCGGGGCGATGCGGGCGTAGTAGTCGCGGCGTTCGGCCGCATGGGTTGGCGCGGTTTTCATGGCGTGGTGTGTCTCCGTGGCGGCATTCTTCATCCGCACCACTATTTCCTCAAGACCGGTGGCCAATACACGGAATTCGAAATTTCGATAATGGTGTCTTTTGGCTTTTGGTCTGCACTGACCCACACGGAGCGCCCCACCCCATGTCCAAGCTCGATGTCGAATGGCTCGCCGTGTTCGACGAGGTCTACAAGACCGGCAACGTCTCCAAGGCGGCCGAGCGGCTGGGCATGGCGCAGGCCGCGGCCAGCACCGCGCTGAACAAGCTGCGCGCGCACTTCGACGACCGCCTGTTCACCCGCACCGCCCAGGGCATGCAGCCCACGCCGCATGCGCAGCGCATCTACCCGAACCTGCGCGAGGCCCTGGCCCAGCTGGCGCAGGCCCAGGGCAACCGCGCCAGCTTCGACCCCGCGCAGGCGCAGCGGCGCTTTCGCATCTGCATGACCGACATCAGCGAGGTGGTGCTGCTGCCCGCCCTGCTCGACCACCTGCGGCATGGGGCGCCGGGGGTGCACATCGAGACCGAGATCATCTCCACCATCAGCGGGCGGCGCCTGCAGGACGGCGAGGTCGATCTGGCCGTGGGCTTCATGCCGCAGCTGGACGCGGGCTTCTACCAGCAGACGCTGTTCATGCAGAACTTCGTGTGCCTGGCGGCGCAGAACCATCCGCGCATCGGCGCGCGGCTCACGCGCAAGCGCTTCGAGGCGGAGGCGCATGCGGTGGTGTCCACGTCGGGCACGGGGCATGCCATCGTCGACACGACCATCGCCCGGCTGGGCCTGAAGCGCGACGTGGTGGTGCGGCTGTCGAGCTTCTTGAGCGTGGCGCGCATCGTGGCGCACACCGAGTTGATCGTGGTGGTGCCGCGCATTCTGGGCAAGGTGCTGGCCACGCAGGAGCCGGTGAAGCTGCTGGAGCCGCCTTTCGCCCTGCCCGCCTACGCGGTGAAGCAGCACTGGCACGAGCGCTTTCATGCCGACCCGGGCAACGCCTGGCTGCGCCGCACGCTGGCGCAGTTGTTCAGCGGCAGCTGAGCGCGCATTTCGAGGGGACGGGCGACGGCCGCGCTCGCATAATCGCGGCTCCCCACACCCCACAGCCCTACAACAAAGGCGGCCTTCCATGTCCTCGATCACCCTGCGGTTCCTCGCAGAACCCAGCACCGTCAACTTTGGCGGCAAGGTCCACGGCGGCACGGTCATGAAGTGGATCGACGAGGCCGGCTACGCCTGCGCCACCAGCTGGTCCAAACGCTACTGCGTCACCGCCTTCATCGGCAGCATCCGTTTTCACCGCCCGATCATGATCGGCGACCTGGTCGAGGTGGAGGCCCGCCTGGCCTACACCGGCACCACCAGCATGAACATCTCGGTGGAGGTGCGCAGCGGCGACATGAAGGGCGGCTCGATGGAAAAGACGACCGAATGCCTGATCGTGTTCGTGTCGGTCGACTCGCACGGCCGGCCGCTGCCGGTCGAGAGCTTCGTGCCCGGCACCCCCGGCGAAATGGCACTGGCCGAGCGCGCCAAGGCGCACCTGGACGCCAGCCGCGCGGCCGGCGCCACGCCCTGAGGCGCACCGGCTGAAGGTGCGGAGGTGCAGAAGCTGCGCGGCTAGGCGCAGCGCCCTAACGGCGAAGGGCGCGGGCGGCTAGAGTCCTGCGCTCGACCCCCTTCAAGGAACACTCCGCATGGCCACCTCCGACGACGACAAGAACAACAACAGCAAATCTGCCGACCGCATCAAGGACTCCGCCCAGCAGATCTGGCTGGCCGGCCTCGGCGCCTTTGCCAAGATGCAGCAGGAAGGCAGCAAGGCCTTCGAGGCGCTGGTGAAAGACGGCGCCGGCATGCAGAAGAAGACCCAGGCGGCCGCCGAAGAAACCCTGGCCCAGGCCCAGCACCGCATGAGCGGCTTTGCCAGCGAGTTCGGCACCAAGGCCGCCGGCCAATGGGGCAAGCTGGAGAACATCTTCGAAGAACGCGTGGCGCGCGCCATCGAGAAACTGGGCGTGCCCACGGCCGCCGACATGGCCGCGCTGCAGGCGCGCGTCGAGGCGCTCGAAGCGCAACTGAAGAAGCAGGCCGCCCCGGCCAAGGAAGCCGCCCATGCACCGGCACGCGCCAGCCGCGGTGCCGCGCGCAAGACGGCGGCCCCCGCCGCCAAGAAGACGACCCTGCGCCGCAGCAAGGCGGGCTGAGGCGGCACGGGCCTGCTGAGGCCCGCTGCAGTCCACTGCGGCCCGGCGTCAATGCGGCACCGCAGCAAAAAAACAGCCCCGCAAAACATGTCCCGCACCGCGCGTGGTGCGGTGCACATAGGCTAGAGTGTCCCCAACAGACCACGAGACAAACGGGGGCACCGACATGGCAAAGAAGGCGCCACGACGCACGGCGCAACGCATCCTCGAAGCCGCATTGGACCTGTTCAACCGCTTCGGGGAGCCGAACGTTTCCACCACCCTGGTGGCAGGCGAACTCAACATCAGCCCGGGCAACCTGTACTACCACTACCCGGCCAAGGAAGAGCTGATCAACAAGCTCTACGCAGGCTACGAAGCCGAGCTCAACGAGCTGCTGCACGCCAGCGAAGGCGTGCACGACGTGGAGGACGCGTGGTTCTTCATGCACACGCTGTTCGAGCTGATCTGGCGCTACCGCTTCCTTTACCGCGACCTGAACGACCTGCTCAGCAAGAACCGGCACCTGGAAACGCAGTTCCAGCTGGTGCTGAAGAACAAGGCCCGCGCCATCCGCCAGCTCATTGCCGGGCTCAGCCGCGCCGGCCACCTGGAGATCGAAGCGCACGAGGTCGACACGCTCGCACAAAGCATGGTGGTGGTGCTGACCTACTGGCTGAGCTACGAGTACGTGCGCAACCCGCGCGAAGCGCTGGAGCCCGCGCATGCGCAGGGCGCCCTGATGCGCGGCGCGCACCACACCCTGCACCAGCTCGCCCCCTACCTCGGGCGCGACCAGCGGCGGCACCTGGTGACCCTGAGCCACGCCTACAACGGCGAAGACAGCAACGACGGCGGCCAGCGCGGCGCCCCCGCAAAAACCTCGGTCGACATGGCGGTCTAGACACATGCCCCACCCCGACTTTCAACCGCTCTCGCGCACGCCCGCCCAACCGGCCCAACCCCTGCCCGCCCACCCCCTGCC